>Ga0209211_10001805_pt1 | contig 38841 bp, 44 predicted proteins | sample RifGroA2_FD_183992 | JGI IMG/M metagenome (GOLD analysis project Ga0209211, IMG submission 183992) | Groundwater microbial communities from Rifle, Colorado, USA - Groundwater A2 (SPAdes) (version 2) | ecosystem: Environmental > Aquatic > Deep subsurface > Groundwater | place: Rifle, Colorado...
AGAAGTTTGAGGGGATAGATAAGAAGTTTGAGGGGATAGATAAGAAGTTTGAGGGGATAGATAAGAAGTTTGAGGGGATAGATAAGAAGTTTGAGGGGATAGATAAGAAGTTTGAGGGGATAGATAAAAAACTTAATTCTCATACCGAAATGATGGGTAAAATACTCACGGATTTGGGAATAGTCAAAGAAGACATTGAATTTATAAAACGCGACCTTAAGAAGAAAGTTGATGTTGATGAATTTACCACTTTAGAAATTCGCGTTTCTCGACTTGAGTCCAAGGTAAAATGAACCAAAAAGATTCTTAAATGATTTTGCGGTTTTAACTTGGCATGTTATACTACCCCAATAAATGTCCAGCATCTCTTCCATATTGCCATACATTCAAATCGGCCTCTCGGTAATGCTTGTGGCCGCCATCCTCTTACAACGCTCCGGTTCATCACTGGGCGGCGCTTTCGGCGGCGGTGATAATTGGAGCGCCGGCTTCCACACCCGCCGCGGCTTTGAACAAACGCTCTTCGTCGGCACCATCATCATTGCCATCATCTTCGCCTTCACCTCATTCATCTCTTTGATTGTCTAAAGTAGGTTCTATGCTTAAAGCGTCTGTTCATTACGGACATAAATTCACGTGAACTTTTTGAAATTTATCAGCGTTTTGACGCGCGAAATCAATCCCCCGTTTTTTAAGGAAGCCCGCGAAGCGGTGCGCGTTTTCACTCTGGCCGAAAAATTCGTCTTTGGAGTATTGCTGGCCGCCTTCGCCACAAGCGTTTTGATTCTAGCGTTTCGGGTCAGCGAATCGTTTATGGTCGTAAGGCCTTCTTATGGCGGCGAGTTGATTGAGGGCGTCCTAGGCACTCCCGGTTTTATTAATCCGATTCTCGCCAGCCGAGACGTGGACCGAGACCTGGCGGCTTTAATGTATTCGGGCCTCCTTAAAGCGACGCCGGAAGGCGCGCTGGTGCCGGACTTGGCGGAAAGTTATGATATTTCAAGCGATGGGTTGACTTACACCTTCAAAATAAAAAGCGGCGCGAAATTTCATGATAAAACACCGGTCACGGCCGATGATGTTTTGTTCACTATTCAAAAAGCCGTTGACCCGAACACCAAAAGCTCCCGCCGCGCGAGCTTTGAAGGCTTGGCGGTGGAAAAAATTGACGAATTGACAGTCCGATTTACGCTCCGCCAACCCTACTCGGCGTTTCTGGAAAATACCACGCTCGGCATCTTGCCCCGTCATATCTGGAAATCGGTTGAGGCAGACCAATTTCCTTTCAGCCGCTTCAACCTCTCGCCTTTGGGCTCCGGCCCCTACAAATTGGCGAAGGTAAATAAAAACGGCAACGATATACCGACTTCTTACGAACTGGCGGCTAACAAAAATTACGCGGGCGGCGGGTCATTCATAGAAAAAATAATTTTCAAGTTTTATCCAAACGAAGAAGAATTGATTACTGCCTACGAAAAGGGTGAGATTGAAAGTTTAAGCGCCATAAGCCCCGCGGAGGCCAATCGGCTCCAAAGCCAAGGCGCCAGAGTGGAAACCGCCACCCTACCCCGGGTCTTCGGCGTCTTCTGGAACCAAAACCACGCCCCGCTTTTCGTGAACAAAGAAGTAAGGACGGCTCTTAGCGTCGGCTTAGACAAAAATCAGATTATTCAAAAAATTCTCGGCGGTTATGGCGTGGCCATTGATTCGCCCATTCCGCCTTCGGCGGGCATCAGCGAAGAGAGTCCGGCGAATGCCACCGGCGTCTTGGAAGAAAATGCGAGAATCGCCCTAGCCACTTCCACCCTTGAAAAGGCCGGCTGGAAATTAAACCCTGAAGGCGTTTATCAAAAGACGGTTAAAAAGCAGACCACCGCCCTGGAATTTTCCATTTCCACTTCCAACGCCGCCGACCTCAAAGCCGCCGCGGAAATCATAAAAACGGAGTGGGGGGAAATCGGCGCCAAGGTGGCAGTCAAGGTTTTTGAATCAGGCGATTAGAATCAAAACGTCATTCGGCCTAGGAAATACGACGCGCTTTTGTTCGGCGAAATTGTCGGCCGCGACCTGGACCTCTTCGCCTTCTGGCACTCCAGTCAAAGAAATGACCCGGGATTAAACATCGCCCTCTACGCCAATGTCAAAGCCGACAAAATGCTTGAGGAAGCCCGCGTGCTCTTGAAAGGAGCGGGACAAGAGGAAAAACTTAAAAACTTCGCGGCTGAAGTGAAAAATGATATTCCGGCGGTATTCATCTACGCGCCGGATTTCATCTACCTCGTGCCGGAAAAAATAAAAGGCCTGTCATTAGGCGAGATGACAGTTCCGGCGGAAAGATTTTTAGGCGTTACCAATTGGTACATAAAAACAGAAAGAATCTGGAGCGTGTTCGCAAATTAACCATTTAGAAAAATTTAAGATGTATAGAAGAAAATTAGGCAACCCAATCAAAAGCGTCCTGGCGGCAAGAGTCGGCGGTTCAAACAATCAACAACAAAAATCGCCGGCGCCGACAAATCATCCTCATGAAAAAAGCGGCGTTCACGGCGCGCCGCCGTCACGGGAAAAAAGGCGGATGGGCGAAGCGGGGCATCGGATGGGAAGATACAAATCGGCGAGAACTCCACTCCGAAGAGACCGGCACGAAAGAGGCGCCGCGGCGGGAGCGCCGCGGCACGCCTCGGAGAGAAACCAGATAGAAAAGAAAATCAAAATTCCGCCCCTTGCCCCGGACGCCATCCGGGTAATCCCTCTCGGCGGAGTGGAAGAAATCGGCAAAAATATGGCATTGGTGGAATACGGCGGGAATATCGTCGTGGTTGATGCCGGCATGCAATTCTCGCATGAAGACACGCCGGGCGTGGACTACATTCTGCCCAATGTTTCTTATCTTAAAGAAAACAAGCACCGGATAAAGGCCTTGGTCATCACCCATGGCCACCTTGACCATATTGGCGGCATTCCCTATCTCATCGGCGAACTCGGTAATCCGCCGATTTACACCAGAGAATTTGGAGCCCTCTTAATCAAAAAAAGACAGGCGGAGTTTCCCCACCTGCCGGCTCTGAACATTAGAATAGTCGGCAAAGACGACGGGGCTCTGCCTTTGGCGGACGGCCTCAAAATCAGATTCTTCGGCCTGACCCACGCCATCCCGGATTCAAGCGGCGTCATCGTTGAAACGCCTTACGGCGACTTGGTTTTCACCGGCGATGTCCGCGTGGAAAATCATGACGGCGTGCCGATGGAAAAAGAAATCAAACAATATTCCATATTCAAAGACCGAAAAATTTTAATGCTGGCGATGGATTCAACCGGCATTGACCGGCCGGGCTGGACGATACCCGAAGAAAAAGTGGTAGAAACGGTTGACGGCATCGTCGCGCGCGCGCCCGGCCGAATCATTATTGCCACCTTCTCTTCCCAAGTGGACAGAATCATCGGTTTTCTTAAAGTCGCCCGAAAATACGGCCGGAAAGTCGTGATTGACGGCCGGAGCATGAAAAGTAATATTGAGATAGTCAAACAGCTGAAACTCGCCGAGGTGGAACATGCCATTCCGATTGAAGAGGTCAATAATTTCCCGCCCAACAAAGTTATGATTCTGGCGACCGGCGGCCAAGGCGAGGAATTCGCCGCGCTGGTCCGCATGGCCGGCGGCAGCCACAAGGAAATCAAAATCCAGCCGACAGACACGGTCATCCTTTCGTCTTCCATCATTCCCGGCAACGAACGCGGCGTTGAGGCCCTGAAAGACAATCTTTACCGCCACGACTGCAAAGTCATCACTTACCTAGACACGGAGGTGCACACTTCCGGCCACGGCAAAAGAGGCGAATTGGAGTGGCTTCATAAAAACATCCCCTACAAATTTTTTATGCCGGTCCACGGCCAGCATTTTCGGCTCAAAATGCACGCTGAACTCGCGGAAAATCTGGGAGTGGCCAAAGACAGAATCGTCGTGCCGGACAACGGCTCAATCATTGAAATCTGCGACAGGGGTGAGAAAATCAAAATGCTTAAGGAAAAAGTCCCTTCCAGTCCGATTATGGTTGACGGTTTTTCCATCGGCGGCGTTCAAGAGGTGGTGCTCCGCGACCGGCAAATGCTCGCTCAAGACGGCATGTTCGTCATCATCGCCAGCTTGAATACGGGAAACGGCAAACTCAAGAAATCGCCCGATATCATCTCACGCGGCTTCGTCTATCTTCGCGAATCACAAGAGCTTCTCCGCGAAGCCCGCTTCATCATAAAGAAAACGATTGAAGACGCTTCGTCCGGCATGAGACCGATTAATTTTGACTACGTAAAGGATTTAGTCGCCGACAATGTCGGCCGGTTCTTATTCCAGAAAACTGCCAAACGGCCGATGGTTATACCGGTTATACTTGGAGTTTAACATTCGCATCTGTCATCCTCGTGAGGGTGGGGATCTAAAATCTATAAAGTTAAGACCGACAACGCAGGACATTACCCCCCCCCCCCCCCCCCCACGGGCTTGACTTTACTTCTGCCTTGCGGCAGTCTATCGCAAGTACCTGATGACTTTGACCTATGATAAATCAGCAGATGATATGGCTCAGTCGGAAGTATGACTATCCTCTCCCCCAATGGGGATTGAGGTGGCTTACGCCGGAACTGCATCAAGCAGACTCTAGACATCTTGAAACCTCTCTTCTTCACATTGGTGAATTCCATGACCAATTAGAAGGAGAAACTATGCCCGGCTTCGCTCTTTACGAATACCTAAATCAAACCAACCTCTTGATGCATTGCCTGAACATACCAGATGGAATGAGCTTCATGCAACAACCGAGCATCCTTCGGCTTCCATATTTCAGTGGCACGAGAATCCTACTTTGGAAATCGACTATGCTTGGTGGTTGCAGAAATCTCTTTGTCCCCTTCATTCAGGTAATAAGGAGACAAGCTCCTGTCATCTATTGGTGGTGGTTGGAGTATCCAGTCCATCTCCGACTTCACAAAGGATTAATACTGACGGTGTGATTCCAATTATTACCATCGCCTCCAAGCATGCGCTGAATAAGCCGTGCTCATTTCTTTTGTGCTTACAATGCACGCTCTGTCAAATGTTTGGTGAGCTAATTTGATCACTTGATTTTAAATGAAAATCTCATACTATTAAAGTCATGAATGTCCCCCAACTAACCTTCACCACCCAAATCTTTAGAGAAGGGAAACAATATGTTTCCTTCAATCCTGAATTGCGCGTGGCTTCGTGCGGGAAAACGGCCGAGGTCGCAAAAGAAAATCTAAAAGATGCCATCCGCGGGTTTCTCTTGTCCGCCCACAAAAAAGGTACGCTTCACGACATCCTTGAGGAAGCGGGTTTCGTAAGGCGGAGAAATTCGTGGCGCGACCCTGACCTCGTCTCTTTTGACCGCATGACCGTTGCGGTTTAGTGAAATGCCTAAAATTAGCACGGTACATTATCGCAAACTGGCGCGCGTATTCGAGCGAAAGGGTTTTGCGCTGGACAGGAAGGAAGGCGGCCATCTCATATATGTTCGGAAGGATATCAAGCGCCCGATAGTGATTCCGGTGTACAAGTCAATTCCGGTTTTCATTATCCTGAACAACTTAAAAACCGCAGGCATTTCTCGTCAGGAATATCTCGAGCTTTTATAGTTTCAAAACTATTCTGTATTCTCTTTGCTATGAAACTCCGAAGCTAGCGAAGCTATGAATCTTTTAAAGTGTGTCTTTTATCGCCAAACTATAGCGCAGTCCGTAAAACATCACCAGAGCGAGCACCGCAAAAATAGAAGTGATTGGCAGACCGAAAATAATAAAGACGGCGCTGGCAATCGCCGGCGCTACGAGATAAGCCGCAGGCCTCATCAGCCGAAACAAGCTCATTGTGCCCACATTGCGCTCGGTAATTTGCTTGAAAAAATAAACTTCCACCATTACCTCCGTCATACTGGCGCCGACTCGGGTGGCGAAGAGAATCGCCGCCCAGACCAAGAGCGACTGGCTGGTGATAAAAGTTATTAAGCCGGTGGTAACCGCCATGATGAGAAAACCGATGGAGAGAATTTCTTTTTCGCCGTAAGCAATATCGGCCAAGCGCCCGAGAGGCAATTGTAAAATTACGAACGGCGTAAGCATCACCGCGAAGACCATCCCGATGGCGCTCCAAGACAAACCGACATGCTCGTGAAGGTAAAGAGGGGTGTAAATAACCATCAGGGCGTAGAAGAATTGAAGCAGAAAGTTGGCCATAAAAATCCGATACAAATTTTTATTCTTCCAAACTCGCGCCGCGGTCTTTATCGGCGCGAATTCTCTGTAATCAGGGTCTTTGAAATGAGCTAAATTCCCCTTTGTCAAAACCAAAACCGGTAAAATAAGGATAGCGCTAGCGACAAAAATCTTCCAGTAATCGCCGTTGCTAAGCACAAAACCGGCAATCAAAGGCCCCATTACCCAAGCGGAATTCACAATCGTCAGAAACAATCCCCTAATCCGGCCAGTTTTTCGGTCTGTTGAGTAATTCTCAAGAAAAATGTCCAGATTCAAACCAACCAGAGCGGAAACCACAAAATGAACGACAAATAGTGAAGCCGCCAAAAGAAGCGCGTTAGAAACGGCCAACCCTAAAAGCGCGAGTAAATCAACGGCGAGCAGGATAAGAAACAATTTGTAGTTGCCGAGCCGGCGGAGAGTCGCCGGAAATTTAATGAAGGCGAGCGCGGTAAAAAGCGAGCCCGCTGAAAAAATCAAGCCGACGACTTTCTCGCCGGCAAATTTAGAAAGAAAGGAAGAGTAAATATAAGCCAAAAGCGAAATATGGAGAGTCAAAACAAAAGACACGATATATATCGCAAACACGCTATTTTTTCTGGGAGAAGCCGGGTTCATTTTATTGTTTTGGGTTTTCTTTAAACGTCTGTCTGTCCTCTTTGAAATTGATATGCTTGCCGTCTTGACAAGCGCAATCAGTGAGCGGCCGCCCTTGTTTAGGACAACCTTCCGCCTGACAAACGCCTGACTTTTCCGACTCGCCCTTGCAACCGCCTGTACAAATGTAGTGAATCATAAAAAATACCAAGGGACTTATATACATTGTTACCCTCCTTTGTTAATGGCGGTTCGGAAACTAGGAATCTGGTGGTAAACTCTTTGATTTTTTGTTCAAAATCAACAATAGGATGAAGGTTACTCGGCTTTTTGGTCAACTTATACGAAGCGTTTGCTCCTTTCTCCATTGTTACGAGATTTCCTGCCTTTCCGGTCACAACATCTGCCTTAGTCCATGCTCCAAAGTAAAGGTTGTTAGGTGTTACTCCCAAGCAAAGGAGAGCGTCGTATGGTCTGTGGTACCTCACATGGTTGAACTGAAAACTTCCGTTCACATCTTCCGTTGCTGTCTTTAGCTCAAACTTAACTCCAAAGATTTCAATATCCCACGGGCTTTGTGTCATTCTCGTGTTGTCTTCTCGTAATGGGAAACTGGATGGAACGGAAAGAGCATCGCAAAGACTTTCTATGAAGTTCTGTCCGACGCATCCAACTTTTGTGTTTGAGACTGTTTTGATACCGACAAAATCCCCTTCTTTCCATTTGGGGTTATCCACGTTTTTCGCTAGAGCGCTTACAAACAAACGTTTATAGTCAGGGGTCGGCATTGAATTACAGATTGTCTAACAAAGCTTGCCGAATATGGTACATAGAAATGTGTCTGCAATTATGCGTCGCAAGGTTGCTGTACCTGTTCCAATCAATTCGTTTGAGAATCCCGATAACCTTTTTCTTTTCTTTCTTGATGACGATGCCATATCCGCACCCATACTTTACCTTCGGGAACTCGTCTACCAAAGCCGGAGGGTTGTTAAAGTAGGTTCTCTGCAAGAAGATGTTGCAAGATTTCATGCGTTCTGCGCCACATAGTCTCTCCTTCCGTTTATCCACCGTAAAGAGGTCTATGTACTCATTGACGGCACTCAAATCGGGTACGCCAGCACCTATACCTTTTTTCCAAATCTGCCACAGCGTATTCACCCGTATCCGTTCTCCGTTTGGAGAAACGAATAAATCATGTGGTAGTCGCTCTGAATGTACAAGGGTCATGCCCACTACTCTATGCTTCGGACTTCCTTTTCCGTCGCTCTGAAATGACATAGGCACTATGAACCCAACGTACTCACAGAATTGAGCCGCACGATTTAAAAAGGAGAGAGCAAGCCATCCTCGGTATCCGAACGGAGGATTGCCGATTGCGATACAAGGTTTGTCGCCGATGTTCGGTGTCCACGTCAGAAAGTCATGCTGAATGTAGTCCGGCTGATACTTTTCAAGGTCAATACCGATGCGTTGATTTTTCGGCAAGAGATTATAGAACGCGCCCATACCCGCGCCGGGTTCGATTATTTTGTAACGGCTTAGTCGTACGCCGTCTTTTGTTAGAAAATCGCGGAGAGAGTTCCAACAATACTCCGCTACTTCCGGTAGCGTGTTGTGTTGGTCTAAGCCAACTTCTCTGCCTCTCACCCAGTCGGGGACAAGCGATGACATACTCCAAGCCCTGTCTCTTTCAGTAGTCAGGGAATTCATACTGAAAGTATATCCTGATATTGCATATCAGGATAGAGAAAACTGTGGATAGACATCGTACATAAGCAGTGTTGTATTATTTACATAACTTGACTACCCTTTCACCGAAGTTTTTTAGCGGTCTCAACCGATGACCTACTTCGCACGATTTCATTGTCAAGTGGTGTACGAGTGGATATGCTACTTTCTACAAGTGCAGATAGCCGCAAACAAAAAATCGGCTTGTCTTTAGCCGATTTCTGTCTTATTGTTTAGGGTAACAATATATATAAGTCCCAGTCCCAATACCAATATACGAATGGCAATGAATTCGTTATGTCTTATCTGTAGGTATTCGCGCTCATTCGTATCATTCGTTGATTGATATACATTATCTCCTAAATCTTCTTGGCCTCCAAGGAGAGAAAGAGTGGAAATTCTTTTCGCGCCTTATCCTCCGCCTCTTTCCTTGGCCCTTTGGCGCTTTCCCTGTGGGAAATCCATTCCTCCAAACGAGTTACCGCGAGACCATTCTTCGCCAAGGCCTTAAAATACATTTGAAGCGGCCGGTGAAAAGAAACGGTTGTCTTGTCGGCGCCTTTGCCGGGATTCATAATGATTTCGGCGCGCGACTCGGAAAGATATCTGCCGATTCGGCGATACTCAATGTTTTGTTTCGCATCAAACTCCCAAAACGATTCCTTGGGAATCCGGAAAGCCGGATGGTTTAAAACGAGGATAAATCTGCCGTCTGCTTTAAGCACCCGCGCGATCTCCGCCGTCGCGCCAAAAAGATTCTCAATATTTTGGAGAGCTAAAATAGCGATGACGGCGTCAAAACTTTGGTCTGGGAAAGGTAGCCGTTCGGCGTTAGCAAATAAAAATTTAATCTTGGCATCGGAATGTTTTCGGGCCAAAACGATAAGCTCTTCTGAAATATCCACACCGGTAACTTCGGCTCCTTGCTTAAAAATCTCCCGACTAAAAAATCCCTGTCCGCAGGCCAAATCCAAAATCTTTTTGCTTTTTATGTTCCCCAAAAGCCGCAACAAATTCGGCCAAATCACTTTGCTTTGGTAAGTATCGCCGTCTGTTTCTAACAACTCATCATACCAGGGCGCCACGGCCCCCCAGGAAGTTGAATCGTTTCGGCGACTTGATTTCTCTTTCATGGCAGAATAATACCTTCCTTCTCCTTAAAATCAAAAATTGGTGCGGGTACCCAAAGTGTATAATTACAGTGCTAGAATTGACCCTAACCTAAATCCCCGCGAAGGATTTTAGGTTGGTCGTTCTTAAAATAAACTAGAGTTGAGGGGGGGCCAGACAGTTCTCCCCCGTCAATGTAGAAACCCACTTTCTCGCCGAAATATTTTCCGGCCTCGGTTATATTTCGAGCCGGTGGCAATCCCTCCGGGTTGGCGCTTGGAGCGACCAACGGACCGACCTCTTTGATGATGGCTCGAAGGTCTGATTTATTCGGCAGACGGAAGGCAAGGGTGCGGCCGCCGCGCAGGAGGTGAGCCGGCGCCAAGGGTGCCGGCAAAATAACCGAAACCGGCCCAGGCCAGACCGAGTCCAAAAATTTTTCCGTTTTCTCACCTAGGGCAATTCCAAACAGTTCCAAATCATTTTTCGCGCCGATGAGCACAATAAGCGGCTTGTCCGAATGCCGATTCTTCAATTTGTAAATCCGCTCCACCGCACCTTCGTCCAAAGCGCGCCCAACTAAGCCATAAAGCGTGTCGGTCGGCAGAATTCCCACTCCACCCGAACGAAGCAGATTTATTACATTCGTTTGAACTTGCGCCATAGTAGAGCTATGTTAAACTCGCAAAAGCAATGGCATCGCGGCGAATTATCGCCTTCAAACTTCAGGGAGGTCTAGTTGGTTCATGCCGCGAAAGGGGTCTACCGCGCTATCTTCCTCATCCCCACGGCCCGCCTCAAGCCACTCCTATTCTAAAACATCGGAGGGGACGGGACGTCGGGGACCTGTTCGGGGCCGCTTCTCTTATCCTCTAAACACCGCTTGAGTTCATCGGTTTCGGTCCAACCGCATTTGCCGCTTGATTGTCTTTCGCAAACCGTAAACGGCTTCTTATAGCAAGCGTAAACGGCGCGAAACTCGCAGGTCGTAATCACATCCTCGTCGCTGCACACTTGTCCGCTACAACCGGTGGGACGGCAGGCGCCATTATTCCCAACTGGCGACGCTTGTCCTGATGGCGCAAACCGAACCGGCACAATTAAGGCGTCATCGTGCTCCGGAAGACCCGACGGATTATCCTTGCGAAGAATCAAGACGCCGGCAGCCGTCGTCGGCTCTGCGAACTCAAGGGTTGTTTTGAACGGCACAAACTCCTCGGTCATCCACTCATCCTCCGCTGTTGCGTAATAAGAAACCAATACATTCCCGTTTGCATCCCGAAGTTCAACCGGAAACGATGCCTCAAAATACCAGTAACCCCTTGCCTCACCGGTAATTTGGAGTGGACTTATAACTTCTTCACTCGGTCGCGGCTTAAACACTTTAATCAAATTTGATTTTTCTAACTCGTTTCCAATGTCGCGCGTGAAGGTCTGGCCGTCTGGCGTCCGACATTGTTCGGGATAACTCTCCATCACCGGATAGCCCGCGGCCGCGCAGGATTCAAAATCAGTAATTGAAACGCTAGATAATGGCCGCCCCGACAAAACAGTCGACGGCCTATAATTCTCTAAAAAGGAAACTCCCCAAGTCAAAACCGCCGTTACGAGAAGTATGATTAAGAATATAAAAATTTTTCCTCGTTTATCCATCACCCCACAGTATCGCTCTGATTTTGGGAAAACGCAAAATGAGAAATTTCAAACCCGACTAAAAAACAACAGATTGACAACTTGTAAATTTACTGTATGCTGGGAACTAGCCAAAACAGCACCTTGTTATGACAACTACCTTAAAACACTCCGTCCTCCCGGGGACCAGTTTCACTTGGGAGTCAGTTGCCCGGTGGGCCGGCATAGGCGCCAGCCAAGAGCCGAGCAAAAGGCAGTACCCAAAAGTGGCGACCAATCATCTGGTGAATTTCTCCGACCTTCATGGCGGGGAATGTTTTCAGACCCACAGGGACGGCTGCACCAACTCCTACGTTAAACTCTCCGCGCCGATGGAGATTTACGAAGGCGGCAGCCGACACCCCAAGACGGTAAACGGGGTAGTGTTCCGCTCGGGCCTCCCCGTCACCTTTGAGGACGGCGAAAAAGTGTTCCGCTCCGACAAGAGAGCGACACACGAGCTCATCCGCCTTCACCGCGAGTTTGGAACTAAAGCGGGCAGAGTCAATACTCTCCAACAACATCCCGGCATGGCCCTCCTCATCTATGTGGAATACCATGATGAGAGGGACTAGAGAACAATCACCGCCACTCGCAATAACCCCGACTTTCGGCTCGGGGTTATATTTTTGGAAATTCCTTATATAATGTGGTGATGGATACTCAAAATAAGCAGGCACTGCCGCAACAAAGAATTAAGGAGGATGGGAATAAAAACGCGGGCGGAAATTATTGGAGCGCTTTCGGTTTGGCCTTAGAGCTCGGCTGGCATATCGCCATTCCTCTTGTCATATTGGCCGTCATCGGCCGGCTAGCGGACAAAACCCTGAATACTTCGCCGTGGCTGTTCCTGCTCGGTATTCTTGCTTCAATTGCCGTTTCCGTTTATCTTATTTATCGCAAAGTCAAAAACATACTTAACAACCCTTAAAAAATTAAAAATGCAAAACGAAAATTTAAAATAGGAGAGATTGTTTTATCTTTTAAGATTTAGTTTTAAATTTCCTCCCGTGCACATCTCAATCATCCCGGAAACCATATTCCATATTTTTGGCCTGCCGATAACCAACACCCTAATCACATCTTGGGCGGTGGTTATTGCGCTTTCCTTGCTGGCTTTTCTCTTCGCAAAAACATTCAAAAAAATCCCCGGACTCGTTCAAAGCGCCGTGGAGTGGGCTCTGGAAGCACTTCTTAAGTTAATGGAGACCGTCACGGGGAGCCGGCGCGAAGCGGAGAAGCTTTTCCCTTTCATCGCCACAATTTTTATATTTGTTCTCGCCGCCAATTGGATTGGGATTCTCCCGGGTGTCGGCTCAATCGGTATTTTTGAAATCCACGGCGAAGAAAAAGAATTCCTCCCGCTCTTCCGCTCTGTAAACTCCGACTTAAACATGACACTCGCCTTAGCGGTGCTAGCCGTCACGGTAAGCCATATTCTCGGCTTCGCCGCCAGCGGCATAGCGGGCCATGTCAAAACATTCATCAACTTCAAAAGTCCGCTCGGTTTCGGTGTGGGCGTTTTGGAGCTGGTGAGCGAGGGCGCCAAAGTTATTTCTTTTTCCTTCCGGCTTTTCGGCAATGTCTTCGCCGGCGAGGTACTTTTGGTTATTATAAGTTTTTTGATTCCTTATGTCGCCCCTGTTCCCTTCCTCGGCCTGGAATTGTTCGTCGGACTAATCCAAGCGTTAATATTTGCAATTCTAACCCTTGTATTCATTACCTCGTTTACTAAAGCTGAAACGCCTCATTAGGCGGATGCTTAGGTTTAGGCGGATTTAGGCGGATTTTTAAAAAACCCCATATTTTAAGCCATAAAAACGTGTCAACCTGGCAGGTTGACACGTTATGGGCTAGCACGTCTGTTGACTTTTTCTTCTACTATAACCTGGAAAAAATCCTGGTGTGAATGAGTTTCCCGACCAAAGCGACAGCTTGTTCGGCGGTGTCTCTGGTGAGCCAGAAACCAAGCCCTAAATTGACGGTTCCGCCGCCGATTCCTTGTCCGTACGCCGAAACCTTCGCCCCAGACGAACCTTCCGGAAAGGTTTCCCGCAAAAAGGCCCCGAGGTCGCTCGTGATGTCGGCATTGCGCGCACTGATACGAACCATCCTCTTGTCCTTTTCCGGCGTATCAATAATCGCCCAAACCACCACCAGTGTAATTCCCTGCATCCGAATCAAGTAATCGGAAATAGTCGCCAAATCGTCCCCTTCATCGGGACGAACGACACCAAGATTGGTGACCAACTTCCCGCCCTGAATTTCCATTTGCGACAAAGCTCTTTTAACATTCTCAAAATGCGAGGCCGGGAGCGGGTAGCGAAAGAGGCCGACGAGGTCCGCGCCACCGACAATAGAGGTTACATAATTGAACGCTTCACGGTCGCGCGACGAGCAATCAATGAGCCCGCCGGTATCGGTGTAAATGCCGGTGGCGAGAAGAAGCGGCAGCATCGGCTGGTCCGGCGAGAATTCAAAACCCGCCATTTTCGCCAGTTCCACCGCCATTGTGGAAACGGCGCCGATGTCCTCTATCCAAACGAATTTTTTCTCCGACTCTTGAATATTTCCTCCGCGGTGGTGGTCAATAACAATCACCGGGTCAATTGAAAGCCCCGCGGGAAGCGCGAGCCGGCCGTCGTTCGCAACCGACGAGTCAACCAAAACAACATTTTGATTGTGTTCGGCCGAAAACTCTTTGATGGGCCGGAGTTGGGCGGCCAAGTCAAATTTGTTGACAATGGCTTTGTTTTGCGGATGGCCAATCGCGCCGCCGAAGAATATTCTCGTCCTAAATCCGTTGCCGGATTTTCTACTGCGAATGATTTCCCGAAGCGTGATGGTCGCGGCCAATGCGTCAGGGTCAAGCTGGGCGATAATCATAGTCGCACCGCCAGATATGCCAGAGACCACAGATTCAAACTTTTCAAGTCGTTGTTTATGCGGCATAGAACTCCGTAGGTTAAGGTTTCAAGGTGTCAATCCGCTTCAAAAATTAAACTATTATCAGAGGATGTCAAGAACTTGAACAGAACAAAAATGAGCGGCTCTGTGAGTCGCTCATTTGGCGGGGATAAAGATGCTACCACTTAAGATCTGGGTCCCACCAACAAATTTCCTTACCGACGACAAGCGGCGGTAAAATTTCCGCCACGGTCGTTTGGGCAAATCGCGAATAGTCCAAAACCGGTTCGTTGGCGAGGAAAACCGCGTCCTGATCGGTCATAAGAGCCAAAACAACTGCCGGGTCTACACCGACCACGGCCTTGCCAATAAAATCATAAATCTTCGCTAAAATATGGGCGGCGTTGGAGGCGTTTAGAGTGGGGTAAATTTTGTACAACAATTCTTTCACCTGAAAGAAAGAAGAGGCGGTTTGGGATTTCTCAAAAGATACACAACCAGCTACGGCTGATTCCCCAACAAGCGCAACCACCAAGCGGTTTATCCTGGCCCGTTGATTTTCGCCAAGAACACTCATGAGCGCTTCCAAATCGCCGCCCATAGGATAGCCGATACGAATCATGTCGTTGTAATCGCCAGTCACATAGGCAAACCGGTCGGCCCACATCACAACCTTCGCCTCTTCCGACATCGGCCTCTCTGTTCCGACTGGCCAAGCGTCCCGGACGATGCCCGAAAGAACCTCATGAGTCAGATTGAGTCCTCTGCCAAAACGTTCAATATGTTGCCCGATGACCACCCCCATCACCTCGTGCTTGAAAGGTTTGGCGGGATTCAGGGAATTTAGAAACGCCTCGCCGTCGTGCCCAAACGGCGGATGGCCCATATCGTGGCCCAAAGCAATAGCCCGGACGCACTCAACATTTAATCCCAATATTGATGCGATAAAAGTTGCGGTGGAGGTTACTTCACCGCAGTGAGTAATCCGTTTTCTGACATGGAGATTATGGGGGGCGGTCAAAACTTGCGTTTTATCAAGCATTCTTCGAATCGCCTTTGACGAGGCAATCTTCAACTCCGCGTCAATAAGAAACGGATCCACGCCGGGGATAAGCAAATCCTCGTCTGCTTCGCTGCCAAAACGACGCCTGGCAGAAGTAATTTTCTTATGGCTCAAGCAGCCAATATAACCGGACAGTTTCGCTTCAAGCTCTGTATTCATTTGTTAATTTCCTTTCGATTCTTTCTTGATATTAAACAAATCACTACGGAAAGCAAGCCCGCGCGCCAAACAAGAAAAAGCGGGTTCATCATTGAACCCGCAGGGCATCCGTCTCTCTATAGGACGGACACGAACCAACTCGACGTAATGAATGCCTCTTTAGACCTCGGAGGCATCTTATGGCGTCCTCCTTTTGCTTATATTCTAAACCATCGGGCCAGCTAAAACAAATGCTTTATGCACAGGCCGCGGGATATTATCAATAATATAGAAGCGAGTCACGAAGGTGACTCGCGTACGGCCTAAGTTAGGAAGGCCGGTTGGCCGCTTTGAAGTCGCCTTCAACGCGGCCCAGTTCACTTTTGCTTTCAGGTACAGGCGGGCAGTACATGGCGAGAAAGCGGGAAAACATTTATACGAGTATTCCCCGATAGGACTTTCAAAAGCATCCTAGCATAGCCAAATAATTACGCCAATTGAATCAAAAACCGGTTTATAGTAGAATGAAAATATAAGAGCCACGCGCTCAATTTTTTATTAACAATTATCACGATATTAATATAAGAATGACTACGAATTATACAGACGCCTGCCTATTAGGATAATTCGTATGAATTCGCATATTAGCATCGCATTATTTATGGAAACTGAAGTTGCGCAGAATGCGGTTCAAAATTTAGCTCCCTTGGCTGCCGCTTTGGCAATCGGCCTTGGCGCGGTAGGGCCCGGCATCGGTATCGGCCTCCTCGCCGGCAAGGCCATGGAAGCCATCGGCCGAAATCCCGAGGCGGCGCCGAAGATTCAAACGGCGATGATTCTCGCTATCGCTTTCGCCGAGGCCATCGCCATTTACGCGCTAGTGGTGGCGCTTATCATTAAATTTGTTTAAACTAACAAATTAAATGATATGAACGTAAAATTAAAAACGAAAAAATAAAAGCTAAAATTCAAAAGATGAAAACAAGGGCATCTTTTCTATTTGAAGCTTTAGTTTTACATTTTTCGTTTTACCCTTTTAATTTCCCATGTCTGAGCTCATCAAAAACCTTGGTATTGAATGGCATATTCTAATCGCCCAGCTTGTAAATTTCGCGATTCTTTTTTTCGTCCTGAAAAAATTCGTCTATAAGCCGGTAATTACGGCGCTCAAAGAACGGCGAGCCACCTTGGAAGGAAACGAGAGGCAGACGAAGGATTTGGCAGAAAAACTCCAAGAAATAGAGAGGCAGAAAGACACTATCCTCAGTCAAGCCAGAAAGGACTCGGAACTTATTCTGGAACGGGCAAAAATAAGCGCCAAAGAAACCTCCCTAAAACGCTACGAAGAGGCCCGAGAAGAATCGGCGAGAATTATAAGCGACGGGCAAAAGAAATTAACGGCGGAAAAAGAGAAGATGATTGCCGAAGCGAAATCGGAAATCGGCTCGCTGGTCGTCCTCTCGCTTCAAAAAATCCTGGGCGCGGGAGTAGACCCAAAAATCCATGAGACCTTGGCCGAAGAAGCGCTTAAAATCATGAGGGAGGCAAACGCCAATAAATAAGATGCGATACACGGTCAAACAATACGCCGGGGCTTTAAATGAATTGAAAGCGGAGAAAATAAAAAATTTGGCCGCCATTTTCGCGGCGAAACTCGCGAAAGACCGCCGGCTTAAAAAGTTACCCGGAATCATTTCCGCATTGGAGGAAATAGAAACAAGCGAAAGAGGCGGCGGACGAATCACCGTCGCTTCGGCCCAAACAAACGACAAAGAGCTCTCAAAAAAAATCAGCGGCGCGGTAATTAAAGACATGCCTTCTCTTTTAGCCGGCTTAATCATAGAAAAAGGAGATACCAGAATTGATTCTTCAATTTCTGGACGATTGGCCAAATTAAAAACCGCTCTGGTTTCTAATTAGCGGCATTCGCATTGTATTTTATTCGAGGTATTCGCGTTATATTATGTCCAATCTGATTATTGAACAATTAAAAGAGGAAATACGGGGTTTAAAGACGGACCCCCGTCTTCAAAATGTCGGCCGTGTTTTAGCCGTCGCCGACGGCGTGGCTGAAATCAAGGGGCTCTCCCAAGCGATGTATTCCGAACTCCTTGCTTTTGAAACGCCAGACAAAGATGTTTTCGGCATGGCTTTAAATCTGGAAGAAGGCGGCGTCAAGGCCATCATTTTAGGCGAAAGCAAAGCGGTTGCGGAAGGCACGACGGTTAAAAGCACCGGCAATATTCTCTCTATACCGGTCTCAGAAATGCTTTTAGGCAGAGTGATAAACCCTCTGGGAGAGGCCAAAGACAACGGACCGAAAATAAAAACGGAGGGCGCGAAACGCTATCCTTTGGAGAAAATCGCGCCGGGCGTCATCACTAGAAAATCGGTAAAGACGCCGCTTCATACCGGCTGGAAAGCGATTGACACGATGATTCCAATCGGCCGAGGCCAGCGCGAGCTCATCATCGGCGACCGGCAAACCGGCAAAACCGCTCTGGCTGTGGACGCGATTATCAACCAGAAAAAAGACAAGCGGCACCGGCAAGCCGTCTGTATCTACGTCGCCATCGGCCAAAAAGAATCCAAAGTCGCCCAAATCGTTGAAAAACTCCGCAATGCCGGCGCGATGGAATACACCATCGTCGTTTCGGCCGGCGCCTCGGAGTCCGCTTCGCTCCAGTACCTCGCCCCTTTCGCCGGCGCCGCCATCGGTGAGTACTTCATGGAATCGGGAAAAGACGCGGTGGTGGTGTATGACGACCTCTCTAAACACGCAGCCGCTTACCGAGAGATTTCTCTTCTGCTCCGCCGCCCGCCCGGACGCGAGGCCTATCCGGGAGACATTTTTTATCTTCATTCGCGTCTTTTGGAACGGGCCGCCAATATGGCGCCGGAATTTGGCGGCGGCTCACTCACCGCCCTCCCGATTATTGAAACCCAACTTGGCGATGTGTCGGCCTACATTCCAACCAACGTGATTTCCATCACTGACGGCCAAATTTATTTGGAACCGGAACTTTTTTATCAAGGCATTCGGCCAGCCGTCAATGTCGGCCTCTCGGTTTCTCGCGTGGGCTCAAGCGCCCAAACCAAGGCCATGAAGAAAGTTGCCGGCACGATGCGTTTGGAGCTCGCTCAATATCGCGAGCTAGCCGCTTTCTCCCAATTCGGCTCGGAACTGGACCCGACGACGAAAGAAAAATTGGAACGCGGCCGCCGGCTTACCGAACTCTTGAAGCAGGGCGAAAACGCCACCATGCCTTTTGAAGAACAGGTGGCGGCGATATTTGCGGCCGTCAACGGCTTTCTGGACGGCATTGAGGTCGTGAAAATCAAGGAATTTGAATCCGGCTTGATTAAATTTCTCAAAGACCGGCACGGAAAAATTTTAGACGCCGTGAGGGAAAGCGGCGAGCTCGGCGCTGAAACCGAAAACAAGCTCAAAACGGCAATCACCGACTACGCGGAAAATTATTTTGAAAAAAATATTTGATAGTATTTCATTAGTATTAGTATTTATTCGCAGATTGGTATCATTCGTATATTGGTATATAAACTTTAATGGCTTCTCGCAATTTAAAAAACCGAATCAAGTCCACGAAAAATATCCGCCAGATGACGCGGGCGATGGAGGCGGTCTCGGCTGTCAAAATGAGGCGCTCGGTGGCGCTTGCCCTCTCCTCGCGCCCTTATGTTTTGGCGGCGCTTAGAATACTTAGAGACATCAGGGCTCGCCTAAACGGCGAAGTTATTACCTCTCCGTACTTTAAGACAAAACCGGTCGGCAGAACCATTTTGGTTGTGATTACATCCGATAAAGGATTGGCTGGCCCCTTCAACGCAAGTGTCATCAACAAAACAGATAAAATTATCGCTTCGCACGAGAGCGAGGTAAAAGTCGTGGCCATCGGCAAGAAAGGCCGCGATTATTACAGGCGGAAAGGAGTGTTGCTGGACGAATTTCTTGGTGTCGGCGATTTTGGGGCAGTTCACGAAACGGCGCCGATCGCAAACCGTCTCGCTAGATTTTTTCTATCTGGTGAGGCGGAGGAAATAAAAATAATTTATACGAACTTCCTGTCGGCTTTGAAGCAAGAAGTGGTCGTCCGCACAATACTGCCGATGAAAACCGAAACGATTGAAGAAATCGCCGCCAACATCAAACCGGAACGGGGGCCTTACAAACTCCAATTTGAGCCGGTTTCCGGCGAGGCCGATACAAGCCCGATAATCCTTGAGCCGAATCCGGAAACGCTTTTAGAGAAACTCGGACCGGCGTTATTGGAAATTGAAATCCATCAGGCGATTCTTGAAGCCAACGCTTCCGAACACTCTTCCCGCATGCTCGCTATGAAAAGTGCTTCGGAAAACGCCGCGGAGCTGGCGGATAATCTGACAATTTTTTACAATAAAACCCGCCAGGCCGGCATCACCAAAGAGCTCACGGAAATCACCGCGGGCAGAGAAGCATTAGAAAATTAAAAAATAAATGCGATGCCAATACCTGCCTGCTGGCAGGCAGGTATTGGCATCGTTAACTTATAAACAGTAATGTCCCACCAAAATTCTATAACAAAAAATAATGACACTGTCGCCGTTGGTTATATCACGCAAATCATCGGCCCGGTCGTTGATGTGGAGTTCGGAGAAAAACCGCCGGCCTTGTTTAACGCTCTTGAGGTTGATACCGGAGCCGACAAAAAATTGATTCTTGAAACCGCCGGCCACTTGGGCGGCGGGGTGGTCCGCACCGTCGCTATGGGAGCGACCGAAGGACTCAAACGGGGGGTAGAGGTCAAAGACACTAAAGCGCCAATTACCGTGCCAGTCGGCAAAGAGGTGCTCGGCAGAATGTTCAATCTCTTAGGCGAACCGATTGACGGCATAAAAGAAAACACCACCACAAAGCGCTCTCCTATTCACCGCAAAGCCCCGCCGTTTTCAGAACAAAGAACCATGGTGGAAATCTTTGAAACCGGCATCAAAGTCATTGACCTTATCGCGCCTTTTATTAAAGGCGGTAAAGTCGGCCTCTTCGGCGGCGCCGGCGTGGGCAAGACCGTGCTGCTCCAAGAACTTATCCAAAATGTCGCCACCGTTCACAAGGGCTATTCGGTTTTTGCCGGAGTCGGCGAACGCACCCGCGAAGGCAACGACCTCTATCACGAAATGAAGGAGTCGGGCGTTTTGAAACAAACCGTTTTGGTCTTCGGCCAGATGAACGAGGTGCCGGGCGCGCGGCTCCGCGTGGCGCTCTCCGCCCTGACTATGGCCGAACACTTCCGCGAAACGGAAGGCAAGGACGTGCTTCTCTTCATAGACAATATCTTCCGCTTCACTCAAGCCGGCGCCGAGGTCTCGGCTCTTCTTGGCCGGATGCCTTCCGCCGCCGGCTACCAACCAACTCTCGCGAGCGAGATGGGCGAGCTTCAAGAGCGAATCACCTCAACCAGCAAGGGCTCCATCACCTCGGTCCAAGCGGTCTATGTGCCGGCTGACGACATTACCGACCCGGCCCCGGCCACCACCTTCGCCCATCTGGACGGCACGGTGGTGTTATCCCGCGCTCTTTCGGAACTCGGCATTTATCCGGCCGTTGACCCGCTTGATTCTTCTTCAACCGCCCTTACGCCTTCACTCGTCGGCGAAGAACATTATTTCGTCGCCAGAGAAGTCCAGAGAATTCTCCAGCGCTACAAAGACCTCCAAGACATTATTGCGATTTTAGGCATTGAAGAACTTTCTGATGAAGACAAACTTTTGGTGGAACGGGCGAGAAAAATCCAACGCTTCCTTTCCCAACCGTTTTTCGTCGCCGAGGCCTTTACCGGCAGGTCCGGCAAATACGTGCCGCGCGCCGAGACCGTCCGCGGCTTCAAGGAAATTATCGAGGGCAAGCACGACGGTGTGCCGGAGCAAAACTTCTATTTGATAGGAGGAATAGAAGAAATTAAGAAATAAACGCGATGCTAATACCTGCCTGCCTGACTGCCGTCAGGCAAGTCCGGCAGACAGGTATTAGCATCGTTAATTAATTTCTACTTTGGGATTTGGAATTTTAAAAATTTACACTTTAAATTTTTAATTTATGCTGTTATTCATCTACTCTCTAGACAAAAAACTTTTTGAAGGCGAGGCAAGCCAAGTAACGCTTCCATCCGATGACGGGGAAATCACCATTCTCTCCGGGCACGCGACTCTGGCTTCTTCGCTAAAATCCGGCCAAATCAAAATCCAATCCGCCGGACAGAAGGAAGAAACCTTTTCCGTTAAATCCGGTTTTGCCTACACTGACGGGAAAGAAACCATCGTATTTTCAAGAGATTAAAGAGGGGCGCGTTAAAGAGACATAAAGACCTCTTATTTTAAGCCATCTTAGCGTGTCCTCCTTACAGGAGCAGTACACCTTTTGGCTCTTTTGTTTCGTTTCGCTCACAAAACAGCTCAAAAGGTCTTTCGGCGCTCTAAGTATTCGCGCCTCAACCTGGCAGGTTGACACGCTAGGCCGTAGGCCGACACGCTAGGCAAACTGGCAAGCCGTGACGCTAAAGACTCACATTTCGGACCAGCGCTGCGTCAGCGGTGGTGAGATTATTTTTCCTAATGCTCCCAAAGAAGCGAACGGTGTCGCCGATGACGAAACGCCTAAGCTCGGTGGTATTTCTTATATTGTTTAGAATCGGCGCATCAGCCGGCACGTGGACAGTATAATCAATACCCTCAATCGTAACCGTCATAATGACCGGAAGAGAGGTTGAAGACAGTCCTTTAAGAGTGCCCTGAAAATTGCGGGGGTAAAAAATACTTTGGTCCTGAAAGATTTCAATGGTTTCGGCGGTAAGCGCGGCAGTCGGGACATCAAGAGTGCCGCCAACCGCAATTACCCTATCCCCTATTCGGAGGTCTCCAAAATTAATGGTCCGCTCACCCTTTACTATTGTAATGGAGTTGGTGAATTTGATTTTTATACTTTCACCAGTGGAAGATTTCAAAATAAAAGTCCCGTCGCTCGCCGAGATTGATTGAATGCTGCCGCTAAATGTCCCCGCTTCGGTCTGCTTTGACCAATCCTTGACCTTGCCAGCCATAATTGCGAAAGAATCGGAACCGGGAACCACCGTGCCTTCCAAACTCACATATTCACCGGGCAGTAATTCCTTAACCGAAATCTTTCCGCCGAATTTCTTAATCACTTCCGTATCTTTGTTCGTCATAACAGTCATCCGAATAACAGCCGAGCCGAAATTAAGCCGCAGGTAAAAAGTGGTGCCGGAGACCAAAATTACCTGCCCACCGCCAAGTTTGACATTGCCGGCATCGTCAACATGGAGCTCTAAAGGCGAACCGGTTGTTCGCGGATTAGGATTAGTAAGATTAATCTGGGCGCTAGCCACCGCTACGGCGGAAACAAAAACCAAAAAACCCAAAACAAAACGAGTTGTTGTCATAATTTTGTAGTTTGTATCTCTATATTGTATTTCTAAAAACTAACCAGTTATAACACAACTGACCCGAAAACGCTACTTGGGGAAGTCATTTATTTTTTGATTGGCCTTGGTAAGGGCTTGGATTACTTCCTCGTCGCTTGTTTGCGGAAAAGAAAGGTAATGCGCGCCAACCGCGCCAAGAAAATTCTGGTCGGCCTCAAGAAAGGTTGCTTGGTCAACCAGTTTGTAGATTTCCTCGGCGGTTTCAGCCGGCGCCACCGGACAAGCAACGAGAATTTGAGCCGGCTTCATTTCGCGAACGGATTTAATAGCCAGTTTTAGAGTAAGGCCGGTAGCAACGCCGTCGTCCACGACAACCGCCATCTTATTCTTTAGCGAAAGAGCCGGTAAATCTTTTGAGTAAAGGTTTTCTCGCCTTTTGGCCTCATTTTCCTCGCGCCGAACCAACCCCTTCAAAAGAGCTTCGTCCATACCCATGGTTTCCTTTTCGTTTAAAATACAATCCCCAGTGGCCGTCACCGCGCCAATCGCATACTCCGAGAAATAGGGATGGCCTATTTTTCGAATCACTAGTGGCCGAAGCGGCCAGAGAAGCCCCTTGGCAATGGGAAGAGCCGTAATGACTCCGCCGCGCGCCAAGCCAAAAACAACGCCATCTTGTTTTGAAAGGCGGGCAAGTTTGGAAGCCAGTTTTTCTCCGGCATCGCGCCTGTCTTTGAAAATAGTCATATTAATTTCTGTTTCTTTCTTTAGTTTGAACCGCCTCCTCACCCATGCCAAAGTAATGAGCAAACTCGTGCCAGATTGTTTCTTCAATCACCCGCTTGATTTTCTCCGGGTCACCTCCTCCTTCCTCCTCAATCGGTAACTGGTAAAGAGTAATGGTGTCGGGAAGAGTCGGCCCGACCCCGTAATCAACTCCGCGCGCCGTCCTCGGCACGCCCCTGTAAAGACCAAGGAGGGTCTCGCCCCGCGAGAGCTTATGCTCGCGCCAAGTTTCTTTGTCCGGCCAGTCCTCAATCAACACCACCACATTCTTTATTTTTTCTCGTTTTTCTGATGGCAGGTTGTTAAGCGCTTCAGCCGCAAGTTTTTCAAATTCCGCGCGATTCATTGTTTAAATTTTAATTTTTTCTCCGTTCTTCAAAAGGGCGGCAAAATCCCTCTGAATCTTTTCTAATTTGGGATTTATCACCAGCTCACAATAAGGAGTGCTCGTATTTTTATCATAATAATCGCGATGATAATTTTCGGCAGGATAGAAAATTTCCAGCGGTAAGACCTTGGTCGCCACTAGTTTGCCGTCCTGGTGCGAGGTGTTTAGCTCCACAATAAATTTCTCGGCCTCATTTTTCTGATGCTCATCCTTATACAAAATAATGGAGCGGTACTGCTCTCCAATGTCAGTGCCTTGTCGATTCACTTGCGTGGGATCATGCGAGGCGAAAAACACCGTAAGAAGGTCGCGGAAATTAACGGCTTTCGGATCATAATCAACTTTGACCACCTCAGCGTGGCCACTTTTGCCAAGCGAAACGGTTTCATAATTCGGATTGCTTATCTTTCCTCCCGTATAACCGGGCGTGACCGAGATCACCCCTTCTAACATTTTAAAAACCGCTTCGATGCACCAAAAACACCCGCCACCTAAGACAATGGTCTTAATCGTTGTTTCCATAACAGTGATATTCTACATAAAAAAACCTTCTCTGGGGGAAGCGTGACGGGAAAATGCGCGTTAGATAAAAAGGTGGGTGGCCTTATACAGTGGGTTGACTTTCCCTTAGGAAAGTATTAAATGGGGCGCAGAAAACCGCCTATGATTTTATGCGTTCATTTAAATTGATAAGGCATCACGTTTCCATGACCGGTTACGGTCACAAAACAAACGACGACGCTTGCGAGGCGATTGTGAAAATTGAAATCAAGGGGAAAGAATTACTCCGGGTCGCTACCGGCAACGGACCGGTTAATGCCTTAGATGGCGCCTTACGAATGGCTATCGAACCAGTGTTTCCAAGTTTAAAAAAGGTTGAACTAACCGATTATTCAGTTAGAGCCCTTAGTCACAACGTTGGCACAGCAATGGCCACAGAGGTCTCGATAACAATGCGCCGTGGCCAGGAAACCGTAGTCCGTATTCGTAAAAGTGAGAATGTCGTTCGGGCGAGTTTGGAGGCGTTGATTGCCGGCATGACCCACTTCATCGGCTAATTACACAAGGGGTCATCAGAACCCCTTTTTCTTTTATAGGTGTTGATTAACCCCAAACTTTTGATAGAATGCCAGTCAGACCCCTTGAGAAGACGCCGAAGGCGCGGCAGAGCCCGCCTCGCCATCCTGATTCGTTGAGAGAACCCATTGTCCGGTTGGTAACGGACTTGCAACAAAAACCCCTCCCAAAGCGAAACGCGCCGTTTCTTCTCATAGGCAATCCCCCAAACGCGGCAACGCGTTCAAACCCGTCTCCTGCCAATTAGGGAGACGGGTCTTCTTTTTCATATAATATCTAGACTTTGTTGAATAATTCAACCAAAATATCCTTTTATTAAGCCATGTCTCTATTTTGACCCATTTTTTGACTGCCCAAAATGCTCTTATTTAGAGCCATAAAATGAATTATTCAACAAAACCTAATATCTATTTGAATGTCCACAAGAACAATAGATTACACGGAAAATCGGCACCCGTGTTTATGATGCCCCATTTATCACCACTCCATCTTGTTGAACTGTTAAACCCTGTTTTTTAAGTTCAGCAAAAAATTCTTCTTCTGGAACGATTGATTCGGGCGCAAAACTACCTCTTTCGGAAATCACGCCGCCGTAAATCATCTGAGCAATAATAGATGCGGGTAATCCAGTATCGATGTTACAACCAGCATCTTGCCAACCTGGAAGCGTGGAAACCCAGCATTCCATTCTTGTAATCTTGATGCTACCTTCTTTGTCGTGGCCAGAAATTTCCACCCACAAGTTTTCTTTTTCCGTATAACTATCCGGCCTCGCTAATCTAGTGAGAATTCTAGACAGCGCGTCAACCGGTCGAATTTCGGTGTTTTCAAAACTAAGGAAATCTTTGGCGCCTAGACCAAGGTCAATGAGTTTTCGAACAACTTCAAGCGTATGGTCGGGAAAACCGGCATAAAATCTAATGGTTTTGGGATGCAAGTCCTTAAATCCAGTCGTAAAAGTATAGGTCTCCGGATGTCTGACTAAATAACACTTTTGAGCGCCAATCTCCCTGAATTCCCAAATAATTTCGGTGTCAAATGGATTTTTTTCAATCCATTCTCCATTTTCAAAGACCGGCGCTGGCTCTGTGAGTTCCTCAATAACGCTCTCGATTGAGAACGGCACAACAAATCTCTTTACGTTTGAATCCCAAGCAAAACCCAACTCAATCGTATCAATATCGGCGTAAAACTTGGCCGCATGTCGAAGCATCACATTATTTATACCCGGAGTTGAACCACATCCGGTAATTGCTGTTAAACCGGCATTGCGAAAATCATTATCCATCGCCAATTGTGATTTAGTCGTTGGTATATCCGAACCTAAATCAATTACATGCATACCGCTTTCCAAAGCCATTCTGTACACATCTAAATTCCAATCGCCTTCCGCGCAATTTATCAAGACCTTTGCTTTGGTTTCAAGAATAAAATTTCTCGCTTTCTCAAAATTCCTAAGGTCCACAAATACGAAAGGCGTACCGGGATGTTCGGATAAATTTTTCTCCGACCCTTCGCGATATAAATCCGCGCAAACAATTCTATAACCGGAGTTCAAAAGATCGCGGACGACAATACGCCCTTGCATTCCACTTGAACCAATAACCAAAAAATCGTAAGTCATGCGAACGAAAAAAATAATTATTATTTAGTTTAGCACGAATATAACCGGCCAGCTCAAAAAAAATCCGGTAAATGTGGATAAAAGTATTAAGAAAATAATGGGTGTGGGTGGGGTATTTACAACGCAAACATTAGGAGACCGAGACCAATCATTGCAATACTTACTCCAAGTTTTAGTTTCGGGTTCTCCGACTTCCGCCACTCGTTAACTTTGTTGCAGAGTAATTCGTTGCTTGCAAGGATTAGCGCGATGGCAAGCGGCAAAATAAAAACGATATTGTAATAAATCAGATAAAGAAAACCTCGCGCGTAAGTCCCGCTGTCGTGAAGAAGTCCCAAAACCAAAAGATACGGGCCGCCAGTGCAGGGAAATTCGCAAAGACCCACAAGGGCGCCCAGAAGAAACGCGCCCGGCAGAGTGGCTTTCTTTATCAGTTCGCCGATTTTCGCGTGAGCGGCGTCGGGGATTTTCAATTTAATTGGAAACCGCGGGAAGTAATGGTTAATCAAATTTATAAGACCGAACAGAATTAAAACCCCTGCCGCCGCCTTGGCCATGAAGTGCGGGGTGTTGAACAGATGAAGCGCTTGGAGCAGTCCCAGGCCGATTAAAACATAAACGGCAAAAATTCCGACGATGTAAAAACCGCCGATGGCGAGAATCCGAGAACGCGATTCCTTTAAGCTCATGAGAAACGCGACGGTAATGAGAAGGATGGAAAAAGCGCAAGGGTTAATGCTGTCCAAAAGCGCCGCCACCGTAACCAGCGGGAAAAGCAACTTTCCGCCTTGGCTCATTTGCCAGAGCAAATCGGTGCCAAACGGGCTCCATTTGAAGAAAGCGACAACGCCTAAAATAACCGCGGCGGCAATCAGCGTCGTTTTTAATTTTTTCGTCATTGGAAATTTTTAAGGAGTTACTTCGGCTCTAATTTTATAAATAATCGGGTCGCCGGCATCACTCTCAACCGTTACGAACCGCTCCATTATACCAATTCCGGCCGGCCCGTGCGCCGCCGGGTCAAATATCACCTTCACCGTTGCGGCTAGGCCGACGGCAAGCGTTTCATTAACCGCCGGCACAATGCCGTGGCCGGGCATCCCGTACGGTCCAAGGACTTTCTCTCCGAGAATCAGAGCGGCAGTGGTGCACATGCAGGAGGTATAAACTTTTTCAATCAGCATACCGCGATCGGCTGGAGCTTGAAGCGCGAAGGTTTTTTCTACATTGCCGTCGGTCATTCGAATCTTTCCAAAGTCGTAATAATTATCCGCAGAAATGTTGCCAGCGGCGCCGGTTAGAGAAGAATCACTGGGCGCCGCGTATCTACCGGCGATAAACAATCCGCCTAAAAGCAAAATAGCGACCGCGACAAACCCGATAATTTTGTTACTCATATATACTATTTAATTAATAAATGGCTATTATTTTAAATTACGAAATGTAAAGTTTTATGGTCTGGTCGAGTAAAATCTCCTCTAAAAAAACAGATTTTGCGACCCGACTAAAATTTTACGTTTCGTAATTCATAATTAAATACTTAATACTTAAATCATCGCTCGGCGCATAATAAGCGCGTTCACGGCGACCACTACGGTTGAAAACGACATAAAGACAGCGGCGAGGGCGGGCTCTAAAAGAATCCCCCGCGCCGCCAAGACCCCGGCCGCAAGCGGAAGTGCCACAATGTTGTAGCCCGTCGCCCAGAATAAATTTTGAATCATTTTTCGGTAGGTTATTTTTGAAAGTTTTATTACCTTGGCGATGTCGCGCGGGTCATTTTTCACTAAAATTATTCCGGCCGACTCAATCGCCACATTAGTGCCGGCGCCGATGGCAATACCCAGGTCGGCGGCGGCCAACGCCGGCGCGTCGTTGACACCGTCGCCGACCATCGCCACTTTAAGGCCTTGTTTCTGAAGAGCGCGAACTTTATCACTTTTCTCGTGAGGAAGAACCCTGGCAAAGTACTGGTCTAAACCAAGCTCCATAGCGACTTCCTTTGCCACCGCCTCGCTGTCGCCGGTTATCATCGCAACCCTAAGCCCGAGGGCCTTCAATTTCATAACCGCTTCTTTGGACTCCGGGCGAATCGCATCAGCGACCGCTATCGTACCAACCAAAGAACCGTCGCGCGTTACCACTATGTCATCGCCGCCTTGGTGTCCCACAAAAATTTTTTGCCCGGCGATTTCGCCTTCCGCCCCGCGGCCGGGCAACCGCTTAAAATTTTTCACCTCGCTCCCGGTAAGAGAGCGGCGTTTGGCTTCATGAACTATCGCCTCGGCAATCGGGTGTTCAGAGTGAGCGTTTACAGACGCCGCCAAATCGAGCGCCTCATCGGAAGACGCATAGGTTACGGCGAATTTCGCCTCGGTCAATGTGCCGGTCTTATCAAAAAGAACCACCCCCACGCCGCGGGCCGATTCAAGCGAGAGCCGTTGTTTGACAAGAAAACCGCTTTGAGCCGCCTTAGTTGTTGAGATTGAAGCAATCAAAGGAACGGCAAGTCCGAGAGCGTGCGGACAGGCGACCACCAAAACCGCCACTAATCGCGCCACCGAGAAACTGACCGTCGCGCCGGAAACAAGCCAAGCAAATAAAGTTAGCAACCCGCCGACAATCGCGATGATTGTGAGATAAAGAGCCGCTTTGTCGCTAAGCAATTGAAGCCGCGATTTGCTGGCTTCGGCTTCGGCTACGAGGCGCATCACTCCGGCCAAAAAAGTTTTTTCTCCTATCTTTGTCACTTTTACTTGAAGCGCGCCGTCGCCGTTAATCGTGCCGGCAATCACCGCGTCATCCGCCTTCTTGAAAACCGGTTTGGACTCGCCCGTAATCATTGACTCATTAACCTCCGACTCTCCGAAAGCCACCTCTCCGTCAGCCGGAATTTTCCCCCCTGGACGCACTAAAACGACATCCCCTTCTTTAAGCTCCGACAAAGAAACAATTTTTGTAGTCGGCTGTCGGTTGTGGGTTGCGGGTTGAACAATTTCGGCTTTATCCGGCAGTAATTTTGATAACTCCTTAAGCGCCCCTCGAGCGCCGGAAACCGCTTTCATCTCAAGATAATGCCCGAGGAGCATAATGGTAATCAAAGTGGTGAGTTCCCAAAAAAGCGGCTCCTCGCTGGTAAAAGTCGCGTAGATGCTCCAAAGATAGGCGGCGGAAACAGCCATGCCAATAAGCGTCATCATACCGGGAAGGCGCGCCCGGAGTTCTCGCCAAGCCCCAGAGAGAAATACAAGGCCGCCATAGAAAAAAACCACCGAGCCCAGCGCAAACGGCAGTAATTCGTCGCCGGAAAAATCAGGCGGCGACCACCCGAAGATTTTCCCCATCACGCTCGAGTAAAGCACCACCGGTGCCGTAAGAATCAAACTGACCCAGAATTTTCGGAGAAACATCCTCGTTGAATGACCGGCGTGTTTGTCATGCCCGCTATGTCCGTGATTTCTCTGATGGTGATTGGCCGTTGGTCGTTGCCTGCCTGCCGGCGAGGCAGGGCCGTTGGTTTGCGGCAAAAGCGCCATCCCGCACTCCGGACACATTCCGGGGTTATCGGAAACAATTTCCGGATGCATCGGGCAAGTGTAATAACCGCCGGCCCCTTTCTCGGGAGCGTTTGAAGATTCTTTGTTCGGGTCAATGTGGTCACAGCAAGTCATTCTATTTTGCGATTAAGCTGGAATTGTGCATCCAGACCATATAACTTCCAAAGATTAGCGATAAAACAAACACATATGCCGCCCCCAAAATAATACTTCCGAAATTGCCCCAGACAAAACCCGGCATCGTTTCAAAAAGCCGGTGGTGAAGCGCCGCCGCTTCCGCATTTCGCCACGGGATGTAGCCCCCGATGAGACAAAGCGCGTATAATGTTTCGCCTCCCAACACGCACTTCCAAACATATGATTTTAATGAAAGTTTTTCCATTGTTTTGATGTAAACTAAATTAATAATTAAACACTGCACCCGCCGGATGATTGGCCTCCCGCCGGAGCCGTCACTTGATTCAGAATTTGCCTATATCCGGACCCGCTGGAAAAAGTCGCTCCGAGCAATTCCTTCGGGTCAGCCGTTGCCAAACTTCTGCCTTTTAAATTAAGATACTTTGAAATGGTCGCGTAGGTGTCGGGAAACCAAAGAGCGTTAACGGCCAGCGCCGCTTTATACATCTCGTCCTCAGAAACGCCTTGGCTAGCCATAAGCTCCAAAAGACCCAGCATCGCCATTCCGTGATTGCAATCGGGAAAATGGGTGGCATTGTTGCAACACGGCCGGAAGATTCCCTTGCTCACCCGTTCAACCAATTGTTGCTCATCAGCCGTTAAAACGATAAATGGATGGCGGCTGAAATGCTCCATCGCGTCTCCTTTCGCCAAGGTCCAGCCGGCGGTAGAGGCGAAGTTTCCCGCTCCGCCGTATTTGGGATTGACCATTTCGCCGGAATCTAAGATCGGGTTCTTCGTTCCAAGCCCCAAAGCCCAAAGCAGATTTAAAATCTCGCCGGCGTTTTCCGCGTTAATGACTAAATTGCCGTTATCGTTTTCGTATAAAAGTTTCCTCAAGTCCTCGCTAAACCCGCCGCGGGCGCGGTAAAGGGCTTTGAGCTTATCCTCGTCAATCACTCCAACGCTAAGCATTTTAATTCCCAAATCGCCCCAAACAACAGGCAAAGCGACTTGGGCGAAAGCGATGTTGCCCTGCTCATCTAAATTCTCGGAAATGTTTTTGCTAATACCCGCCTGACTCGGCCCCCAAATTGAATCCATAAGCAAAGCCACCGATACCATAAAGGCGCCAATAATAATGCTGGCTGGAATAAAACTTTTTTGCGTTTCTTTTTGCGTCTCCATAACCGCTATTTTTTACGAGCCGCCAACTTATGAACCTTCAAAATCTCGCCGATGGCCTTCTTCTCTTTCCCACCTTTAATTTGTTCTATCACGTGAGTGGACAAGTGGTGTTCTAGGATTAAGCCGTCAACGCCGGCTAGAGCTTCCTTGATGGCGCTTGATTGGGTGATGATATCCACGCAGTACCGGTCGCGCTCAACCATCCCCAAAAGCCCCTTAATCTGTCCTTCAATTATTTTAAGCCGCCTTACGGCCTTTTTTTTGGTTTCCATCTTCATACCGAGCAGTATATACCCCAGTGGGGTATAGAGCAAACCAATTAAAAACTAGAAATGAAAAAAGGGGAAGAATCAAGCGGTGCTGAATTTTCTGTTTTGAACTTTGGTTTGAAACTTTTAGTTTTTCACTTTTAATTTTTCCTGTATACTATTCCTATGATGGGTTATGGATACGGAACCATGATGGGAGGAGGGAGCGCCGCCTTTGGCCTGATTATCTGGCTTTTGGTGGCGATCGATTTGGCCCTCGTCGCCGTCTGGCTCTGGCAACAAATCAATAAAAAATAACCGCGGGAGCGGTTTTGCGGGATGCGAGGAGAATGAAAAATTCTTGCTTTTAACGCAGTTCCTCTCTTCGGCGCCAACTTGAAAGAGCGCGGGGTTTTTCTGCTGAAAAACCCCGCGCTCTGGCGCGACAGCGCCGCCTCGCCTGACGGTATATAGGCAAGTATTATTCCACTTTGAATTACGAAACACAAAATTTTACGGTTGGTTCCGCAAAATCTCCTCTAAAAATTAGAGATTTTGCGACCCGGGGACCTAAAATTTTGTGTTTCGTAATTCACGATATTCCAAGCTAGTGGCTCGCAGAGTTTTCTTAATTTGCGGTTAAGCTAAACCTTTATCAAACATCCCTGTATCCAAATCTCTAAGATATTTTATGACCATCCCTCGGGATGGTTTTTTAGTGTTGGAAATCAGAAAATGATTATAAAAAGGCAATTCCCCCTCGCCGATTGAAGTCATCACCGAATCAATATAATCGGCGGGAGCGAAAATCGGCGGAATGAGCACTGTCGCCAGCGCCACCCGCTCGTAAATTTCCACTTTCTCAACCTCCACTTCCCCGCCGAAGGAGTCGCGGGCGATTCTTTTGAATTTCGGAGATGCCGTGTTTGGAAAATTCTTGCCCTCTTTCTTAAGCGCAAAAACCACAAAATAGCGGAACTTGCCCTTGACGCTTCCGATATTGGTCAAAACAATCGTCCGCGGACTAAACAACTCTTTTGCTTCCCGCACCCGTCCCGATATCGGGTCCCAGACCTGCGGCGTGCCGATATCTTTCTCCAAAGAGACCGGATTATTCGTGTCCAACACTTTGGCTCTGTTATTTTTATGTCCCATTAACATAATAATATCCGGCTATCGGGCGAATAGCAAGGAAATGAGAGGTACCCCAAATCCTGGACACAAAAGTTTCTCTGTATAATTACAAGATTAATTAACAGAGAAAAATATAGAAAACAATATTTCGAATTACAAAAACAAGAAGGGCGTCCACGCCTGAAAAGTCCCCTTTTCTTAGACAGTTAGTTTCTCTTGGTTTTCATTGTATTTGATTTCTTCTTTCTGCGCAAACTGGGCGAATTTTTTTGGTCGTTCAAAACAAAACAGTCCCCGAATTCCCGCTTGAAATCACCAGCAAACACTTCATCTGGCATTAGCACCAACAGGTCATAAATAATTTTCTCATCAAGCTCAACTGAAACCACGGAAGATTGTTCGAAATACTTACCAAGACCACTTGCCGACAACAGTTTCCGTTCATAATAGACTCTCAATTCGGAATCGGTATTCACTGTAGGCCCCCCTCCTTATTTCCGGTCAACTTCTGATGCAATCGCCGCAACCCTTCCTTATTACCGGGATATTTGAGGTAAATATCCAACGCCTCTTCCTTGGTGGCCCAGTGATATTCCGTATGCTCAGAAGATAGTGCGATTTCTTGATTGGGCGAAACTTGAACACCAAAGATCCGTTCGAATTGATCGAAACCGTTGTCCGTAAATTCATACGAATATTCAGTATCAACCAACTGAACAACATTTGTTATACCAAGCTCCTCCTCAACTTCTCGCAGAGCCGCGGCCTCGAAGGTTTCGCCTTCTTCAACATTACCAGTGACAGGTTGCCAGAAGCCGCCTCGCTGAGGTGTGCGCTTAAGCATTAGAAAAGAAAGATCCCCGGAGGAGAGCTTTTTGAATATAATCGCTTCGACTTGATTTTTCGTCCTTTGTTTCATTTGAAGTTTTTGAAAGAGATTGTTAAACGCGGCTGGGCGGTTTATCCAATTTTGTCTTAAATATTAGAATTCACCGGCAATTCCACAAAGAAAGTGGAGCCCTTGCCCGAATCGTTGGGTCTATAACCGGCAATGCCTTTATGGGCTTCGGCGACGCCTTTCACAAAAGCCAAACCGAAACCGGCGGCTTCCACATTGAGCTTGATTGAGTCCTTACCCATACCGCCGAAAGTAAATAATCTCGGTTTGTCTTCATCCGAAACACCAACACCGGTATCTTTAACCGAGAAAATAATTTTTCCATTCTCGCGTTTCAAATCCACTTTGACGCCGCCGTTGGGAACATTGTACTTAACCGCATTCATGATTAGGTTCTTAAAAACCTCACCGAGTTGGACGGCGTCGCCGGTGATGTGGTAATCGCCATCGGCGATAGAGCTTTCAAATGACAATCCTTTTTCTTCGGCCGTTGGTTTTTCTTGGGCGATAACAGCCTCGGCGACTTGTCGCGCGTCCATCGGCTTCATATCGTAAGGCAAAACGCCGGTTATCGCGCTGGCGCCGCGGAGTATTCCTTGAACATACTCTACGCCCTTGGTTGATTGTTCAAAACCTTCCTTAAGCAAAGGTTTAGCCGTCTCGGGTAATACACCGTAATCGCTAGTCAGCAATTCTGCGAAAATACTCCTGGCCTTGCCAATGAAATTCTTAATCTGATGATTCATAGTGTGCATCAAACTCTTCTGTTGTTCATTTAGCTTCTCAACTTCTTTGCTGTGCTGGATTTCTTTTTCTTTCGCGATAACCAATTGCTTATTACTGGCCGATAAATCCACCGCAAGTTTTTCAATTTTCTCGCGTTGTTTGACTTCTTGCATAACACTCCGAATAAGCAAGATGCCAGAAATAATAAGGAACAACAGCAACCCACCACTGATAAGCATTTCTTGTAATGTATCCGCCAAAACTGCCCGTGCTAGTACGAATACCCAAATTCCAAAAGTCAGTAATTCTGTGGCAATAACCTTGATATCAAATAGATGATGTTTAGTTACGGCATAAGCGATTATGATGGGATAGAAAGTGAAAAATATTATTCCATAAGGAGCAACTGGAATGTTAAATGTCAGCAAAAAAGCGGTTCCACCCCCGATGAATCCGGAAAAAGCGGCAATGGCAAGGTATTTTATTTGTTTCGCTTCTAAACCGGTTCTTCTGAGATAATTTTTTATTAAAAGATATAAAGAACGAGGGATAATTATTAAATAGAACAACAAAAATAAATAATAACCGAAACCAGCGACGGGATAATAGTTAAATATATCTCTCCTAATTACTTCCTTGACGAACAGGCCAGGGAAAATATAATCCAAAACATTTAGAGCAATTAAAAGAAGACCAAAAAGATAATAAAGTCCTATCTCTTTCTTTTTCGTGGTGTTTAAGTTCAACACGGAATACAAGAAATGCATCCAAAAGGCTGGAAGAATAACTGCCCCAATATCCATAAGCATTCTCCAAAAATATGCCGTTGGAGCAGTTGTAGAATAAAGCAAAGCAAAAAACCCCATACTCCACACAGCGCAGCATAAAGATAAACCAGAATAGGTCTTATTAACTATTCCCTTCCTATTCTCTAAATATATGAAAATTCCTAGGAATAACGGTATTATTCCACCTAAAAAGAAACTAAATTTAAAAAAAATCAACATGAATTAAAATAAATTTTCAAATTTCTTCTGGGGCACTTGCGATTTCAATCGCTTTCTTATAATAAACACTCGCAATTGGTTTGGGATTCACATCCAGTTTTTCAAATATCCTTGAAATCTCGTGATTGCCAAAATTAAGACGTAAATTCTTCATTTCTATTATTTTTTCCCAAAATAAAAAAGTATTTAATCTAACTCGGTATATTTTATTATCCCTAGTGTAGTAAGTATTATACCTTTTTTTCGACATTTTATAATTGCCTTGCAAATCTAAGCTAACAGAAATCACCTCATCTGTCCCATTTTTTATATTGGCAGATAAATGCTTATCTTTTTCGTTCAAATTGGTGGAAATATTTTTATCAAAAGATGGATAAGGAAATATTTTTTCGATATGTTTTCTTGAGATATCACTATTAGTGCCAATTAAAATTACATTATACCCAAAATTTGAAAAAACCGAGTCAAAAATGATTGGGAGGATAGGAATATTAAATTTTGAATCAACCATAACAGGTATAGAAAAAGTAAATTCCTGAAAGGGTCCTATCGCACAATCGTAATAATTGAAAAAAGTTACCGCTAGAACACATCTACCACCCAAAATACTAACGGGTGCCAGACGATCTGACCTCAAAAAATCTTTTGCCTTTCCTAGTGAAATCGGGAAGAAAATCATAAAAGCACTGGCATCTGAATATTTTACGGGCACATCAACTTTTTTCCCCATAACATCAACTTGGTATTCCGGAACATAATTAAAATCTTTCAACAAGGTTTCTAACCTTTTTTTCATCTCAATTTCATTCATAGCATTTTTATTATGCCAATATGATATTGTTTCCAATTTTAACTCCTATATAATAACATAGAAGAGCCACCGTGTGTTAAGGTATTAGTATGATTGCTCAATGGGACAGATTACTAAAAACAATAAGAAATGCTCAGGTGGATGGCAACCGAAGCAGGATAATTCAACCGTTAAGAAATTTCGTTAGGAAATACCCTAGGCATCTTGATGCACAAGTTGAACTTGCGAGCGCTTTGTATCACGCTGTTTATGATGACACGATAAGGTTCGGGCGATTATTTTCGGAAGTAAAGAAAGAGCCTTCAAAATACAGGCGGGTTGCCGAAGCGATAAAAATCTGTGAGCAAATAATACAAAATGTCGATGAAACAAATCAACGTGCACTTAAAAACGCTAGGATAATGCTTGCACAAATTTTTTCTTTACTTGGTGACCCTAAGGGATTAGAAATGTCAAAGAAAAATTATGACGACTTTCAGGATACTCTATTATTAGAAAGGTATGCGACTAATTGTTTCTATTTCAACAAATGGAACAAGGCCATTAAGATATTACATCAATATCTTTCCGGGGCGAGAAAAAATAAAGAATCATCAACGCCAGGATATGAAAAACTTGTTGTTGCTTATTTAAATGTTGGTGATAATCAAAAAGCGCTTGAGTATTACAATAAATTGAAAAACCAATTGCCAAGAGATTTTCCTAACAAAAAGATTCAAAAGGCTATTTTAACTGGCCTAGAAAAAATTTTAAAAGGCCACCAACGTTAGTCGATGGCCTAAGAATTTTGCGATTACATTACAGACGGCGGGTTGATAAGCGCATCAACAATTGCTTCGGTTATCGGCATTTCCGTTAGCGCTTCAATCCAAGTGTATTGACCACTCGGGTTTACTTCAAGAAAAACATGATTGTGATTAGGTGTGATAATCATATCAATGGCTCCGTAAACAATACCACACCTTATCATAAACAATCGTATCTTATCCTCAATTTCAGATGGCATCTTGTATGGCTCGTGCTTTACATTCTTGAAGTCGTATCTGCGCCAGTCATCTTTGGTTTTCTCACTATCTTGTGAATGAATCGCGCAAGCGAATATTTGCTGTTCAACGACGGTTACCCGGAGCTCAATCAGTTTTTTGATATATTCTTGCGCTATGAGCGGCGCGAGTAATATATCATTGACGTGCTGTGATAAATACTCATAGCTCACTCGCGTTGTATAGATACCCCACGTGGTGTGAGTTTCCTGAAAAATTCTTGAGCGAAGCACTTTGATAGCAACACTGCCACCATGCTTGCTGCAAAATTGCAGAAGGGTTTCCGGTATGTTAGTTATAACCGTATCGGGAATTTTTATCCCAACCTCCGCGGCAAGTTTTAATTGATAAAGTTTGTTGTGCTCAAGCAGGTAATGACTGTTCAAAGGATGATTCATCCAATAAACAGGCAAAGTGGTATAGAGTGACCACAAAGCGGTTCGAAATTCATCGCCAATGAACAATCTCTGTTCACGTGGTAATTTTTCTGACACTTCAATCTTCTGTGGTCGCCGATACCAAACACTTTTGATTTGCTCCATTTCAATCTTTTGCCCATTGAGGATTAAAAAAGAGTCCTGATTTGTGCGCAAATAAATCCCAGGATTTTGGTCAAGCAAATTGTTGGTGGTCAAAACAATATATTCTTGACCTCGTTGAGTAAGTTCGGACAATACACACTCAATGTTTTTCTCCAAACTATTCGTGATTATCAATACTTTTTTCATAAGTTGCGGCGAAGTTCTGTTTATTAAGATTTTGTTAAAGTTAACTATCTACATCGATATTACACAAAATAGAATTGTGCGCAAGCAAATAAACAAAAAGCCAACTCGAGGTTGGCTGAAAACTGACCGACGATTGATAAATTAACTCAGTCGGTCTCATAGTCGGCGTCATAGCCATTTTTTGTGCTTTGACCCATATATGTTGGATCATCGCCTAAGCTTGACGATTCGACTTGTGGAACTTTTTCCAAGAACCGCAATAGAACCGGCATAGGTCCTTGGGAATCTTCGATCAGCGGATTACTGGTTCGTTCATTAGTGGAGTTCATAAAGTTTTGATGAACAGCGTTATTTGCGACAGAACTTATCCAACACACGCTGGTAATTCTACCTTAGAACTTAATTCAGTCTAATCAATCAGTCAATCTTGCCGGATACTCCATTTCGTGTTTGAATTTCACCTCACCACCCCCAACTCGCGACCGATTTCACGGCAAGATTTTACTAAATAATCCAACTGACTTTTCTGGTGAGTGGCCATTACCGTTAATCTCAATCGGGCTAGTCCTTTGGATACGGCCGGCCAACG
>Ga0209211_10001806_pt1 | contig 38830 bp, 43 predicted proteins | sample RifGroA2_FD_183992 | JGI IMG/M metagenome (GOLD analysis project Ga0209211, IMG submission 183992) | Groundwater microbial communities from Rifle, Colorado, USA - Groundwater A2 (SPAdes) (version 2) | ecosystem: Environmental > Aquatic > Deep subsurface > Groundwater | place: Rifle, Colorado...
AAACACCTCTCTTTTATCATCATATAGACTATAAAGAGTATAATTATTGTTGTTTTTATGCATTGTTATGCATTCTGTCGTCTATAAAGAAAATATTTGTCGTCTTAGGGAATTAAGCGATTGCCTCAATTAGAATTCATGAAAAATCATGAAATCACACATGATGAAACTTATTTTGAAAAGGTTATTACACCGCTCTGCAGCGCTATTCATAATTATCCTTTCGAGCTAAGAAGAGAAGTATTTGCAGAAGAAAAACACTATATAAAGATAATAGATGTGAAAAAAGAACCTGAAAAAATAAATTTAAAGAATCTCTATTCCAAAAGCATTAATCTTCTAATAACAATAAGCCTTGAAGAGATAACTTATGATTCTATTAACTTAAATGATTTGACAAAAGAGAGAAAAATATCTATCGAAAAAATATTATCTGAGAAAGCTGATGAATTAATAAAAAAATACGGCAAACACCGATATTCGGCAGTAGTCGATAGAACAGAATATGCCATGAATGAATTCACAGAGATTTGCCTAAGACTGAATCCTTTAGGATATTTCAAAGACTATTTAAAAATAGGGGTTGTTGAATCATATCAACAAGAAACAGATCTTTTGGCAGAAGGCGTTCTGGTAAAATTAATCGATAAACAAGACCCTATTCATTTATATGATAAAGCAAAAATACAACAAGAAAAAATCGATAATACATTCAAAGAAATAAGGGAAAAATCTAAAGAATGTCATAATAATGATGATATAAAAGAAATGTTAAATGCTCAAAAAGAAGGACTTGAAATATTCTTCAAAAGTTTCAGAGAGATTCTTGAAGCTAACTCTGCATACTACGATATGAGATGCGTTCTCACAAACAGTAATTTAGACTTAACGCCGATCGGAACAACAGTAGCATTTTTCAAAGAAAGAAAGGGTGACACACACAGCTTTATAGGATCTGGAAAATTAATCTCAATACTGCCTTCAATAAAAAACTCGGCAAGCCCACAAACATTCTCAGATTATTTAACGATTCTTGCGGATACAAAAAATTAGACAGGATAGAAAAGGATAACCATTATCAACTTCTCAATAATAACAAACATTTATATATTCTCCAGCGGGTTTTTGTTGTATCATAATAAATGGCTTGGGAAAAAGGGGTGAGTATGCTTTTTTCTAAGCCATAGCGATATTTATTGATATATGAGAGAGGTATGCGGATGAATAAGGGTGAAATGTTTATTCTTTGGTTTGATCAATTAGGTATTGAGGATGTTCCTTTTGTTGGCGGAAAAAATGCAAGTCTTGGAGAGATGTATGTCAATCTTACAAGTAAAGGCATTAAGGTTCCAAACGGATTTGCCCTAACAGCATACGCATACAGATATTTTCTTGAGAAAGCAGGAATAAAAGAGAGAATAAAAGAAATCCTTTCTGATCTGAACACTCATGATATGCAGAATCTTTCTGAGAGAGGACAAAAAGTAAGAGATACAATTTTAAGAGCAGAATTCCCTCCTGAATTAAAGTCTGTAGTATTAGCTGCATACAGGGATTTATGCGGTGCATACAGCAGAGAAAGGCTTGATACTGATGTTGCAGTTCGTTCTAGTGCAACTGCAGAGGATCTTCCAGATGCAAGCTTTGCAGGACAGCAAGAGACTTACTTGAATGTCAAAGGAGATTTCCAGATTCTTGAGGCTGTGAAGAAATGCATTGCATCATTATTCACAAACAGGGCAATATCATACAGGGTTGATAAAGGGTTTGATCATTTCAGCATCGCATTAAGTGTTGGTGTACAGAAAATGGTAAGAAGCGACCTTGCATGCTCTGGCGTGATGTTTTCTGTTGATACAGAATCAGGTTTTAAAGACGTGGTATTCATAACAGGCTCATGGGGCCTGGGAGAGAATATTGTACAAGGTGCTGTTAATCCTGATGAATATTATGCTTTCAAGCCAACATTAAAGCAGGGATTCAAGCCAATCATAAATAAAAAGATCGGCTCAAAAGAATTAAAGATGATTTATAGTCATGAAGGCAATAAGCCTGTAAAAAATATTCCTGTACCAAAATCAGAGCAGGATAAATTTGTTTTGAATGATGATGAAGTCTTGACACTTGCAAGATGGTCATGTATTATTGAGGACCACTATTCTTGGAAGGCAGGACATTTCAAGCCTATGGATATGGAATGGGCAAAAGACGGCCTAACAGGAGAACTTTTTATTGTCCAGGCAAGGCCTGAGACAGTTGTCAGCCAGAAGAATCATAATGTCCTTGAGACTTATATTTTGAAACAAAAAGGAAATATCATTGTAAAAGGAAAATCAGTCGGTGAAAGGATAGGAAGCGGAGAAGCTAATGTAATAAAGAATGTCCATGATATCGGAAAATTCAGGAAAGGACAGGTGCTTGTGACAGAGATGACTGATCCTGACTGGGAGCCGATAATGAAGATCGCATCAGCGATAGTGACTAATCGTGGTGGAAGGACATGTTTTGCAGGAAATACAAAAATACTTACAAACATAGGATTTATGACAATGGAAGATGTTTATTATTATCCAGACCACAGTCATTTAAAAGTGCCTTCACTTAATAGGAATACATTAAAGATCGAATGGAAGCCGATAGTTGCTGCAATGAAAAAGAAATCTGATACCATGAAAATCCTAGTATCACAAACAGGAAGAGCAGAAAATAATATTTTGGAATTAACTCCAGACCACAAAATGATAAATATACGTGATGGACTTATTGCAGACACACAAATTAAGGACATGATTTTAAATGAGGAGTGTGTAAGTGTGGCACAATTTATACCCGGACTAAACACAATAACAGAAAAAAATAAGAAATTAGCATATACATTAGGAGCAGTCAGCACCGACGGCCACATATATACATCCAGAACACGTGGAGAAGTTGTGTTTGTGCAAAAACCTACTATAGATAAGAAAGAGTTTATATCCGCAGTAATAAAAAATTTCAGCGAATTATATAATAAAGATGTAAGCATACAATCAAAACCTACCAGCCAAGGATATATCAGAGGAAGCAAAGTATCCGGAAACGCCAATGCATATAGGATGTTTTCAAAACAGGTAGCATATGAATTAAAAGAAGAGCAAGCACTTCTGATGAATACGCTGCTTAGTGTGGATACAGAATTCATATATAACTTTTTAGCAGGCGTAATTGATGGTGACGGATCATTTAATCAGACATCAAATAGAATTCACATATACATATCAAAAGAGTGGTTGGCGCAATCTGTAATTGTTGGATGCCTAAGATTAGGGATAGTTCCACAGGTCACAAATAACAGAAATATATATAATATACAAATTGTGGAAAAAATAGATGATATCTTAAGATATACAAAAAGAATCAAGGGAAGTTCACAGAGAAAAATGCAGGCAACCAGATTCTTTAACGCAAAGCAAATATTCTCCCAGAAGAATCACGGATCAAGCATTAATAATAGAAGAAAAAAGAACCTGATGATAAGCGACAAGGAATTAAGAGAATATAAAATCGATATAGACATGAAAGAAAAAATAAATAAGCTGCTTAACTCAGATTTAAGGCAATTAAGGACTAATCAGATATCAAACTGCAAAGAAACAGATGTCTACAACATCACTGTTGAAGACAACCATAATTACTTGGTATTTACAGGGCAATATACACCTATAATTGTAAATAATTGCCATGCAGCAATAATCTCCAGAGAGCTCGGAATTCCTTGTGTTGTCGGAACAATTGACGGAACAGAAAAAATCAAGACAGGACAAAACATTACTGTAAGCTGTGCAGAGGGAGATGCAGGAAACGTCTATGATGGAATATTATCATTTGAGATACAAAAAGTTGATCTGCAGAATCTTCCTAAGACAAAGACAAAGATCATGATGAATTGCGGAAATCCCGAAGAGGTCTTTGACTTATCATTTATACCAAATGAAGGTGTTGGATTAGCAAGAGAGGAATTTATCATAATGAGTTATATCAAGGCTCACCCATTAGCATTATTGAATTACCATTCACAATCACCTGAAATAAAAGAGGAGATTGATAAGATATCTATTGGATATGATGATAAAGTGAAGTTTTTTGTTGACAAGCTTGCTCAGGGCATTGGGATGATTGCAGCTGCATTTTATCCAAAAGATGTAATACTAAGATTTTCAGATTTCAAGACAAATGAATATGCAAATTTGATCGGCGGAAAAGCATATGAGCCAAAAGAAGACAATCCAATGATAGGCTGGAGAGGCGCATCACGTTATTATTCTCCAGGATATAAGGATGGGTTTGCACTTGAATGCAAGGCAATATTGAAAGTAAGGAATGAATACGGATTGACAAATCTTAAAGTAATGATTCCATTCTGCAGGACAATTGATGAAGGAAAGAAAGTATTATATGAAATGGAAAAACATGGATTAAAAAAAGGAGAGAATGGATTACAAGTATATATGATGTGCGAAATTCCTTCTAACGTAATTCTTTCAGATCAATTCTCAGAGATATTCGACGGATTTAGCATTGGATCAAATGATTTGACACAATTGACTCTTGGACTTGATAGAGATTCTGAAATCGTTGCACACATCTATGATGAAAGAAATGAAGCAGTCAAGAGATTATTGAGAAAAGTCATTGCAGACTGCAAACAGTATCATAGAAAGATAGGGATCTGTGGACAATGTGTATCAGATTATCCGGAGATGACGCAGTTCGTTGTTGAGTGTGGAATCGACAGTATATCGCTTAATGCAGATACTGTCATTAAAGCAACTCTTAATGTTGCTGAAGTAGAGAAAAGATTAGGAATTAAACCTGAATAGTTCTTCACTGGGCATGTCAAATCTAAGAGCATAAGAAGGGATATGTTTGCGACAAATTTATAAATATATGAGTTTATATGTTCTCATATGGGGAGAAAAACTTTTGCTTTAAGTCTCGACGAGAGAATATACGAGAAATACAAAAAATACTGTGAAGAGAATGACATGATTCTTTCTAGAAAAGTTGAGACACTCATGAAAAAAGAGCTAGAGGAAAAGAAGATTATTGAGGATAGCTTGAAATGAAATCAGACAAAGCACTCGTTGTGTTTCAGAGCAAGAAAATCCGAAGAGCTTGGTTTAAGGATGAGTGGCATTATTCTTTAGTTGATATTATCAAAGCTTTAACAGATAGTGCTAATCCTACTGATTATCTGAAAAAATTGCGTAAAAGAGATGAAGAGCTTGGAAGCTACCTAGGGACAGATTGTCCCCATGTAGAAATGCTGACTGAAACTGGCAAAAATAGACGGGTTCTTGCAGGTAACACAAAAGATGTCTTTCGTCTTATTCAATCAGTTCCAAGTAAAAATGCTGAACCTTTCAAAAGGTGGCTGGCAGAAGTAGGAAAAGAACGAATTGATGAAATAGAAAATCCTGAACTTGCACAGGAAAGAATGAAGGAAATTTACTCTGCAAAGGGCTATCCTAAAGATTGGATTGATAAGCGATTAAGGGGTATCGCTATAAGGCAAAATCTGACTGATGAATGGAAAGAAAGAGGCATTGAAGAAAAAAGAGATTTTGCAATCCTCACAGCAGAAATATCTAAAGCGACTTTTGGAATGACCCCTAGTAAGTACAAAGAATTCAAAAATCTGCCAAAGCAATCAAAAGCCAATCTAAGAGATCATATGAATGATTTAGAGCTAATTTTTACAATGCTTGGTGAACGCATGACAACAGAACTGTCACAAGATGAAAAACCAGAAACTTTTGATAAAAGCAAAGACGTAGCAAAAAGAGGCGGAAAAGTCGCAGGAAATGCCAGGATAGAAGCTGAAAAAGAATTAGGTCGTCCAATCACATCAAAAAAGAACTATCTTTCTGAACCTGAAAAAAAGACGAAAAAGCTTATTAAGAATAAGAAAGATGAATAAGAAGAGAAGAAGATTATTGGGGATAGCCAGAAATGAAAGATAATATCATAACTGCAGATGAATGCAATGAATGGATGAAGGAGTGCCTCTTGGTCTTCCCTGAGTTGAAGAGAAAGAAATTAAAAATTTCATACAAGAAGATCTCGCCCAAAACGCTTGGTTATGTCTCTGCAAACATAGAAAAAAAATTAGACTTTGACCCTGAGGCGCTTCTTTTAGGGGAAGAAACACAGATAAAAGAGAAAAAATCGCGACCAAAAGATTATGCTATTTTCATAAATGATAAATTGCAAAGGATTGCAAATATTGCATTGCGGAAAGAATTAGTCCAGAATATTATTATACATGAACTATTGCACGTCAATAATGATGACTTATTCACCCTCTCCAAAGGATATGATCGAAGGAAAAAGAAGAAGATACACGTCAATGGTTTTGATAATGACGTTTTCACAAGATACAATCAGCTCAGAGGAATCAAGGGCATCATGAAAATAGAGAAAAAGGAGCATCTTGATATAGCGGTTCATAAGATACTTGAAACAATAAGGTGGAATGATTGAAATGGTAAAACTAAACTCTGCAAAAGAAGTATTGAAGCTATATGATGCAAATCTTGACTTAGCGCGATGTTTCGGCATTAGGACCAAAGATTTCACTAAACTAATAGAACAACTTGAGATATTCATAGATAGAATGATTCTTTCCAGAAAAGTTTCAGAGGAGGTAAAGCAGGAGTTTCCTGATATAAGTGATGAAGATTTCATACTGGAAGCAGGCAAGAGGCTTGTACCTGTGTTGAATCAAATACAGAAAAATATGAAGAAATATGCTGATTATGATTTTGATTTACTCTTGTTCTCTCTTCCAGAAAATAAGGGCAGAAGATTCTTTGAGTTGATGGCAGAACTTGAGGATATTGAAAAACTCCCTCTAAGACACCCTGATAAGAGGAAGAAGATAGATAGAATTATAGAATCCCTCAAAAAGTATGTGTTAGAAATCAAGGCCATAAGTATGCCATTTATTCCTGCAAATATTGATCCGGGCCAGACTATAATATTCAAGGTAAAATTTTATTACCAAAAACGTGTCTGGAGAAAGATCGAGCTAAAATCCACAAACACCTTAAAAGATTTGCATGATTCAATCCAGGAATCCATTGGATGGTGCAATGATCACTTATACTCCTTTTTTATGGATAATAAGTTCAAAGGGGACTTTGATGCAGAATACACTTGCCCACATGAATCTGAAGGCAGAAAGACAGCCGACAAAGCAAAAGTGGGTCTTTTCGGCTTTTCAAGAGGACAGAAATTTGCATACCTCTTCGATTTTGGGGATATGCACAAGTTTGAAATAGAAGTAGTCGGATTCGATAGTATAGACAAAAATAAAAGATATCCATCAATTTTAGGGAGTCATGGAGATGCACCTAAGCAATATGGGTACTGAGCGGCATAATCACTGCAGGGATGAAATGGAACTTAGCCAAAAAGAGCTTAAGAAAATATATCATGTATTGAAGACATATGATGAAGGGCTGCTTATAAATCCTTCAGAACCATGGGAGAATGATTATTATGATGAACCTCTGGTGGACAAGACAGGCCTAAAGCCTCTTTTGAAAAAGATCGAATCGCTTTTGCCTAAGGAAGAGGCCAACAATGCAAAAAAAGACATTTTACGCCGGAGATATGACTCGTTTAACAACCAAATCGATGAAGCAGTGTATCGGAAGATTGAAAAGGCCTTTAACGGACTGACCACATTGCAGATAGGATATTTTGACATGGAATCTGGTGAAGCCATCAAACGTGATATAGATATCTATTACAAAAACAGCAAATATGCCATAGCATATTGCCATCTTCGCAAGGCGATAAGAAAATTCAGAGTAAGCCGAATCGTCTCTGCAAAAAACATCAGCAGCACATATAAAATCCCGAATGATTTCGATAAGAAGAAATATCTATAGGAAGGAACAGCATGACTACATTCACAAATAAGACAGGACTGCAAATCTTGGAGTTTATCAGCAATCTGAAAATCAATTATGGAAAGAATAATCTTTCTAAGATAGTGTGGCATGAGTTAGGGGAATTCACCATCCAGCAGGCAAAAGACCTTTTATCCCAATTAATAGAGAAAGGATATCTAAAAGAGGTCAATGTTGGGATAAGCTTTGCAATGGTTGTTGTAGCTCTCACAGAAAAAGGGCGAGAAGCAGTTATTACTAAAGAAACAATTTCTCTTGATTTCCAACGTTTCTACTCCACAACATACAAGCCAGCGACAGATGTCGGCATTGTAGACAAAGATACTCTTGAGGAATATTACAACATAAAGAGAGAGCTTATGGCGCTGCAGAAAAGAGAGGAAGAGTTGAAAGAGACTATAAAGCAGGCAATGATAGAAAAACACGCAGACACGATAACTAATGAACTAATGGATTTATGTCTGAAAAAGATTGAGAAGATAACATACCCAAAAGAAAACATAGAAAGGCTCGTACCACAAGACCTGCTTGAAAAAATAAGGACTATAAAAGAAATCATTGTATTAACAACAAAATTGAAAACCATTGAAGGGATGGATCCATGACAAGAATACTTCAGCTTAAAATAACTTTGGAAGAGATAACTCCTAAAATTTGGCGCAGGTTTCTTATTAAAGATGACATCACGTTTCAAGAGTTGCATGATACAATCCAAATAGTTATGGGCTGGGACAACTATCATATGTTTGAATTTCAGATTAGTGATGTGCGTATTTCTGCCGATGAAGAAGGACATAACCTTGCAGAGAGTAGCTTCAAGAAATTATTTCAATCCCCTGAATTCCTGAAAATGCTTGAGCAGACAAAGATGAAGAATGACTCAGCCAATTTAGATGTGAATAAATTAAATAAGATTCTTAAAGAACAGGAGAAAAGCAAACCCATACAAAAGTATACTTTAAAAACAAAAATAAATTTACTCATTAATTCAGAAAAACAGAAGTTTAACTATGCTTATGACTTCGGAGACAATTGGGAGCATACATTGATTGTCGAAAAGATTCTAGATTCCAGTGATGCGCCATTTATCCCTTTTTGCTTAGCAGGTGAGCGTGCCTGCCCACCAGAAGACTGTGGAAGTATAGGAGGATATTATGAACTTCAAAAAATCAAGAAAAATAAAAATCATAAAGAATACAAAAAACGAATCGTTGAATGGCTTGGTGAGAATTTTGACTTTGAAAAAATTAATATTGATAAAATAAACAAAGAACTTCACAAACTTTTTAAGATTGACGGCAGAACAAGATACTGGGTGCCAAAATGACACAAAAAACGCTCGACGGAAAGGACGTAGAAGAGCCAAGCATTTGGTCAGACGGCTCTTTCGCTGAAACTTTAGGTCCAGCAGATATGAAAGCCAAAATGCGCACTTTCCACATGAAGCATGATGAAGAGATGAACTTCAACTGCTCAAAATGCAAGGCTAAGATTTCAGCACATAACAAAGATTGGCATAATGGAATGTGCGATGCCTGTTTTAATAGGGAATTTTTCCCAGAGGAGTAATACTAATTAAAATGTCCAGAAAACAACCAATTGCTGTGAATGTAGAGCCGTATATCCTGAAATGACTTATTGAAAGCACAAGAAGATAAACCAGGGATTCAATAGACACTGGACAACCACCCGCAGGATATTTATAATAAATCCTATTTCTTAATTATTGGATAATGACCAAATAGCACTAAAGTGCTCAGAATCTAGCACTTAAGTGGAAATCTTTATAAATAAGAGTATATAGAAAGCACCAAGGTGGATTATGAACAAAGAAGCATCAAACAATTGGGAGTTGCTGCCTGCAACTGAGAAGAACAATTACATAGAATTCCACGAATTAGCATACAAAGAAGATCTTAGGCATTCAGAGAAAAATATCATTGACTTCCCTAGGTGGAGCATTATATCAGGGTATTATGCAATGCATGACATCACAAAGCTTTTCCTTGCAGAAAAATTCAATATCAAAGTATCAAGTCCGGATATTCATTCGAAAACCTTAGATATATTAGAGCAAGCAATAATTGATAAAAAATTGAAAGAGAAACTATTAGGATTGCTAAGAGAAGCAAAAACAACTTATTATAATGTTGAGAGATTAAAAGAGAGAGCCCTTCCAATTTTGTTGAGGAGGGAAAAGCAAGAAAGAGGCAAATCACAGTATTATACTCAAGATTTCAATATCAAGACGAACATAAATGCACAGAAATCAAGTTATTTTCTAGATGAGATAGTAAAACCATATATCCTACTCATATGGGGATTACTAAAATGATGCTAGACATATGCCTGGGAACAAGAAGTTCATGGAAAATACTATTTGTTTTAAGCGAAGCCCCAGGAAAAGCAGTAAGCAGAAAGGAAATACATGAACTGACAAATTTAGGCAATAAGGTATTGACTAAATTCCTGATGCTTCTGGAAAAATTCGAAATAATAATATCTGAACACATAGGAAATAAATATTATTACAAGATGAACATGAACAATCCTTATAACGCATTCATTTTAGATGTGATAAGACAAGAGAAATCTTCCATGAACAATCCTGATTTCCGAATCTTGAATATTTTAAGGGATTTCATATATGAGATTACAAATATTGACATGGAAGACATTGCAGCAGTTTATTTCTTCGGCTCATACGCAAAAAGGACATTCAACAAATCATCAGATATTGATGTTGCAATAATCCTCAAAAAGAAGAACACATCTCTTGAACTTGATATCACAAAAACCATCGATAATATAGAAAAAAGATACTATAAGGAAATACAGCCACACTATTACACTTTAAAAGAATTTGAAGATAAGAAGAACAAGCTAATTCTAGAGATAAAGAAAGACGGAATAAGATTGATGTAAGACGACATTAAAGATAAAAGAGCAGGAAGGTAAATTAGGGATTCTATGATAATAAAAATTATCAATTGATAATAAATAATATCAAAAAGATATTTTATTTCACTTTCTGATCCTTATATTCAATCACTTCATCACTTAGGTATTCGACTTTTATTCCTGTTTCATTGAACATCTCTAATGTTCTTTTTGCCCCATGATACTTGCCTTCACAGACAACTCTTTTTATTCCTACTGCAATCAGTGCTCTTGTACATGCCTCACATGGCTCAAGTTTCATGTAGACAGTGCTTCCTTCTAATGATATGCCGAATCTTGCTGCTGCACATATTGCATTCAGTTCAGCATGAATTGTCCTTACACAATGCATATGCTCTGAATCATCTTCATAAGTAACCTTTCTTAATATATGCCCTAGTTCATCGCAGTGCTTTAATCCAGGAGGGCTTCCAACATATCCAGTTGCAAGGATCCTATGATCTTTCACAATAACACACCCTGTCCTTCCCCTATCACATGTTCCTCTCTTGCCTATCTCTCTGACAATATTCATGAAGTATTCATCCCAAGATGGTCTTTCATCCATAATCATACACCCCAGAGAGAGGATTATAATAATATATATAAATATTGTTAGTTAGGTATTATAAAATGACTAACTTTTAAAATACCTGATTTTTCTGCTATGTTAGGTGATAACATGCAGAGAAATACCCTGTATTTCTTGCATTTTAGCCGGAGGCAAAAATGATAGAATACGGTGAATATAAGGGAAACAAGCTAATAATTCTTAAGAGATCTGAAGATGATAAGTATCCATTCAGTTTCGGAAAAGCAAAAGCAAAGATGATTGTAGAGAACTTCGATGCCATCAAAAAATTCGCTGAGGAGGAATTAGAAACATTATAGAATTTTTTGGGGGCGCAAGAAATAATATTTCTTTGCGCTGTAAAGAAATTTGCAGAGGAAGAATTAGAGACTTTATAATTTTTTATAATAGCATACAATATACATCTTCTCTTTTGGATATATGTCTTTCCAGAATCTTGTCTCTTCTCTGCTGTATATTTCAAAGCCATTCTTTATCCAGAAATTCTTGTTATTACCGAAAGATGCTTCAATAGCATCTGCATGTATTGCCTTAACTTTTTTGGATTTCGCATATTTCAAGAATCTTTTTATTAGCAATGATCCAAGTCCTTTTCCTTGACACTCTGGCAATAGGTTCATATGAAGATGTCCCGCATTCTTTGGCTTCTTGACCCTAAACTCTGGTGTTATTCCTAATAATGCTGTAAAAAATGTCCTTATCTGACAATAAAAAAACCTTCTGTCTTTCTTGTTCAATTTAAAATATCTAAATAAAAAATCACTACAGGCTTTTACAGTAATCCAAACATCCTTATAATTCCTATCATCTAAACAACCAACCAGATATCCGGCCACTTTGCCATCATTCTCTAAGACAAAACAGCTCTCTGGCTCTTTAGTAACATGATACTCTATTAATTTAGAATAAGTCTTCTTATTTTCAGGATTCCTGCTCATGGAATATGCTGTAATGCCAACCTTAAAATGGATATTCTCAACGGCCTTTCTGTCTTTTGCAGCATACTTCCTTATAAGCATATTGCCTGGATAAAACTCTTTATTTAAAAAATTTACCACTAAATATATAAATCATCAGCTTTCCTTTTTATTATGAATAAGATTTCTGATGCTGCAGAGCTCAGGGCAATAGCCAGTGATGTTAGAAAAGATATTATTTCTATGATATACAATGCAGGTTCTGGACATCCTGGAGGATCATTGAGTGCTGCTGATTTTCTCACTGTTTTATTTTTTAATTTCATGAATCATAATCCTAAAAATCCTTCAAATGAAAAAAGAGACAGATTTATTTTAAGCAAAGGCCATGCCTGTCCTGTGTATTATTCCCTGCTAGCAAGATCAGGATATTTTGATGTTTCTGAACTCATGACTTTCAGAAAGCTAAATTCAAGATTGCAAGGACATCCAGATAAATCAAAATTTGACTTAATGGAGACAACATCAGGAAGTCTAGGACAAGGATTATCAATAAGTGCAGGCATTGCATTTGGCTTAAGGCTTGACAAGAATAAAGCCAAAGTGTTTTGTTTGCTTGGCGACGGTGAATTAGATGAAGGACAGGTATGGGAATCATTAGAGACAATCATTAAATACAAATTAAACAATATCATAATAATGATAGACAACAACAAAATACAGCTTGATGGTTATGTTAATGACATTAAGGAATTGAAAAATCTTGATCACGAATTGACTGATATTGGATATAAGGTAATAAGGATTGATGGCCATGACTATGAAAAAATAGTGACTGCATTTGATGATGCATTGAGGATTTCAAACGAAAATGTAATAATAATATTTGATACAATCAAAGGCAAAGGCATCTCATTCATGGAAAACAAGCCAGAATGGCATGGCAAAGCTCCAAACAAAGAAGAATATGAAAAAGCAATGAAGGAATTGGAAGATGGTTAAGATAGGCATTATTGGCGGTTCAGGATTAGACAATCCGAACATTTTGAAAGATGCAAAGGATATTCATGTGGAAACACCTTATGGAAATCCGAGCTCTCCAATAAAAATCGGAAAAATAGGAAACACAGATGTTGTGATTATTTCAAGACATGGCAGAGAACACACAATACCACCAACATTTGTAAATAACAAGGCAAATATCTATGCATTAAAACAACAGGACTGCACGCATATTATTGCAACAACTGCAGTAGGCAGTTTAAGAGAAGAGATTGAAAGAGGAGATTTAGTAATCATTAACCAATTCATTGATTTCACAAGATTAAGGGATGTTAGTTATCATAAAACATTTGAGCCCCATAAGCCAATACATTCATCTATGGCTGATCCATTTGATACAGGGTTAAGAAAAATATTGATTAATGGTTGTAAGGAATTGAAATTAAAACATCATGAGAACGGAACTGTCGTAACAATAGAAGGTTCAAGATTCTCAACAAGAGCTGAAAGCCATATGTTCAGATCTTGGGGTGCAGATATCATCAATATGTCTATCGCTCCCGAAGCTATATTAGCAAATGAATTAAGCATTCCTTATGCTGCTATAGCAATGTCAACTGATTATGATAGTTGGAAAATCGGAGAAGAGCCTGTAACATGGGAAGCTGTAATGAAAACATTTGAAGAAAATATTGAGAAAGTCACAAGATTATTAATTCACGCTATACCGATGGTGAAATAATTCAGTAAATAGATAAATTTATATATCATAAATGGATAATGTTATCTAAAAATGGATAATAAGCTTAAGATTATAAACTATTTGGGGAAAAACATGGGAAAAGCATTTACTATGCACAAACTCAGCTTAATCCTTAAAATTCCTTATGCGACTTTTTACAGAACACTCCAAGGAATGGATGATCTAGTGTTTAAAGAATTAGTGGGAAAATCCAAAACAGTTGCACTAAATACTGATAATCCTTCAATAAAATCTTATCTTGCTATAAGCTCAGAAGAAGAGAAGAAAGAATATCTAAAGAAAAATCCTATAATAAGCAAGATAACGTCAGAACTAGATACAAAAGATATAGTTGTGCTATTTGGAAGCTACGCCAAGGGAAGCGAGAGACAATCCTCAGATATAGACATACTTGTCATTAATAAGAATGGAAACAAAAGTATTTCTCTCTCCAAATACGAATTGTTATTCAAAAAAAAGATAAATCCGATATTCATAAAAAACACTGAATTCATTGAAATGCTCCGAGAGAAATCAGAGAATGTTGGAAAACAAGCGCTTAAAAACAACATTGTGCTTAATAATCCAGAGAATTTCTGGGAGTGTGCATTACATGGATGACTACCTAAAAATATTTAAAGAATATCTGAAAAATGAAACAAGGCAATAATGATGATTTCGATGAGAAAGACAGCATCTGGGCAAAAGGATGTTTTTCAGAGACTATGGATCCTAAAACCATTAAAGAGAAGAAGAAAACAATTCACATGGAACACAATGAAGATATGAATTATGACTGCAAAGAATGCGGTGAGAAAATTTCGGCGCATAACAGGGACTGGCATGATCATATGTGCGACAAATGCTTTAACAGCAAATATCATACTGATATTTATGAAGAAGAGATGATAAAAATAAAATGCACATTTTGCAATAAAGAGATAGATTGTCCTGAAAGCTCGAAGAATTCAAAAATATTTATTTGCATAGACTGTGTTAAGCTAGGAAAAGCAGACAAGTTATCAGACGAGGAAATACTAGATTCATATATTGAGATTTCTGATGATGATCTTGACAGTATGTTTGATATGGTGATGGATAAAGTTGAACAGATGTTTCCTGATTTATGGAAGAGGCATAAGGATGAAATGAGAGATCTTTCAAAGAAAGAGCTTGCAGAGCAGATGTTTATGGCAGGAGCGCAATCTGTGTTCACCATAATGAGAAAACTTAAAAATCAATCCGTATTTTCTGACGATGAATTTGGAGATTACGAATCTGAAAATAAAAATTCTGAATTGGGTGAAGAGGGATATGAGAAATGATATCTAAAATCTCAACCCGTGACGGATATGGAAGAAGATTATCAGAGATTGATAATGATAAGATTGTTGTACTGACAGCTGATCTTGGTGAATCATCAAGAGTCAAGCAATTTGCTGATAAGCATCCTGAAAGATTTATTCAAGTAGGGATTTCTGAACAGGACATGTTTGGAATGGCTAATGGTCTTGCAATACAAGGCAAGATTCCTTTAACAAACACTTTCAGCGCATTCTGTTTAAGAGGTCATGATCAGATTAGATTAATTGCGATTAATAATTCTAATGTAAAGATCATTGGACACCATTCAGGGATTAGTTTAGGACAGGATGGCGTGAGTCAGATGTGTGAAGAGGATATTTCTGTTTTTAGGACTATGCCCAATTTTGCTGTTGTTATTCCCTCAGATGCTTTAGAGGCGCAAAAGGCTCTTGATGCAATCCTGAAGATTAACAAGCCTTGTTATTTAAGGCTTTCAAGAGAGCCATGGCCTGTCATAACAAATGAATTTTCAGAGTTTAATTTAGGGAAAGCAAATATTGTAAGAGAAGGCAATGATGTCCTGATTGTTGCATGTGGAATGATGGTTTCAGAGGCATTGAGGGCTTCAAATCTGTTAAGTGAAAAAAATATCAGTGCATGTCTAATGAATATGCATACTATAAAGCCATTGGACAAGGATCTATTATTGAGATATGCAAGTAAATGCAAGGCAGTTGTTACAGTAGAAGAACATTCTATTTATGGTGGCTTAGGATCTGCTGTGAGTGAAGCATTATCATTATCAAAGATTCCTGTAAAAATACTCGGCATTAATGATAAGTTCGGAGAATCAGGCAAGCCTGATGAACTTTTTGAGAAATTTGGATTGACAGCAGAGAATATTGTTAATTACAGTACAGATGTATTGATGTTCAAGGAAAAGACAGCCCATGATGTGAAGGAAATAAATGATATTATGCAGGAGATCAATCATGTTGCAAAAGAGAATAAAGTAGAGGATAATAGTATTAATAATAGCAATAGCAGTAATGGGAATTCAAACAGTAATGGTAAATATGACAAAGACCCTAGGAACAGAATAACTAAAATAACACCAGAGCAAAAAGCACAGATGGATAATGTTCTCGCAAAAATGTTCGGTGGAAGAAAGAACGGAAATTAAAGACTCTTCTCATTCTCTCCAATATTCCTATAATCCATTATCTTTTCTAGCATTTCTTTATGATCATTGACTCTGATTATTCCACCCACTTCTTCAGACTGATTATAGGGCTTATTTAGAAGGATTACATGCCTTCTATCTTCTTTTGCTTGCATTGCCTCTGACAATACATGCTCAACGACTAAATCAATCTTCCATTCATTGTCCCAGGTGTTTTTAGTTAAACCTACACTTTTTGGGTCATAAGGATTTGTAAACCGCGTGTTTTTAAGTTTACCAAAATACTCTTCAATAAAAGAGATGGAATCCAGCATCTTAATATTAGGCCTTTCAACGACTATATTTAAATTAGAAAATGGCTTAATTATTTTAATTAACTCAACAGCTTCTTCATAAGGCTTGATTAATCTAAACTCATCGGAATTGTAAAATTCTTGCATATTCTTTATGAGTTCTGGTCTCTGTATGTTAAAAATAATCAATAGATCATGCTCTTTCACTTTATTGAAATCATATGATGCATTATGTTTAGAATTATACCAATCAAATAATGTTTCTCTTGATGGAGTAAGGATGTTGTCCAGTTCAATCCTGAAATTCAATTTATCCATAAAATAGGGTAATCACTATAGAATTAAAAATTTTATCTATCCATCTTCTTTATTCTTCTTTTATACCTGTTTAATCCTAAGAATTTAGTTTTGAAGAATGTTTCAACGATCTTTTCTGCCTGCCTGCCTTTGGTGAATTCTGCTGCAAGGACAAGGACATTTGCATCAACATGCTTTCGAGCCCATTCAGCATCCACAACATTTCTGCAGATGCATGCCCTTATCCCTTTATGCCTGTTTGCTGAAACATCCATGCCAAATCCAGACCCACAAATGAGTATTCCATAACATTTATGCTCTTTAACATACTTGACAAGCCTTTTTGCATAATCCACTTCATCAACAAGCTTTCTATCTGAAAAAGTTCCAAGATCAATCAATGACAGCTTCCATTTAATATAATCCTTAAGCCAGTAGCCTCTATGATCAGAAGCAATAAAGCCCATAATGTGATTCATAACATGATTAGTTGATCGGTAATATAAAAATTTTATTAATTAATGTTTACACAAGTCTTTTGCCATAAAATTAATAAATATACATAGAACAAGAATATCATGACACGCATTTCAGCTTCAATACTAGGGTTTTATTTTGATGCAAAGAAGAATAAGCAGAAAACAGAGGAGATGATCAAGGATATCAATGATGCTCTTGCAAAGAAAGACTCGGAATTTGACATTCTCCATCTGGATATAGAGGATGGAAAATTTGTCAAGCAAAAAAGTTTTAAGCCTTCTGAAATAAGGAAGATCAAATGCTTAAAGAAAAAAGAGGCTCATTTCATGGTGTTGAATTATAAGAAATATCTTAAGGATTTCTTTCCATTAGCTGACATGTTCATATTCCATAATGAGATCATCAAGCATGATTTTCCAAAGACAATAGAATTCCTGAAGAAAAACCATAAATTCATAGGGATATCAATAAATCCAAACACTCCATTAAGTGAATTGAAGTATCTTGACAAAATAAATCTTGTTCTAATAATGTCTGTTTATCCAGGACTTCCAGGACAAAAATTCATAGAAACATCTCTGCGCAAGATAAGGAAGCTAAAAGAAATCAGGGAGAAGAAAGGATTAAGATTTGCCATAGAGGTAGATGGCGGCGTCAACAATGATAATAAAAAAAAGATAATTGATGCTGGCGCTGATATCTTAGTCATGGGCAGAGGATTTTTTAATGCCTAGCTTTTTTTCTGTAATAAAAAAGAAATAGATCCTATTGAAGGTGTAAAGGACATATATCAATACCAGACTTACAATACTTGAGGTATTTACATATTGTGTATAATTGGTTGCAATAATATCCCCAAAAGCTGCTCCAAGCAGTATATACACTAAAACATAAATTCCTAGAATTATTAGGTTGAAAAGTATAATTCCCCAATAGCTTTTTGTGAATATATTCCTAAAACTCTGTTTTAGATTTGACCTAAGCTCATGACCCAGTATGAATGCTGAATGGCTGAAATTATAGAATGCATACGCCATAATAATTATTAATGCCATTAAGACAAATATTATTGAAGCAATCCATACACTCTTATTGATTATCAATGTCAATATGATGTTAAATATGACAAGAAGTATAAAGAACATTATGAACAGGACAAGATTCAGGAAAAACATTCTTTTGTAGAGTGATAAGTCATGTTTATGGTTGAATGCAAATTTCTTGATATTGCCTAAAATAATTAGGCTAAAGAATGAATATATTAGTATGATAATTACAAAATATAATACAGTAAGCAGAAACATAACTATCAATAGCATTGTACTTGACTGGAATCTTGTAACAAATAGTGGATCAGAAGGCAATGCTGTATTGACTAAATAATTAAGTATCCAGAATATTGCAAAAAACGCAGCATCAAGCAATAATATATAAAAAAGCAATAATGGCTTATTCTTTACTGACATTACAGATTTCTTGAAAGAGCTTTCATGATATTTCTTCTTGATCTTTTTTAGCATAATATGCCTTAAAAGAGCTTGTTTTTAAAGTTTTTCATAAAATATATAAATAAGTCTTAAATCGGTATGCTAGGGGATATCGTGAGGTGATATTATGGATCAAGATAAGAAACATAAAAGCAAACATAAGGTATATATGGAACATTCAGAGCATAAGAAGCATAAGACTTATGCTACTGCAGCATGGGCATTTGGAATAATTGCATTGATACTTGCTATTGCATTAGTTGTCTCATTTCTAATGAAGCCAAGTATAAGCGCCACTACAGGCATATCAGAAGACGAGTTAAGAACAAAAACAATGGCATATTTAGCGAAGATGCTTCCAGGACAGGCTGTGAGCATTGACTCTATCAAGGATGAGGGTGACATGTATTCTTTAAAACTAAATGTTGCCGGAAGGATCTACGACAGTTATGCCAGAAAGGACGGTTCATTCTTGTTTCCATCAGGAATTGACATGAACCAGCCTATTGAGGCCGCAGCACCTACACCAACTCAACCTGAAAATATCCCAAAAACAGACAAGCCTGTTGTTGAATTGTTTGTTATGAGCCATTGTCCTTATGGAACACAATCAGAAAAAGGAATATTGCCGGCAGCAAAAACATTAGGTGATAAAGTGGATTTCAAAATCAGATTTGTATACTATGCAATGCATGGTGAAAAAGAAATCAAGGAACAATTGACACAATATTGCATACAAAAAGAACAAAACACAAAGTATCTTCCATATCTAGCATGCTTCCTTAATGACACGGCAGGACAGGGAAGTGCAACTGCAAGTGATGCATGTATTGCTTCATTGAATATTGACAAGACAGCACTTGAATCCTGTAAGACAGCATCAGACGAAGAGTTTAGCATAATGAAGAGCTTCAATGATCAAGCATCATGGCTTTCAGGAAGATTCCCGTTATTCAATACTGATAAGGCATTGAATGAGAAATATGCTGTTCAGGGAAGTCCTACACTGGTCATTAATGGAGTCCAAAGCAATGCAGGAAGAGATTCAGCAAGCTATCTTGCAGCAATATGCAACGCAATGAATACTCCATCTGCAGAATGCCAGACCCAATTGAGTGCAGTAAGTCCAGGACCAGGATTTGGCTATGACTCAACAGCAGCTGCAACAGCAGCAGGATGCGGAGTATAAATTTTTTTTATTATTTGTCAAGAACCACTGGTCAAATGCACAAAATCACAGATTTTGGCACGCTGAAAATGTCTTCATTTTCATCGGACCAGTGGCATGATTGTATAGCAATCATGCTTGTTCTTGATCACGATCAGAAACACCAGTCTATGAGATAACACAAGGATAAGCCTTGCTTATCCACTCATCATAGATGAGTGGTATTTCTGACGTATCAAATAATGCTCGCGACCACCGCCAGTCCTAGACTGGACGGTATGTTCGCCTTCGGCGAAGGTCGCTCGCACTAAAATGCGAAGTTATCTAGTGTCGATTGTGTTTTTCCTCGTCCTTTAGAACCATATTTCTGTTTCTGAATGTATGCTATTGTATCTGCTAAACTTCTTGGAGAACCAATATAATAACTCGGATTCCATAATCCAGAATTTCAAAATGATCCTCCTTCCCACTTATTTTTCTTCAATTCAGGAAAATACTCAAAAAATTTCTTCCCGATATATCCGCGTAGAAGTTTTGCAACTTCTGAGCGTAAGTATAATCCGATATCCGCCATGAAATGAACATGATCACTGTCAAAGCCAAATTCCCCTGTGGGAATTTGGTAACGCTGAGCTGCTTCCAAAAGCAGCTCATGCATCTTATTTCTGTAAACTTCGTTGTCAAAAATTTTGTGACAGTAGCGAATCTTAAATTCGCAATGCATCCGAGCTTCACCGACTGCAGAGCTAAATCTAGCGGGGTTTTCTTTTCTCATGTTATCACCTTTTTTAGAAAAATTTTTATTCCAGCTCTGCATAGCTAAAGCTATTCGGAGCTTTTTTTTATCAGAGGGTGAACGATAAAACTACTCGTTACTATTGTTTTCGTTCCCCTCGATAAAATTCTTAAGAAAAAGAACTAAAAAAGTTTACGCTAGCCCTTCGACACCACCACTCACAGAGTGGATGGAAAAACGGATTTTAAAAAAAGTTTATCTCAAATTCACACACAAAGGACATAACAAGGCAATCGTTGCCGTCGCTAGAAAAATGATGACATTGCTTTATGTTATGTTAAAGAATAATATAGGATATCGCGCTCTGCAAATACATAAGGCATCATAGGCTCACCCGAATGTTCATTGCACTGCACACTTATGTGTGTACGTGCGTTTTATGATTGGGTTATGCCTTGCAGCGACGGCAATAATGCACTATAACGTGCGAATAGATGAATGTCGCAAAAAGCCTTTATTGCAAAAGAGAAACAGTAAAAAATGTCAAGAACCACCGGTCAAATGCACAAAATCACAGATTTTGGCACGCTGAAAATGTCTTCATTTTCATCGGACCGGTGGCATGATTGCTAGCAATCATGCTTGTTCTTGATCACGATCAGAAATACAAGTCCATGTATATCAGAAGGATAAGCATGGCTTTTCCACTCATCATAGATGAGTGGTATTTCTGACGTATAAAATAAGCGAGGTTAAACATAGATGAAGTATGCGCACACAATAATACTCACAGTGTTTGTAAAGCCAGAAGATATCATTCTAGATGAAAGCATAAATAAGAAAATAAATGAGTGCATAAGAAAGATGCTTGTAATCGATTATGACAAAGAGCAGGTTCTAAAAATAACAGAGGCAGGGGGTTTTGAGAATAGAAAAATAATAATCTATGAATTAAGCATTCATAAGGAGTCTCATACAAACCAATTCATAAGCAATCTTATGAAGAGCCTGACAATTGAACAAAAGCAATACTTAATATCAGATAAACATGAAAGACTGGATGAAGAGCTGGGATTCTATCTTCGGCTTGACAAAAAAGCATTATTAGAAGGAAAATACCTGATAACAGATTCAGGGGAATGCTTTCATATCAAGATGACTATAGCAGCTTTCCCAAAAAACAGAGAGAATGCGCTAAAAGTAATAGATGAGGCACTGAAGCAATAAATATTTAAACCTTATACTCAATATTATATCTAATTTATCAAAATTGAGGTGATATTATGAAATATGCTCATTTAAGCGCAGGATTTATGCTCACTAGCATTATCGGATTTTTTATATCAATATATTATGTATGGAAAATCTCAGAAACTTGGTCTTTTACATTCATGTTGTTTTTTGCAATAATGTTTGTGGCTTCAATGATAAGCATGACAAAAGCCCCTTTCAAGGAAAAGGAATATCAAGATGAACTGGCAATCCATGAAAAGCCATCTTACAAAAAAAAGAAATAAAATTCTTATCTTTTCATTATTTTTCTATGCACCTGCATACACAGCTTGGAGTGAATCCTCTTAATGAAAAGCTTTGCAACAATATATCGCTTCCACATTCTGACCTGCATATATCCTTGCAGTCTGGATCAGAGCAAACATTGAATTCTTCATACAATAAGTTATCGTAGTATTGGCTAGGCATTCCTATATTGTTTCTTGCTATGTATGGAAGTTTCTCATCCTGCGCCAATAGTTTTGTTCCGGAGCAGCTTGCTGCAACATTCCTAACATCAATCCCTCCTGTTCTCAAGTCAGACAATGTGAACAATGGCAATACTATCAACAATATCACTATCAAAGCCACAAATAGCCTTCTCCAGATAGGATTTTCCAGCAAATCAACTACTGCAAAATATCCTATGAACAATAATAAGAAGAACACTACTCCTGACTGGAATATTAACATTACAATAAATGCTATCACTGCCACTGCCAACAGGAAATATTCATGATTGAGAACATTGTCAAGGACATATCTCACACCCAAGGATATTAGACAAGCAATAATATATACAAACAATGCTAAGAGTATTCCGCTTACAATTAACATCAACATACTTGTGGTATTGGAAGGAATCTGCAGACAGGATCTTTGATCCTCATTTAAATAATCCACACAACTTCTCTCTGAATCTACAAGCTTTTCAGCAGTTACAGGGCAAGGAACAGGCATTAATGGATTAAACTTATAGAATCCTGAAGTATATAAATAATGGATACCAGTATATTTCAGGAATCCTGCTGCATAAACACCGCTATTTATGGTATCAAGATAATTCACGATTGTGTTTGGATCAGCATTGTTCTCCAATGCATATGAATATGCCTGGCTTAATCCTGTTTGGGAACTAAGTCCAGACTCTGAGCATGCCTGCACAGCCATCCTCGGTATCATTATGTTATTGCTAATAATAGATAGTATGACCAATATCAATACTATACAAGGGAATAGTAATTTATGGAAATTCGGCTTTAGGAAATTTGCAGGATTGTACCTAGGCTTTGTTGCTCTTGACTTCTTTATCATTGCAATTGCTTCTTCGATATCAGATTCTGGATAACCTTTTTTTAACAAAAATTCATGCAATTGGTTTTCAGAATACCCCACTAATTCTTCATCCTCTATCCATTGAGCAATTTTTTTGTCAAATTCTTTTCTGTCCATTATAAACACCTCTTTACAATTCTAGATCCTGCTTTGGAATAGCACTAGGATCCTCTCCTCCATGCCATGTGAATCTTGGCCTTAATTTCATCGGATACATTCTCTCGTTATTATCATCAAATATTATTGCAGCGCCTTTCACTCTCGGAAGAGTGTCAAGCTGCTCAACCAGGCCCTCTCTCATGTATGACTGCATCAAGGCCCCTAAGGATTCTGTATCGACTTTCGCTGTAATCCTGTGAGCAATAACAACATCTGACTGTGTCATGACATCTGTATGTATCTTTCCTGGCTGCTGGCTTGCAAGTATCAAGGATATTCCTGGCTGTCTTCCTTCTCTTAAAATTGTCACTAAGGGATCTGTTGCTAATGTGCTTTTTCCATTTGGCAAAAACTCATGAGCTTCATCAATCACAAGCCACACCATTGGAAAATCCATTTTTTTTACTGCTTCATCACCAAATATATTCATGGATTTATGAATTTGTTGGTATTCCTCGTTTTTTCTGTATGTCATCCTCTGTATAAAAAGTTTTTCAGCAATCAGTCCGACAACAAGATTTTTTATGTTCCATGAATTAGACATTGTTGCATAACAGCTTAAATCCAGTACAGTGACTTGACCTGGCTTTGCCAGATCAGATAATGGAGTGGCTTTTAATTTATTATCTTCAGGCTCAAAAATCCCATAATTGCGTGCATTTATCAAAAGGTTTTTTGCAGCATTTTTTGCATTATTATCAGATTCAGTATCTACAGATACAGCTTTAATAATATCTGAAATAGAATAATCCTTTCCCGAGTCTTTTAATGCATAGACTGTCTTTTCAATTAATACGCCTATAGGATCATTGCTATTGACTTGAAACATCCCAATCCAGTCTGATGCATCAAGCTCTGATGGCTTTACAGAAAAAGCATAATCAGTAGGGATGCCTTTTTTCTTGAAAGACTCATAATATCCGGTCGGTGTAAAGATTTTGATGTCAAGGCTTTTCTGCTTAAGATTCCATTCATCCAATAATTTCTTATCCTTATGGTTAGGATATTTCATTGTCCAATATATGCCCATTGTATCGAGTAGAATTACACTTATGTTATTTCGTATCTCATCCGGAAGATCAGAGATGCCTTCTGCTATCACTCCCATCGTATAGCTTTTACCTGATCCCCTTTTTCCAACTATGAAAAAAACATGGCTTCTTGTAACGTCTAAAAACACACTATTGCTAAGGCTGACTGTCCTGCCCATCTTCACATAATGTTTTCCGATAAAAATAGTGCCTTTATTGCCTAGCTTTTCCTTATCAGCCTCACTTCTTCCTACAACAATATCAAACATCGCCTCACCTCATTGTAAATTGGATATGCTATTTAAATAGTTTGTTCTCATTTAGTTGCCGACATTAATATCGCATAATAAGTTAGCATCTCCGGAATGAGAATTAATTCTCATTTCCGAGATGCTAACATAGAACGAAATTAAGTCCGCTTACTAACTATCTCATTTGCTACCATACATGGACATCATAAATATAGCAAGAGAAAATTAAAACAAAAACATTTATATATGCTCTTTAAATCCTTGAATCTACTTTTAAGGCAATATAGTTGGAGGTAAGAGTATGGCAATTGAAAATCAAACAGAGGACTCTAATATAGATCAAATAAATAATCTGATAAAAACAGAGGAAAATGCTGAGAGTAAAGATCAGGCAAGACATATAGAGCAAAAACATGCAGAAAAACAAATAAATAATTATAAGAAAAGTGTTCCTAAACAGGCATTTAAACAACCAATAAAACATAACGTAGTTGAAAAGCCTAAGAGCCATAAGCATGTTCATAGGCATAAGACACTAGTCCTTAAGAAGCCCTACAAGCAGAAGAGTCAGGAAAAAAAGAGTTATATATGGATTTTGGCTATTCTTGCGATTATTGTAATAGCAGTAGTTGCTTTCTTATTGTTCAAAGTGAATACTGGAAAGCCAGATGCAAAACCCACTATATCAGAGGTTGCAGCTACAGTAAATGGTGAGCCAATATATCTTGCTGACATCGATGCGCAATATAACAGCCTAAATCCGATGCTTCAGCAGATCTACACAAAAGAGCAAATTCTTAATCAGACAATAGATGAGCTATTGCTTATACAAGAGGCTAAAAACCAGAATATAAAGGCTTCAGATACAGAGATAGAACAGGAATTAAGGAACTTCAAGCAACAGAATGCATTGACTGACCAAGATTTTAATGATCTATTGGAAAAGCAAAATATTACATTAACTCAATTAAAGGCATTAATTAGTAAAAGATTACAGATAAAAGACCTTCTTAATGCCACAATTTTCAAAAATATAAACATTTCAGACAGCGACATTGAAAATTATTATTTTAATAATAAGGATCAATTCAGCACACCTGAAGCAGTGACAGCAAGCCATATACTGATTATGATTAATGATACTCAGACTGATGATAATGCATTCAAACTTATTTCTGATATTAACAATAAACTAGATGACACTAATTTCTGTGAGCTTGCAAAGCAATATTCAGAAGATCTTGGAAGCAAAAACACCTGTGGAACATACACTTTTGGCAAAGGTGAGATGGTTCAGGAATTTGAAGATGCTTCATTCTCATTGGCTATAAATGCTACAAAGATTGTAAAGACACAATATGGGTATCATCTAATAAAAAAGCTTGCATATAATAAAGCTGATATATTGCCATTAGAGGATGTAGCTTCTGATATTAGACAAAAGATCTATGATGCTACTGCCCAAAAGAATTTTGATGTGTTCTTAAATGAACTTAGAGCAAAGGCAAAAATAGTGAATTATATGATCGAAAGCTCTGTTGTTGAAACCAGCCCGGTTGCAACTATTGATTCAGGAGACTCAATTATAAATCCAGTAACTCCAGAGCCTAAAGATAATCTTGATGAATTTTCTCAGTGCTTAACAGACAAAGGAGTTAAGTTTTATGGAACTTATACTTGCTGTGAAAATCAAAAGAAATTATTTGGAGACTCGTTCAAGTATGTGGTTTATGTTGAATGTGCAGACAAGGACAATCCTCAAGTGCAGACTCCTGAATGTGAGGCAGCAGGCATTTCTGGATATCCAACATGGATCATTAATGACAAGCAATATCCAGGAGAGCAGACTTTGGAAGGATTAGCTAAATTGACTGGATGCGAGCAATAACTTTATAAACAATCTTTTTTTCCTTCTATTAATACCAAATCTGTTCTGATGTAGGGACAAGATGCTGCCTGAGGTTAAAAACAAGGCAGGGAAGAAACATTCTTCTTGGTAAAATAAGATATGTTTGCATTAGCATGCTCGTATAGCATGTTAAGTTCATTGTATGTCGAGTTATTTGTAATTAATAATGATTCAAATAACTCGCTAGATGCTAATGCAAAATAAGGAGACAAAAATGGCAGACCAAAGTTTACTAGTACCAACAGATGAGTATCTGAAATCAGGGATTCATATCGGGACAAAATTCAAGACAAAATACATGGAGAAGTTCATCTATAAGACAAGGCCTGATGGATTGACAGTATTGAATATACAGCAAATCGATGAAAGAATAAGGGTTGCTGCAGATATGCTATCAAAATATGCTCCAGAGGATATTGTTGTGATATCTCGAAGGGAAAACGGCTGGAAGGCTGTTAAGATGTTTGGAAAGATCACAGGAATAAAGACATTTGCTGGAAGATATACTCCAGGATTAATGACTAATCCACAATTAAAGAACTTTCTAGAAGCAAAGATAGTATTAGTTGTAGATGCATGGCCAGACAAGAATGCAGTGCTTGATGCATATAAGGTAGGAATACCAGTGATTGCATTATGCGACACAAACAACAATGCAAACTACATAGATCTAGTCATCCCATGCAACAACAAGGGAAAGAAATCATTAGGATTGCTGTTCATGACTATAGCACAAAGATATATGATGAACAAACACATGATCAGAAAGCCAGAAGACTTCAAATATAAGATGGATGATTTCTCAGACGAGTGATTTTTTATTTATTTTATTTTTTATCCTTTAACCTCTTCCACTCCATCCTGAACAATCCTGTATACAGAGAAATTGCCTTCTTTGATTGATCGATGCTTTGTAATTATTATCTTTCTCAGATCGCCTTTTAGCTTCTGCAATTCTATGAGTACTCTTGACCAGTATCTTATGACATCTCCACCGACTGTCTTTACTTTATCCTTATCATCCATGTCTGCATATACTTGATTTGTCATTATTACAGGGATCCTTTTTTTCCTAGCAATCTCAGTCAATAATGCCATGTGCAGACTTAATTCTCTATTAACATTTTGGATATCATTACTAATGCCTAACTCCAGTCTATACAATGAGGCAATAGAATCAACTATTATCAATCCGAATTTCTCATCAATGCTTTTCTTCATAAATTCAAAAGCATCTTTCTGCTCTGCATAAGTTGTTGGAGTCAAGAAAACAGTCCTATTCAAGACTTCTTCATAATCTTTGCATACTTGTTTAAATCTAGCAAGACTAAAGCTTCCTTCTGTATCGACATAAAGTATCTTCTTTTCAGGAAGATTAGCCATGGCTAGAAGACAGAAATTAGTCTTTCCACTGCCTGGAGGACCATAGATTGTTGTTATGACATCACTCTCATAGCCGCCATCAAGCAATCCATCAACAAACATTGATCCTGAGGAAATCTTCATAATACGAGGAATAGTGAGTGTTTTAAAAAGTTTAATAATTATATGGGTGTTTTGAATATCTCTTTTTGCACAGTTTTTAAACTGGGCTCACATAGTATACGAGGTAGATGTTATTTCGAGTTATTATTGGTAGATAATGTTATTTATGGTTCGCTGGCCAGTGTAAAAAACTTTTTCAACCAAGCAATTTATCGCAACACTTTTAAATCTTGCTCACTATCCAGCATGATGGGTTTTAAGAAGCTCTTTAGAAGTACAGAGATGTGGATATTGATCATATTTTTAGTAGTCCTTACGATAAGGCTGTTTATTGCATTCCAGAGCGAATTCTTCAATTATGATACATATTACACATTAAGGCAAGTGGAAAGCGTAAAATCAACAGGCCTTCCATTGTACAATGATCCGTTAAGCTATGGTGGAAAACAGCAGATACTTGCTCCATTTTACTATTATTTCCTTGCATTCTTTAGCTTATTCATGCCACTGACTCTTGCTGCCAAGATAATTCCGAATATTTTCGCATCATTTATTGTCATTTTAACTTACATCATAGCTTTAAGGATAACAAAGAGCCAGAGGACAGCATTATTGACTGGATTCATGTCAGGATTTATTCCAATCATATTCAATAATATCAACAAGGCAGGCAATGATTACCTGTCGATAATACTGGTCTTTGGAATAATCTACTGCATGTTCAGGATCAATGAAAGAAAATATATTGATTATACCCTGATACTTATATTTATTCTTGTGCTTACAAGCCCGCTAGCATTAATCCTTATCCTAGGCTTGCTGTTTTATCTATTGCTTCTTAAACTCGAGGATCAACAGGTAGAGATGAAAGAGCTTGAAATAATTCTATTTTTTGCATTCCTCGCATTCTGGGTGAATCTCCTGCTGTATAAGAATGCATTCTTAAGTCATGGATTAATGGTCATATGGCAGAACATCCCTTCTTCAATAATAAGCGATTTCTTCAGCCAATTAACATTATTAGAGGCCATTTTAACAATCAGTTTAATCCCGTTATTGTTAGGGCTTTATGCTTTTTACATAAATTTTCATCTTGAAAAAAATAAGGAGGTAATGCTATTGACAGGATTTGCAATAAGTACATTTCTCCTAATGTGGTTTAGATTACTTGACTTCATCACGTCATTGATGTTTATGTCGATTGCATTAGTGATAATTGCTAGCTATTCTATTAAGAAGATATCAAACACAGTTGAAAAGACAAAATTCCACAAACAATCAAAAATACTGATTGTGATCTTAATCATAATCTTTGCAGCCACATCAATATATCCTGCACTGATAATTGGAATGGACAAATCATCCCAAGTTCCATCAGAAGATGACTTAATAGTACTTGAATGGGCATATGAAAATACTCCACAGAACTCTGTTATTGCCTCAACAGTGGATGAAGGTAACATTGTAACTCATATTGCAAAAAGAAAGAATATTATGGACAATAATTATCTATTAACCCAAAATATAGACCAAAGATTAAAGGATGTTGACACGTTATATCAGACAAAATTCCAGATAGATGCAGTTTCAATATTGAACAAATACAAGTCTAAGTACATATTGCTGACAGATTATGCAAGAAAAAAATACAATATCGATGATTTAAGCTATTCAGGCAATGAAGAATGCTTCCAGAGAATATTTTACAGCAATAATAGCACATTATACTTAGCAAAATGCAAGATCCGATAACACTCAATTTAACCTATTAAAATGAGAGAATCAATAAAAATAACATTAATAATAATAATTAGCGGGATTATACTTATATTGCCTAATACAATAAGAGCATTGAACAATAATCAATACATGATAAATTCTGATTCGTATTATACTCTTAGAACCTATAATCAACAATTTGATGGCCTACAGCAAAGACCATTGCCGTTCAGTATTTTTCATTACATACCATTATTTGAAAATATAGTGATTGCAAGAGTATTGCCACTGCTTCTGGGAATTATGACTGCTCTTCTCTCCTATTTTATCCTAAGGAAACATAATATGCCTGAAAAGAATATCAATGCGATAATCATATTACTGATTGTATCGCCTATATTCATTTATACATTCTCTGAATTAAAGCTTTATGCAGTTGCTCTGGCATTAACCTTATTATGCATACTGCTTTTGTCTTACAAGAAAATAGCATTAGCTAGCATTTTATTCATAATAATCCCTCTTATCGATATATATGCATCAATTCTTAGTTTGGTTTTTGTTTTCATTTATATTGCATTAAGCAACAAAAGCCTAAAAAATAATTTAATATTCATATTAATTGCCCTAATTTCAGTTGCAGCAGCCATTGGCATTAACTATTTTTTTAATTATCCTATTTTCAAGTATATACCTATAGAATCACCAAATTTACTTTCAGATACAGGGATAAAGAATGGATTTTCATTCTCAAGCTTAATATTATCATTAATTGGGCTGATTCTATTATGGGAAAAGGGGCTAAAGAACATAATTATCTATGTTTCATTTATACTAATATTAGTATTATCAATGTTCAGCACTTCGCTAAAAGCATACATAAATATGATCCTCATAATCTTTGCCGGATTTGCATTCATATATCTTAATAGAAGAAAATGGTCTATACAACTGATAAAAAGAGTGACAATTCTGCTCATAATCTGCAGCATCCTTTTCACAACAATTCTTTTTATCACAAAAACATCAAACCTTGCTCCTGATGCAGATTATGTGGATGCAATGCTATTCATAAAAAAGCAGTCTAATCCAGAGGAAAAGATTCTATCAAGCCCTGATAATGGATTCATGCTGCAATATTACACAGATAGAGCAACATATCTGGATGATAAATCATCAATGTTCGATAAGGAATTGCTTATAGAATTATCCAATCTGACCAGTTCCAGGAATCTAGAAAGAACAGAAAACATATTGAGAAAAAATAACTTAAGATATGTATTTATTGATAAGGATTTCAAGCAATTTCTCGAGCAAGAGGAAGGATTATTATATATAATTGAGACAAGCAACAAGTTCACAAATATTTACAAGAGCAACAAGGCTGAAGTATGGTTATACACAGAATAATTCAATATCTTAAATCTAGAGACATTCTAGATAATAAGAAACTGCTTATAACATTAGGTGTCCTTCTCATAATCCTATTATCTGCAAGTCTTTCAAATATGCTTCTCTGGGATGAGACAGTGTATCTTGGAAATGCACGCTCCTATATAGGAGAAAGCAACTATGTTGAAGACTACAGGCCTCCATTACTTGAGCTAGTAATATCATTAATCTGGCTTTTCACAGGAGAAAGTGTCATTGTAGCAAAAATCATGATGATCCTAATCTCATTAGGAAGCTTTTTGATCTTATTCTCTATCGGAAAAAGGTACCTCTCTGAAAACCTCAATTATTTGATGAGTGTTCTTTTTGCATTAACTCCAATAATGCTCTATTGGTCAGCCAAGATATACACAGATATACCTTCAACATTTTTGGTGTTGATATCTTTTTATTTCATACTTAAGGATCATGACAAATCTAAAAAATCAGACTCAAATAAACTCATTATATTTGCAGGGATCTTCGCAGCATTAGCACTAATGATGAGATATGTTCAGGTGATTTACTTGCTGTGCATAATCTTTTACTTTTTATCTCACAAGAGAATAAAAATCACAATAATATTCTGCCTGTCAGTTTTGATAGTCCTATCACCTTGGATTATATATAATCAGATCACTTACAGCAATCCTCTCTGGGATTTCATGCAGCAATTCACTTATTTTCAAGAATGGAATGCTCCAGAACCTGCCCTGAAGCAGGTTATAAACCTATTCATTTATGTAAATCCGCTGATACCATTGCTGTTGGTGATAGGGTTTGTTATTCTGTTGTTAAAAAAGGAAAAGATGAAAAAATTTCTTATTCCTTACATGATCATTAGTCTTTTTTATTACGTATTTTATGTCAATGTTAAAGACCCAAGATATTATCTAAGCTTCCTGCCATTCATATTCCTTTTGTCATTCTATGCTCTTGAGAACCTTATGAAAAATAAATCATTGAGATATGTATATAATATTTTATTGATTGTTTTGATATTTTCCGGTTTAGCATTAATGCTGAATGCATTTAAAACCGAATCTAGAACATCTTATTGTGACAAAGACAACTCAATCATGCAGACAATAGGATATTTAAATCAAGAAATAAATGATAATAACAGAAATGAAATAACAATAATAAGTAATTCCTGGCCATGGTACGGGTATCATCTGAATGTGAAAGCATTCTCGATTTGGGATAGCGACATATCCAATCAGGCAAAAGAAGTAAATGCTGATTATGTTGTCTATAACAATATTATAGGCCAAGAATATAGCAAAGACACATTGGATAAAAGCCCTGCTCTGACATTTGATAGAGAATTTCATGGAAACTGCAATGACAAATCATATCTGTACAGGGTTAATCAGGATTAGATTCAGCATATGACTGATCTTGTCTCACCTGTTGAATATATATCACATAATAAATCTTCCATATCTTCTTTATCGATGTATTCCCTATAAATAGAATTATCAATCACCAATGTAGGAAATGAATTGACATCATATGCTTTCATTAATAGATTCACTACAGGCTCTGTGTCAGCAAGCTCCCTGTTTATTGCAAAGATAAGAATATTTTGGTTCATCTGGGTCTTGTAATAATTTAATACAGTTGCCTGATTCTCACAATCAGAACATATCTCTTTGTCTCCAAAGAAAAATAATACTGTTACAAAATCAGAGCTGTTTGCACATGATTCCTTTAATTTTGCTGAAATGCTCCAGAAATTTATCTGTGATAAGGTGTATTCTCTCCTCAATATCTCGAATTCTGCTTTCTTAACATTGGCTTGCTGCTGATAAAGTTCAAGCCTCTCCCTGTTCTTTTCAAGCTCGATTATTGCATTGTCAAATATGAACCTGAATGCAGAGCATTGATTTGTCAATGTCTTCTCATTAATAAGCTCGTTCTGGAGTTGAAGGCTTCTTATGTTTAACCTGTTTGTCTCACTTAGTGTCTGGAAATAGTTTACTCTCTGGAGATCCATATAGAAGCCGAAAAAGAAGCCCAAAAGGAATATTGCAGCTGTTATAACAAAGGCAAAAATATATCTCTTATAATTGACTTTTCTCATATGATCCTCATTTCTTCCACTTGGCCTCTTTTCTCATCATAACATCCTTAAACACTCCAAGCCACACTACAGCAAGGAATAGGTAATAAAAGAACAGGAATAATGCAAATGAAATTGACCTTTTCCAAGTATATTTCTCTTTGTATAATCTTAATGACAACCATATCACCAGTATGCTTATAGCAAAAAATCCTATGAATGTGACTATTGATTTAAGGTCAATATCCAATAAGATCATGTTGAATGTTGAATGATTAAGGTATTCAATGATATTATAATTATAAAGCTGTAACATCTTAAATGTTGGCTTGGCAGTCTTCCAAGAAGTGTATAGTATTAGTCCTAGTATTGTTATTCCGAGTATTCCAGAGATCAAGATTATTGGCAGCTGAAAAAGCCCAAAATCACCATATTTCTTATTCAGCATCATTGACCTGTATTTTATGAGATTCTTGAAAGTCCCAAAATTCCATCTATGCCTTTGAGTGTATAGTTCTTTGATTTTTGCCGGAGCCTTGGTGTAAACAAAAGCAGTATTGCATTGTATTATCTTATAGTGCTTTTGCTGGATCCTCAAAACAATTTCCATATCTTCTGTCTTGTAAGCTTCTCTGAACCCGTTTATTTCCTTGATTATTTTTGTCCTATATACTGATAATGGACCAGGGAGTACATGTATAGAATTAACATTGGCAATCAAGCTCTTATAGAAGTGATTCACAGAATACTCAAACCATTGAACAATTTGAATTGTTGTTTTTGGCTTATAGACCTTAAGCACTGAAGATACAGCAGCAATATCATCGCTTACAAATGATGCGATAACATTTTTTAATGCATCTTTATTCGGTATTGAATCTGCATCCATTGTTGCAAAGAAGTCTGTATCAACATATTTCAATGAATGGTTCATTGCATAATATTTTCCATGATTTTTTTGAGTTAGAAGAAGCACATCAATATAAGAATGCTTGCTCTTTATATCATCAATAAATGCCTTTGCCCTTTCATATGTCTTATCCTTTGATCCATCATCAACAACAATCAATTTGATCTTATCTTTAGGATAATCCAGATTGACAACAGAATTTATGGTCTCAACAATATTATCTTCCTCATTATATGCCGGGATGACAATGCTTACAGTAGGATATTTCTTAATTCTCCTGATTTTCTGGTCTTCCGAATCCAACAAAACAAGAAGCCAGAACACTACATAATACAATGATATGAAATATACAATGTTTTGGATCACTTCAGCCCATCCTATCATTCTCTTAGTATTACCTCAAGGTTTTTAAAGCTTTTCCCAAAAACAAGCTTGACAATATTAGATTACCTTCTATTAATAAAATCCCCGAATGTCAGTGATCTTGACTGTGTCAGGTTAGGCTTAGAATTGCTCTTATCATCCTTTATCTCTTCCAGGATCTTGATCCTTAGTTCTCTCTCAAGCTTTCTTGCCAGATCAACATTTGGCTTAATGTGTTCTGATTCAATCTGATGCAGTAGGCTCTCTTTCTCATTTAATCTCTTAGCCATTTCTTCTTGTTTTAATCCAAGCTTTTCTCTTGCTCTCTTGACAATTGCACCATAGCCATTCATAAAAACAAAAACAGGCTCATTGTCCTCTATCCTTTTTTCCTTGATGACAATGTTTATCTTTTTTGATCTTGAGCTTTTCCCGAATTTAGAGCAATCTTCACATACTTTCATTAATGATCCTTCTATCTCAGAATCATACACTGCCTGTTTTGATCCGCATAATTCACATATCATCTTAAACCTGATTCTCTGACTTTTTGAGTTTTAATTTTTTAAACATGAGTATATGCATTAATTGATGGCCTGAATAAAACTCATGCTCTTTGATTATTGAAAAATATGGTGAAGCTGCCTTAATTAATAAATCTTTTGACAGGCACAATACAGATAATACTCCTGAATCCTTAAGTATGTATTCTGATTGATAAAAAAAACGGTCATAATCCTTCATTATAGCTTTTATTTCCCTATGCTTGCTGCTTCCTGGAATAAATGTAATCATCTTATCAAAATGATCCTTATCATTCTTCAAGTCCATCCAGTCAATATCTATCCTTCTGAATTCAATGAATTTTTCAACACCTGCTATCTTTGCATTTTTCTTTGCTGCTGAAGTGTTTTTCAGCAATGGATCTGCTGCAGTGATGCTTGGATTAATTCTTGACTCTTTATCCATTATCTTGAAGAAATCCTCATTGTTCAGGATATTCATTCTCACAAATGGCATGTTCTTGTTATAGAATTTATGAGACAATGATCTTGAATGCAATGCTGCCTCTATTGCTATTGTCCCTGAATTGCAGTATGGATCAAGCAAAACATCATCTTTCTTATATCCAGAAATCATTAACAAGCCAAAGGCTGTTGTTCCTTTTACTGATTGGGGGCTGTTAAATATCCTATAATCTCTTTTGCTTAAATCACCTGAAAGATCAACACCGACATAGATATTATCCTCTATAAGAATAGCATTTATTATTATTTCGGGATTTTCTAGATCAACCTTCAAGCCCTGATTTTCAAGCATTTTCCCTATTGATGAATCAATCTTATAATTGATATCATCTGAATCATGCTTATTTGAAATTATCTTGCTTTCAACCTTAAATGACTTATTTTTAATATCATTGAATAGATTACCCACAATTAAGTCCTGATCGGTATTTTCTTCAAGATTCTTAAATTTGAGTATTTGAATTAGATTAATTATTTTTATTGCAATCTGTGATGTATAGCAGTATTTGCATGCTTCAAATGATTCTGCATCAAATATTATTGCAGAATCAAGTTTTTCAATTACCTCGCATTTTATTGATTCTTTTACATCAATTGCTGCTATGTCCTCAAATCCCCTGTTTATTAATCCTAGAAATCTCATTTTTACACTAACCTTTTTGCCAGATCATAGAATTTTCTTGAAATATCGCTATATGGATAAATATGCAACAATGGTTGCTTTACATTAAAAGATTTTACTATGCTCTTGTGATGGGGTATTTTTGTGATTACCGGTATACTGAGCATTGAATTAACACTTTCTTCATGACTCTTGTTTAAAACAATCCCCAGATTAAGTATTTTATGCTTCTTTAGAAGTTTAATAGCATTCATCAAATATCTTGAGCCGTATTCAGGGCTATGAACGATTAATGCCTCATCAATATTATTCATTATTTTTTTTAGACTTTCATGATCCTTTGGAGTGTCAATAATTACATATTCATAACCAGAAAAAAGCTCCGGCAGATGAAATTGTAGCTTGTCATAATCATGCTTTGTCATTGATGGAATGATCCTTAATCCTGATGAATGCCTGAATATTGTATCAAACAAATGCGCTCTTCCTTGAAATACCTCTTCAAGATTGACTGGCTGATTAAAATCAATATGCTCAATCATGTTTATTTTGGAAAAATCTGCATCAAGAACAATTACATTTTTTTTCATCCTATGCAATGCTAATCCAAGATTTAGTGCAATTGTTGTTTTGCCCGTATTAGGCATTAATGAAATGATAGATATTATTCTAGACATTGTAAGTCCTGATTTTACAGTATTAGATAATGCCATAATTGCTATTTCTTCTTGGATTTTTTCTTAGATTTCTTCTTTAGCTGCATTAATCTTAATTTATCTTTTGGGATGACTCTTTTTGGTTTGATCTTTGGTTTTCTTTTTGTGATTCTCTTGACTTTTTTCTCGATATACTTCTTGAAATCTTTCTGTTTCTGGATTTCCTTATTTGCTTTATCTAACCTGATCCTCTCCCTTATCTCTTTATCTCTTGCTATCTCTGCATCAGCATCTTCTTTCATCTGCTTGACCTCAACCCAATAAGGATTATTGGGATTTTCCTCATCCGTAGTTCCTTCTGCTGTTTGTCCGACTAAAATACCTGATCCTAGGACATAGGTCTCTTTTCTTATGTTATCTACCAAATGGAAAAAGCTTGTTAGGAATTCATAGTATCTTGAAATGATGTTTATGTTGATTATTTCTTCTCTGCCAGCGATTATTGCCCTCATTGCAACATGTCTTCTGTATTCATTTTCTCTTGAAAAATTTGCCTTAAGCATGGCCTTAAGCAATAGATAAAGGTCTACATTATCATGGACTTCCTGCTCTTTAAATACATCTTTCAAGAGAGTGACTTTCTCTTTTGGAGTTGATGGAATACTTGAAATAAGTTTATGCTGTTCTGCATATTTGAGCAATGCATAAAACAAGAATTCATAGCAGTCAACCATCCTTACCAGAATATTGATAAGGATATCAACTGTCCTTGTGTATTTTAAGCTCACAAAAATACTATGATCAACTCTTTTTAATTCTTCTACAGCATTCTCTATTGCCTCATTCATCTTATCACCTTAATCATATTTTGAGATTATCTTTAAGATTTCTGTAATATAATGCTTTGTTTTTACATATTTTGATTTTGCATCCTCTAAAGTCAGAGTCTTGAGATTGTAGTTATTGTCAGATATTATAAATTTCTCTTTTTTTGTGAATTCAACACCTGATTTCTTATGGCTTTCAATGATTTCCTTTAGTTCTGATAGGAAATCGAGGATTTTTGGATCAAAACTGTATTTTGTTATGATTTTGCGCCTGAATATATCAAGCTTTTGATCATGCTTAATGTCATGAAAGCTCTGCTCAAAATCAATTATTGCATCAATAGCATGCTGCAGAGCTTGAAGCAAGTTTTCAATAACTGAAACCAAGAGCTTTGGATCCTTGACAATAGTGTATGTTGTGCTTAAAAGATGGTCAGCTATATTTAATCTGTTCAGGGCTCGGGCTTTAAGTTCAGGATAAGGCATTTTTCCAACTAACAAGGGTTGAATATGAAGCAGGCTATATAAATATTTTGCTGTGTGGGCTCTCCAGAAACCCTCCTCCGATAAATTTTGATTCTTCCTTTCTTTTTAGAGGCGGAATTATTTTTATTGCTTGCAATAAAAAAAGTATAGAGGTAAACCTACGTGCAGCATAAAATATTAG
>Ga0209211_10001807_pt1 | contig 38829 bp, 29 predicted proteins | sample RifGroA2_FD_183992 | JGI IMG/M metagenome (GOLD analysis project Ga0209211, IMG submission 183992) | Groundwater microbial communities from Rifle, Colorado, USA - Groundwater A2 (SPAdes) (version 2) | ecosystem: Environmental > Aquatic > Deep subsurface > Groundwater | place: Rifle, Colorado...
CTGAAAAGATCGATCTGCGCCAACGCCACGGCTGGCTTCTTCTTGCGCGCCGGCAGCGGCACGCCGTTGATCAGCGCCACGTAAATCGCGTCGCGCGCCACGTCGTTCATGCCCTCGCCGGTCGCGACCCAGATGGCAAGCCGCTTCGGCGATTCATCCAGCAGCAGCATCGCTGCCTTGCGCAAACGCGTCAGGCGCTCAAAGCGCGACAGCTTGATATCCGCCATCAGCAGTGCAAGACGCCGGCCATCGGGCAGATCGATGGCCAGCGGCGTTTTTGCCAGTTCCTTCGGCTTCATCGCCTTGCGTTTGAGTACCGCCAGCCACTGGGCCTTCTGCGGCAAATCGGTCGGCAAGGCGTCGCTCGCCGGCAGGATGACAAGGCCATGGGTAGCCGCGTCGAGCTGCGCGTAGTCGCGAGCCGCCTGCAATGTGATGCGGGGGAGGTTCATGAGTGAATCCAGTAAAATGAGCGGTCGATTATATGTCCCGCCGCCACCCGCCATGCGCCCCTACCTCGATCTGATGCGCCACGTACTCGACCACGGCCACGCGAAGGCCGACCGCACCGGAACCGGCACCCGCTCGGTGTTCGGCTGGCAGATGCGCTTTGACTTGGCCGAAGGTTTTCCGCTGCTGACCACCAAAAAATTGCACCTGCGCTCGATCATCCACGAGTTGCTGTGGTTCCTGCAGGGCGAAACCAACATCCGCTATCTGAAGGATAACGGCGTCTCGATCTGGGATGCCTGGGCCGACGCCAACGGCGATCTCGGCCCGGTCTACGGCCATCAGTGGCGGCACTGGCCGAGCGGCTCAGTTGACAACCCCAGCGGCGAGATCGATCAGATCACGCAACTGATCGAGGGTTTGAAGCAGAACCCGGATTCGCGCCGGCATATCGTTTCGGCATGGAACCCGGCGGACATTCCGCAAATGAAACTGCCGCCGTGTCATGCGCTGTTCCAGTTTTATGTCGCGGACAGCAAACTCTCCTGCCAGCTCTACCAGCGCAGCGCCGACATCTTCCTCGGCGTGCCGTTCAACATCGCGTCCTATGCGCTGCTCACGCTGATGGTGGCGCAGGTCTGCGACCTTGCCCCCGGTGACTTCGTGTGGACCGGCGGCGACTGCCACCTCTATTCCAATCACATGGAACAGACCCGCCTGCAACTTTCCCGCGAGCCGCGCCCGCGTCCGACCATGCTCCTGAACCCCGCAGTGAAGGACATCTTTGGCTTTTGCTACGAAGATTTCACGCTGCAAGGTTACGACCCGCATCCGCATATTTCCGCGCCGGTGGCCGTGTGATTCTCGGAGCAGACATTGGCGGCACCAAGACGCTGCTGGGCCTGGCGCGGGATGGCGCGCTGGTTGTTGACCGCCGTCTCGCCAACGCCGACTTTCCGGATTTCGCCAGCCTGCTGGCGGCCTTCTTCGCCGACACCCGGACCGATCCATCGTCGATCACCGGCGGCTGCCTGGCGCTGGCCGGGCCGATCGCCGACGACGGTCGCTCGGCGCGCCTGACCAACCTGCCCTGGAACATCGACGCCGATGCCCTGTCGCGCCGCTTCGGCCTGCCCGTCTTGCGCCTGGCCAACGACTTCGCCGCCGCCGCACTGGGCGCCGTCACCGCAGCTTCCGCGCAGCGGCTCACCTTGCAAGAGGGAGAACCGCTGCTCACGGCGCCGCGCCTGGTGGTCGGCGCCGGCACCGGGCTGGGCATGGCCATCGTCTTGCCGCAAGGCGGGCAATGGCACGTCATTTCCGGCGAAGGCGGTCATGTCGCTTTTGCCCCGGCCGATGAGCAGCAGATGGCGCTATGGGCCTTCCTGCATGCGCGGCATGGCCGCGTCACCTGGGAGCGAGTGGTTTCCGGACCGGGGCTGGCGGCCATTCATGAATTTGTCGCCGGAATCGTGCTGCCGCCCGAGGAGATCGCGGCGCGAGCCATTGCGGATGCGAATGGCGCCGAGCGCCGCTCGCTGGAGCTGTTCCTGGCGGCCTATGGCGCCTTTACCGGCGACATGGCGCTGGCCTGCCTGGCGCGCGGCGGAGTTTTTCTGGCCGGCGGCATCGCCGCCAAAATGCTGCCGATGCTGCAACAAGGCGGTTTCCTTGCGGCCTTCAACGCCAAGGCAGAGCACGCCGCGCTCGCCGTCGCGATGCCGATCCATGTCGCCATCGATCCGCTGCTGGGCTTGCATGGTGCGTTACGACTCGCATGCGAATGATTTGACCCTTGTCAAGGTATTGACATGATAATGAGGCAGCATGGCAAGCAGGTACATCGACAAAGAGGAGGCCATTATGGCGACCACCAAGAAGAGCAGTCCAAAGGCTTCACCCAGCAAACGCCCGGCACCTGTAGCGGTTGTTGCGCCGGCCAAGGCCAAACCGGTCGTTAAGGCGAAGCTGGCGGCCAAGCCGGCGCCGGCAGCCAAAGTCGCCCCCAAAGCGGCGCCAAAGGCGGCGCCGAAAGCGGTCGCGGCAAAGCCGGATTCTCCGCGTGCGAAAAAAAAGGCGAACATCCCGACCGAGCAGCGCAGGAACTACGTCGAGGTCGCCGCCTATCACATCGCCGAACGGCGCGGCTTCGCGCCGGGCAATCCGCTGGAAGACTGGGTGCAGGCCGAAATCGAGATCGACCGGCTACTGGCGGAAGGCCGCTTGGGCGGGTGAAAGTGCCGCCAGCCCGATCAGGCCGGCAGCAACACCAGCGCCGCCAAGGGCGGCAGGGTTAACGTCAACGAGGCGGGAAAGCCCATCCAGGAGCGAGGTTCGGCGCGAACACGACCGTTGTTGCCGAGGTCGCTGCCGCCGTAGTGCGCCGAATCCGTGTTGATCCGTTCAAGATAATCCCGAGCCTCCGGCACACCAAGGCAGTAGTTGTAGCGCGGCACGGGCGTGAAGTTGAGCACCGCCACGGCATGGCGGCCATCGCGTGAACGGCGCACCCAGCTCACCACCGACTGGTCGGCGTCATGGCAGTCGATCCACTGGAAGCCCTCGGCGGAAAAGTCCAGTTCATGCAAGGCCGGTTCGCTGACGTAAAGCCGGTTGAGTTCGCGCGCCAGACCCTGTATCCCGGCATGCAAGGGGTATTGCAGCAGATACCAGGGCAGTTCTTCGCCGGCCCGCCATTCCGACGACTGCCCCAGCTCCGCGCCCATGAATTGCAGTTTCTTGCCCGGTGCCATCATCTGATAGGCCAGCAGCAGGCGCAGGTTGGCAAAGCGCTGCCATTCGTCGCCCGGCATTTTCCCCAGCAGGGAACTCTTGCCGTGCACCACTTCGTCATGCGACAGGGGCAGCACGAAGTTCTCGGTGTAGGCATACAACTGGCCGAAGGTCAGCCGCTCGTGGTGGTAGCGCCGATGCACCGGATCCTGCTGCATGTACTCCAGCGTGTCGTTCATCCAGCCCATGTTCCATTTCATCGAGAAACCCAGGCCGCCGACCCAGGTCGGTCGCGACACCATCGGCCACGCGGTGGATTCTTCGGCAATGGTCAGCGCGCCGGGGAAGTCGGCATGCACCATCTCGTTCATCTCGCGCAGAAAGGCGATGGCTTCGAGGTTCTCGCGCCCGCCGTACATGTTCGGCGTCCATTCGCCCGCCTTGCGCGAATAGTCGAGATAGATCATCGAGGCCACGGCATCGACGCGCAAGCCATCGACGTGGAACTCGGACAGCCAGTAGCAGGCCGAGGACAGCAGGAAACTGCGTACCTCGTTGCGCCCGTAGTTGAAAACATGCGTGCCCCAGTCGGGATGCATCTTCTGCTTCGGGTCTGCGTGTTCATAGAGCGCGGTGCCGTCAAAGTGGGCCAGCGCCCAGTCATCGGCCGGAAAGTGGCCGGGCACCCAGTCGAGGAGGACGCCGATGCCCGCCTGATGCAGGCTGTCGATCAGAAAACGCAGATCGTCGGCGCTGCCGAAACGCGAACTCGGCGCGAAGAAACCGGTGCACTGATAGCCCCAGGATTCGTCGAGCGGATGCTCCATCAGCGGCATGAACTCGACATGCGTGTAGCCCAGATCGACCAGATAGGGCACCAGCCGCGCCGCCAGTTCGCGATAGCTGTAGAAGCCGCCATCGGGATGCCGCATCCAGCTGCCGATATGCATCTCGTAGGTGCTCATCGGCGCCGACAGCCAGTCGCCGGTTTGGCCACTACGGGCGCGAGCCTGCAACCAGCCGCTGTCATTCCAGACATGCGCCGAGTCGGGCGTGACGCAGCAGGCCGAGGCCGGACGCCGCTCGAAGGCGCGTGCAAAGGGGTCGGTCTTGAGCCGCAGCGCGCCGCTGCCGCGCACTCTCAATTCGAAGCGATACAGGGCGCCTGCCGCCAGTTCGGGCATGAACAGTTCCCAGACCCCCGAACCGCCCAGGGTCGCCATGGGATGCACGCGGCCATCCCAGCCGTTGAAGCCGCCCACCACCGAAACCCGTTCGGCATTGGGCGCCCAGAGGCGAAAACAGACGCCGGCAATGCCCTCGCGGGTTTCCGGCACCGCGCCGAGGGTGCGCCAGGCCTGGCGCAAACGCCCGGCGTTGAACAGATACAGATCATCGGCCGGCGGCTGCGGCGAAAAGGCGTAGGGATCGTATTGCGTCACGCCATCGATGTTCAGACGCCACGGCCGTGGTGGCGGCTCGGCGCCCCGCCACTCAAAAAGATCCGAACGGCCGCGGCGTGTAAGCTTCGCCCAGCCGCCATCCGCCAGCGCCACCGTGATCGATTTCGCTTGCGGGCGCAGTACCCGCAGACGCCAGCCCGCGCCATCGGCATGGAGACCAAGCACGGAAAACGGATCATGTTCGCGCGCTTCGAGCAGCGCGGCGCAGGCAGAGTCGGACATAGGTATATATTCGGGAAGTTTTTTTGCTATCTTGCGGATTGTAGCCGCAACGGAGAAATCGCCATGCACATGGGAAAAACAATGGGGCTTTCAGGATGAATGTCAGCGAACTCACCCGCAACAGCTTTGCCATCGTCCTCGCCGGCGGGCGCGGCAGCCGTCTGATGCAGCTTACCGACTGGCGCTCGAAACCGGCGGTGCCTTTCGGCGGCAAATTCCGCATCATCGACTTCACGCTGTCCAACTGCGTCAATTCCGGCATCCGCCGCATCGGCGTCGCCACGCAGTACAAGGCACAGAGCCTGATCCAGCACCTGCAGCGCGGCTGGAGCTTTCTCGACGGTCGCTTCCATGAGTTCATCGACATCCTGCCGGCGCAGCAGCAGGTGAGCGAAGACTGGTATCAGGGCACGGCCGATGCGGTATTCCAGAATCTCGACCTGATCCGGCGCAACCGGCCCAAGCATGTACTGGTGCTATCCGGCGACCACATCTACAAGATGGATTACCGGCGCATGCTGTCCGAGCATGTGCATCGGCAGGCCGACCTCAGCGTGGCCTGCATCGACGTGCCGCTGAAGGAGGCCAGCGCCTTCGGCGTCATGCACGTCGGCGACAACCAGCGCGTTGCCGCCTTCGTCGAAAAACCGGCGAATCCACCGCCCATGCCCGACCACCCCGACCGGGCGCTGGCCAGCATGGGGGTCTATGTATTCAATGCCGACTTCCTCTACGAGCAACTGCTCCGTGTGCACGACAATCCGCACTCATCGCACGACTTCGGCAAGGATGTCATTCCGCATTGCGTCGCCAACTATCGCGCCTTTGCCCACAATTTCGCCCACTCCTGCGTCGGCATGGACAGCAGCGGAATTCCCTACTGGCGCGACGCCGGCACCATCGACGCCTACTGGGAGGCCAACATGGAACTGACCAAGGTCACTCCCGAACTCAATCTGTACGACGACGACTGGCCGATCTGGACCCATCAGGAACAATTGCCGCCGGCCAAGTTCGTCTTCGACGATGAAGGCCGGCGCGGCATGGCCGTCGATTCCATGGTTTCGGGCGGCGACATCATCAGCGGCGCGACGGTGCGCAGGTCGCTGCTGTTCTCGCGGGTGTACGTAAACGAGTACGCCGAGGTCGAGGACTCGGTGATCCTGCCCGATGTGCACATTGGTCGCCACGCCAAGCTGCGCCGGGTGGTGATGGACAAGCATTGCCGCATTCCGGACGGCATGACCATCGGCCATGACATAGAAGCCGACCGCCAGCGCTTCCATGTCAGTGAAACCGGCATCACCCTGGTCACGCCGGAAATGCTCGGTCAGCCGGCGCATACCATTCGTTGACTTGCATGGTCACCAAGACCACCACCGTGCCATGAAATCGTTACAGGCAAATTGAAGGCCCGCCCCTCCCATCCTCCCCTCGCGGGGAGGCTATTAATCGGCTCGCTTCGCTCGACTGTTACCCGTCGCTCCGAACGAGTTATTTATTTACGACCGGAATTTCGGCAATGAAAACCCTCGACCTGGTCTTTCTCTGGCACATGCACCAGCCGGATTATCGCGACCATGGCGCCACGGGAGTCGGCGCTGGCGCTACGGCGACACATGACGGCGACGGCGAGTTCGTCCTGCCTTGGGTCTACTTGCACGCCATGAAGGATTACGTCGACATGGCGGCGCATCTCGAACGCCATCCGCAGATCCGCTGCGTGGTGAATTTCGTGCCCGTGCTGCTCGATCAGATCGAGGACTACGCGCAGCAGTTCGTCAGCGGTCATTTCCGCGATCCGCTGCTGCGCATGCTGGCCACGCCCGACCTGGACCACATCGGCGAAGCGGATCGGCACCTGCTGCTGAGCACCTGTTTTCGCAGCAACCACACCAAGATGCTGGCGCCTTTCCCACACTACCAGCGCCTGCACGACATTTACATGCTGCTCAACCACGAAAGCGAATCGGCCTATAGCTATTTGTCCGGCGCCTACTTTTCCGATCTGGTGACCTGGTACCACCTGGCCTGGACCGGCGAGACCGAGCGCCGCCGCAATCCGCTGCTGGCCACGCTGATGAGCCAGGGCGCGGGCTATGACGCAGAGGACCGGCGGAATCTGGTGGCCAGCATCGGCGAGTTGCTCACCGGACTGATTCCGCGCTGGCGAGCGCTGGCCGAACACGGCCAGGTCGAGCTATCGTCGACCCCGAAGACGCATCCGCTGTCGCCGCTTCTGCTCGACTTCGGCGCCGCGCGTGAAAGCCTGCCCGACGCGCCGCTGCCCTTCACCGCCGCCTACCCCGGCGGACGCAGCCGCGTCGTCAGGCAGATCGACGACGCGCGCAGCAGTCACGCCGAACGTTTCGGCGCGCCGCCGGTCGGCATGTGGCCCGCCGAAGGCGCGGTCTCCGAGGACTTTGTCAAGCATCTGGCCGCCTCCGGCTGCCGCTGGATCGCCAGCGGCGAAGGCGTGCTTAACAACAGCCTCGCCGCCAGCAAGCTGGTCGACCCGCGCGCGCCCTACCATCCCTGGCAGTTGCAGCAAGCACCGGGACTGACGCTGTTTTTCCGCGACGAGCGCCTTTCGGACCTGATCGGTTTCGACTATGCCAAATGGCACGGTCGCGACGCCGCGCAGCACCTCGTCCTGCAACTGGAGACCATCCTCGATGCCGCCGCCGAAAGCGAAACGCCGGTGGTCAGCATCATTCTCGACGGCGAAAATGCCTGGGAGCACTATCCCTACAATGGCTATTACTTTTTCGAGGATCTCTACAGCCTGCTGGCCAAGCACCCGCGCATCCGCACCACCACCTACGCCGCGCTTCTGGCGCGGGCGGAACCCCCTGTCGCCAGCAAGCTGCCGCAACTGACAGCGGGCAGTTGGGTATATGGCACGCTATCGACCTGGATCGGCGACGAAGCGAAAAACCGCGGCTGGGATCTGCTGTGTGAAGCCAAGCAGAGCTGCGATCGGGTTCTCGCCAGCGGTCGGCTCGATGCCGCGCAAATCGCCGCGGTCGAAACCCAGCTTGCCATCTGCGAAAGCTCGGACTGGTTCTGGTGGTTCGGCGACTACAACCCGTCCGCCGCCGTCGCCAGCTTCGACAGCCTGTACCGGCGCAACCTGGCGCGGCTCTACCGCTTGCTGCGCCTGGAACCGCCGGCCCAATTGGAAAAACCCATTTGCACCGGCAGCAGCGACACTTCGCACGACGGCACGATGCGCAGAGCGAAGTAACCGGAGTCGGCTCCCAACCCGAGATATGATTCCCCCGTACCAAGGCCCAAGCTACGCGCCTGACATCACACCCGAGTTATCTTTGGCAAACCAGACCGCGTATTGCTTGTCGTCGCGAAGAATGTGCGTCAACAGCCATTCGCGCAGATAACGAACGATCTCGTCCTCGCTTATGTCATGAGTGATGGACTTGCGCTGAACATGCTCCAGAAATGAGACGAATATTTTGTGCTGGGCGACATGGGCATCGCGCTGCGGGTAGCCAAGAATGCGCATGAGGCTCTCTTCGACCGAGAAATGGATACGGGTGTAGTCGGAAAGCTGCACGATGGCGTAATGGATCGCCGTCCATCGCTGTTTCTCATCGACGCCTTCGATCGATTTTTCCAGATTCGCAATGCAATCGACCAGCCCTTTGTGCTGATCGTCGATCTCGTCGATACCGACGGAGTACTCGTTATTCCAGGTCGTGAAACTCATGATTTACCGACACCAAGAATCAGGAAAAAACGAACCGGCGAAGCAGGCGCCCGCAACCGGTATGCTGGACTCCGGCAATCGGCCCGCCGGCCCATCCCAGCGGGCCAAATATACCTTTAGTACTGCCGTTCATTCTAGTACGAATTCCTCCGCGGGGTAATGTGCCGACTTGTGTGCAAAAGAACCTGAAAAAACCGCGCGGCAAATATGCGCTTGCGCTAGACTGGCGCCATTGGGGTCAAGTTCGCATTCCCGAATAGTCGGCGCTGGCGAGACGGCGGATTCGGGGTGCCGGGACGCCTTGTAACAGGAAGCCCTTGCCCGCTCCGTTGACAATCCGACTTCGCAAACTTCATCTCCGACCATGACCCAGCCCATCACCCTTCTGTTCGGCGTCCATGCCCACCAACCCGTCGGTAATTTTCCGGCGGTCATCGACGACGCCCACATCCGCAGCTACGGCATGTTTCTGCGCGTGATGGAGCGTTATCCGAAGTTCCGCTTCAGCGTGCATTTTTCCGGCTGGCTGCTGGACGTGCTGTTCGAGCGCTTCCCCGACGACATGGCGCGCCTCACGGCCATGACACGGCGCGGCCAGGTGGAGTGGTTCGGCTCCGGCGACTGCGAGCCGGTTCTGGCGGCGATTCCGCACCGCGACCGGGTGACGCAGATCAGTACGCTGTCGGACAAGATCGAGCAGCGCTTCGGCATGCGCCCCGCCGGAGCCTGGCTGACCGAAAGGGTCTGGGAATCCTCCGTGGTGCCGGCGCTGGTCGAGACCGGCATCCGCTACGTAGCGGTCGACGATTACCACTTTCTGTGCGCCGGGGAGGATGGCGCAAAACTCGACAGTTTCTACACCACCGAAGAGAACGGCCAGTGCCTCGACCTGTTTCCGATTTCCGAAGCGGCGCGCTATCGGCTGCCCTTTTCAGCGGCGGCCGATGCCGTCGCCTGGCTGGAGGATCTGGCACGGGCCGGTCATCGCGCCTCGATCTATTTCGACGACATCGAGAAATTCGGCATCTGGCCCGAAACCTACGAGTGGGTTTACGAGAATGGCTGGCTGACGCGGTTCGTCGAGGGGGTGCTGGCATCGCCGCTGATTCGCACCGACACGTTTGCCGACTATCACGCCCGCGAGAAAACCCGTGGCATCGTCTATCTGCCGACCACCTCCTACATCGAGATGAACGAGTGGACGCTGCCTGCGCCGCGCGCCGCGACCTATCACGCCCTGATCGAGGCGGAAAAAGCCGGCGGTCGCTTCGAGGCGCACAAACCCTTCCTGCGCGGCGGTATCTGGCGCAACTTCATGTCGCGCTACCCGGAAGCCAACTGGATGCACAAACGCATGCTCGACGCATCAGGGCGCCTGGCGACGCTGCCGGCGGCTCGGCGCAGCGCCGCCATGCAGGAGCACCTGCACCGGGCACAAGCCAACGACGCTTACTGGCACGGGCTGTTCGGCGGCCTCTACCTGCCTCATCTGCGCCGCGCCGTATGGAACAACCTGCTGGCGCTCGAAGCCGAACTGGCGTCCCTCGCGGCACCCCCGGCCTGCACACAGGCTGATCTCGATCATGACGGCCATCTCGAAACGGTGCTACGCAACGGCGAATTGCAGGCTTTTGTGCGTGACGATGGCAACGCCGCGCTGGTGGAACTTTCCAGCCTTATGCTGACGCACAATTTTGGCGACACGCTGCGCGCCTACGCCGAGGCCTATCACGCCAAGATCCGTCAGGCAACGCAGGCGTACGCCACGCCTGACGCGGGCAAGGGAATTGCCTCGGCTCATGACCGCGTCGCCTTCCTCCACGCCATCCGGCCCGAGGATGCCGCGCCCGACTCCCGGCCACGAGGGATATTCCTCGAACGCATCGGTCATCAACCCGGCGGCGCCGACGGCATGCTTCATCCGCTCGACAGCTACCGCGCCGGCGACCGGCAGGGCGCCTGGATTACGACTGGCGACGGCTGGCGCATCGAGAAAACCTATCGGTTGGAAGACGACACCCTGAGCGTCGTTTTCCGCGCCGAGGGCGACAGGCTGCCGGCACTGATCGAGACCGAAATCAATCTCGCCCTGCCCAGTTGCGATGGCTACGGCGGGCGTTATGTGCTTGCCGACGGCGGCATCCCCGGCGGCTTCGGCCATGAACTGAAACTCGATGGCATGCACCGGATCACGCTGGAGGACAGCGAATTGCGCGGCGCATTGCGGATCGAATCAAAGCAGCCGGCACACCTCGAAGCGCGTCCGCATCGAACCGTTTCCCAATCCGAGGCCGGCTTCGAGAAAGTCATGCAGGCCGTCTGTATAACTCTCGCCTGGCCGCCCGTGGCCGGCGCCGAGCAGCGCATCACGCTCAGGGTGACTCCCGCATCGTAGAATCGCCACATTCCTAACGCTCATGGCAGCAAGCTCCACCCGCAGAAGATGAAACACGCGAAAAGCGAATTGAAGGCCCGCCCCTCCCATCCGCGCCGCGGCCCACGGCAGGCATTGCACTGCCTGCCGGCTGCGGCGGCGCAACGCATGCGTTGCGAAACCCCGCCTCGCCCCCTCACGGGGAGGCTTCTGTTCAGCTCGCTTTGCTCGATTATCACCAGTCGCTCCTAACGAGTTATTTCAACCCAAGATCATGCCCGGCACCCGCTATCAGCTCGAAGTCAATCCCGCAATTCCGCCGCGCCTGGCGCGTCTCGAAGAACTCGCCAACAACCTGTGGTATAGCTGGGACCGACCGACCCGCTCCCTGTTCGCCCGCCTCAGTACGGGCCTGTGGCGCGCGGTGCACTACAGCCCCAAAGCCTTTCTGAAACGCATTGAACAGAAGCGGATCAACGAGGCCGCCGAGGATCCGGTATTCCTCGGCACCATGAACCGGGTGCTGTCGGCTTACGATTCCTATCACGCCGAACCCCGACTGGAACTGCCGGGCAAACCGCCGCTACAGGCGACGGATCTGATCGCCTACTTCTGCGCCGAGTTCGGCTTTCACGAAAGCCTGCCAATTTACTCGGGCGGCCTCGGCATTCTTGCCGGCGACCATTGCAAGGGCGCCTCCGACCTGCACCTGCCCTTCGTCGCCGTCGGCCTGCTCTACCGGCAAGGCTATTTCCGCCAGACCATCGACCGCGACGGAAATCAGGCCGCCCACTACGGCGACAACGATTTCGATGACATGCCGATAAGTCCGGTGCGCGCCGCGGACGGCACGGACGTGCGCATCGCCGTGGATTTCCCCGGTCGCACGGTCTGGGCCAAAATCTGGCTGGCGCGCGTCGGCACCAACAGTCTCTACCTGCTCGACACCGATCTGGACGAAAACCGGGAGGCCGACCGCGGCATCGCGCACCAGCTCTATGGCGGCGACCGGCGCACGCGCATCGAACAGGAAATCCTGCTCGGCATCGGCGGCGTGCGCGCACTCAGCGCGCTCGGCCTGCGCCCGACCGTGTGGCACATCAACGAGGGCCATGCCGCATTCCTGGTGCTGGAACGCATTCGCAATCTGGTCGCCGGCAACATGCCCTTTGCCGCCGCGCTGGAAGCCGCGGCGGCCAACACGGTATTCACCACGCATACTCCGGTGCCCGCCGGGCACGATCAGTTCGCCGACGACATGGTGATGCACTACTTCGGCGAGTTCTGCAGGGCCGCCGGGCTTGATCGCGACGGACTGCTCGGCATGGGTCGCGTCGCCGGCGGCGGCGAGTTCAACATGACCGCGCTGGCCCTGCGCGGCTCGCGCTTTCACAACGGCGTGTCGCGCATTCATGGCGAGGTGTCGGCGCGCATCTGCGGCGACATGTGGCCGCAGATCACCGCGTCCGAGAACCCGATGGATTACGTCACCAACGCGGTGCACGCACCCACCTTTCTCGCCACCGACTGGTACGAGACTTTCGACCGCCACCTCGGCCTTGGCTGGCAGCACCGCCTCACCGATCAAAGCTGCTGGAACGGCATCCATCGCATTCCGGACCAGATTTTCTGGAGCATTCGCCAATCGCTCAAGGCCCAGTTGCTGCACCTGGTGCGCAGCCGGGTACGCCAGCAGCATTTGCGCAACCAGGGCTCGGAGGCGCACCTGGATCGCGTCCTGCGCGGCACCGACCCGACCAATCCGACCGTATTGACCATCGGCTTCGCCCGCCGTTTCGCCACCTACAAGCGCGCCGCGCTGCTGTTCAACGATCTTGACTGGCTGCGCGAGATTCTCTCCGACGCGCAGCGTCCGGTACTGTTCATTTTTGCCGGCAAGGCGCATCCGGCGGACGAACCGGGCCGGCAACTGATTCGCCGCATCGCCGAGCTTTCGCATCAGCGCGATTTCGAGGGCCGCATCCTGCTGGTCGAAGGCTACGACCTGCATCTGGCCAGACGCCTGGTGGCCGGGGTCGATGTCTGGCTCAACAATCCGATTTATCCGCTGGAAGCCTCCGGCACCTCGGGCATCAAGGCGGCGATCAACGGCGCCATCAACCTGTCGGTGCTCGACGGCTGGTGGGGCGAGGGCTATGACGGCAAGAACGGCTGGGCGATCAAGCCGGCGGCCGAAGGCCTCGACCCGGCCCAGCGCGACGCCGACGAGGCGCGCACCTTGTACGAACTGCTCCAGGACAGCGTTATCCCGATGTACTACCGCAACACCTCGCTCGGCTATTCGCCGGAATGGGTGGCGATGGCCAAGCAGTCGATTGCCTCGATCATGCCCCGCTTCAACATGCAGCGCATGCTGACCGACTATGTGGAGAAGTTCTATTCGCCGGCCGCGGAGCAGTGGCGCAAATACTCCGCCGACGGGTTCTCCGGCGCGCGCCATGTCGCCGACTGGAAGACACGGGTACGCGCCGCCTGGCCCCGTATCCGTCTGCGTCGCGTCGACCAGGTTGCGGCACGCATCCGCTACGGCGAGACGATGGGCTTCGAGATCGCGGTTGAACTCGACAATCTGACGCCGGGCGACCTGACCGTGGAGCTGGTATTCACCCGTCCCGGCGAGCCCACCTCGGCCAGGGCCCGGCGTTATGAACTGCACCATGAGCGCATCCTGGAGAGTGGCGAACACCTTTTTTCGCGCGAGCTGACGCCCGACCAGTGCGGCAAGATGGAGTACCGCGTGAGAACATTTCCGACCCATCCGCTGCTGACCCATCCCTTCGAGATGGGCATGATGCTCTGGCTGTGAGATACCGCCAATGAAGCTTTCCGCCTCCGCCACATGGAAAGAGTTGAGCCGCGCGGCCAACACCGGACGCAACGTGCATCTGCGCGACATGTTCGCCGCCGATGGGCAACGCTTTGCGCGGCTGTCGGTCTCGTGGAATGACTGGCTGCTGGATTATTCCAAGCAGCGCGTCACTGTGGAAACCATGGAGCTGCTGCGTGGTCTCTGGCAAACCGCCGATGTGCCGGGCTGGATCGCGCGCATGCGCGACGGCTCCGCGATCAACCACAGCGAAGGACGCGCCGCGCTGCATATCGCCTTGCGCCATCCGGCAGAGAAGGGGCCGATCCTGCACGCCGGTCATGATGTCATGCCGGCAGTGCTGGGCGAACTGGACAAGATGCGGCGCTTTGCCGCGCAGATTCATGGCCGCCACTGGCGCGGCGCCACCGGCGAGCCGATCACCGACATCGTCAACATCGGTATCGGCGGCTCCGACCTCGGCCCGCGCATGGCCACCCAGGCGCTGGCCGCCTTTCGCCACCCGGAACTGAAGGTGCACTACGTCGCCAATCTCGATGGCGCCGATCTGGCCACCGTCCTTACCGGATTGCAACCGCGCACCACCCTGTTCATCATCGCCAGCAAGACCTTCACCACCCAGGAGACCATGCAGAACGCCGCATCGGCGCGCCACTGGCTGGTCGCGGCGCTGGGCGATGCCGCCGTGGCCCGGCACTTCGTCGCGGTGTCGACCAACCTGACGGAAGTGGCGCGTTTCGGCATCGACCCGGAAAATGCCTTTGCGTTCTGGGACTGGGTCGGCGGACGCTACTCGCTATGGTCGGCGATTGGCCTGCCGCTGGTGCTGGCGGTCGGCTTCGACCACTTCCAGCAATTGCTGGCCGGCGCTCATGCCATGGACGAGCACTTCTTTTCCGCGCCGCCCGCGGAAAACCTGCCCGGCTTGCTGGCGCTGCTGGAAATATGGAACAGCAACTTTCTCGGTGCCGAAAACCGCGCCCTGCTGCCCTACAGTCAGTCGCTGGCGCTGCTGCCGCGCTATCTGCAACAACTCGAAATGGAGTCCAACGGCAAGCCGGTGGATCGCCAAGGCTTGGCACTGGATCACACCACGGCGCCCATCCTCTGGGGCGAAGCCGGCACCAACGGCCAGCACGCGTTCTACCAGTTGATCCACCAGGGCGGTCGCCTGGTGCCCTGCGAATTCATCGTCTGCAAGCAGCCCGACTTCGCCCTGCCGGGGCATCACGAAAAACTGCTGGCCAATTGTTTCGCCCAGAGCGAAGCCCTGATGCGCGGTCGGACGCTGGCCGAAACCACGGCGGAGCTCAACGCCAGCGGCATGACAGCCGAGCAGGTGGCCTTGCTCGCGCCCTGCCGCAGCTTCCCCGGCAACCAACCATCGACCACGCTGCTGCTGCCGCGCCTCGATCCGTTCAACCTCGGCGCGCTGCTGGCGCTCTACGAACACAAGGTCTTCGTCGAAAGCATCCTCTGGAACATCAACCCCTTCGACCAGTGGGGCGTGGAATATGGCAAGCAACTTGCCGGTCGCCTGCTGCCCATCATTGAGGGAAAGGCGCCGGCAGACCGCCTCGACAGCTCGACCGCGGGACTGATCAGCGCCTGCATGTCGTGAAGATTCTCTTCGCCACCTCGGAGCTGGCGCCCTGGGTCAAGACCGGCGGTCTCGGCGACGTTGCCGGCGCGCTGCCGGCGGCACTGCGCAAGCTGGGAATGGACGTGCGCGTACTGGCGCCCGCCTATCCCGAAATACTGAAGGGGTTTCCCGACGCGGAAGAGATCGCGCGGCCCCTCGGGCTGGGCGGTCTGCTGCCCACTCCGGCGCTGAGGCAAGCCCTCGCGCCCGATGGCACGCCGCTCCTGCTGCTCGATTACCCGCCCTACTTCAATCGCCCTGGAAACCCCTACCTTGGCCCCGAAGGACGCGACTGGCTCGACAATCATCTGCGCTTCGGACTGCTGTCGCGGGTCGCCGCCTGGCTGGGGTCCGAGGCCAGTACGCTTGACTGGCAACCCGACATCGTCCATTGCCACGACTGGCAAACCGGACTCGCGCCCGCCTACCTGCACTACCTGCCGGGACAGCGGGCGAAGTCGCTGTTCACCGTGCACAACCTGGCCTTTCAGGGCCTGTTCGACCGCGCTTCCCTGTCCGAACTTGGACTGCCGGACGCGGCCTGGGGAATCGACGGCATCGAATACTACGGCTATCTGTCCTTTCTCAAGGCCGGATTGCAGTATGCTGATGCCATCACCACGGTAAGTCCGGCCTACGCCCGCGAAATCCAGACCGACGCAGAAGGCATGGGCATGGCCGGCTTGTTGCGCCAGCGCGCCAACCAGCTTTCCGGCATTCTCAATGGCATCGATGACAAGGCATGGAACCCGGCCACCGATCGTCATCTGCACCAGACTTACAGCGCCCGCCGCCTTGAGGACAAGGCGCTCAACAAGGCAGAACTGCAACGACAGCTCGGTCTGGAGCAACGCCGGGATATTCCCTTGCTGGGCGTGGTCAGCCGCCTGACCGAGCAGAAGGGACTCGATCTGCTGCTTGAAGCAGCCCCGCAAACGCTCGATCTGCCGGCGCAACTGGTCGTTCTGGGCAGCGGTGCGCACGCGCTGGAGCAAGGCTACGCGGCACTCGCGCGCAAGCATCGGGGGCAATGCGCGGTGACCATCGGCTTCAACGAGACGCTGGCTCATCGCATCGAGGCCGGCGCCGACATTTTTGTCATGCCCTCGCGCTTCGAGCCCTGCGGCCTCAACCAGATGTACAGCCTGCGCTACGGCACGCCACCGCTGGTGCGCGCCACCGGCGGACTGGCGGATACGGTGATCGATGCCGCCGACGAAAAGCTGGGCAACGGTTTTGTTTTCGGCCCGGCCACCGCCGACGCTCTGCTACAGACCCTGCAACGCGCGACAACGGCCTGGCACGACCTCAAAGGCTGGCGCGCGCTGCAAAAACGCGGCATGGCCCGCAAATCAGGCTGGGCGGAAGCCGCCAGGCAGTATGTCGAGCTTTACCAAAAGCTTTAGCCGCCCCCCTCGATGCCCAAGGCAACCCTCACCCTGATCGCGGCCGTCGCCGGAAATGGCGTGATCGGCGTCGACAACCGTCTGCCCTGGCGCCTGCCAGCGGATCTAAAGCACTTCAAGGCGCTGACCATGGGTCATACCGTGATCATGGGACGCAAGACCTGGGAATCGCTGCCGGCCAATTTCCGCCCGCTGCCGGGCCGGCGCAACATCGTCGTGACGCGCGATGGCGGCTACCCTGCCTCCGGCGCCACGGTCGTCACTTCACTGCCCGCCGCCATCGCCGCTGCCGGGAACGACGAAGCCTTCGTCATCGGCGGCGCGGAACTCTACGCGGCAGCAATGCCGCTGGCGGATTGTCTGGAACTGACCGAGATCGACGCCACTTTTGAAGGCGACACCTGGTTTCCTGTCATCGACCCCGATCACTGGCGACAAGCCAGGCGCGAAACGCACCGCGACGGCGCGGGTTTCGACTACGCCTTCGTCACCTACCGGCGCCGCTGACCGCCGTGGCGCCGGCGCCGACTGTCTACTGACGCACGCAATCCACGTAGTAACGCACGGCGCCGTTGCTGGCGTCCTTCACCAGGCCGTGAATGTCGGTCTCGAAGCCGGGAAACTTCTCGTTGAACTCGCGGGCGAATTTCAGATAGCGGACGATGGTGGCATTGAAGCGCTCGCCAGGAATAAGCAACGGAATCCCCGGCGGATAGGGCGTCAATAGCACCGCGGTAACGCGGTTTTCCAGCTCGTCGATGGACACGCGGTCGATCTCCCGATGCGCCATCCTGGCAAACGCCTCGGCCGGAGGCATGGCCGGCACCATGTCGGATAGATACATCCTGGTGGTCAGGCGGGCGATGTCCCTGGCCTTGTACACCTCATGGATATCGGTGCACAGATCCCCGAGGCCGACGCGCTCGTAACGCGGATGCTTGGCCACAAATTCGGGCAGCACCTTCCATAGCGGATGATTCCGGTCGTAGTCGTCCTTGAACTGCTGCAGGGCGGTGACCAGGGTATTCCAGCGGCCCTTGGTGATGCCGATGGTGAACATGATGAAAAAGGAATAGAGGCCGCACTTCTCGACGATCACGCCATGCTCGGCCAGGTACTTGGTGACGATCGCCGCGGGAATGCCGAGATCATCGGAAAAGGCGCCGTCGACGTCGAGTCCGGGAGTGATGACGGTGGCCTTGATCGGATCGAGCAGGTTGAAGCCCTTGGCCAGCTTGCCGAAGCCGTGCCAGCGCGCGCCGGGCTTGAGCATCCAGGCGTCGCGCTCCTCGATGCCTTCCTCGGAAAGGTCGTCCGGACCCCAGACCTTGAACCACCAGTCGACGCCCCACTCCTTGTCCACCTTGCGCATGGCGCGGCGGAAGTCGAGCGCCTCGCCGATGGACTCCTCGACCAGCGCCCTGCCGCCCGGCTCCTCCATCATCGCCGCGGCGACATCGCAGGAGGCGATGATCGCGTACTGCGGCGAGGTCGAGGTGTGCATCAGATAGGCTTCGTTGAACACATCGCGGTCGAGCTTGTTGTTCTCGGCGTCCTGCACCAGAATCTGCGAGGCCTGCGAGAGGCCGGCCAGCAGCTTGTGCGTCGACTGGGTCGAGAACACCATCGACTCCTTGCAGCGCGGTCGGTCGGCGCCGATGGCGTGATAGTCGCCATAGAAATCATGGAAGGCCGCATGCGGCAGCCAGGCTTCGTCGAAATGCAGGGTATCGATCTTGCCGTCGAGCATCTCCTTGATCTCCTCGACGTTGTACATGATGCCGTCGTAGGTGCTCTGGGTGATGGTCAGCACGCGCGGCTTGGCGTTCTTGTCGGTGGCGAATGGGTGGGCGGCAATCTTCTTCTGGATGTTCTTCCAGCGAAACTCCTCTTTCGGGATCGGGCCGATGATGCCGTAGTTGTTGCGCGTCGGCATCAGGAACACCGGGATGGCGCCGGTCATCATGATGGCGTGAAGGATCGACTTGTGACAGTTGCGATCGACCACCACGATGTCCCCCGGCGCCACCGTGGAATGCCAGACGATCTTGTTCGAGGTCGAGGTGCCGTTGGTGACGAAGTACAGATGGTCGGCGTTGAAAATGCGCGCGGCATTGCGCTCGGAGGCCGCGACGGGGCCGGTGTGGTCGAGCAACTGGCCGAGTTCCTCGACGGCGTTGCAAACATCGGCGCGCAGCATGTTCTCGCCGAAGAACTGGTGGAACATCTGGCCCACCGGCGACTTGAGGAAAGCCACGCCGCCCGAGTGGCCGGGGCAATGCCACGAATAGGAGCCATCGGCGGCGTAGTGCACCAGGGCGCGAAAGAAAGGCGGCGGCAGCGAATCCATGTACGCCTTGGCCTCGCGCACGACATGGCGGGCGATGAATTCCGGCGTGTCCTCGAACATGTGGATGAAGCCGTGCAGTTCGCGCAGGATGTCGTTCGGGATATGGCGGCTGGTGCGCGTCTCGCCATGCAGAAAGATCGGAATCTCGGCGTTCTTGTAGCGGATTTCCTCGACGAAGCCGCGCAGTTCGGCGATGGTTTCCTTTTCCCGATTGGCCAGTTCCTCGTCGTCGACCGAAAGAATGAACGCCGAGGCCCGGCTCTGCTGCTGGGCGAACGAAGAGAGGTCGCCGTAGCTGGTGACGCCCAGCACATCGATGCCCTCCTTCTCGATGGCATCCGCCAGCGCGCGAATGCCCAGCCCGGAAGCATTCTCGGAACGAAAGTCCTCGTCGATGATGATGATGGGAAAGTGGAAGCGCATGGAGAACCCCTAAGATCGATTCACCACGGAGGGCACGGAGGACATAGAGAAAATATGCAGAATGCTTTCTCCGTGCTCTCCGTGTTCTCCGTGGTGGAAATGCCTCTAAATTTTTGGCAAGGTCACGCCGACCTGGCCCTGGTACTTGCCGCCGCGATCCTTGTAGGAGGTCTCGCAGACCTCGTCGGATTCGAAGAACAGCACCTGGGCGCAGCCTTCGCCAGCGTATATCTTGGCCGGCAGCGGCGTCGTGTTGGAAAATTCGAGCGTCACATAACCCTCCCATTCCGGCTCGAAGGGCGTCACGTTTACGATGATGCCGCAGCGCGCGTAGGTGCTCTTGCCGAGGCAGACGGTCAGGACATTGCGCGGAATGCGGAAGTACTCCATGGTGCGCGCCAGGGCGAAGGAATTCGGCGGGATGATGCAATGATCGCCGTCCATCTCGACAAAGGAATTCGGATCGAAATTCTTCGGGTCGACGATGGTCGAGTAGATGTTGGTAAACACCTTGAATTCGCGCGAGCAGCGAATATCGTAGCCGTAGCTGGACGTGCCGTAGGAGACGATCTTGCGACCGTCGGCTTCGCGCACCAGACCGGGCTCGAAGGGTTCGATCATTCCATGCTGGGCCGCCATGCGGCGGATCCACTTGTCACACTTGATGGTCATGGTTCATTCGGAAAGGGGACTCAAGGGGGCGCAGTATACGGCCATCGAGCAGGTCTTGCAGCGTGTTTCCGGGCTGGAAGATACCGGCGCCGGCTATATCTTGAGCATGCCGAACTCGGCATTGAGTTCAGCCTGGTCAAAAGCCGCCGGGTCGAAGTCCTCGCCGACCCATTCAAGGAGTTCATCGCGCTCGGGATGCGCGGGGTCGGCCAGCGCCTGCACCATCTCCGCGTAGCCCCACGGGCCGCCGCTGTCCTCGGGCGGGGCGGCATGCTTGCCGGCGACGCAGCGCGGATAACGGACGCCCGGCGTCGGAGGAAGGATCTTCTCGACCTTGACGAGGTGAATCCAGTCGTCGCCGAAGTCGTAGGTATAGGTAAAACGGCTGCCCGCGCCGGCCACCTGATCCAGACGAAACTTGCGCTCGTCAAGATCATCCATGCCCATGCCGAACGGATCGGGCATGGGCGGGCCGTAGCGCTGGCCGTCGAGCTCGAAACCGTGCAGATGGCTGTCGTCCCAGTCGAAGGCCATCTGGATCACGCGATGCAGTTGCGCCAGAGTGATGTGGGCGGAAACTTCCAGCCGTCGCCAAACCGCCGGCTTGAGATGAGCCAGATCGACGCGCAAGACGTAGATACTGTCCGGCGCCCTGGTTTTGGCGGGTTTCCTGGTAGCCATGAAGACTCCTTTCAGTTGCTCCGTGCCATACCCATGATCGTTGTCCTTTATGCGCGGCAATCTTACGTCAATGCGCGGCCGCGCTAAAGCATCGCTGCAACAGGCTCCACCATAGCCTTGTTTTCGGTTGCATCACAAGGCGCTTCTGATTCACAATCGGGGCTGCGTTCAATTCAACTTGGCAGCAGCAACCTTGATCTTCATCTACGACAATCCCGCCTATACGGCAAGCGAAGCGGCCCGGATTCTTGGGCTGCCGGTTGCAACGCTCAAAGCCTGGAGCTTTGGGCAAGCGTATCGACTGCCTTCCTCCGGCGCATCCCGGAGATCTCGCGCGGTCATTCGCCCAGCCGACGCAAAGCGCCGTCTGCTTTCATTCGCGAACCTGTGTGAACTGCACGTTCTGTCGGCGATTCGACGCCACCACAAGATTCCGTTACCCAAGGTCCGCGCCAGCGTCGACTATGTACGCGGAAAGCTTGGTTCTGATCGACCCCTGCTTGACCGTGATTTCAAGACGAACGGAGTCGACCTGTTTGTCGGTCACGCTTCGACATTGATCAACGTTTCGCAGCAGGGACAAGAAGCCATGCGAGGCGAGTTTGAACTCGCCCTGGCTCGTATCGAGCGTGACCACAGCGGCGCCCCGATCCGTTTGTTTCCCTTCAGCCGTAGTTCGTTAGCCGACAAGCATCAGCCCAAGACGGTAGTGGTCGATCCGCGCCTAGCCTTTGGTCGACCCGTAATTTCCGAGATTGCAGTTCCGACTGCAATCATTATCGACAGATTCCGCGCCGGAGATTCGCTGGCCGAGATGGCTGGCGACTATGGCGTCCGCGAAGAGGACATCGAAGAAGCACTCCGCTTCGAACAGCGGCTCGCCGCCTGAGCCGGTCGCTGCTGCGCCGCGGCTCTTCATCGACCGCTGCGCCTGGAGCCGTCGACTGGGTGAGGCGCTGAGGCAAGCGGATATTCCATTCATTGCCCATCAAGAGAAATTCGCGCCCGCCTGTCCGGACACGGAGTGGCTGGCGGTCGCGGGTCGCGAAGGCTGGATTGTGCTGACCCGTGACCAGGCGATCCGGCGCAAAGCGAACGAATTGCAGGCTTTTCGCGATGCGAAAGTCATTATGTTTGCACTGGCTTCGGGCAACGCCACCGCTGAAGATACCGCTCGACTGGTGGTCGAGCTTTACCCCAGAATTCTGCGCAAGGCACACGCCGCAACACCGCCCGCCATGTTTTCCGTAACGCTGGCTGGCGGCATCAATCCGGTTAGGTAGGTGTCAGGCTGGTCAGCCGCTGATACAGCGCGAAGAGGAAGGCCACACGTTCGCGCTCGCTGTGCCATTTCGACTTCAAGCCGAGCGCCTTGGCATCCGCTGCGTAGGCGGTGTCTACGGCGCGGTCGAGGGCTTGATGGGCGCGGAAGCTATGAAGACCGCATCATAGCCGAGTCTTCAGAACTCCAGCGGATCGACATCCAGATGCCAGCGCAGGCCGCCGGGCATTTTCAGCGCATACAGTTTGTCCATCCATTTCGTCAGAAAGGCCTGCAAGGCCGGACGGCTGATGGATTCGACCAGCAGTTGGCCGCGTTCCAGCGTCATCAGGCGTTGCAGGCGCATCGGCACCGGATCGTAGAGCGTGACGCCGTCGGCCAGCGTTGCGGCGGCATTGCGCGCGGCGGCGAGGAAGGCCAGCGACTGCTCCATGGTCCGCGCCTCGGCGCGCAGCATGGCCTGAAAGCTGAAGGGCGGAAAGCCGGCGATGCGCCGCTCGCCCAGTTGCGAGCGGGCGAAGCGCACGTAGTCGTGATCGACCAGCGCCTGATACAGCGGATGATCGGGATATTCGGTCTGGATCAGCACTTCGCCGGGCAGGTCGGCGCGCCCGCTGCGACCGCCGACTTGCATGAGCTGCGCGAAAAGCCGTTCGGGAGCGCGAAAGTCGGCGGCGAACAGCGCGGCATCGGCGCCGACGGCGCCGACCAGGGTGAGCAGCGGAAAATCGTGGCCCTTGGCCAGCATCTGGGTGCCGACCAGGATGTCGGCCTCGCCGGCGTGGATGGTCGCCAGCAGGGCCTGCCACTTCTTCGGCGTGCTGGCCGAATCGCGGTCGATGCGCAGCACGCGGGCCTCGGGGAAGCGTTCGACGAGCATGGTTTCGAGACGTTGCGTGCCGCGCCCGAAAGGCAGCAGATCGACGTTGCCGCAATCGGGGCAGGCGCGTGGGATGCGGGCTTCAAAACCGCAGTGATGGCAACGCAGCCGCTGGTCGGCCAGGTGCAGCACCAGATTGGCGGCGCAGCGCTGGCAGCGCGAAACCCAGCCGCAGGGCGGGCAGGCCAGCACGGGGGCATAACCGCGCCGGTTGAGAAACACCAGGCTTTGTTCGCCGCGATCCAGCCGCAGTTGCAGACCGGCCAGCAAGGCGGCGGAAAGCCCGTCCTGCAATTTCTCGCGCCGCGTGTCGACGATGCGCACCACCGGCATGGCCTCGGCCACGGCACGCTCGGGCAGTTCGAGCAGGCGGTAACGCCCCGTGCCAGCGTGATGGAAAGTCTCCAGCGAGGGCGTGGCCGAACCGAGCACGACGGGAATGTTCAGTTGATGGGCGCGCCAGATCGCGACATCGCGCGCCGAATAGCGCAGGCCCTCCTGCTGCTTGAAGGAGGCGTCGTGCTCTTCGTCGACGATGATGAGTTGCAGGCGCGGCAGCGGCATGAACACGGCCAGCCGGGTGCCGAGCACGATCTGGGCGCGCCCGGATAGTGCATCGAGAAACCCTCTGGCTCGCGCCGCATCAGCCATGCCGCTGTTGGCGCAAACGATGTGGGCGGCGGGAAAGCGCGCCGCGACGCGGCCTTCGAGTTGCGGCGTCAGCGCGATTTCCGGCACCAGCATCAGTGCCTGACCGCCGCGCGCCAGCACGGCGGCGATGGCGCGCAGATATACCTCCGTCTTGCCGCTGCCAGTGACACCGTGCAGCAGCAGGGTATGGAATCCCTCAATGCCGGCAATGGCCTCGACCGCCGCTTGCTGCGCGGCCAGCAGTTGGGGCAATGCGGTGAAAGTTATGTCCCCGGCGCCTGCGCCGGGGACGGTATCCCTTGCGGACGGCGCTGCGTCGCTTTGCGTACCTGGAATTCCGCTTCGCGGGCAGGTAACGGCGATTTCAGTGGATTCCTGCTTCTTCATGCGTGGCAGTTTGCCGCGGCGCAGCATGGGCGGCAGGGCGAAGGAGGTCACTTCACCCAGCGGCGTCTGATAGTAGCGCGCGCAAAATTCGCACAGCGCCAGCCACTCGGACGGCAACGCCGGCATGTCGCGCAGGATCGCCGTAACGATTTTCAGCTTGTCGTTCGGCTGTTCACTGGTCGCCGCCAGCTCGACAATTACTCCGGTGCGCGAACCCGTGCCAAACGGTACGGTAGCCCGTCGACCGATATCACTTTCGACAGAGTCCGGCGCGAGATAGTCGAAAAGTCTCGGCAAGGGCACATCGAGCGCCACACGGACGATGTTCATTTCAGGTCAAATGCTTGCCGACCAATGCTCGATAGAGTCTTTGCATAAGGTCTCAAGTAGTTGCCGGATAAGAGAAAATGCCTTACCCACAAATTCTGTGGATAACTTTGTGAGTAAGCACCCCACAAAACGCCGTGGCAGCCGCCTGGCAAGGCGACTGCCACCTCTGCGCAAAAATTGACCAAAATAATATCGCGTAAAAACAATGTGTTACGCACGACGACTGAAAAAGCCTCGCGCCAACCGGGGATTTGCCGTGCTTTACGGATTTCTGTGAATAAGTCAACGGCAGGAGGCATTTTTTCACGCCCTCTGGAAGCCTTGCTGGATGGCCTCCTTCGCAGGGACAAGCGGCCCGGACCGCGCCCCCGTTGGCTTGACAAATCAGCCCCGCGCGGAACCGCGCCGACTGTGGCTGTGCACGGTGTCAACCAGTATCTTGACGTTTTCGGGCGGGGTAAATTGGGAAATGCCATGGCCGAGATTGAAGACATGGCCGCCCGAATTTTTTCCGCCGGCATCGTCGGCGCCGAAACTATCCAGCACGCGCCGCGCCTCGGCAGCCACCTTGTCCGGCGAAGCATACAAAGCCATCGGATCGAGATTGCCTTGCAATGCAACACGAGAACCGACACGCCGCCGCGCGTCGCCCAGATCGGTGGTCCAGTCGAGGCCCACCGCATCGCAACCGATGTCGGCGATTGCCTCCAGCCATTGCCCGCCGCCCTTGGTGAAGACGATGCTGGGAACGCGCTGGCCATCATGGCTGCGCTTCAGGCCGGCAACGATGCGCTGCATGTAGGCCAGCGAAAACTCGCGGTAGGCCGCGTGCGACAGCGCGCCGCCCCAGGAATCGAAAATCATCACCGCCTGCGCGCCGGATTCGATCTGGGCGTTGAGGTAGTCGGTCACCGCCGTGGCCGTCACATCCAGAATGTGATGCAGCAGATCGGGGCGGTCATAGAGCATGGTCTTGACCGTGCGGTAATCGGTCGCCGAACCGGAGCCGCCTTCAACCATATAGCAGGCCAGCGTCCACGGACTACCGGAAAAACCGATCAGCGGTACCGAGTTGTCCAGCGCGCGGCGAATCTCGGCCACGGCATCCATGACGTAGCGCAGATGTACATTCGGGTCGGGCACCGTCAGATCGCGAATTGCCCATTCCTCGCGCAGCGGGCGTTCAAACTTCGGCCCCTCGCCGTCGGCAAAATACAGGCCGAGACCCATGGCGTCGGGCACGGTGAGAATGTCGGAGAACAGGATGGCCGCATCCAGTTCGAAACGCGACAAGGGTTGCAGCGTGACTTCGCAGGCCAGTTGCGGATTCTTGCACAGGTTGAGGAAGCTGCCGGCGCGGCGGCGCGTTTCGCAGTATTCGGGCAAATAGCGCCCGGCCTGGCGCATCAGCCAGACGGGGGTGTAGTCAACGGGTTCGCGCAGCAGCGCGCGCAAAAAGGTATCGTTCTTGGGGCGGGTCGAGGAGGACATTAGGTGCGATCCAGCGAAGCAAAAACGTAATTATCGCACTCTGAGCGGCGTCTCGGCGCCTAGCGACGCCAGAACGTCGGCGTAAACAGAACAAAGACCGAAAGTACTTCCAGACGCCCGAGCAGCATGGCGAAGGTGCACACCCAGGTCTGGAAGTCGGTCAGCGATCCATAATTCTGTGCCGGGCCGACGACGTTGAGACCGGGGCCGGCGTTGTTGATGCAGGCGACAATGGCGGTAATCGAGGAGATGAAATCCATCCCGCTGGCGACCAGGAAAAAGGTCAGTTCGCCTACGGCCAGAATGTACAGGAAGATGAAACCGAGCACCGCGCTGGCGATCTGTTGCGGGATGGTGGTGTCCCCGACCCGCAGCGGGGCCACCAGTTGCGGATGGACCAGGCGTTTGAGTTCGATCATGCCCTGCCTGGCGAGAATCAGGGTGCGGATCATCTTGATGCCGCCGCCGGTGGAGCCGGAACTGACCGAGATGCAGGAGAGGAACAGCATCCACAGCGGGACCAGGATCGGCCACTTGTCGTAATCCTGGCTGGCAAAACCGCAATCGGTGGCGATCGACACCAGATTGAAGGCGACGTGACGCAACGCGGTCATAAAGTTCGCGTAGGCGCCATGCGCGGTGAGATACAGCGTGCAGACGAAAGTGCTGACCGCGATCAGGGCGACGAATGCCTTGGCTTCGGCATCCATCCAGTAGGCTCGCAACGAGCGGCCGCGCCAGACGACAAAATGGGTGGCAAAGTTGATGCCGGCGACCATCATGAAGAAGATCAGCACCGCCTCGATGGCCGGCGAATCGAAATGGCCGACACTGTCGTCGTAGGTCGAAAAACCGCCCAGCGAAAGCGCGGCGAAGGCATGGCAGATAGCGTCGAGCCAGCTCATGCCGACCGCCTTGAGCGAGAGGATGCACGCCGCGGTAATGGCGAAATACACCAGCCAGAGCGCCTTGGCCGTGTCGGCGATGCGCGCGGTCAACTTGGAATCCTTCATCACCCCGGTGGTTTCGGCCTTGTACAGTTGCATGCCGCCGACACCCAGCAGCGGCAGGATGGCCACCGCCAGCACGATGATGCCCATGCCGCCCAGCCAGTTGAGTTCGTGCCGCCACAAATTGACGGATGGCGGCAGCTTGTCGAGTCCGGAGAGCGTCGTGGCGCCCGTTGTGGTCAAGCCCGACATGGTCTCGAAAAAGGCGTCGGTGAAGGATAGGCCGTCGATCACCAGCAGCAGCGGCAAGGTGGCGATGGCGGCCATCAGGATCCAGGCCAGCGTCACCAGCAGAAAACCGTCGCGCGGTTTCAGTTCCCGCTTGTGGCGGCGCGTGCCGAACCAGAGCAGAAAGCCGGCGGCAAGCGAGATCAACATCGCATCGACGAACTTGATCAGCGTACCGTCGTCATAAATCAGGGAGCTGGCAATGGGCATCAGGTAGGTGATGCTGAAAAACATCAGCATCCCGCCGAGCACGTGACTGACCGGAAGCAAACGATAGAACATCAGAAAAACCCGGCGCCGACCTGGAACAGTTTTTCGACCTGCGCCACCAGCAACCTGCGGGTGCAAAACACCACCACGTGATCCCCCGTCTCGATCACCGTGTCGTGATGCGGAATGATCACCTCGTCGTGGGGTTGATCGACCAGAAAGCCTTCCATCCGCACGACGCCGGTTTCCTTGGGCCGGCGCACGATGGCCGCGATGCGCGCACCCTTGATCACCGGCAACTCATCGATGCGCCGTCCGACCACCTTTGACGTCGAACGGTCGCCATGCACCACCAGTTCCAGCGCCTCCGCCGCCCCGCGGCGCAGACTGTGCACCCGCGCCACGTCTCCGCGTCGCACATAGGCCAGCAGCGAACCAATCGATATCTGGGCCGGCGAAAGGCCGATGTCGATCGGCCCGCCCTGCACCATGTCGGCGTAAGCGCGGCGATTGATCAGCGCCAGCACGCGCTGGCAGCCCAGCCGCTTGGCCAGCGAGGCCGCCATGATGTTGTCTTCGTCGTCGTTGGTCAGGGCGAGGAACATGTCCATTTCATCGATATTCTCCTGCGCCAGCACCTTCTCGTCGGTGGCCTCGGCGCACAACACCAGCGCTCTCGACAGATGCGCCGCAATGGTTTCGGCGCGGCGCGGATCGCGTTCGATGAGCTTGACCTCATGCTCGTCCTCCAGCGCCTCGGCGACACGCGCGCCGATATTGCCGCCGCCGACGATCATCACCCGCTTGACCGGCTCCTGCATGCGTCGCAGCTCGCGCAGGACGGGCCGAATGAAACGCGTCGCCGCCAGCAGAAAAACCTCGTCGCCGGCCTCGATCACCGTCGTGCCGATGGGGTCGACCGGCCAATGCTCGCGAAAAATGGCCACGATGCGCGCCTCGACGGCGGCTCCCAGGTGTTCTTTCATGGTGTTGATGGATTTGCCCACCAGCAAGCCGCCCTCGTAGGCGCGCACGCACACCAGCGTCACGCGGCCGCCGGCGAATTCAAGAACCTGCAGCGCCTCGGGAAACGCGATCAGTCGCGCGATGTAGTCGGTGATCTCCTGTTCGGGACAAATGGCATGACTGACGCTGAACATGTCGTCGTCGAGCAGTCTCTCGTCCCGGAGAAAGTCGATGCTGCGCAGGCGCGCGATGCGCGTCGGCACATTGAACATGCCCCGCGCAATCTTGCAGGCCACCAGATTGGTCTGGTCCGACTGCGTCACCGCCACCAGCATTTCGGCGTCCTCGATGCCGGCGCTCCTCAGCACCGAGGGCAGCGCCGCGTTGCCGGTCACCGTGCGCACATCCAGATGATCGGCGAGTTGCGCCAGGTACTGGCCGTTCTGGTCCACCACCGTGACGTCGTTGATTTCCGAGGCCAGCGCCTCGGCCACGGAGGAGCCGACCTGACCGGCGCCGAGGATGACGATTTTCATTAACGGAGTCCGAGGTCTTTAAGTTTGCGATACAAGTGGGTGCGTTCCAGCCCGGTTTTTTCCGCCAGACGCGTCATGTTGCCGCCGTCCCGCGCCAGGTGGTATTCGAAGTACATGCGCTCGAAGGCCTCGCGCGCCTCGCGCAGCGGACGTTCGATGACTTCCGGCGCCAGGCCGACCGGCGCCAGGCCGGGTTCGCCGGCCGGCGCCAGCAGTTGCAGCGCCTCCTCTTCGCCGATTTCTTCGCCGAGACTGGCCAGCGCCAGCGACTTCACCGCGCTCTTGAGTTCGGCATAACCGCCGCTCCAGGCATGCTGGCGCAAGGCATTGAGGGCCGCGCTGGAAAATCGCCGCAGCGGAACCTCGTCACTCTCCATCAATTGCGTCAGCAAATGCGCGGCGATATCCGGCACTTCGTCCTTCAATTCGGCCAGACCCGGCACGCCCAGCCCGGTTTCGAACAGGCGCACCAGGGCGGCTTCCTCCCAGCCGAACGCCACCAGCTCCGCGCTGCCGTGCGTGGTCGCCGCCACCAGGCGCAGACCGTAGCGGTCGAGGCGCTCGGCGGCGAACAACAGATTCTTCTGCTGCAAGCGCGTCAGGCGCGCCAGTTCCTCGCACCACAGCACGCCGCCCGTGGCGCGTTGCAGCACTTCGAGGCTCAGGGGATTGGAATCGTGCGCCAGGTCGAGCCACGGCTTGCCGGCCACCTGCGCCGTGCGCGCCACCAGTTCGACGATGCCTCCCGGCGCGGAGCGCAGCAGCAGCAGCGGGCTCTTGGCCAGCACCTGGTCCAGCCGGCGCTTGAGGTCGCGCAGGGGGCCGGGGCGGGCAAACGCCGCCAGCGACAGTCCGCCGCCGACGTGGCGGGCGCCGCGCTCCAGCGCCTTCTTCACCGCCGCCAGCAGCTTCTGCATGCCGATCGGCTTTTCCAGAAAATCCAGGGCGCCGATGCGGGTGGCCTCCACCGCCGTGTCGATGGTGGCATGGCCCGACATCATCACCACCGGCATGTTGAGCTGGCCGTTGCCGGCCCATTCCTTCAGCAACGTAATGCCATCGGTATCGGGCATCCAGATGTCGAGCAGGACCATGTCGGGACGCCCAGCCTCGCGCGCCGCCCGCGCCGCCGCAGCGTTTTCCGCGAGCTGAACGTCATGCCCTTCGTCGCGCAGAATCTCCGAGAGCAGCTCGCGTATGCCGACCTCATCGTCGACCACCAGTATTTTTGGCATTTATATGAATCCCTAAGTCGGAAAAGCGTTCACCACGGAGAACACGGAGGGCACGAAGAGAGACAAAACCCTTTGAAAAAGATTTTCTCCGTGCCCTCCGTGTTCTCCGTGGTGAGAAATTTGAATTTTTTTCACGAAATGTGCCCGCCCGCGTTGTGAGCGACCGTTGCCGCATCCTGCTTCGCCAGCGGCAGCCAGATGCTGACTTCGCCGCCATGATTGTTCGTCAGGCGGATTTCGCCGCCGTGGTCGTCCACGATCTTCTTCACGATCGCCAGCCCCAGTCCGGTGCCCTTGGACTTGGTGGTGACGTAGGGCTCGAAGGCGCGCGTCAGGATCTGCGGCGGAAAGCCTGGGCCGTTGTCCCTGATGGTCAGCCGCGCGCGCGCGCCTTCCTGCGCCAGCGTGATGGCGATCTGCGCATCCGTCATGTCGCTCAGCGCATCCTGGGCGTTGGTCAAAACATTATGCAGCACCTGCCGCATCTGGTTGGCATCGGCCAGCACCGGCGGCACGAAAGTCGGCGCTGGCGGGACGGCGATTGCGGCCCGCGAGTTCTCGTACAGCCCCAGCACTTCGCCGAGCAGGGCTTGCAGATCGACAACGGCGAGTTGCGGCAGCGGTGTGCGGGCATAGTCGCGGAAGTCATTGACCATGTTCTTCATCGCCTCGACCTGATTGACGATGGTCTGCGTCGCGCGATCCAGCAGTTCGCGCGAAGCGCCCGTCAACTGGTCGGCCAGCTTGAGTTGCAGGCGCTCGGCGGAAAGCTGGATCGGCGTCAGCGGATTCTTGATTTCGTGCGCCAGGCGCTGCGCCACCTCGCCCCAGGCGGCGGAGCGCTGCGCGGCGATGAGCCGGGTGATGTCGTCGAACACCACCACGTAGCCGCCGCCGCCCGCCGCCGGCAAGGCCGTGCCGCGCACCAGCAGCGCCTGCGGCATGCCGTCGGGGCGCGCGATTTTGAGCTGCTCCTGCCACTCGGCGCCGCGCTTGGAAAAACCATCCAGAATGGCCCCGGCCAGCGTCTCGTGGCGCGGCCAGTCCTCCAGCCGCGTCTGCTCGAAGCCCGCGAGATCGTCGTCGAGAATCGCCAGCGCACCGCGGTTCGCCGCCCGCAGGCAAAAACTCAGGTCGAAGGCCAGCACGCCGGCCGACAGGTTCGCCAGCACCGATTCCAGATAGGCCTGCGCCGCCTCCATCTCCTGGCGATGGTGCTCGGCCTGCGCCCGCGCCTCGCTCAACTGATGCGTCATGCTGTTGAAGGAATGCGTCAGCACGCCCAGTTCGTCGGAGGCCTCCACCGTGGCGCGCGGCGTGAAGTCGCCGCTGGCGACCGCTTGCGTGCCTTCGGCCAGGATCAGCAGCGGTTGCGCCAGGCGCTCGGCGAGAAAGAAGGCCAGCGCAATCGCGGCGAACAGCGCCAGCAGCAGGGCCAGCGTCAGGGTCAGGGTATAGATGCGCTTCAGGCCGACGCGACCGAGTTGCAGTTCCTGATAATCGCGGTGCGCCGCCTCGACGCTTTCGGCGCTTTTCGCAATCGACACCGGCACCGCCAGCGTCAATTGCAGAATTCGCGGATCGAGCGTCAGGCCGCTGCTGGACACGGGCGCCAGCGCGCGCAACACCAGGCCGCCGTCCTCGCCGTCGCCGATTTGCGCCAGGCCGCGCCCGTTGCGCGCCGCCCGCAGGTGGTTGAGCGACGGAATGGAAGGCATCAGGTTGCGCAAGTCGCCCGAGCTGCTGCCCAGCACCCGGCCGGAGAGCGTCAGCAAGGTCGCGGTCTGCGCGCCGGCCTGCTCGCGCACCCGGTTCAGCCGGCTTGGACCGACGAAGGCGTCATCGCCCAGATCCAGCGCCGCGCTTTGCGCTTTTTCCAGCAAGTCGGCCTGCAAGGTCTCCAGCACATTGCGACCGAGATTGAGACCGCCTTCCAGCGCGGCATCGACGCGCACGTCGAACCAGGAATCGATGCTCTTCACCGCGAATTGCATCGATACGCCATACACCAGCGCACCGGGCAGCACGGCCATCAGGGACAGCATCAGCAGCAGGCGCGATTTCAGGCGCGAACCGAACACGCCGTCGCGAAAATCGCGGCGCAAGCGCCGCAACTGGAGTCCGACCAGCACCAGCAGCGCCACGGCGGCGGCGCCATTGATCGCCAGCAGCCAGGGGTAATTCTCGGCGAACAACGCCGTGTTGGCCGAGGCCGAGGCCAGCAGGAACAGCAGAATCGCGCCAAGCGCGGCGATCACCGCCAGCGCAACCCTCATGGCGTCACCACCGGGGCGACGAATTGCCAGCGCAGCACCTTGGCATCGACCTGCAAGGCGCGATCGGTAATCGCATCGACCTGGAAAGGTTTGGGCAACTGGCTGCGGTCGAGCGCCAGGCGTACCGCCGCCTCGTAGGATTCACCGGCCTTGATGGCGTCCTTGTCGGCCACCGGCAGCGCCGCGATGCGGCCCACCACGCGCAGCGCCTCTTGCAGGCTGCCGAAGTTCTGGTGCAGGTGACCGGTGGACAGCCGGTACTGGCGCGTCAGGCTGCTGTATGACAAACGGTAGCTCAGGTTGCGGCTGACGACGTGCTCGTTGACCCAGTACTTGCGGCTGCGCTCAAGCACGAATTCGAGATTGAAGTAAAGCGGCACGCCGCGCGCCACGGCGTCTTCCAGCCGGTTGCCGAGATCGAGCGTGAATTCGGCGGACAGCGTGTAGCCGTCCTCGCCGGGGGTCAGCGCGGCGCGCTTCGGCTCGATGCCGCCGGCCTGAACGGCGACAGCCGTCAGCAACAGCAAGGCCAGCAGGCCGGCCTCAATCTTTTTGCAGCAGCGCGTAATAAAAGCCGTCATGTTCGGCATCGGGCAAATGGTGCGGTTGTGCGTCGGTGGCTGTCGTCGGATGCCGCGCATCGGCATGGCGACCGATAAAGGCTGCAACCTGACGCGCATTCTCCTCCGCAAACAGCGAGCAGGTGGCATAAAGCATTTTGCCACCTGGGGCGAGAGTTCGCCACAGGGCATCGATAATTGTCTTTTGCGTCGCGGCAAAACCGGCAATGTCCGACTCGCGCCGCAGCCATTTCGCATCGGGGTGGCGGCGCACCACGCCGGACGCCGAACAGGGCACGTCGGCGAGTATGCGGTCGTAGGCGCGGCCATCCCACCAGTCATCGACGACGCGCGCATCGACCGCCTTCACCGTCGCCGCCAGCCCCAGCCGATGCAGATTTTCGGTGATGCGCGCGGCGCGCGGCGCATCGGCATCGAGCGCCGTCAGATCGATCTGCGCAGTTTCCAGCAAGTGCGCCGCCTTGCCGCCGGGCGCCGCGCAGGCATCCAGCACGCGCATGCCGTCGTGCACATCGAGCAGGCCGGCGGCGGCCTGTGCGCCCCAGTCCTGCACCGAACACAGGCCGCCGGCAAAGCCCGGGATGCGCTCCACCGGCACCGGCTTTTCGAGCAGGAGCGCGGTGTCGTCGAGCGCGCGCGCCGCAATGCCTTCGGCATCGAGCTGCTTCAGAAAGTCGGCGCTGGTGACACGGCGAATATTGACGCGCAGACACAGCGGCGGATGCGTATTGCCGGCGGCGAGAATGCTTTCCCAATGCGCCGGATGGTCCCGCCGCAGACGCGCGATCCACCATGCCGGATGCCGCCAGCGCGCCACCGGATCGGCCTCCGCCAGCGCCAGCAGTTCTTCGCGGCGGCGCAGAAAGTTGCGCAGCACGCCATTGACCAGACCCTTGAACTGCCCGCGATCCAGCCGCGCCGCCGCCGTCACCGCCTGATCCACGGTGGTGTGCGCTTCTTCCGGTCGCGCTTCGAGCCGCGCCAGCGCCGCCAGCAGCAGGCCGCGCACCGCCTTGTCGGCGACAGGGCGCGCGACCAGCAAGCCGAGCAGAAAGTCGCCGCGACCGAAGGCGCGCAAGGCCGAATAGCCAAGGTCCATCGCCGCCGCGCGCGTCACGCCGGTGAGCGGCGACGCCGCCAGGGCGACATCGAAGTTGCGCCCGCCCAGCACGGCGGCGATCAGTTGCGCCGCGCCGAGCAGGGCATCGGCCAGCGGCGCGGAACGGTGGGAGGTATCGGTCATGGCGGCAGTCTACCGCCATGACGAGATCTGCCGCCGAATTGCTGCGCAAGAGTCGGCGCTGGCGGAACGGCGATTCGTGCCGTCCGGGACGCAAGTGCGAGCTGGCACGCTTACTTTTACGTCATTCCCGCGAAGGCGGGAATCCAGCAGTGGTTGTGAGAATGCCGGGACTCGCTTCGGCCCTGCGGGCTACCCTCGCGGAGCAAGGTTCGCCGGGCCGGTCGCTAAACTCGCTGCGCTCGGACAACGCGACCGGACAACCCCCGGCGAACCTTCCTCCACTCGGCGGGACAGAGAGGAAGGCAAACCGCCGCGCGTGTCGGGCTGAAACGAAAATCAGCCGGAAGCTGACCCGTTTGGTTTCTTTGAGGGTTGCCTTTGAGCTCCTCAACGGGATCAACCTGGATTGACTATCTGCCCTGTCTCGTCTCTGGCGATCCAGCCATCGGCCTCGACCGTGAGAGTTATCCGAGAACTAGGCGGCACTGTCCAATGCAATATTTGACCTTCCCACTCAATCTTGCCATTCGGGAAATGTGAGCAAAAATCAGTCCGGCTATAGTCAATCTTCTTACCGCGCACTTCCTTTATCTCCATTTCTTCTGCGTAATCTAGTCTGAGGCATGAATCCACGATTACTGGTTGGATCGCTATGTTTTCAGAGCGCGCTGGATGGCTGACAGACGGATACGACAGCGCACCCATTGTTAAGTCGTCTCGACCTACCACATTTCCTTGTGACAAACGCTCCGCGATTGCCGAGGTGATCTTGTATTGACTTGAGTAGGTCGCGTGAATCGGCTGCGCAAATTTCGTCTCGAAAAAGGTCGCAACCATGTCCCCTAGGTGATCTCTTGCAATGCCTTCCGCTTTTGGCGCTATTTGAAGAATGACGAAATCCTGCAAGACAGACCACTTGGTTAGATAAAGCCTGTCACCTGCCTTGACGTTCAATTCATAGAAGACCGATGCCGGGTCAGGACTACAGTAAAACATCGGCTTGTTCGGAGGATTACACCTCTGGAAATCGACAACCGTCGACGATGGCGGGGGGCCAATCTGCGTGACATCAAGTGGCTTTTCGCAATATACGACGCCCCGGTAGAGTCGGGATTCTCGGTGGGGTGTAATTCCTCGTACCTCAATCCCCACAAACAGTCTATTGACGACTTCCTTGATGTGACAGTAATCGGCTTGATCCAAGTCCATCCGGTTGAGTTGCTTGATCAACTCCCGAGCTTCTGTTGCTTTGAGCGGATTCATTTATTCGACCAAATGATAAAAGTCTGCGCCCAGTGTATGCCAATTGCACTTAGAACCGCACAGATGCTCTGGGGTGTCTGCGCACAACGATATGGAGTTACCTTCTGATCCTTTTGGCAAGGTCTATCCCGCGCGACGCTTTGCCTTCCCCTCTGTTCCGCCGAGTGGAGGAAGGTTCGCCGGGGAATTCCGGTCGCGTTGTCTGAGCGTAGCGAGTTTAGCGACCGGCCCGGCGAGCCTTTCTCCACGAGGGTAGCCCGCAGGGCCGGGGCGGCGGGGCGTGCTTCTTTGCCTACTTTCTTGCACGAGCAAGAAAGTAGGTCGCCCGCCGGGGCGAGTCCCGGCATTCTCGCAACCACTGCTGGATTCCCGCCTTCGCGGGAATGACGGGAAAATATGCGCGTCAACTTCGCACTTGCTTTCCGAACGGCATAAACGCCGTGCCGCCAGCGCCGACTATTCGGAGCGACAGGTGCCTCCCATCGATTGCGACAACCACCGCTGCAAGTGTGCCGCTCACGCCGTCCAGTCTTCGACTTCCAGGTCGCCGACCTGCGCGAACGCCCGATCATTGGTCACCAGCACCGCACCCGCGCTCAGGGCGTGAGTGGCGATCAGCAGATCGAGCGGCGCAAGGATTTTGCCGCGACGCTCCAGATCGGCGCGCACGGCCCCGTAACGCTCGGCAACCGCGCTGTCCCAAGGCAGCACATCGACACGTCGCAGCAATTCGCGCACGGCGCGATGTAGCCGCTTTGCGTCGGCCCGCCGGGCCAGGCCGAACAGCAGTTCGCCTTCGGTGATCGCGGAAATGCAAAGGGAGGCCATGGGGGCGGCGACCACGCGCCGGGCCACTGCGGGATGCGCCTTGAGCAGGTAGCTCACCGTGTTGGTGTCGAGCATGTTGCGCTTCATTCGGCCCAGTCCTCGAAGGGGTCACGATCCTGCGTTCCCTGCTGGCGTTCTTTTTCGTCGAGAAAATCGACCGGCACCTCGGCGACCTTGAGCGCGGCGAAGAAGTCGTCCCAAGTCGCCGGCTTGCGCGACAGGATCACGTCGCCGGTTTCGGCGTCCTGGTGGATGAAAACTTCTTTGGTATCGAAGCGATAGGCGGCGGGCAGGCGGACTGCCTGACTGCGACCGTTGGCGAAGAGTTTGGCGACCTGGCTCATGGCGGTAGCCTCCTGCACTGATAGATATCGTAGTCTATGTCAGACCGTGGGATATATCAAGGTATATGTCGCAACGCCTATGCAGCACCTATCAGGGCATTATTTCCACATATTCATATACTTCCGCATCGAGCAGACGCTGCCGCAGGGGCGGCGACAGGCGCGCGAACCAGGCATGCGGATTGTGCCGGTCGATTTCGCGGCCCATGAAGCGCAGCAGATCGCAGATCGGCTCGACGACGTTGCGGCGATAGGCGTCGTCCTTTTTCACATAGGCCAGATGCAGGTTTTTCATGCAGTTGTGCCGGCACCATGAAAACGCTTCGCATGTCCCGCAAGGCATGTCGGCATGCGCTTGGAGCGGACTGGGCCGCAGCCAGTTGCCCTGGATCTCGCCCATCTGCATTTCCGGCGCGTACATCATGTCGGGACAGGGAAATATCTGGCCGTTGGGCATGACATTCAGCAGGTGGGTCGACACGCGGCACTGGGTCTGCCCGGCGCACCGCTCGACGGCGCGATTCGGCAGCAACTTGTTCCTCACGATGCCCATTAGCGGCACCAGCGGGTAGAGCACGTCGCTGCGCGAGAAGAACTTGTTTATCAGTTGCACCAGCACGGCCTGGCGCCGCGCTACCGAATCCCCTTGGTACATTTCGTCGGCAACGAACTGCCAGTAGAGGTAGTCGAAGGTTTCGGCCAGTCCGTCGAGTTCCTCGAAGCTGGTCCGCGGATTGCCCCAGGTGACCCGCGCCGTCAGCGTGCCGCCGACGCGGCCGCGAATGCTGGCAACATTGCGCATGACGCTGCTCCAGATGCCGCGCCCACGGTAGGCGTCGGTGATCTCCTCGCCGCCGTCGATGGAAACCAGAATGTTCGACAGGTGCGCCAGGACTCGCTGCGGCAGCTTGTCGAGCAGCGTGCCGTTGGTCTGCAACTGGTAGCGGAACTCGGGAAAGCGCTGCATGACATCGAGCATCAGGCGCCGGTTGAGCGTCGGCTCGCCGCCGTAGAAAGTGACATAGACCTCCTTGTCGGCGAGATGGCGCTGGACAAAGGCGGCAAGCTGCCCGATGTCGTACTGGAGTTCGGTCTGCGAGCCGAGGACCTCGCCGACGCCGAGCGAGCAATAGGTGCATTTCAGGTTGCATTTCAGCGTCGTCAGCAATTGCAGTTCAACGCGTCCGCCGACGATCGGCGACGGCGTCGACACGAACCCGGCGGGTGTCGCCGGCGACGGAACCGTGGAATCAATTTGCATAGGATGCTCTTGCTGCTTTCTATCGTTGCCGTTTGCCCGCGAGGGATTTCAGGCGATTGCGGGCGATATCGGAAAATTGCCCATTGGGATATTTCTTCAGATAGGCGCTGAAGTCGGCGCTGTCCCGGCTCTCGCGGATGCTCTGCCAGAACAGCAGTTCGGCCTCGTGCGCCTTGCTCGCCGGCGCTGCGACGGGGCGGGCTGCGGGGTTGGCCAGGGTCTGGCTGGCGAGGGAAGACGACGCAGCGACGGCAACTTTGGCGCGCACGGCATTCTTGTGGAGGGCGAAGAACTCCTCGATCTTCAGCCGCTCGATGACTTCCTTGCGCGCGGCGATATCCGGGGTGCCCGCCACTTCGCGCAGGAGGCGCTGGGCGAAGGCAATGCTGCCTTCATCAATGGACGCGCCCTGATCGAGTTGAATATCCGGGACGATGCCGATCTGCTGGATCGATTTTCCGTTGGGCGTGTAGTAGATGGCGGTGGTCAGCTTGATGGCGCCCTGGCCGACGGGCAGGATGGTCTGCACCGAGCCCTTGCCGAAGCTGCGGGCGCCGACGATGACCGCCCGCCGGTGATCCTGCAAGGCGCCGGCGACGATCTCGGAGGCGCTGGCGCTGCCGCCGTTGATCAGCACCACGATCGGGTAGGCCGCTTCCTTGGCGACTCGCAATGCCGGGTACTGGTGGTTGCTGCTCCGTTCGCGGCCCTGCACGGAAACGATCAGTCCCGAATCGATGAAGCGGCTGGCGACGCTGACGGCCGAGTTGAGCAGGCCGCCCGGATCGTTGCGCAAGTCGAGCACCAGGCCTTTCAAACCGCCGCCGCTGGCCGCC
>Ga0209211_10001808_pt1 | contig 38823 bp, 36 predicted proteins | sample RifGroA2_FD_183992 | JGI IMG/M metagenome (GOLD analysis project Ga0209211, IMG submission 183992) | Groundwater microbial communities from Rifle, Colorado, USA - Groundwater A2 (SPAdes) (version 2) | ecosystem: Environmental > Aquatic > Deep subsurface > Groundwater | place: Rifle, Colorado...
AGAACGAACCGTATCCGGGTTCAGCCGATCACCCTCGATCTCGCTGGTCTTGAGCACATCTTCGGTCAGCACCTGCAGGGTGGCTCGATCTCTTAGTGCCAGCCCCATATCACTCATGCGGCCCAACCAATGGCCTTGAGCATGGTGCACTTGAGCCAACAGGCTCACCAAGCGTTGCACATCATAGCGCCAGTGCGGCCAGTCTGATTGTTGCCAAATATAGAATTTATTTCCGCTATTCATGCGGTGATTATGCAAGATATTCTCCGCGAGGTCAATATATTCGCATGTTTCTTGCGGCGAATAAGTGGAATTCCCTCGCAGGCGCTTCGCTATTGATCCGGCACGGTGAAGTATCAACTCCGTTCGGGCTGAGTCTGTCGAAGCCCATTCACCTTTCGACAAGCTCAAGGCGAACGGACTTCAAACATTATCTGGCCGGATCAATAATGAATTTTTGGGGCCTAAAAACTAAACCCCGCCTCGTTGCGCCGCAAATCCGCCTCGACCATCATCTGGCACAACTGCTCCAGCGTGGTCTTCGGCTCCCAACCCAGCTTGGCTTTAGCCTTGGCCGGATTGCCAATCAGCAACTCCACCTCGGCCGGACGATAAAACTTGGGGTTGACGCGCATCACGACTTTGCCTGTGCTGGTATCAATAGCCGTTTCATTCTCAGCCGAGCCTTTGAATTCAACTACAATACCTGCACCCCTGAACGCCATGCGCACAAAATCACGCACGGTCTCGGTACGGTTAGTAGCCAGCACAAAAGTGTCCGGCTCATCCGCTTGCAGCATGCGCCACATACCTTCCACATATTCTTTGGCAAACCCCCAGTCGCGCTTGGCATCGATATTTCCCAGCTCCAACACATCCAGCTTGCCCAGCTTGATTTTGGCGACGCTATCGGTGATCTTACGCGTCACGAACTCCCGCCCGCGCAACGGACTTTCATGATTGAACAGAATGCCACTGGAGCCGAAAATTCCATAGCTCTCTCGGTAATTGATCGTCATCCAGTGCGCATAGAGCTTGGCTACACCGTAGGGACTGCGCGGATAGAAGGGCGTATCTTCAATTTGCGGAATGGACTGCACCTTGCCAAACATCTCCGATGTGCTGGCCTGATAAAAGCGAATTTTTGGATTAACGATCCGAATTGCTTCCAATAGATTCACCGGGCCGAGGCCGGTGATTTCTGCGGTAGTTATGGGTTGATCGAACGATACCCCCACAAAGCTTTGCGCGGCAAGATTATAGACCTCTGCCGCACCAGTACTTTGCAATAAACGGATACTGGATGAAAGATCGGTGAGATCGTATTCCACCAGATGCAAATTGGGGTTTTGATCAATTCCAAGCTCTTGAATCCGCCAAAAATTGACTGAACTGGTGCGGCGATACGTGCCATATACTTCATAGCCCTTATCCAATAGCAGCTGGGACAGATAGGCCCCGTCTTGACCAGTAATACCTGTGACAATTGCTTTTTTCATTTCCAAGTCCACTTTTGTCATCAAATTATGAAACTTTTCATAGGACTTTTCTGCACCCCTAATTTTCTTGATAAGAAGAGGTCGCCCTTTATTGGTATCCAGCTATAATTTAAACCCAGCGGCGACCGCATCGTTATAAAACATCTTGACTGTATCCAGTGAATACTCATCCAGATCGTAGCCGACAAGGGACAATTTTTTAAGCAGGTCATTCGTTACCGTAATCACCTGACAACCAATCTGGTCTGCCTGGAAAATATTCAGAAGCTCACGCGGGCTTGCCCAGATCAGTTCGGCTGCCGGCGCCACTTTCAGTTGTTCTACTGCGGCTGACATCAATGGCACAGGATCACGTCCCGTATCAGCAATACGGCCTGCAAATATCGATACATAACTGGGAACATCGGGGTTCAGTGCGGCAACAACATCACGCACCTGCGTCAGTGTCATGATTGCTGTCACATTCAATTTGACATTCTGTGCAGCCAGCTTCTTCACGAGTGCATAACAAGTTTCTTGCTTGGTATTGGTGACCGGGATTTTGACATAAACATTCTCACCCCAACTGGCAATTTCCAAAGCCTGGCGCTCCATCTCGGCAAAGTCATCTGAAAACACTTCAAACGAAAGAGGTTTGTCTTTAATGGAGGTGAGAATGTCTTTGCAGAATGCACGGTAATCCGTGAGGCCAACTTTTTTCATCAATGTAGGGTTAGTCGTCAGGCCTTTGATATAGGGCTTCGCGTGCATTTCCAGCATGCCCGCTCTATCAGCGCCATCCGCAAAAATTTTGACTTTCAGATGTTCAATTTTTTTCATTTTATTTCTCCTAGAATGAATTGGGATGCCTCTTTCAGAGACCTCACTCGATAATTCACCGATTCGGGCTGTTTTTCGTCGTAGCCATAATCAATAAAAATAGTCTTGCAACCGGCGCGCTGCCCGGCCTCAATATCTCGCCAACGATCACCGATCATGTAGCTCCCGCCTAGAGCAATCCCATGCTGGATAGCCGCAGCCATTATCGCACCTGGTAGCGGTTTGCGACAATCACAACCATCGCCGCTGTCGTGATAACAGGTACGGAACTCGTCAATCGGCAAACAACTGTAAAGGTAATTATTGATCTCCTCAACAGCTGCCATTGGTGTAGTGCCTCGGGCCACATCGGGTTGGTTTGTAACCACAATCAACATGAACTCTGCGTTATGTAGCTTAGTCAATGCATCTAAAACACCTGGCAGAATTTCCATTTCAGCTAGATTTGCAGGTGGATAAGGTTTGCCATCGCGCACCATGGCGCGATTGATCACCCCATCCCGATCAAGGAAAACCGCGCGCCGCATTTATTTGACAGCCGATTCCCACTTGGTTTGATTGGCTTTCAGTTTGGGATGCGACACCAGCAGATGCCAAACCACAGCCTGAAAGGCCTCGGAATGTGGCGTGATGGTTTCCGAGTTAACGGTTGGTACGATTACACATGCATCGGCAACCTGCGCCGTATAACCCCCATCGCGGCCAACCACGCCGGTGACCTTTGCGCCAACGGACTTGGCCAGCTTCAATGCTTCCACCAAGTTGGGTGAAATATTCTTTTCCAGATTGCCGCCGCCTACGGAAAAAATGAACAGCACATCCTTGGCAGCCAGCTTGCTGGTCTTCAACCATTCGACAAAAATCGAAGCCCAGCCCTCATCATTGGTTCGCGCGGTCAGTTCCGACACATTATCTGTTGGCGCGTACGACTCAATCCCAACGATTTTGCGGAAATCGTTCACTGCGTGAGAACAATTTCCTGCACTACCACCCACCCCCAAAAAGAAAATCCGGCCGCCTTCAACTTTTACCGTAGCCAAAAGATCCGCCATTTTCTCAATGGCAGCTACATCTATTTTCTGGATGATCTCAACTGCCTCTTTCAAATGCTGCTGTGCGTAACTCATGCTTCACCTTTCTCTTTTAAAAAATACGTTTCTGTTTCTTTCAGACCACTGTGCGAGCCAATTTCGTAAAAACGCTCATGCACCTCATAACCAGCTAGCATCCCCTTGAGAGACAGCGCATGATAAACCTCAGCCAGATCGAAAGCTTGTCCAACTGCGTACATTTCCAGCGCATGGCTAGTCAGTACGCCCAGCCCATAATCAATATAAGCCATTTCCGACCGAGGTGCATGTTTGTTATATTCCAGCAACTCCCCTTCTTTGAACAAGACATTGCTCTTATCCCAGCGATCACCATTTTTCAATACCGTCATCAACGCAGTTTTTTTGCTCTCAAAAAACGCCGTCTCAATCGGCGCAAAATCAACCGGCAAGAACGAATCGCCATACAACACAAAAAAATGCTCGCCCAGCAAAGGCAGTGCCTGCTTCAGCGCCCCACCGGTTCCTAGTAAAATAGGGCCGTCAGGAGAATATGAAACATTGAGACCAAATTTTGAGCCGTCACCAACAACCGCCTGGATCATCTCGCCCAGATAGCCGATGCACAAAACGACACGACGTATTCCCTGAGCATGCAAATAGCCCAACTGTCGGCAAATAAATGGCTCACCCGCCACCTCTATCAAAGCTTTGGGAATGGTTTCAGTAATGGGACGCAACCGGGTTGCCAGCCCCCCCGCAAGAATAGCTACCGGCAGCATCAGGACGACATCACCACCTTGGTACCTTCAAAATCAAATTTGAAGCGCACTTCTTCCAGACCGGAAGCGGCCATGGCATGACGCAATTTGTTGCGGTCGTTTGCCATGAACATCAAAAAGCCACCACCACCCGCGCCTACAAGCTTCCCGCCCACGGCACCGCTTTTCATCCCCAATTTATACCACTCATCAATTTTTGGGTTGCTCATCCCGCCCGAGCGACGCTTCTTATGCTCCCAGTGCTCATGCATCAACTCTCCGAAGAGAACTGTATTCCCGGTTTCCAAAGCATCCTTGCTGCGGTAGCCCAACTCTTTGACATAGTGCAAGTTGTTGAGCATGTCGGCATCGTTCTGTTGAGAGCGTACCTGCTGGTCTTTCAAAATACCACTGGCGCTGCGCGAAAATCCGGTAAAAAACAACAGTAGATTGTCCTCAAGGTCGAACATGGTATCCATGCTGATATTCAACGGTGCAGCGGTTACTTTGTCGTCTTTATGAAAGGTAAAACAGGTAACTCCACCCACTGCTGCGATGTACTGATCCTGTTTGCCAATGGGCTCCCCGAGCCGATCAATTTCAATGTGGCACGCCAATTCGGCCAGCTCTTCCTGATGCAAATGGCGCTTGCGGTGGGTATACAGCGCCTTCAGCAGCGCAGTCGTAAAACTCCCTGAAGAGCCCAGTCCAGTACCGGCAGGAATATCTGCCAGAGTGGTAATTTCCACTTGGGGTGTTTTGAAACCAAGCATTTGCAGCGCTTCACGGATGATGGGATGCTTCACATCACAAATCTGCTCGACATGCTCAAGTTGCGAATACTTGAGATAGATACCTTCCGTAAACGGCCGCATAACGGTTGCATACACATATTTGTCGATAGCTGCCGAAACCAGAAAACCCTCATGTTCGCGGTAGTAAGACGGAAGGTCTGTACCACCTCCGCCCAAGGTGATGCGCAAAGGACTACGCGCAATGATCATAACCAGACTCCTTGTAAATCTTTTCAATAACTTTCAACGCAGCATAAGCATCACCCAACCCGGCTGCCGGGACTCGATTCAGACGTATATCTTCATAGAATTCGGCGATTTCCACTGCCCAGGAATCATCGCCCATGGGGTATTCCCATGCGCTGGTTTCCGGCGGCCCCATTTCCGGTAGCATCTTGTAATGAGTGAGGCGCTCCAAACCATAGCTGCCGCCCAGGCCAGAAATATCCAGCTTGCCGATCCGCCCATAAATTTCCATCGAAAACAGATTTTTCCACTCGGTACACGACGCATGCAAGAAAGCCACCTGCTGCTTCGGCGTCTTGAGAATCATGAAGCCGTTGTCATCGACCGGCATGTCCCAATAGTAGGTGTGCGCAAAACCCTGCACCTCGACAAAATCCCCGAGAAACCAGCGTGAAAGATCAATCAGATGCGGCCCTTGGTCGATCAATTCGCCACCGCCGGAAAGCGCAGGATTAGCGCGCCATTCCTTGTCGTAACCAATCCGCGCCCCATGCCCGTAACGCGCCCGGATAAACATCAATTCACCCAATTCGCCAGCATCGATAATTTCCTTGGCCTTGCGCAAGGCTCGGTGATAACGGTGGTTGAAGCCCACATGCACTTTGACGCCATGCTTTTCAGCAGCAGCCATCACCGGCTCCAGCTCAGCCGCTGAGCGAGCCGCCGGCTTTTCTACCAGCACATGCTTGCCTGCTTCAATGGCAGCAAGTGTAATCTCTGCTAGCGAATCATGTAATGTGGCAATCACAACGATGTCGACTTCCGGCAGCGCTAAAAGTCCCCGCCAATCGCCGAACACCTTAGCCCCTGAACCTTTTGCCAAATTTCCGGCACGGCCAACATCGATATCGGCACAAGCCACCAACCGTCCACCGGCACCAAGCGCCTTTGCCCGCTTTTGCCCGATCAAGCCACAACCAATAATTCCGATACCAAACGATCTATTAATACTGCTCACTTGTCACCCCATTCAAAACCACGATCCCGCCCGGCAATACGGCGAAGAGTATAAACGTCACTCGAAGATAATTCATTCAGATGCTCAGGCCAATGCTCCCAGTCATCCCAAACAGCGCTGATGAGTTTAGCGGTGATGCCGTCACTTGCTGCAGAAGCCAGAAATAAAGCCAATTCAGCACCTCGACCAAGCGGTGCGCCGCCTGAATCTTTTTGCTTTAGCGAACGCTCATAGAAATCCTTGCCAACTTTTTCCGGCCCCGCTTCGAGAACTTCATCAAGCATGCGGGTATTCAACGCACCGGGCGCAATCGCATTTACGTCAATGCCGGTGCCACGCACCTCTTCAGCAAGTGTCTCGGCAAACCTTACAATCGCCGCTTTAGAAACCGCATAGGCACTGATTCGTGGCATCGGGTTGGTTGCTCCTCCGCCAGAAAGTTGAAGAATTTTGCCGTACCTCTGTGCTTTGAAGTACGGAAGAATTGCCCGACACATCAGAATCGAGCCATACACATTTATCTCAATCGCCTTGACCCATTCTGCCCAATCAACTTCCTCAATCTCGCCCTTTGGGCCATAGATGCCGGCATTATTCACAAGAATGTGGCATCCGCCAAGCTTACTAATTGTTGCACTCACTAACGCTTGCACGTCGGCCTCGACCGAAACATCAGCCGCTTGGGCAAAGACTTTTTGGTCATGCGCAGCCAATTTGACAAGATCGGCGTGCGCTTCCTGCAATAAGGCAGCGTTGCGCGCGCACAACATTACGTCAGCCCCAGCCAGCACAAATTTGCGGGCGACTTCTAAACCGAATCCTTGATTGGCACCTGTGATGATAGCTACTTTGCCGGATAATTCCTTTTGCATGATCAAGCCTTGCTTACCGAAGGAGTTCCCACGGCAACGTATGTCAACCCCGATGGCGCCAAGGTGGCTTGCAGATGACGGTTGGCATCGATCACGACTAGATTGGGGCCCGCCGCAGAGAATAGCCCTTCTGCTGCCTGGCGAAATTCCGGCCACTCGGTGCCCACTACCAGCGCACCCGCTCCGATGACTGCATCGAGCGCCCGAGCATGGCTTACCACTTTTCCAGACCATCGATCTGGTAGTTGCCGCACGACCGGATCATGAACATGCACGATGGCCCCCTGTTCAATCAGCCAGTCGCAGAGCTCCACGGCAAGTGAGCGACGCAAGGTATCGGTACCGGGTTTGTAGGTTAGCCCCCAAATTGCAATCGTGACTCCCTTTAAGTTTGAGAATTTCTCAAGCAATTTGCGACGAACCCAATTCTTATGTTCATCATTACTGGTGCGAACTGATGATAGCAGCGGTGTCACTAAATTTTTAGCACGACTTTCCACACCCAAAAACTCAATGTCGCGTGCCAAGGTTCCACCGGCAAATGGCCCACCGGGACCAAGGTAGGCTTTCGAACCAATGCGCATTTCGGTCTTCAATCCGCGCTCGACCTCTTTGGCATCGGCGCCGACCAATTCGCAAATTGCAGCAATCTCGTTGGCGAACGTCACTGACGTTGCCAAAAAAGAATTAATCGCATGTTTGGTCATCTCTGCAGACTCTACAGACATCCATTCGATGCGATCCGTTACTGGTAACAACATCTTTTCAAGTTTGCTCTTGGCATCGGCAGTGCGAACGCCGACCACGATTCGATCCGGTTTTAAGAATACATCCAGCGCCTTGCCCAAACGCAGATTTTCAGGGGAACATGCAAAACTAAGCTGCTTGTTTGGGAGACTCTTGCGAACAAAAGCTTCAAGATTGCGAATCGAGCCAACAGGCATTTGGGATGATACCAAAACAACAGCTCCATCTGCCAATACAGGCAAGACGCTCTTGATCTGGTTCAGGACGAATTCGACATCTGCCTTGTCGTCGTCATCGACGGGGGTATCAAACGCAACCCAGAGTACTTCAGCCCCCGCTGCGGCGTCGGCAATAACAGTTGTAAAGCGCAGATGCCCCTTGGAAATTCCAGCCTGCAGCAAATCATCCAGCCCCGGCTCAAACAGCGGCGCTTTTCCTTGCTTTAAGCCATCAATAGTTTTTTGATCCGCATCCAGCCCCACCACATCATGGCCAACCGACGCTAGGCAAGCTGCAGTCACCGAGCCTAAATGCCAGAGTCCTCGCACGCACACTTTCATCATCAATCCCTCGCCTCGAACACCCACTCATTAGCACGCAGGTACTCCACGGTCTTGATCACCCCTTCGCGAATACCGAACTTCGGCTTCCATCCCAGCGACTGAATTTTTTTCGTCTCCAGAAAGATGAACGGATTATCGCCAATCCAACCCCGGTTACCGCCCGAATATTCCAGCTGCGGCTTGACACCCAGTTCTTCACAAATCCAGCCGATGGAATCATTGACTTCAACGTATCCATCTACTCCCAAGTTGAACACATTGACTTTGTCTGTGGCCTTGTCCATGGCCAGCAGAATCGCGTCGATACAGTCTTGTACATAAAGGTAGGATTTCCGTTGTTTACCGTTACCGAGCACTGGCAAGCGCGAAGGATCGGCCATTAATTTTTGGTAGAAATCGAAAACATGGCCGTGGGTATAGCGCTCCCCAAGGATAGAAACGAAGCGGAAAATCCAGGACTGGAATCCAAAGCCTTCGCAGTAGGCTGAAATCAATCCCTCGCCCGCCGCCTTTGAGGCCCCATAGAGTGAAGTCTGAATGGGGAAGGGTCCATCTTCAGGCGTCGGCACAACCGGAGCTTCACCGTATACAGAACCAGTAGACGAAAAAGCAATTTTCTTGATTCTATTTGCCCGCATGGCCTCCAAAACGTTGTAAGTAGCAATCGTGTTCTGTTCCAGATCCTTGCGCGGATGCTCCGTCCCAAAACGAACATCGGCATTCGCCGAAAGGTGAAAAACCGCCTCACCACCAGCAAAGGCTTTCTTCAATGCATCGAGATCAAGCAAATCAATTTCGACAAGTTTAAAATTTGGATTCTCTAGCGCGCCGTCAATAAACCGACGCTGCCCAGTAGAAAAATTATCAATCCCTATTACTTGATAGCCATCAGCCAACAAACGATCTACCAAAGTACTGCCAATGAAACCGGCACAACCAGTAACAATCAAATTCATTTCACCTTTTCTCCCAAAATTCTAGCCTTCAAAAGGCGTCATGCTAATGGCAAAGCATTCCTTCGCAAAAGAAGAAATGGCAGAAAAACCGAACCAATTAAGGCAGCCCCCATAATGGCAATACCGCTAACCAGTGATATTGTTAAAATCAACTCTGGAGACATTCCTGAAGAAGAGTTTCCGAAAGCAAACAACATTGTTGCCTCACGCCCGCCAAACCCCTGGTAGAAAATCGGTAGGTTATTGACAATCAGAATCGCCGGGGTGAGCATAAAAAAAGTCCAAAAGCTGACATCTACAGAAAAACCTCGCGCTATAAACCACAAACAAAGTGCTGAAATAACAGTATTAGCAACCGCAAAACCCAGAAAAATAATCACTGCTTTAGGGTTGTTCATTAGGTGACGCATATCTTTAAACAGATTTCGTAGTCTCGCAAAAAGTTGAACCTTGTTGACCAATTTTTCCCCCAAGAAGACCGCTGCCGCAGCACCTAGAAAACCTGACATAAACACCAGCCCCCAATAATTACTGAGTCCTGGATTAATATTAGCGGGAAGAATTAAGAGTAATAAACCTGCAAGCCCAAGTGTATAGATTAGTCCCATAGCTCGATCGACCAACACCGCCCTAATTGCCAAAGATAACTTCGAAAGTTTCGTAGCGCGCAATAATGTCGCTCTAATTCCATCCGAAAAGGCGGCTGATGGCAAAGCCAATGACAAGAATGAACTAACCCAAACTATGGGTAGAACTTGAGAAAAACGACAAGATATTGCCGCGTCAACAGTTAGGACATATTTCAAGCGCATTGCGTTTAGCGGATAAGCCAACATCAAACTGCCAAGTGCAAGAGAAGCCCACATGACGTTAATGTTCCCTATTTTTCCCATAATATCGGTTACGTTTGAGCCGCCTAGGAAACCACTTAGCACGAGCCAAAGACACAAACCGCTAACTGCCAAACCTAAAAAGAGGCGCGCGCCTTTCATCATGGTATGCGTCCAAGCTTAGGCTTTTCCAATGGCTCATTGGCCAATTGAATATCTTTTTGAATCCAAGAGATGCCGTCTTTAAAAAACGAAACCTTCTTGCCTTCGGAGAAAGATCTGGCCTGATAATTGACAGGTATCTCAATCGGACGAAACCCCTTGCGATACAACTTGATAACCAGCTCATGGTCGAAATCAAACCGTTTGTAGCGGAAATTAAGGCCATAAATACAATCCCGGTAAAAGACCTTGTACATAGTGAAGGGATCTTTCATGCTTGCCCCTATCAAAATATTTATCAGCTCAACGAAAAAAATATGTCCCAAATTATAAAGATTAGCAATAACTGGCATATCGTTGAACTTGCGCATTTTCCAGTCACCTGTGTGTCGCGAACCCAGCACAAACGTGGAGCGCCATGAGGTTAACTCCTCAATGAGTGCATCATAATCGTTAATGTCATATTCGAGATCTGCATCCTGAATCAGGATGATGTCTCCTTTAGCGGCAATCAAACCCTCTCGCACCGCAAATCCCTTACCACTCGGCTTTTCTTGCCAAATAATTTCGACTCTGTCATGTCCATCATATTTTGAAACAAGTTCCTTCGTGCCATCGGTAGAATTACTCTCTATAACGATAACTTGAATATCTACCCCAGGAATTTCCTTTTGTAGAACACGATTAATCGATTCATTAAAAGTTGAAAACTCATTAAATACGGGCATGATCACTGAAACCAACGGCCGCTCACGCTTTATTCCAATTCGCGCGGAAACAACTGTCAGGGGCGATCCTTTTTGCTCATTCTCCGGATCGCTAAGCCAGATTTGATCAAAATTTGAAGCCAGAAGTAACTTGTGAAATGCGACCCAATCTGGCCAGAACCTAGCAGGTGATTTGCGTATTATGAGAGATTCACGCAGCCACTTGTGATTACCACCAACAAGTTCAATGAAAAACACGACATCTTGGGTTGCAGTCAGTCCCTCTCGCAGCAAGCGCAGTGTCGCAAGCGGATCAATCTGATCCAGCAAATGATCATCAACAACGATACTGCCGCCACCCATTGGGTGAGTAGCCAAAGATTCAAAATCGACAACCTCAAGCTGCACAGAGCCACATATTTGCTCAAGCAATGATTGCAACGATTTATTACCACCTTTTGTGGTGATGAGGGTTATTGTCCCCTTTGCTGTGCTTATCAGAGCCTTTACGCGCGATATGTTTTTTATTGAATATTTGAAAACATCCTCATGTCGCGAAATGAAGTCAACGTCTTCCAGCAACCCACAATTCGTGCAATGAACGACACGGGAATGAACCTTGGAATAAACATAAGCTCGATGACTGCAATTGCACAGTGGGCACTGCGTCATGCGTTTATCATTGGCCGCCATTATTTTATCTGCTGTATTGGTTGTGCAGACTGCTTTCTTCCCATTGCGAAAAACTCACCAATGTTAACTTCTATCGGGGCATCACCAATCAACGAAGGAATCAACTTTCCTGCATATTTATAGAAACTCGAAATTATTGGATTGGTTTGGGATAACTGACCAAACAAGTAATTCAATGTTAACGTTTTCTTTGCGGGCAACACCACCACATCTTCAAATCCGGCCTCAACTAGCATGGCCTTGATTGAGCGCCTGCTAAGTAAAAAGTTGTGCTGCATGGGTTGCAGCATAGACCAGTTTTTACCCATAACATAACGAAGGAAATGATCGGTATCAGGTGCTGCAATTGCGACCACCCCTCCGGGTACAAGAGCATTGTAAAGGTCACTTAGAAAGGCCTTAGGGTTTTGAGTATGCTCGATGATGTCATAAGCAGTCACCACCTCATAACAAGCACCGTATTTGCGTATATGCTCATTCGCATCCGCTTGAGAAATTTTGTCTCTCACACTATCTTTAGCTATTGCAATTGCCTGCGAGGACAACTCAACACCCTGAACATCAAATCCAAAGTCTTGCGCAACCTCAATAAAAAATCCTACCGAGCAACCCACGTCCAAAAGACGACCGCTGCTCTTGCCATATTGCTTTATGTACTTTAACCGCCGTTCGGCTGTTCTCTTCTTAAGGTGCTCCATTTCAAAATAAGCGCGATAGACCCCATTCTTATATTCTTGCTGATTAAACACCTCCATCTCAGCAACAGTTGGAAGCACAGACTGGAAAATAATTCCATCGACTGGTTCAATGTAGTACACCGCACGGCCCTTAGTAGCATAATGCTTGGCTGGCAAGTTATTAATAGGGCAAATAACATCTGGTAAATCCATAACTAAATATTCCCTATTGATTACGCAATTTTGCAACACGGTGCGACAAAAACAATTTGTACAAGCGCCTTGAAAATATACGGTCAAAACTTATCCACCATGAGAAAAAACGCCAATATTTTGGAATAAATACAACCTTTCGACCCAAGGCAACCGCTTTAACCACACCATGCACTACGTCCTCTATTGGAGTAACAATAGACGTTTCAGAGCCCGCCTTGCGAGATTTGTAGGAATCGTGATCAAAGAATGGGGTTATAACTCTACCGGGACAAACAGTAAGAACGTTTACACTAAATGTCCTTAATTCAATCTCCAATAACTCTGAAAATGCCAGCATTCCCGCCTTGGCTCCCCCATAAACTGCATTCGGGGTGATCGGGAAAGCGCCGGCTACAGAAGCAACGTTAACAATACACGAACTAGATTTAGACTTGATGACATAAGGGATGAAGGCACGTGTAACGCGTAAAAACCCCATAAAATTCACATTGGCCGTTTCTTCAACCTCATCTTCCGTCATCTGATCAAAAGTATGGTAATACGCAAACCCGGCGTTATTTATTATGATGTGTGGGCAGCCTACATCGGCAATCACTTTGTCAGCCATAAACTTCACCTGCGCCAAGTCACCGATATTGCATTTCAACGACAGTATGTTTGAGTGGCCTTCTTTGGCAATAAGCTTCGACTCCGCCTCTTTCAAGCGCTCAGTATTGTCAGCGATGATGATTATATTTTTCGCAGTACCATTAACAAACGCGGCAATGGCAAACCCAATTCCCGAAGATCCGCCGGTAATCAAGACATTCTTACCATTCCAACACTTTAAGTAACTATCAAGCATTTGGACGCCCCTCAAAAACTTCGTTTGGAGTCGCGATTGCGATGAGGGTTCTGCTATATTCACTGACAATCCAACTATTGCAATTTTCTAAACCCTCTTCACCTTTCAGCAGAAAATGTGTGCCTGAATATTTCTTATTGGTATCCGATTGCCGTAGATTCGAATTTTTTAATGTTTTTTGCACAGCGGATCCTTTGTTATTTGTCTACCACGAATCGGATGTTCAATCAGTAGCCTATTTGAAGAATGTTGCGCGGGGTTTGAATTCTACCCCAATACTTTGAATTCTACCCCAATGCGTATTACTGTCCAAACTGGACAGCAGTAATGTGACGTAACTTCATGCAGGATTTTCAACTGCTACAGCTTTTGCATGATACTTTTTGCCACGGCTCGACCCTCACGGATTGCATAATTCGTACCCCGATCTTCAGGATAGATTTGCGCCATGGTTGAAATGAAGGCGTTCTCAAATGGTGTTTCTCTGCCCGGAACGTATTTCGAGTAGTTACGTTCAGTGACCGGTTGCGCAAATTCTGCCCGCCAAACCCGGTGTTCAAGCAGCCATGACCGATCCATCTTAGGGAACATTCGGTTGAGGTGCTCCAAGGCAAAATCAACATACTGCTCGTCACTATATGACCACACCGGATCTTCCACAGCAAGATAGCGAGAAAGGAAAGCGATGCGTGAGCCCTTGTAGTTTTCCGGCAAATCGAAATTGGTGTGTTCAATCACGCCAACGAAGGGGAATCCAGGGTCGTTGACGTTAAGCCAGTAAGTTTCTGACAAACTGTGCTTGAGTCGAAGTATTAAGCACATATTACCGAGATAGTGGACTCTGCGCAGGCTTGCCAGCCACCCAGAATCGGCTACCCCTTCAAAAATGTCGGCAATGATTGGAAACGCAGGCGTAAAGAGAAACTGACGGCCAGATATTTCGCCACGATCAGCATAAAGAGCGAGCAGCCGATTGCCCTCCGCGCGCACTCCCGTGACTTTTTCATCAAGACCCACCTCGCCGCCGGCGCTTTCGATTGCCGAAACCATAGCTTCTGCAAGACGACCAAATCCGCCCTTGAAATAGGCTAGTTCCTCACCGCCCTTATCGTTTCGCGTGCTGCCACGGAGAACTAGCTTCTTCCACATCCAGACCGCATTCACAGCTTCTGCGTAGATCGAAAACTTTGACGTGATCAGCGGTTCCCACACCACACGGTAAACATTCTTGCCACAAAGCGACTCCAGCCATTCGCGTATGCTGAGGTGTTCGATTGTTCGCCAATCTTTAATTCGACGAACTTGCAAAACTAGAAGACCTAGTCGAATACGATCAATAAATGAGAGCGCCGTAAAGCGAAGCAAATCCATCGGTGTTGATAGCTTCCACATGCGGCCGTTGAAATACATGCCCGTGCGCGTAGGTAGCGTAACCACGTCACCTTCCATGCCGAGCTCTTTTACCAGTTCAGGGACATAGATGTCGTTGTTGAACCAGTGGTGGTAGAATTTCTCGAGTTTCACGCCATCGGCGAATTTGAATGTCCCCGCAAGCCCCCCCGCAGTGGAATCGGATTCGACAACGCGCACTGCGTAACCCTGCTTGGAAAGCACATAAGCTGCTGTCAGGCCGGTAAAACCACCACCGACAATTACTACATCGTATATTTTTGACACTAATAAACCCTTTCTGAATATTCGTTCAGCACGGCGCACGCGGCGCACGCAATGACTTACGAGCTTTTTGACTGCTGTCGCTAATTTTCGCTAAAAGTAATTCTGCGGTTCAGGGAAAACTGGATGATTACCACTACCGGCAACGTCATCAGTTTGGCTATTTTGGCATCAATTGACATGACATCAACCATTAACCATAGCATCAAGGCTGAAGCTGAAAAACCGACTGCGGCCACCCCAAGAAAAATTGCAAGGCGACGTGCTAATTGATCGTGAACGCCAAAAGTTATTCTTCGATTCAGAAAAAAACTAACTAATGTGCCAGATAAATAGCCCAAAACATTGGCGGCCTGATACCAGAGTCCGAATGTTAGCGCTGAGTAATAAATCAAATAGTCGGTGGTGACACCAATCCCACCGCATAGACAATAGAGAAAAAATTGCAATGGATTCCCGAGGGTTCATTCAGGTTACTGGATGATTCAGACCTACAGTTTCGTCTATGACATATTGTGGTCGAGAGTTAATAGTAAGCAATACCCTTCCGAGATACTCACCCAGCATACCGAGAGCCAGCAATTGAACCCCACCGATGATCAGAATAGTAACGATCAAGGATGACCATCCAATAGGCATAAGATTGAGCGTGAACTTTTGAATAACCAAAAGAATTGCCAGTAAAAATCCCAAGCCAGAGAAGATCATACCTAATAACGAGGTTATACGAAGCGGAATAATGGAAAAGCTGGTAGCCATCTTCAGCCAAAGCGACACCGACTTACGTAATCCGTATCTGCTATCTCCGGCATAACGATCATGGTGGTCCACATCAACTGAAGTAATGTTCCGCGTAACAGAAAGAATTAAACCATCTACATAAACATAAGGACCACGATAGCGAAGGATGTCATCACGAATAGCCGCTTTCATAGCACGGAAAGGCGAAAGATAAAGATCTCTCGGCTTTTGCATAAGGTATCCAGCAACTAAATTATTCAGGCGACTGCCAGCAATCTTCCATAATGCGTGATTGCGGTTCTTGAAACGCGCGTAGGCAACATCGCTGCCTAGCTCAATCTCCTGAAGCAGTTTTGGAATATCGGCAGGTGAGTGTTGAAGATCATCATCCATGGTCACAATAATTTCACCCCTCGCTTTAGCGAAACCTGCCATGCACGCATTGTGCTGACCTGCATTCATGCGGAGCAGTATCCCCTGCACCTGCGGATGATCTGTGGAAAGCGCTTGAATCACGCGCCAGCTATTGTCGGGCGATCGATCACATACGAAAATTATCTCGTAATTTTCGCGCATACCCTCCAAGTCAGCCAACACTTTTTGAATCTGCGATACCAACTCTGACAGAACTAGTTCACTTCCATAAACAGGAATGACGATGGACAGCTTACATGGGTAATTATTCGCCATAGTATTTCCTTATCAACTTTTCAACATAGGTTTCATCAAAATCAACACCGAGTTGGCTTGCCGCCTCAGTTGCCAAACTTGAATCGACTGAGTACGTGCCACCAGCATCAATAAGGGCATAGCTTGCCTTCTTACCTAAAACCAACTCAAAAACGCTTACCAGTTGAGGGATGGAGATAGCAAACGGGGATGCAATATTTGTGGTAATCCCGTTGGCAAGAGAAGCTCGTACCAAGTAACTAACGATTGATGCGACATCATCAACGTCAATCAGATTCCTTTTCGCATGACGCCATACTTGGAAGCTGGCCCCCGATATAATTTGCTGATAAAGATAATTTGTCAGGGTATTGGGATTTGGCGTTTCCCCAACGACTTGTGGTAGCCGAAAAATGGCATAGTCTTTGGCGGAGTGTGCAACGAAAACTTCCATCTCCTTTTTATGCATCACATAGGGTGATGTTTGTAGCTCAGGATCGCATACACTGCATGTGCTGAAATACACCAGCATTTTTTGAAAGCTCAACGCTTCAATGAGCATTTGCCGTTCACGAAGAAAAGCTTGGCTACGATTCTCCCGTGAGTTAGAGACCCCAGAAGCAAAAATAATTACATTGGGGTCATCCTCAAAATGCTGAATGAATGCTTGGGCGATTAGTCCGGTACCAATTATCATGTATCTCTGATTTCAATTCAGGAGTGCTTGCACTTCATGCATGAGCGACTGTTCGTGATTGGAGTTTGCACTAATACGCAATGCGGCTTGAAGCTGCTTAGCCGCATCTGTTTTATTGTTTAATTTAATTAGTGTCTTGGCGAGCCAAAGTCGGTACAGCACGTTATTGGGCTCCAGTTCAATCGCACGCGCAAAGAAATCCCGTGCTTTCTCGAATGAGCCCTGCGGCATCGATGAAAACAAAAACATGGAACGTAACCGCAAACTCGTTTCGGGAGCCGCCCACTCAAAATGCCATTGTCCCATCAACACCTGCAGTTCTGCATCGGCAGGATCGAGTGCAATTGCCCTAGTCATGAAATCCGCAAATATACCGGCGCCTATATTTTGTTGTTTGGTGCCCTCGATCCGCCCTAATTCCGCAGCCATGATGCCCCACCACTCAAGTGTTTTTGAATTTGTTATCAGATTATGAGCCATAAAAGCATAGTCAGCACCCGTTCTTAGATTAGCCCATTCCTCTTCTAGCGAAGCACTTTTGGCAGCCAATTGTTTATGGACCCGCGCGAACCGCCAGAGAATTTCCGGATTCTTTAACGTCACCGTTTCGGCCTGTTTCAGAAAGCGAAATTCCTCAGAATATTTTCCGTTCGTGTGGCTCTTGTCGGCATTAACGATAAGCTGTCCAACATCCTCGGAAAGCGCAACGGGCGGCGTGCCAGCCTCTTCCATTGGCACTAAAGAACCCCATACTTCGAGGCGGGCATGGGCAATATCCACTGTGGGGGTGCTGGCATCTGAAAAGAAAAATGGCCGGATCAAGGCATAACCACCATCACTGATATCGAGACCGGTAACAGGGGGCGCAACATAAATCAGTCTAATTTTCTGCCATTTTTCATTGATTGTAAATGGGCTGCCACTCGTCGGCCCGAACGACACCGCAGTTTTATCGAGCAAACCTTGCGGCACCAGATACCCGTGTGAGGAGAACTCTTTTTTCCCCGATGGAACCTTGGCCCAAAAGGTAAGCGCAAGTTCTTTTCCGGCTAGTGCCTTGATGTCAAAATGTTGTTCCAAAAAAGCATAACTAGCAGGGCTATTGAGCTTCCAGCGTGCGTAATATTTAGGGTTGCCCGGAATGAGGGTGGGTTCCGCCCCAAACGGTATTTGCTCGAAAGTAGCGATTCCCTGTGCAGCGGTATATTGCCAAGCTTTTAGGTTAGGCAGCTCAAAATCACCATTCATAAGGAGATTTTTTCTTTCTGTGGACATACCCTCGTCGCCGTTAAAAAACTTGGCGAGTTTAGCCCCGATGAACTCGTTCAACTGCGCTTTCCTGTCCCCTTCGTAAATTAAGACATGCCACGTTCCACAGACGACTTCTGCTGATGGTGATCCCAAATAACGCGAGGTGTTCTTTTTGAACTCGCTGCCGGTATCGCTGCTGGTAATAACGAAATCATATTCAATGAAGCCATTTTTATGGGGCGCTTTAGTTTTATACCAATGATCATTGTTCATCCAGGGAAGCACGTCAAAGTTGTAGGTGAACTGGTTTACAAGAAGTCCAGTTTTGCTCGTTTCGGAGATTTTCTTCGCATCCCAGTATTCGCTGATGCCAAAGTGTAGGTTATACGACCGCGCCACTTCATCTATGCATGCAATTTCTTGGGGATAGGGTGGGTAAAGCCATGCCAACGAGATACCACGCCGACTTGGTTGAAAAGAAGAATCGTGTGCGACGGTCATCAACAGTAAAACCGCAACAAAGGGTAAAAAGTATGCCAAGCGGGAAATGTTTTTTGTTCGTGCGCTGCGACCCCGTAGGTCGAACAGGTATAAGCCTACAATCACCCATGGCAGAACAATGAAATGAGGGAGGTAGCGATAATTCCATTGTTCCCACATTTTGAGGAACACGATCGGGATAAAGAGCACAACAAACGAAAGAATGACGACTATATGTATGGCGACAAAAGCGTCTGTTTTATTTTGCGGTAAGGATGCGGGGCGAAGCGTGCGCCACCGTCTCTGGTAGCCCCATGAAATGATCGCCAGGATGCAGAGCCCTACGGTTAAAAAGAATAATACCGCGAGCAAAGGAGAGCTTATAAGAAGATCGGATACGTCTCTGACAATAAAATTCAATTGGTTAATAAAAGAATACGCAGGTGTTCCTACAGGGACATGAGAGAAATGAAGCCATGCTTGCCATTCGATCAAACGGTTAATCAATTCGCCAGAGAGCACACCAATACCCATAGCACACAAGAAAAATATATTCCCACGCCATTCCAGTTTCCTGGCGGCTAGCAATGCCAAAGTTGCCAGCCCGATCGGGACTCCAAACCAGACTACCCACCACAGATCGGACATGCTGGCAACAGTCGAGAACAGCATCAGGAAGAACAATTGTTTGGAATTCAATGTGCTCAAAAGGGAGCGGTACCAAACCCATAAAATTACCAAGCCATTGATGAGCGCACCGGAATGGTAGACGGGGAGAAGCAATGTGTGGGGCCCATATCCAGTCGGGGTAAATTCCAACAGCAGAATTAACAGAGCGCCCCAGATCAAGGTGAACAATAAATCTTCCACCCCGGATTTTTTGTGGAAATATCTGGCTGTGCAATAAAAGAAGGTTAAGAGAAAACTGAAATCGAAAATTATATATAAATACCAAGCTGTAGCGTAATTCCCCGAGAACGCCCTGATTAAACAGTAAGCAACCCAATCCGGGAAGAAGTAGGGCGCCTTGCTGACTAGCCAACCGTTTAAGGGATAATCACGGATAAGAATATCGCGATAGAGCGACTCGATATAAATTAGGTCACTATTTATTGCTGATGACACGTCATAGACCAGCTCGAAGGAAAGCGCAAGTGCTATAAAAATAACTATTGCGAGGATATAACCGAAAAAAGTACGTTTATTGAGTATCATCGGAGCTATTGAAGACAGGTTAAAATGCGTTAATATTGCGCGGGTTCAAATTTGAAGTGCAACGCCTGACTTGAAGAATGCCTGGTTGTGTGATTTGCGGTGAAGGAAACTTGAAATGAAGGGGAAAGGGATTTTTATGAAGGAAAATTCATCATGGACAAGATTTGAGTTCATATTTATTACCTTATTGGGCATAACATTTGCAGCGCTCTTGGCGGTATATTCAGGGCAGGACATGAATCCCGATCTGATCAATTACCACTTTTATTCAGGTTATTTGTCATTCAACAAAGAGCGCCTATTAACGGACGTCATTCCTTCAAATATACAAGGCTATTTGAACCCCTACATATATTCTTTATATTTTCTGCTATACCAAATCATGTCGCCTATTTTCGTGGGTGCTATTATAGGCGGAATACATGGTCTTAACTTTGTTTGTATTTATTTGATAGCACGGCTTTGCTTAAGTCATTGGCCGATACAAAAGACTAGAATCGCATCATTTTTGTGCGCTGTGTTTGGATTGTTAAATCCTTTTTTCTTGTCGATGGTGGGCGCGTCTTGGTCTGATAATTTAACGCCCATTCTGATCCTGCCTGCGTTAGCCATCATCCTCTATTACAAATTTCAGCCTGAAAATAATGACAAAACCCCTACTGGAGTAATTGGCAAGCGCTACATGGCGTTTGCCTTGGCAGGTTTGTTGCTGGGACTCAGTACGGGTTTCAAATTAACCAACGTCGCGTTTGTAATCGGGCTTATCCCGGCATGGCTAATAGGCATCAGCTTTAGCAATGATTCACTCGTCAGAACATATATTAAAGAACTTGTTTTTACTTTTACCGGAATAACCATTGGATTTCTAGTCGTCAATGGCTCATGGATGTGGAGTTTGTGGATCAACTTCCAAAGCCCCATGTTCCCTTTCTACAACAACGTTTTCAAATCCCTGCAGATAATTGAAATATGGACCAATATTCCCGCATGGGCCGCCGCACACAGTCTTCTGGATTACCTTATCTACCCATTTAATTGGGTGATTGGAATTCCTCCCAAGACAGAATGGGACTTCCGAGATCCGCGCTTTGCCGTAATTTACATCCTCATCTTTTTGCGCATCACCTATCATTTTTTGCGCACTTATAAATCCAGTATTTTTACCACGGCACCGGTTGAAAACGGCACTCCAAATTACATTGTTAATCGATGGAACTTCATGTTTATATGGGGTGCAGTCTCGTATTTATTTTGGCTAAATCAATTCGGTGCACTTAGATACCTCATCCCCGTCACGCTGCTGACCGGCTTAGTTATCCTGATATTGCTGGATGGCTTTGTTACGAAAAAGAACACACTCATGGTTTTCTTTGCAATCATCGGAATGGTTTGTTTGGTCATGATCCAACAGCCACCTTATGGTCGCTTACCTTGGAGCCAGTCTTGGTATCCGGTAAAGCTGCCTGAATTGCTTGCGAAAGAACCCGCGCTATATTTTAACCGCGACAGCTCTTTGATCCTTCCTTTCTTTCCCAAGGAATCCAGATTTTTTGGTTTTGTTTATCTTGATCCGCCTGATGGACTTACCCAATTTGTTAAAAATGAAATTCAACACTCGACTATGCCCATGAGAACACTCACGGCAGCGCGCTGGACGACTCGTGATGATGACCAATTAGCGATGCTATCGCTACGGCGAAATCCGTTCGACTGTTTAACGTTCGATGCTAATTGGATTAAATATGAAACTTGCAGAGTAGAAAAAATAACTACGGGAATCATTCCGATTCAAATGCCGAATGTGTTTCAGATCGATTTGAATAAAGTCCATCTAAATGGCGTGTCTAATGTTGATGGATTTTCTTCGGTCGAGCCTGTGGGTACTTGGACTGAGGGGCCTACGGCAAACATAAAATTGGCGGGCAATTTGCCCGCCAATTTTGATCTAACTTTGACGGCTTATGCTTTTGCCAAGAACGCAGAAATAGGAATTGATATAATCATCGGTGATCAAAAGCGCAGGATTAAGCTTGGTAGCGCCATGACTTCTATAGTGCTTCCTTATACATTTAAAAGCGACACTGCGGCTGGTTCGTCGATCCGTTTTGAAATACCTTTTCCCACCTCGCCCTCGGAAGTTGACAACAAAAGTGCTGATTTTCGCAAATTGGGCGTATTCATCCAATCACTGCGTATTGGCCCGAACATTCCAATATGGCCAATGGAAATTGACGTTAGCCATTTGAGTGGCAGGACTTACCTGAAAGAGTTCTCAGGTTTTTCTACTCAAGAACCTACTGGTCGATGGACTGAAGGTGTCAGTTCAAGCTTGGTATTTGAAAAGTCGCTTCCCAACCGTTTTAAACTTTCATTGAGAGCGTCAGCTTTACCGGTCATTACTGATCAATTGGCGACGATTTTAGTTGGAAAGTCTAAATACAAATTTAAGTTATCAAGTGTGCCGAGTGATTATGCATTTGATATACGAACGGATTCTTTGTCTTTAGACAAGATTGAATTTAATGTTCCATTCGCCACTTCGCCAAAAGCAATTGGGCTGAGTGCCGATTCACGTATTCTCGGTATGTTTTTGGAAAAAGTTGCCATCATGCCATTATGGCCGATAGAAATTGACTTTAGCCATTTAAGCGGCAGGGCTTACTTGAAAGAGTTTTCTGGTTTTTCAACTCAAGAACCTACTGGTCGATGGACTGCAGGCGTTAATTCAAGCTTGGTATTTGAAACACCGCTTCCCAAGCGTTTTAAACTTTCATTGAGAGCGTTAGCTTTACCAACCAATACTGATCAATTGGCGACGATTCTAGTTGGAAAGTCTAAATACAAATTTAAGTTATCGAGTGTGCCGAGTGATTATGAATTTGATATACGAACGGATTCTTCGACTATAGATAGGGTTGAATTTCATGTCCCATTCGCCACTTCGCCAAAGGCAATTGGGCTGAGTGCCGATCCGCGTATTCTTGGTATGTTTTTGGAAAAAGTTACAATCGCACCATCTGTCATTCCAAAATAATATGACTTAGCCAGAATTCAGAATGATGATGATGAGTACAGCCGCCCCCGCTCGGGAATAAATGCAATAGCGGGGGGAGCTGTTTCACTGCATTCGCAAGGTTAACGACTGTATCTCAAAGCGCGGTGCCTTTGATCAACAGGATGCGCAAACTCACTCGCCGAGATCGCTTCAAGTTTGACGGCGGCCACATGCGCCGCCCATAATTCTGTTCCCATCTTCATGCTCGCTCCTTACTTGTTTTTGAGGGCGCAAGGATGCGGTTTTTATTCAGGCAGGAAGGTTGGGGTTTATGGGGCGCTTACATACAGTTTGGTATCCAGGTTCCTTACATTTTCTAAAAACAACTCAAATGAATTTGCCTTTTTAATATGTTCGAGCACGCTTTCTTGTCCTTTCAGAACTTCTGCTCGATTTTGTTCCGCATGAACAATACAATTTGCAAATGACTCTATGTCAGCAAACGGAGCCGTAAGTAACTGTTCCGATATTTTGCCAAGTTCGCTTGTTATCAAAGGATTTTTCATGGTAACAACAGGGCAGCGATAGTGTAGCGCCTCGATTAATTGCGTTGGCAAGTTCCCCTCCAATTCTGAAGTAAAGGCCAAACAAACCGCATTTTTATATAGCCATGAAATAGTTGCATCGTTAATTCCGGTGAAGAAATGCAAACAAGATTCCAATTTTTCCTGTTTAACTAGAGCCATTAAGGGTTGTCCAATATCCCCACATGTTAGAACCAACTCAAAACGTAGCTCAGGATGTGATTTGTTAACTAATATCCACGAGCGGATAAGTAGATCAAGGCGCTTGTTGGGATGAGGTTGCGTCGGATAGAAAATAAACTTTTTCCCGAAAACCTTATCAACTACCCGATGATCCGCCGCATCTTCATCATTGCTCATGCCCAGAAGTGGCATAGGGAAGGACACAATTTTATCTTTGGATACGATTAAACTACTATCTGGCAAGTATCCTGCGGTAAACCTTGAGTTGGTAAGAACCACAGAGGCGATATTTGCCAATTCATGTCCCAATTTGAGGTGAGCATTATTTTCCGGGAAATAATCCCTGCCCTTGAAAAAATGGGGCATGTAGTCTGGTATATATGCTAGAACTTTAGCAAACCCCGCTGTTAAAGCTTCCGGGAATAAATAGTAATGTGGCACTACAACATAGCGCCATTTCTGACTGTCAGGTATTGGCTCATCATTACTAAATCTGGCAATGATTTTTACAACGAGGTTTTTGCCAAACTGAATAAGCGTATTGATTTTCAAAAAAGCGAGCGAGATCACCTGATTTCGCACGGGGAAAACGATCGCTTTATATAATTTTATTAGGCTATTTTCAAGTTGGCTCAATGTCTCCGGATTTTTTACATATCGATTACGGATATCATGCAGCATCGAGGATCTTCGAATGATCCAATTGAAAAAATGATGAAATACTTCCACTGTGTTTAATCTATTATCTGGGCTAGTAACGCCTAGTCCCAGCTCATCGATCGCAATTACCGATACCAAATTTGGGTTGTCACACTCAGCAGAATAAAAACCATGTGTATTAATCAGATCGTTATGCCATGCCGTAACAACAACAGGAATATTTAATTCTGTCAGCGCCTTGACTAATTGGCGCATGACACGCGGTATGCCATGCATAGAGCTATATTCACCATTTGAAAAAGTATAGGCACCAGTAAAGTGTGCGAACAGAAGAACAGGCTTGGTTACATGTGGGTTTATAAATTGCTTTGCCAACGCAGCTGCTTTAGAGTCGTCGTAGCCGTCTGACTTTTGCAATATTTCAAACATGGCTTTAGAGAAAACAGGAAATCCATAGGATTTTGAGTATCTATTCGCGACATCATCCTGTGACGCAATTATTTCCTCGGCAAACTTGGCATCTCCCTTAATTAACAACTTCGCTTTCTTGAGCGCATCAACTTCGTCTCTGACGAGCCCAGGCGAAGTGTGCTTAAAATATCGATGCAAAAGCGATCCTGGAAAATATAAAACAGGCCCCCCCAACACCATCATTTCTATTGGAGGTAAATAGCAAACATTGCGTTCGCGGTAGCTATATAAATATCCAGAAAGATGCAAGAACTCATTGAGGAACTGATCTCTTGGTAGAGAACCTACAATATTCGGATCAGCATTCTCTTCAAGCTGCGCTCCATAATAGCGAAAACACCGCTGCTCAAAATAAGCTTTAAGATACTTAAAGTGTTCTTTATAATAGGGATTCGACACATTGGGGCAGGTCAGCCCAATCTCCGCTTTCTTGGGCCATTTATTTTGCCATTGATCTTGAAGCAGGAACACATCATCGGTCAGCCAGTATGGCGCAATCTTTATCCTTTCCCTAAGCCAATTATGCTCATCTGAAGCCGTTTCAGCGCAATGGGGAACAAACCAAAAATCATCATGCTTCTGAATAAATGCATAACTCCCATTCATGTAAAGACTTTCGCTTACTAATCCGATCCCCCCGTACGTCCTGTAAATAATTGTTTTTTTATAAACCTTTAATACGGATAGTAGCCAATCAGGGTTGATAGTGACAATTATTGCGTCAAAATACTTTTTCAGAATCTCCGCAATTTCACTATCAATGTCATTATAGAAAAAATTATAGTGAGTAAGTTTTTCATGTATTTCATCGGGCAACGTTGTTTCACTTGGAAGCCAATTCAACTCTGCTGATTGATCCCTGACATCACTCAAATATGGCGGGTTAAATACTTCGTATCCCATCTCCCTCAAAGCCGGCAATTCAGTCCGAACCAATACCTTATGCATCCCAAGCCAAAATATTCGCTTTTTTATCACTATCTATTTGCCTCTGAAAAATCCCATATTCTCAATCTCGTATCAACTCAGAAAATGTAATGTTTAAATAATTTCAATTTCAGGAAAGGGGAAAATCATCTTTCCACCACTGGCGAGGAATTCCTTTTCCCGGCGAACAATGCCGTCCTTAAAGTGCCAAGGCAACACAAGGAAATAATCCGGCTTCATGGCTTTGGCATCAGCCTCGGATACGATAGGAATGTGACTGCCCGGTGTAACGCAGCCGTATTTTTCTGGGTTCACTTCAGCAATCGCTGGAATATCTGTGGCTGTTAAGCCACAGAATTGTAACAACACGTTACCTTTGGTCGAGGCACCGTAACCAAGGATTTTCTTGCCCTCTGCATTAAGCGCGCGAATCAAACGTGTTAGATCGTCTCGATGACGGAACACGCGCTCTTCAAAATCTCGATATGGCTTTGGGGTGTTTAATCCCATACGTTCTTCCTGCTCTAACAGCCACTCAATCACTGCCAGATTCGCTTTGATGGATTTGTTTGAAACCTTCGCGGCGGTTACTGCAAAGCTACCTCCATTAACTGCGTTCATCACCACATCGACCAAACGCAAGCCCGCACGCTCCAAAATCGATTTAACCACCCCTAGCGAATAATACTCAAGATGTTCATGACAGATGGTGTCGTAAGAATTTGTGCGGAGCATTGAAGGCATATAGCTTTGCTCAAAGTGCCAGACCCCATCATCGGCAAGAATAGACTCAATCTGTTGCGCAAAGGCGACAGGCGACTCCAAATCATAATACATCGCGATCGAACTGACGATACGCGCTGGGCGCGATTCAACAGAGCGATAGGCATCCGCAGAAAAGAAATCCGGCACTAGTGTGACTTCCTTTGGGTAGTATTGTAGAAACTTGCTGCCGGTGGGGTCGATGCCAATGCGGCGAATGTCCTTGGTTTGGTATGCCTTCAGCGTTGTACAGTCATTGCTACCGATATCAACGACTACATCACCCGCCTTCAGTGGAACAAGGCGCTCAAGGTAAGCAACTTTATCAGTCAAATGGCTAACCATTGATTGATTGAGCCCGGAGCGATAACCATAGTTGTCACCATACATTTCGGATGGCTCATAAGAATGTTTGAGCTGTAAAAGTCCACTGTCTGGGCACCAAACTAATTCCAATGGCCCCACAGTGACTTTTTGGTCGGCATTTTTTGGAAATACGCCAGTCAAGGATTGAAATCCAAGATTAAGCACTGAAACAAGATTCTTGCTCTTGCTGATACGACAAGCTTCAATTTGATGGTAGTTGTTCACATTTACTCCTAAGTTTTATTGAAATGTTGGGAAAATCTTTGCTGTTGATTCACCAGCACCCTTGGCGCCTCGCAAGTGTGCCGTCTCATAGATAGCCATAAGGCTGGGTACGGTCTTTCTAAAAGCCTCTAGGTGTTTAAATCTGGAAATCAGCCTCGCAGGTGAAAAGTAATCAATATTGGACTCCATATCATTTTGGTATATCTCACTAAACCAGTGTACGAGATGCGGCACATGCTTGGATCGACACTCATCCATTGCGACCGCATTGGCTCCCATCTTTTCTGCAATATCAAACGCCTCGGGCATCCGCTCCAAAATCCAAATTGATGCGTATTGTATCCAAGAAACATTTAGATTAACGACCAACAGTGGTTCGCCGATCCAATAAGCATCTTCATCCATCATATGGTGAAGCACATGATAGGTCGTGGGTATGCAGGTTCGCATCGTCGAAAAAGGTCTACCCTCGGTGTTTTGAGAGTACGCACTCAGTGCGTGGTCGCGACGAAATATTAGACAATATATCGCAGTAAAGAAGTTTTCCGACTCCGTGCTGACGCGCCACACTGGTCCGGATATATCAGGGCATGAAGCAACAACAGGGGTGCTTTCTGCGAGGAAACGATCAATATCTGTAACCGCAGTCGCATCATCTTCACGGGTATGTGCGTAATTGAGGTAGATCAGCGCTAATTTAGGCTGCTCACGCAGTACTTTCAATATGCGTTCGATGCCACCGGGCTTTATTAGGTCATCGTCGCCTAGTATCCACACATAGCGTCCTCGAGCATGATGAGCGGTGACCCGTAGATTGCCCAGCATGCCTACGTTACGCGGATTTCGGTAATATCGAAAATCACTGCGCCCCATATAGGGCTTTACCACCTCAGGCGTGATATCGGTGGATGTGTTGTCGCACACTACTATTTCAACTTCGTCCAGAGCAAGCGGAATTAAGCGGCTTAAATTTTGCAAGCTTAGATCTAGCCACACCGCTCGGTTATACGTGGAAATACAGATCGACAGTAATGGTTGTGATGACAAATTGATAGCTTCCTGCTGGAACTGAAAGGATGGAGGAATCTGTGGCAACTGCTGCATATTCGGCATCTGCCGTTCGTTTGCCATCAGCATAACAACGTCGTGTGCATAATCATCCCAAGTCCGGAAATGGCACTCCTTTGCTTCTGTGGTTAGGTGATCACGCAAACTCGTATCACTGATTGGAGCATCAGTTTGAACTGAGCGTGTCGGTAATACTCTAGTACTTTCTTTGAATTCTACGGGCAACTCACAAACACGCACCCTATCTTCCAGATTTGGCGTTCTGTCAGCGATTCCTCGAAGAAATCCAATAAGATCACTCCGCGCAACCACTGAGGCTGGCAATATCAAATCAAATTCGTTGAGCCCCCGCATGTATTCGCCATACCTTTTAGTTTCGTCCTGTGAGCAGATACCTCTCATTTTCCACAGTATCGCATCAGAGAATAGCCGAGCTGTTCTCAATCGGAGTTTAGTCGCGTAGCGTTTGATTGCGGCTCCATCCGGGTCCGTCGCCTCTGTCAGAAATTCCGGTATCAGCAACCAAGCGGGTAACGATGCGGTTGTTGGATATTGCCAAGGAGCCCAACCGTTAATCGGCGGGCCATTCCATAGGGACATATTAACGAGATCTTCTTGGGTCGGAGAGAAAAAACTTTGTGATTTTCGATTCCACTTTACAGGAACAAGACGGACACCTATCTCCATTAGTGCACTCGCCATTTCTCTGACGACTCGCTGAACACCGCTGTTAGTATGATGTCCACACGTATGATCTATCCAGTAATAGACAATTCCTATTTTGTTTAATGGATCAGAAAATTGGTTTAATGCCTCGCTAAAATTATTTGCATAATTGCTCCAGCTAGTAAGCGGGCGTGCTAGTGCCTCTGTTTGTAGCCGCGAAAGAGTTTCTGGTTCAAATGCAAGTCGCTCTATTGCCGACAAGATAGCATCGCTACTGTGAACATCGACCATCAGGCATCCGCCCCCCGTAGCGACTTCGGCCATCGCACCAAAATTAGCACATATGCAAGGCTTGCCGTGCCATAGGCTTTCTAGAATTGGAAGGCCGAAGCCTTCCATAACGGACGGAAATACTGTGAATGCACACTCATTCAATAGCCGATCAAGCTCATCGTCTGATGCAGCATTAAGAACTTTAATCGATGGCGTGCGAATCGTGAAAGTCGCCAGCTCGGCAACGAGATCATGGTGGATATTGCCAACCAATGCCAATTCCCAGCCACTCTCAGGATAACGAAGAGTGAAGGCTTCGAACGCTTGCACTAGAGCCAGCTGGTTCTTATGCGGTGAAATTGAACCGATTGAGAGAATTAATCGGCGTGTCGACTGATGTACCTCAGTTGCCTTAGAGGAGAGTTGCGATTCACCCGTCAAAGGAAGAGTAACGATTTTGGGGATAGTGTTCGGCGTGGCCAATTCATGGTGCGTAAAAAATGCCACCAAATCTGACGCCGCCCACATTGAAATGGGCACAAGCAAATCCGCAAGCAGCAATTGCTGCATATATTTCTCGTGCATGGATGCCATGCCAGCTAGTTCCTTGCGTCGTAATGGCGTCGCATCGTAAAACACAAATGCCGATTTAAGACCATGCCGTTTAGCCGCCATGATTACATCCAGCGTAACCGCTGCGGGATGATTGTTGATATGCGTTACCTCCGGCACTACCAGCCAATTGGCTTCACCTATCTGATGTATAGGAATTGCCACACTAGGTGAACCTGCTAATGGGTAGCGGGCCACTTCTTCAGGAGTCAGCTCTGGTCCGTGCCAGCGAGCTAAATGAGCGAGTTCGTCACGATTAATCAACACCAATTGACGGCTGTCAAAATCCCACTTAACAAAACAGAGTCGTTCCCCGACTGCCATAAAAGATCGGGCAAGGCCTCGAACCACACGCTGCATACCCGTATTGACCGGACAACCCACCGTATGATCGACATAGTAATAGACTGTGCGCTGTCCCTTGGGTAGTGCATGATGCAATGCGCTGCTGGTTTCTTCTACACCGACAGACCCAGGTATAGCTGGCGGTTGAGTAGCATTTTGCTTCTGGCTTGGTCGATGCGCACGGGCAAAATCACGCAGAAGTAAATTGACTGAGGGGAAGTGTGCCACCCAACGCTTTACTAAGGATTTCAAAGTAGGAGCAGCTCTCAAACCAGCCAAAGCGAGTAGCAGCCCACCTCTCAACATTCGGCGGAAAATAGTGTAGCGATTAGAACCTAATAGCTGAAGATAGTTGGAACACATAGCCCGTTAAATACCTTGGCAACACCGATGCTGTCTTAACGGCTCGTATAGTTTTGTACTGCAGCGAAGTAATTTGCCAAGATTTGCTTGCATATACGTTTTGCAACTCCCGATCATTTTGGCTTAACGCCTAAAACCTGCTTAACGGTCAGCATGACTTTGCGTAGAGGCGAAGTGATTTGCCAAGATTTGCTCGCATAAATGCTTTGCAACTCTCGATGAAGCTGCTCAGTGGCAGTCTTCCAATGATGAGAAGATTGTTTAAGTTCATCCATCTGCTGAGCTTGGGCTTGAGCAACAGTAAACCAGTGATGTGACGAGAGATTAAGTTCGTCAATTCTGGCTTTGGCATCGGAGCTGGCGCCAGCCAGTGATGTGCTTAACGATTTTATTTTTGAGCAAAGATAACTTATTTGCACCGCACTATTATCCGCCAGTTCAATTATGCCAACATCTTCAATATACAAACAGTCGAGGCCTGCTTCAAAAAAACCACGAAATGCATCGTCAGCCGAACACACAATGGGTTCTTCGTGAATGTTAAAAGAGGTATTGACTAACGCCATTTTGCCCGTGAGTTTTTTGTATTCTCCCAAGACTAGATATACCAACGGGTTCGTTTCTTGCGAGACCAATTGCGGTCTGGCGGTTCTGTCAACATGCACAACAGCGGGGCAATCCTGTTGCGCCTTTTCAGAACAATCAACCGTTATCGTCATAAACTGACAGGCATACCGCTCACTTTCTAAGATATTAAAATATTCATCTGCATCCTCAGCACGAATTATCGGCGCAAAAGGCATGAACTCAGTCCGGTCAAGACGTGCATTGAGTGTTTGGTTGACATTGTTATTAGTTGCAGGCGCTAGTATCGAACGATTTCCGAGCGCACGTGGTCCAAATTCGCTTGCACCCGTACATATAGCAACGATTTTGTCTGACGCCAGCATCGATGCAATATCCTTGGCACAATGGCTTGAGTTAGAATATTTAATATCAAGTTTTTCAATAATGTTCAGCGAGTCAGGCTTGCTTACACTCGGCCCAAGGTACGTGCTGTCCAGCTTGCGCGGACGGAAGCTGGGGAAGCTTGATGCCACCTGCCATGCCGCGCCAAGAGCGGTTCCATCGTCTGTCATTGCCGGGGCGATGAAGACATTTTCAAATCCAAATTCAGCTACTCGTTGATTTATTTTTACATTGGCAAACAACCCGCCCGAAAGACAAATATTCTTTTTAGGCAATCCTTGTAGTTGCATATTCTTCAATATATCCAAGACATGCAATTCTGCCATTTCCTGTACTGTTGCGGCCATATCTTCACGAGAGAAGGATGCAAACTGTTTGATCAAAGAATTCCGAACAGGAGGGTATACAGTCAAAGCGGGGGCTATGTGTTTGTCATAAGCTGCGTGCCATTGCATTAAGCCATCTATAAGCTCTGGCTTTGTCAGCCATTGTTCAAATAGAGCTCGACATGCTGAATTGGGTTGGCCATAAGCAGCTAGCCCGGTAATTTTTCCTTCATGTTTTAGCGGAGTAAAACCCAATACCGCTGTTACTGCCGTATACAGAGAAGTGATGTTTGCATAATGAAGCTTATTAAATTGGTCGAACGGGATAATGCCATTCGTTATGGATGCTTGGTAAACGCCTCCAAACCAACTTTCATTCGACATGCTGCCGTCATAAACCAGACATAGTGCATCTGTATATCCCGAACCCCAGAAAGATGATGCGGCATGACTTAGATGATGCGGGACGAAGATTTTTTCGCATGGGATATCATCGAACACACTCAAAAATTCCGGGGGGTGCAAATGAACTTGCTCGTTTGACTTCACCAACGGAAGTGGATGAATTTTACTAACGTAATTTTCTCCTGGTGGAGTATATATTTCAGATACCGATATGGCGACCTTTGCAATGCGATCCCAAGGGATACCTTCCAAAAGCGGCGTTGGCAAGCGGCCATCTTGCTTTTTTCTTGATATTCGCTCCAGTGATACAGCAAAAACTGGCTTGCCATCAGGAGAGACGATTGCAATTGAAGTGTCATGCTGGCCGCTATAGTTAATCCCCAAGACGCTTCCTGAAGGTATTATTCGCAGATCAAATATTGAATTCATAAAAGAAAGGATCGTATGGTCGGAAGAAAGAAATCAACCCTCACTGGAGATAACAAAATGGGCATCTAGCCAACTACTGCCAATAAAAAAATCTTCATCAACATTTATCACATCAAATATTAATTGATTATCCACCCACGCATAATTGTCAACCAAATGGCTGTCAGTGCTGTGCAAGGCAGCGGATACCGAGTAAGAGCCTTGCCCCAAGGTGCAGGTAAATGGCAGCCTGAACACAATCACTTCATCAGATTTAACGTTTAGTCGAATTTGGTGAGTGTGCCAAGTGTTGGTACCCCACACTACATGACCTTGTTTGTCACTGATCCTATAGCCGAGTACGAGCTGAGGTATGTCTGTATGAATTGATGCTTCAAGGCGCAGTTCCACCGCTTGTCCAACTTGTACAACCGCAAGGTCATTGCCAGAAGCAGCGTCTAACAACCGGAGTGATTTAATGCGTGCCTCGCCCGTCCCGCTTTTGGTAAGCATCCACCCGTTTTTCTCACGGCGTTGCTCCACCGTGAACTTAGCGTTCTCTTTTGTGGCAATGAGCGAGTTGTAGTAGTCCACCACTTCATCAGGTTGACCATCTTTAAGCACTAGCCCTTTATCTAACAAAATGACACGGTCGCATAGTGTGCGGACATCACTCATGCTATGGGTAACCAGCATGATGGATACGCCCTCACTCCGATATTGACGTATTCGATCAAAGCTCTTGTGTTGGAAATAGCTATCACCCACCGAAAGCGCTTCATCCACAATCAACAGGTCAGGCTTAAATGCTGTTGCTACACTAAAAGCTACGCGCATTTGCATGCCGCTAGAGTAGGTGCGCACCGCTTGGTCAAAATACTCCCCTACTTCGGCAAAAGCTTCAATTTCAGGCATGGCACGCTCGATGTCTGCCTGGCTGTAGCCCATGAGGCCGGCGGAATGGTAGGCATTTTGCCGTCCGGTGAGATCTGGGCTGAAACCCATGCCTAATTCCAGAATGGCGGCCACACGACCATGCACTTGTACCTTCCCTTGCGTGGGAACAGTAGTGCCAGTGATCAATTTGAGAAGGGTGCTTTTGCCTGCACCATTTTGGCCGACGATACCGACCGCCTCGCCGGGGCCGATGGAAAAACTCACGTCTTTGAGTACCCAGTGTTCTTCGCGCGGGGCAATGGAGGGCACAAACCACGAAGCGACGCGCCGCAATTCACTGCCCCATTGACGATAAGACTTGCCGAGGTTTTGTACGTGCAATTCGCCGCTCATAGCTGGTCTACCATTTCGGGACTAGCCTTACGAAAGATCAGCAAGGAAAAGACCAACAAGACAACAGCGACGATTGCGACCTCACCCAACCCTGCCCAATTGGGTGCGCGGTTATACAGCAGCACGTCCTGGTAGCCGGTGACTATGGGAATGAGTGGGTTTAACACTAGCCAACCACGATATTTTTCTGGAATGATGTTCACCATATAAACCACTGGTGTGAACCAGAACAGGAATTGCATGACGACAGGCACAACCTGCCCAATGTCGCGCATAAATACGTTGAGCACACCGAAGCCCAAACCCAACCCAATCGCCAAGGCGATGGTGACCACCATGAGCACGGGCAGCCAAATTAGCGCAGTGCTGGGTGTGTGCCCCAACACGCCAAAAATCGCCAGAATCGCCACAAAGAGTAGTAAGTTATTGACCAATGCGCTGCCCGTTACGATGAGTGGTAAGGCGATTTTTGGGAAGGCCAATTTTTTAAGAATGTTGCCGTTGTCGATGAACAGGGTTAAGCAACGGTTGACGATTTCTGAAAATAACGACCAACCCAAAATACCGGCCATCAGATAAATGGCATAGGCGTATTGGTTGTCGATACCTGGTAGTTTGGCGGACAATACTGCCGAAAGCACAAAGGCAAATATGAGCACCTGCGCCAGCGGGTTTAATATCATCCACAATCCACCTAGTCGGCTACGGATAAATTTGGTTCGTAGCTCGGTTTTGATGGATGAAATTATAAAAAACCGATAGCGCCACGCAGCGAGTAGTATGGCTTTCATTAAATTGCTCCTATTATTGCCGAGGGTTTATGGGCGTGTGCTGATACACGCCCAGTGATCTTGACGCTGCCAGTGGTTGGTTGGGTGGTACCGGTAATCATTTTGAGCAGGGTGCTTTTGCCTGCGCCGTTGATGCCGATAATGCCCACCGCCTCGCCTGGATTAACCTTGAAGTTGAGGTCCTGCAATACCCACTTGAGCTGATGGCGGAGTTTGCTAAATGGCACCAGCCATTCTGCCAGTCGCGACCAGCGGGTGGGGTATTGTTTGTAGGCTTTGCCTAGATTCGTGATGGTGATGGTGCCCATATTAGTCAGTCCTCGTCATGTCCGGAGAGCTCGGCGAATTGGCGGTGGCTGCAACTTTCTGAAAAGAAGTCACGCTCATTGCAAAACACTTTTGGCTCAATGATAGGCAAAGCGTTCTTTGCGTTGGATGCTGCCATCAAATTCAAACGCGACGCTGATGTAAGAAATGATGAATTTCATCGACTGCTCGACTACTTCAAAAAGCGTGTCGGTAAATTGGCGGTCATCGATGATCATGCTGGGTGTTTTGAATCGTCCGATGTGGATGTGATGACGTATCGGTTCTTTGGCAAACAGTAGCATGGCCGCCCATGTGGGATGGCCGTTGACAATGTAGTTGAGTTTTTCCAGTGCTGTGAGGCCTGTGCTTTCCAATGCGAAGCGCCCGTTGTCGTTCACTTGCCGGATGAAGCGTTTAATCTTGGGCATGGATAAGGCATCAAGCGTGTGGGTACCGGCTTGATGCGCATCCCATGAAAGTTGTAACGATTGCATGTAGAGGTCGGCAATTTCGCCCAAGGCAAGCTGATGATTGGAACTGGCCACGCGCTTGAAATAACGACCTCGCGTATTGACCGGTTTTACGGGGAATTCGCCGATGCGGATGGCTACTACCGTTTTGCCTTGTTCGGTGAACGTTTCCATATCCGGGATAAGCGCTGGACTGGTCGCGGATTTGATTTGCCCCAGCCATTCATTCAACGTTTCTTTGCCCAGTGTCACGCCACAGACAGAGCCGGTATCCGTCACGCCGACCAATACTGTGCCGCCCTGGGTGTTGGCAAAAGCGACTAATGACTCAACCGTGGTTTTGTCAAAAGATGCTTTGCGTTCCAGCGTCTGGGATTCGCCTGCAAGAAGCAAAGGATCAAAGAGCATTGTAGAAATCCTTGGTTTCCGTGCTGATGCGCATCTGGCGTGAGACGAAATAAAAGCTTTTGCGCAGTTCCTGGAAAACCTCTAAAGGTTGGGCTCCCTCTTTCAGCACGCGTGGCTGGTGACGGCGCGGCATATTGCTCGGCAACATCCATTCCGCCAGCCGTGACCAACGGGTGGGGTATTGTTTGTAGGCCTTGCCTAAGTTAGTGATGGTGATGGCGCCCATGTTCAGTCAATCCATTTCAGGCAGTTACGAAGTGCGCTTCCTTCGATACGCCCGCTACGCGGGCTATTCAGGACGAACATCCAACCACACATTGGACGACTGCCTGATTCAGTGTCAATTCTTCGCATCTGATTGGGGCATTGAGGCGATCGGTTTACGCAAGAAAGCGGCGATAAATTGGTGACGGTCGTTGGTGATGAGTTCGTAAACGATTCCCATATCAATATTCATGTAGTCATGCACAATCCGGTTGCGCAATCCAATCACCGCATTCCACTGCTGCGTCTCTTGCGAATTAATATCGCCATGTTGTTCGAGGCTGGCAAAGGCATCATAGGCAGACACGGGTACCGGCATGCCTGCCGATTTGAGCAGGTGTTTTGATTTGCCGATAGCATTTTCGATGAGGACTTGAAGGGCATGCAGCACACCGCTTTGTTCAAGACGTGAAAGCGGTGCGCCTGACTGAATGCGTTGTTTTGCTTCCGCGAGTAGCGCCATTTGCTCGTTGGCAATACGCTCGCTTTCTGCCTGATAAAGATCAAGCCGCATGGTTTTTCCTCCAGTAATAGTCTTCCAGCTCTCCCCAGGTTTGGGTGAGGTAGTGACTCCACGCCAGCGTATCCTCACCTTTGAGAATGATCCCTTCTTCGGCAATCACGGCGCGCATTGCTAATCGCGCCGATGTCATGTCGACCAAGTCAATTTGGTCTTTGTGGATATTAATTGCAGCGGCGATTTGTTGCTTCAGGTTTTCCGCGTGTTCCAGACTGGCCAATCCCTTGAACTGTTTTTTCCATCGAACGGCAATGTCCCAATCACTCTGGCCAGTTGCCATTCCACCTGCCTGGCTTCCGATCAGGATTGCCAGCTCCAGGTCAGGAATGGTCTGTAGCATCTTTTTTAAATGATCCAGTTTGTTCATCCTGGAAATCGCAGTTGAAGGTTATGTAGGTGCGAATTCATTCGCCCGAACAAGAGGTTATGTGCGAATGAATTCGCACCTACAAGGGCAATACAGTACCTTGTATGCATATGACACTCAGCACCAACTGCGTTGTTTAGTCCCTTATTGGTTAAGTCATCGCAATTTGTGACAAGAATGTATCGTAAATCAAGCATTGGCGCAGCTTTACAAGGTGAATCTGAAACAGGTGATGTAGCATCCGTAGGGTGGGCTATGCCCACCATGTCGGGCATAGCCCGACCTACACTTTGGTTCCGGCTCGTCCGGCTTAGTACTCCGTTTCATAAGTTCACACACGTATTTCTCAAGTTACAGTTGTAGCCCGGATGCAGCGCAGCGTAATCCGGGAAGAACGGAGCGTCGCACTCCCGGATTACACTGCGTTTCATCCAGGCTACGGTCTGAATTGTCAATATAAATACGTATGTATATTTACGAAAATAACTACTTAGGTTCATACCAAATAATCCATTAACCCGGCCCGCACAGATTTAACATCTTGAGATGATAAATGTCCGATAGTCTTCAAAACCAGGTTTTGATCCAGCGTGAATAATTTCAAACGAAAGTGGCAAGCCACTTTTAGCCCAACTGCTTGCCAATGAGTGAATGAAACATCACCGGGCCAAACGTTATCCGTGGCCGTGGTGATCATGGCCAAAACAAGTTGTTTGTGCTGCTGATTAAATCGCTCATTGGAAATCACCAATGCCGGGCGGCGCTTTGCTGCGTCGCGATCCGTGAATGGAAAAGGAACGGCAACCACATCGAATGCTTTAAAGGTCACGCCAAGCCTCTTCGTCCTGTGGCGAGTTCCATTCAGATAGAGTTTCTTGCAACGCTAATAACTCGACGTCAGCGGACGGATCAATACGTCTAATGGTGATCCGGTTGTTGCTATCCAGGTCGAACGCCAGCATATCGCCCTCCCGAATATGAGCGGCTTCTCTGATACGTTTGGGGATTGTTGCCTGGCCTTTGGTCGTGACGCGTGCAAGCTCCATGATTTTCTCCATTCATTACTACAAGTAGCCATTTACCACTTTTACTACCACCGAGCAAGTACTGCGCGTATTGCAAAACAGGCTGCCACAAGATCGAAGGGTTGCCGGGATCGCCAGCACTCCCGTATCAAGCCTGGCCATCCTGAAAACTGCAGTTGACCGTTTGCATTTTTATGCAGCCCGCGTGATGATTGATTTTTGCATCTTTGATACCACTCACCTTCCGGGTGACCCCCTGTAGGAGCGCGCCCCTACAAGTTTCAACTGCGTTTTCCAGGGTCATAGTTCATCCACCATTTCGCCGGCATGCTTACGAAAAAGGTACATACCTAAAACGCACATGGCAACAGCAAGGAGGGTTACGGGCAGCAGTCCTTGCCATGACGGCCACTGGCCGGTAACAAGAATATCCTGGAATGCGCCGATAAGGTTAGCCATTGGATTGTAGCTCATCAGCGCGCGCACGGACTCGGGCAGGATGCTGATTGGATAGACGATCGGTGTGAGCCAGAACCAGAACTGGATGACGATCCCGAAGAATTGCCCCACATCGCGGAAGAAGACATTGAGCACACCCAGCGTGATGCCAAGCCCGATCGCGAAAGCAATCAGGATCATCAAAACAGGCAC
>Ga0209211_10001809_pt1 | contig 38816 bp, 30 predicted proteins | sample RifGroA2_FD_183992 | JGI IMG/M metagenome (GOLD analysis project Ga0209211, IMG submission 183992) | Groundwater microbial communities from Rifle, Colorado, USA - Groundwater A2 (SPAdes) (version 2) | ecosystem: Environmental > Aquatic > Deep subsurface > Groundwater | place: Rifle, Colorado...
TGCTTCATCCATCCAACCTTTTCAAGTAGTTCCCATAGCTCTTCTTCTTTTTGAATTGAGAGTTCCAGAGCTTTTATCACTTTGCTTCCGAAGTCCCAGTCAGAATAAATTACGGTTTGCCATAGGTCGAAAATTATTGCTTTAATCATTATACAAAATTAGCCACTTGAACTTAAAAAAGAATTAATCATGATATTATTCTTACAACCATCTGCTGATCTGGAGATGGTTGGAATCGGTATACAATGTCCCTGTCTATTTTGATTACAGTGCCCGGCCTTACGTCGGGACGATCCTTTTTCAGCGTACCATCAGGAAGATATTTTTCTATTTCTATTCTTCCAATTCCTGATTTGACATAAAGAACTTCTCCACTTTTTGTCCTGTGAGACTCCATTGAAATTGTTGGAGAATGTTCGACACGTTTGTCTACCCATCCTGCGAGATAACCAAGAACTGGGTGAGTAGCTAGATTTTCAGGATATGATATCTGAAAAGTTCCGTGCATTGTATAATTATTGCCAGAGCTGGTATAAAAAATAATAGCGGAGGGTGGATTTCCACCGGGATTCAATCCCAGATTTGAATTCGGCAGATAAGATTTAATTTCTTATCTTCCACCGACCTCCGGGTGTCCTAGATCAACCTATGGGCCATTCGCACTTACAATGGATGTAAAATCGACGAGCACTCCAGGCTGCTCTACCCCGCTATACTTCTAATAAAATCCTTTAGGTTTTAAATAGACATATTAATTGCATTACAGGAAAATTACAAAAAATTTCTCACAAGAATAAATAGTCAGGACGCACAGAAGTATTATTGGATGGTCGGAAAAATTATAGCTATTGATGAGTGCGGATCCATAAATGATCCTATGAACCCCTTTTCTGTTGTAGTTGCAAATATTTCTTATGACCTGAGCCGTCTGAAAAAACACTATCAAGGCAGGAAATTGAGAGGAGGATACAGATATACAGAACCGACCGGAGAGTTTTTTTATCTTACTATTGACCCAAAGATGCTAAGAGTGGCATCACATACTTATGGACAACTGAAAAGCTATACAGCAGCAATATTAAATGGCAGCTTTTATCCTTTCATGCTTCGAAAGGACGCTATTGTAAGACTTCTTGAAACAGCTGATTATGATCCACAGAGAGACGTGGCTTTGATTGATTCTTTCTGTAAATGTTCTGCACTCAAGGAAATAATAATGGAAACCTGGCAAAGAGTCTATGGTGTTGAAGTTCCAAGGCAATCAGTCAGATGTCAGAGAGGAGCTGACATGGTTTTTCCTGATGTACATGATGCTGATTCAAATGCGTTCCGTCTCTTCGATCGCCTGACACATGATGATTACGATGAGGACGACCCAACATTTTTCTCAAGGCGCGTAACGCTTACGGACGATGACATCATACGCTATAACCTTGACAGACACCGACGAAGAGAAGTAAGAAAACTAATGAAAACACGCGAAATAGAAATGCCTTTTTCACTATAAATTCTTTCTTTCTAATTTATTCTATAAAAATTTCAATTAAACATGGGGTGATAGTACTTTGACAAAAATATTGGGCATAGACGAGTCCGGTAGAGCTCTATGAGTACCGTTAGGCCCTGTCTGTGGACCGATGACAATTTGTGGTTATCTTATTGACAACGAAAATCTGGCGGAGCTGAAAGTGCTTGGCGTCAAGGACTCGAAGCTGCTTACGGAGGCAAAACGTGATGAACTTTATCCGCTTCTCAAAAAAATCGCTCATGATTTTATTGTCCTGAAGGTTTCTGCTGAAGAAATCGACAAGTTGCGCAGCGAAAGCAATCTGAATGCTTTAGAAATAGAACGAATGCAGCATATTATAAACATGTTCAATCCTGACAAGGTTATAATAGACTCGCCCGAGGTTGATACGTCAAGCTTCTCGAAAAAGGTAATGGCCAAAGTCAGGAACAAAAAGATAAATATCGTGGCTGAAAATTTTGCTGATAAAAAATATCCTGTTGTGGGTGCTGCTTCTATTCTCGCTAAAGTGGAACGGGACAGTGAAATAGCAAAGCTGCACAAAAAACACGGCTTTTTCGGCTCTGGATATCCGAGCGACGAAATCACAATCAGGTTTTTAAAGGATTGGATTAAAAAGAATAAAGAGTTTCCATCTTTTGTACGCAAAAGCTGGTTTACTTCGCAATGGATAAAGAAAGAGAAGGAGCAGAAGAGTATCGGGAAATTCCTAAGTAAGTAAAAATGGAGCGTTAAAGCGTGTAATTATAAGAGGTTTTAACTATGAATTTGAAATCGTACTTTGATGTTGAATTGAGGACAACAGTTGTTTATGCAGTTATTGCTGTTATCATGGGCTATGTTTCCATGACCATCAACAACACGGCAATGGCGGCTCTTGTGGCGATAATAGTTCTTGTTATATTGACATTTGTTTTGCGGGCTGTTTTCAAGATAAAGGAAGGCGCAAAATGGTGGATGGGCAACGGGGTAATTGTTTACCTGTTCCTGTGGGTTATAGTTTGGACGATTTTCTACAATACTTACATAATTTAGGTGAGATTCATCAAGGCAAACAACACGGAAGAACGAGTTTACACGACAGATGCTGCAAAAATGGCAGGAAAGCGTGCAACTATTTTTGGCTGGGTGCGCAAGACAAGGGACTTGGGCAGCTTGATGTTTATTGTTCTCTACGACCGTTTCGGTGAAATTCAGGTAACATTAAAAAAAGGCGACAAGAATTTTGAGATGGCCAGTAAAATATCAAGAGAGAGTGTTCTCAGAGTCACAGGCACTGTCACAAAAAACGAAAAGGCTCCAGGCGGAATCGAGCTTAATCCAGATGAAATAGAGGTTATTGCCAGAGCGGAATCGCCTCTGCCGCTGGAGACAGACCCGAAAATAAAGTCAGAGCTAGACACGCGCATTGACAACAGATTCATTGATCTTCGCAAGAAGGAGAATGCTGCTATTTTTGCGATAAAAGACGTGATTTACAGAAGCTTTATCGAATATCTTGAGAAGGAAGGATTCACGCTGATGCACACACCGTGCATCATTGCTGCAGCGACTGAAGGCGGTACTAATCTTTTCCCGCTTTCTTACTTTGACAAGGAAGCTTTTCTGGTACAAAGCCCGCAGCTCTACAAGCAGATGCTGATGGCTTCTACGTTTGACAAAGTAATGATAATCACGCCAGCATTCCGTGCCGAAGAGCACAACACAATCCGCCACCTTAATGAATGCCTGCAGATGGACATAGAGACAGCTTTCGTGAAGGATGAAGAGGGCGCGCTGAAATACGCTGAAGGTGTAATAAATTATATTTACAAGCAGGTCGCGGAAAAATGCAAAGAGGAGTTAAAAGCATTAGATAGAAAATTGGACGTTCCGAAGATGCCTTTCAAGCGAATGACCTATGATGATGCGCTTAAGTTTCTGGCAAAGGAGGGAATCAAGATAGAGTGGGGCAATGACTTCACTCCAGAAGCAGAGAAGATGATAGGCAAGCATTTCAATCCGGTCATAGTAACAAAATGGCCGACAGACATACGCGCCTTCTACTCAATGCCTGAGCCGGGACGTGAAGAGGTTTGCCGCGGCTATGACATGCTCATAGATGGCATTGAAGCCATGTCTGGCGCACAGCGCGTTCATGATTACAGACAGTTGGTTGATATATTGAAAAAACGCGGCATGAATCCAGACAATTTCAAGTTCTATACTGACGCCTTCCGTTTTGGCATGCCCAGCCACGCGGGCTGGTCCTTTGGTCTTGAACGGCTGACTATGTTCATCTGCGGACTCAAGAACATCCGCGAGGCAACTTTGTGGCCTAGAGACAGAACAAGGCTTACACCGTAACAACTAGTTTTTAATAATTACTTAGATAGGTATGAGTATGCAACTCACATCTGATATCAAAAAAGGTGATAAATACTTTGTCGCTAGGTGTCCTGAATTAGGCGTTACAACACAGGGCAGAACATTGGAAGAAGCAAAGGAAAACCTTAAAGAAGCGGTTGAATTGCATTTGGAAGCAATGGTTGATTATATGATTAAGCACGGAAGCGTCCATATTGAAAGAGGAAAAATTGTTCAGAACTGATTCTCATGAAATTTCCTGTTATTTCTGGAAAAGAACTCATAAAAATATTATATAAGAATTTTGGATTTTATCCTATTAGACAAAAGGGCGACCATGTTACAATCACAAACGACAAAGCTTTTGTGACAGTTCCGCTTCACAAGGAATTAGATATAGGAACTTTAAAATCCATTCTAGACGACTGCGGTATTTCAAGAGAAGAATTCATGAAAGCTTGTAGTAAATAATCTATTTCGAATATTCGTTGATATCGGGTTTTATGATTTTTGCCATAAGCCTCTTTCTTTGGAAATCTGCAAAGAGCGAAGCTCTTTGAGATGCCAGAAAGCTTCGCTTTCTGAGCAAGAAAGACCCTTGGGAGAACTCGAGGAAAGCAAAGCTTTCCTGAGTTGCCAAAAGATTCCATCTTTTGAGCAAAGAAACATATTATTTTGAATAATCACCAATTTCTGGCTTTATGATTTCTGCCATGTCCCGCGAGCTCATGTTTATCGAAATCTCATGAAGACCGGCGTTGAAGTTCACTGTTGGATTGTCGAGAATATGACGGTCCATCAAAACCTGCAAGCCGAACAAATTGCCGAATGGATGGACACTTCCCACCTCGCAGCCGGTCACGCGGAAAACGTCTTCGGCGCTGGCGAGCGAGGCTTTTCCTATTTTTTGCCGAAGACGGTCAAAATCTATTTTTTTGTCGCCGGGCACCAAAATCAGGAAGAAACCTTTTTCCGATTTCACAACCATTGCCTTTACGCCGCTGCTCAATGGCACGCCGCGCATTTTCGCTGCCTGTTCTGACGTATAGGCGCGCTCATGGGTGAGGACTTTGTATTCTACATTGTTCTCGTCCAGTAGATTTTTCAACGCTTCTACTTCCGGTTCCATTCAGTCAACACTCCTCAAAAATTCTATCATGTTGAAATTTATCTTGCGGCTGTGCAGAAGTTGTATGAAATATGTCTGTGATGATTTTGGCACCATAAAAACAGTTGAAGCAAGTTGTTTACCGCCGTTTTTTGTCACCAAACCCTCTGATTTGTAGTTGGCTTCTATCCTGCCAAAAAGCAGTCTCCTTATTTTTAGATATAGTTTTTTGTTTTTAGGCAGAGTGAACGAAAAAAGCACTATTTTTTCCGTTTTCTGTGTCTGTACTGACTTTGAAAAGAGTTCAATGCCTTCTGATTCTATGCTGTTCTTCAATTCCCAGTCTTTCATCTGCCCGACTTTCACTGAGATAGGATACGTGAAACTGAAAAGCTTCCATTTATCAAAATCTTTTGACATTACGAATTTTCTTTTAGCCGATTCGGACGCCTTTAGTATGGGTTTTTCATCGGACCCCCCGCAATCAAGAAAAACGTCTATATCGCTTTCTTTGTCTAGTTCCCCTCTTGCGCCTGAACCGAAAAGGTAAGCTGATATTATCTTATCCTCAACGCTTTTTTCAAGAAAAAGAAATGTGAGAAAGTTAAGCGCGTAGCTGGCAGCTTTTCTGGCCTGGTCATTCATCAAGATCACCTATTCTTTCCATTAATATATTCTTGAGCTTGTTGAAGGAATTCACAACAGACTCTATCTGCGTTTTCGTCGGGCGACCATATACAAGATTCGTTCTGTTGCCTTCTATGGTGTAAATAAGGTCATATACCTTTTCTTTTGAAGGGAAATCCACCTTTAACTTCCTTTCTATTAGTGGCTCTACTTTTTGCTCAGGCAGTGGTCTCTTGAACCAGTCATGCTTGAGCATTTTGCCTATGGGTATCTTGCCCTCCTTATGCAGGTAGGTTTCAAGCATCTCTATGGCGCAAGCTGACGCATGAAAGCCTATAGTAACAGGTCTCTTCTCAATACCCACAGCTATGGCACCTTCTATAGCTTCCATGCTTTCATTAATTCTTTTCTTGTGGTCTCTTATAGCGCTCATATTGGATTATTAGTTCCAAAAATATTTAAACTTTTTGGTACTAAAGTTCCATATATTTGGAAGAAAAGTTCCAGAAACCCTGTTTATGATTATTGGTACTATATTTACTCGCATAGATTTTTTACTTTCGTTTCCGAACGCCATAGCCCTTTAGGGTATGAATGAAGATAAGAGGAAACGAAAGGAGGCGCCAGCCGCTTTAGCGGCTGGAGGCTCCACTCCTTACAACTCTACAAGGAGGAATTAAAAATTCCTCCAATATAGCTTAATTTTTCAGAAATTATGTTTATATTCAGGAAAAACCAATAAAATCTTAGTGCATTATCAACAACCATCATTAATAGTGTGGATGTTGGGTATTGCTGACGGTGGTTGGAGATGTCAGTATATATGAGACTCCCAACTGTTGACAGAGGCGGTATACCGAACATGAAAGCTCAAACAGCTTTAGGTATATTTATCGCGTTTGGAGTAGTATTATTAGTTTTGATGTTATCCCCGAAAACGAGTTTTGCAGCATCTTGTGGCGACGGTTTGTGCGAACCGTCAGAATATCCTTGGTGCGAAGACGATTGCGGATATTGCGGTGATGGTCGGTGTTTAGGTTATGACCCAACTGAATGCCCTCAGGATTGCGGAGGCGGTACTTGCACTCCTCCGTGTACTGGTAGTCAGATATGCCAGAGTGGTGTATGCGTTTCTGATGGTGGCACTGATACAGGCGTAGCGACAGGGGTCGGCGACGTGAGCACATGCTCTGGCACAACAGGCTGTACAGGCGCTACATGTCGCTGGAGCAAATGCGCGACAACTGCCGACCCAACAAAGATAGAGTTCACATTTACCATACCTAATACGTGCATTGGAAATTCAAGATATGACTCATCGCGGAGAAAATATGTTCCTGCAAAACCGTGTGCTACGAATGCTGTTTCGTTTCCTGACAGCGTGAAGGATGCTTATGCCAACAACTGCCTGCACAGTATTCTTCTTACACAGGTTCAGTCTGATGATTATGGCAAAGTATGCGCTGGTGCAGGGTGCAGCTCTAGCAGCGCTTCAGCTACCGGCATTATTTCGGGTCCAGGAGGAGGCGCTGGCGGAGGGGGTGGAAACTCCTTTGTTTCTGGTACACCAGTGCTGCTTGCCGACGGTAGTTCAAAACCAATTGAAGAAATAAGTATTGGAGACAAAGTCCGTTCGTTCGACCCGGAGACCAGCAGGTTTGCCACTGGCAATGTCACTTCTATTCTTACACGAGATGTTCAGGAAAGTTATATTATTGACTTTGATGACGGTTCAAGTGTGGGAGTTACTGGCACACACCCATTTTATGTCAAGACAGCCGCTTTCGGAGTTCCTACTGTACATAAATATTTTGTGCAGGTTAAAGACCTGATGGCTGACGACCGAGTCTACAAAGCGGCTAATGATCAAGCAGTTCCTGTTAAGATTACTGCTATTCGGCAGATATCAAAGTCAGTTACAGTGTATAATTTCAACGTTGAGATGTTTCATACATATATTGCCAACAACATGATGGTTCATAATATTAAACCTCAACCAGCTGTCCTGGCAAAGCCAACATTCAGCGTTACGGGATTCACGACAGGCGCTGGCGGTGTTATCTATACAGCAGCGAGCAATGGCGTCTGGTCGCCAAACATTGATGCGACCAATGCTTTTGACAGTGCAAATCCACAAGTGAGTCTTTATGTTGAGGATAAAATAGCAGCGAGCGGCGGCGGAGCGTCAAGAACCATAGGCGCGACGTTCAAGGTAATAATTCTCAACCCATCACCGACGCAAAAGTGCGTTATGGACACGGCAACAGGAAAACCAAAGATAGTGGTGCTTTGTGCTGGCACGACAGTAGAATGCACCCAAACACCAACGGAAATCCCAACGCTTACCGCGCCGCGCTGCATTGACGTGACCAGTCAGGCGAGATGGTATTCTACGGGCAATTCTACTTCGAAGTGCGTTGACAGTAACCAATACAAAGCCATGGTTACGCCACAGCAATATCTGGTACCTATATGCACGAAGAATGTAACAGACCCGACATTTTCAAAATATGGTAATTATAAAACTAATGCAACCCAACCCGGCGACCCGCCTGGAGGCGGTCCTCGCACAAGGAATAACTGGACGACAAGAACATCCTGCGGCACCCTTGGCTGCGACACTGCTACTGGACAGTGTCGTACTGGTGGTGGCGGCGGATGCCCTGCCGGACAGACATTGTGCAGTGATGGTGTTTGCAGAACTAGTTGCGTAGGCGGCGGCACTTGCATAAAACCTCCTTCGCTTACTTCAATAACCGCAGCGCCGCGGTATGTGGCGCCTACAGGTATTGTAACAATGACAAGCATTGGTTCGAGCACTGAATCCATAGTAACCAACGGTACCCCGAGGCAAATGAAAGTCAAACTGGAGTGTGGCACAGCAACAGGTGACTTTAACACAACTGCTCCCCGACCAGGCGGGAACAATACAAATCCCCCACCAGGCGGAGGCAGTTGCGATGCGCCAGCCGGCTCTGCAAGTTACACTGCCAAAGTAATTGCTGCTATTGATGCTTATTTGGCTGCATATCCCAATATAGCAAGTAAATCAGGCAATGACGATGAGGCTGTGTTTACTTATCTGGAAGGTGTTGCTGAGAAATTCAGAACACAAAATCCGGGCTTTTCTGCGAGTGGTAATGTAATAAATTGTAATGGCAACCGCGGAAACGACGGACTAATAGTCGGCAGCAGCACTGACAGCTATGGCCAATATTATGATTTAATAAATGGCGTTGTTGCGGGCAACGGCGGCACAATCGCTGAGTCGAGCTGGGCATCGTTTGTCGAGCTCGCCAATTGGAGAAGATGCAATTGCGGAAGAACTACACCAACAGGTTCGGCGACAGCCCGGCCCACGTTTAGTGTGACAGGAGCTTCCACTGGCGCCGGAGGCTGCCAGTCAGTAACTCAATCAGGTGTTCTATCTATTTTGCAGCCACACTCTCCTGATAACACAGGAATAATGGAAGCTCTTCCTGAATTACAACAAGCCTTTGGTTCCCAAGTTCAAGTACTTTATCATCCCATAAGGCTCGACAAAGTAGATTTTGGAGGAGGCATGGTTGTTGATGTTATTAATGGTGCCACAGGTCAGCCTGCTAGTGTTTCTGGAGCTACATGGGGATGGATTGTAGAAACACCTTGCGGCGGCACAGGCAACACAGGCAGCACAAGTGTCTCGTGCCAGACAGGCACCTTTAGTGCCAATCTGTGCAGCGGGCAATTGACTGACAGCAACCCAACATGTACTTTTACTGTTCCGCCGGAATGGAGAGGCGGCGGACATTTCCAGAACCTTTACTGCCGCCTGAAGGACGAATCTGGTTTGTACTCAAACTCAAGCAGGACAAGCATAATAGTTGACAACACGCCGCCTGTGTCTCAAATAACTGCGCCAGCGGCAAACAGCGCCCAGACAGCCAACTTCCAGATTAGTGTCACGGATTCAGATGACTCTGGCCTGGACAAGTGCTACTATACAACCTCAACCACTTCATCTTCCACTGTTTTGCCGCGGGCAAATATCGCACTTTCTAATCCTTACAAAGTATGGAGGCCGCTCGATGTGGCTTATAGCACTAGGAGCGATGTGGCGCTGGCTGTTTGGAATGACAATACAGTTACCAAAGGGGCTGTCGGACAATTAATAAAGGGCGACGGAACACTGATTGGCAGCAACTTCATACTCGGAACCAATAACGATTTCAGCGGCGGCATCAAAGTCGCTTACGATGAGGACGATGATTTATTCTTAGTTGTATGGGGCACTGGTGTTGGCAACAGCATGGGGCCGACCTATGGCTCGCTTGTCAGACCAGACGGCACATTTGTCAAGCAGAATTTTGTTATCATGAACGATTGTAATGTAGGCATCCATGCTTCCTCTAGTGGGAATATAGCCTACAGCAAAAACGCTAAAACATTCTATGTAACCTGCACACACGGCATCATAACTACTGGTAGCATTGTAGGCAATTCAGTTACGCCAGACGGCACTGTTGGAAACGAAGTGGTTGTGACAGGCGGCGGCATGTTTGGTTCTTCAGTTGCAGCAAGCGGGAGCACTGAACTTGTTACGTGGTTTGATTCAAACGACATTGCCTACGGCAGACTATACGACTCTAATGGCGCCGCTTTGACAGATCCAATCAGGATTTCAACCGGAACGCTGGGAGGTTATGTGGCGCTTGTTCCGTTCTATGATACTACACGCAATGAGTACACCGTTTTCTACTGGGGAAGTGTTGACAAAAAACTTTACAAACGCACTATTGGACCAAGCGGAACTTTGGGAACCGAGTCTACCGTGTTCACTAACAACAATGTTGGAGTCAGTGATATTGCCTACAATCCTTTGACTGGCAGTTATTTTGTCGCGGACCAGCATATTAATGATAATGGAAACGGGTACATTGAAATAAGCAGCAGCGGAACTGCGGCAGCGTCTGTCAGAGTTTCTGAAGACACAACACTTCCGCACTATACACCAGCTATAATAGCTACAAAGAGCAACGTGCCGCTCACGATAATGAACCGTGCGGGCGATGCTTATGCACAGTTCGGCGGACTGAATGGCGCAATTAACGGCGCCAAGCTCAGGACGTGCAATAGCCAGACAACAATAACTGTCGGACCTGGCAATGACTGTCCTAATCAAGGCGCGTGCACTGTCAGCGCTTTTGCGACTGATATCACCGGCAACGTTGGCACACCTGATTCGCGCAGCTTCACCATAAAATTGATTCTCACAAATATTACTTCGCCGCCGGACAACAGCAACCAGACCGGCAACTTTTCCGTTGATGTTCAGGACCGGGACTTTGCTTCTACGACAAACAGTACACTTACATGCACTTATGATGTCTATAGCATTGGTTCAACATCTACAAAGACCGTGAACAACGCAGCACGCAGATGCAACAGCAACTTCACAGTCACAGTAGGACCTGGTGGCAACTGCACTAACATGGGGCAGGGCTCATGTAAAGTTGTCGCAAAAATTGACAAGACCATGAACGGCACCAGAGTTGAAGATACCAGCGAGCGTTTCTATAACATTGACTGGGTTACACCTTTCTCAGAAATTGTCAGCGCGCCTACCAATTGGGTAACTTCTGACTTCACTATTTCTGTAAGGGATAACGCTCAGGGCGTTGCCAGCAGAATATCAAAATGCCAGTACAGAGTGGTCAGCAATGTAACACAGACAGTGCCGTGGACTGACAGGACCTGCGGCATTAATGCGCCTGTCAGCATACCGATAACCGTCGGGCCTGGCAAAAACTGCAGGCATGAGGGCGGCGACGCGTGCACGATAATTGTCAGGCCTTTGGACATGTCTGGAGCGCCGGGCATAGAGGACAATGTTTCTGTTCCAGTACTTTTCAATGCCACTCCAGACGGATTTTCAAGCACAATAACCACGCAGACCGAGAGAGGGCTAAACTTCAGCGGCACTACGCGGCAGGAACTGAGAGCATACACGTTCTACGTCTGCAACAAAAACTCGAATGTTAATAGCTGCATAGCAGCATACAACAGCAACAACAAAGGCGTTAACAAGCCGAACTTCTGTGGTTCGCTTCTTGGAAAATGCGACGTGAGGTGCAGCGATCAGACAGCTTCATACTACTTTGCCGCGAGAGGCACGCCGGTCGGCCAATCCACGACGGTTACTGTTGTCAGTTCTATCATGTCCGCGGCGTGTCCAACGTTTAACATAGGCACAATAAATGAATGGTATCAAATATTTACTCAGCTCGAAGTGGAAATTGGCACTGAAATAGGAATTATTGATTCTTGCATAAACCAGAACGGCGTGTCGAATCTTTGCAATAACGAGACACTTGCGATTCTAAGGGAAGCGCTGCTTATTACCCAGGACCACTTAAAATACATGAATGTTACTATGCGAGACCTTACGGTTACAACGGCGCAGCAGCTGATTCAGCGCTCGATAGAAAAGAGAGACGAACTTTCTGCGCTTCTCGGCAGAATAAGACCGCCGACGCTTGTAACAACGACTGTTATCATGCCTGATGTCGTAAGATTTAACCGCAGCATGGACTTGATCGCCCTGATAAACAAGAATGGTCCTACGGATGTCTTTGGAACCGTTTACTGTACAATAACAAAGCCTGGCAATGTGGTCCAGCAGAACAAGTCATCTTGTCTTGCATTAGTCGGATCTGGACAACGCATGGTCACATATACGGTTCCGTTCATGCCTGACAGGATGGGAACATGGAGCTACAGCTGCAAACTGGGACGCTCGGTAAGACCGGACTGCTCCTTTGAGGTGAACCAGACACCTGTCAGCGACACGTTTGTTGTGTTACCAGTTGCGAGCACTTTCATACACTCATTATCAGCTCCAGACAACGTGATAAGGAGTAGCGTAGCAACTACAGATGTTGTTGTGACAAATCCTGACAGCATGGCAAGGTTTGTTAATGTAACCTGCAGTTTCAAATATATGGCCAACGGGCAGCTGATTACAAGAGTAAATTCATCAGGCTGCATTAATGCTGTTGCTGGTGATACAACAGTTCCTGTTAATATGTATGCCAGCACTCTTGGCGAATGGAACGTAAGCAGCTGCACTGTATATTCGTCTTCATCATCGAACTGCGCCAGCCAGTCGCGCGATAATGTTTCTCTTGACACTGCGAGCTACATGGTGATCCTGCCTAGTACGGTTTTCATTGAGTCTGTTAGCGTGCCTCAGACACCTGTGCTGAACAACTCTCTGGTTAGCATACCGGCTGTTATTAACAACCCTACAAATGATGTTGCTTATGTCACTTTGAACTGCGGAATGACAAAGCCGCAAAACGGCGGCTCGCTGATCGTCACAGACCAAAACGGTGTTGATTCTGGCAGGACGAGTTCGTTCACGCTTGACACCACAACTGACCGCGTCGGCATGTGGAACATAAGTTCCTGCAGTGTTTCGGTCTCACCAGTTCCGGACTTCTCGAACAGCGCGGTTGTTTTTACGCGCAACAATGTGGGCGCATTCAATGTTATCGCCAGAACCAATCTTACAATAACAGACGTAAGCCCGCAGGGTACAGTCCAGAACAACACATTCACCAGTATAAGCGTTTCTATTACAAACCCTTCCAATACGCGTTATGGGCGTGTTTCATGTATTGTAAGAGACCCAATTAATAGAGCTCATGTCAACAACTCTGCTTGCCTGCTGGTAACAAGCAATGCGCAAAGAGTTTTCGCCGTCAACTTTTTCGCAAACAGAACAGGTGAATGGCACATCCCACAATGCTCTGTTTACGGCTCAGCTTATTCTGACTGTTCCCAAGCGTCACTGCATGATACAAAAACTTTTGTTGGCAAGTCGTTTAATTCAACAATTACCTGCACTAATGGCTTGTACAGCGCGACCAATCCGACAACAGGCATATGCCAGGAATTTGGCAACAACTGTAACATACCTGCCGGCTGGATAAATATAACAGCAGGTTCGTGCCCGGCTGGTCCTGGTGTTGTTTACATATCGTCGGTCACTGTTCCAACAAGCGACGTCGTAAATAATTCCAATGTTAACATAGACACACTTGTGGCAAATCCAGTAAATGATGACAGGTTTGGCCAGGTCAGCTGCACTGTCAGAAGCCCGAGCGGCGCGACACAACTTCTTACTTCGTCCTGCCAAGGCATACCCGCAATAAACACGCGAACATACAGAATAACACTCCCTGTGAATACAGTTGGCATTTGGAACGTTACGAGATGCAGTGTCAATGCTTCCACAGATTGTGCCTCGGTAACGCTGCAGCACACCTTCAATGCGAGCAAGACAATAAATGTCATACGCGGCATCAACCTTTCATTTGTTTCATTCTCACTGCCGCCGGACGCAGTGGTTAACAGTGTTGTGCAATTACAGGCTGCTATGAGAAACCCTTCAGACGCAGCGAGATACGCGCGCGTGTTCTGCAGCTTCAGGAATCCGAATAATCTGGATGCGTCAAATACAACAGCATGCCTGCAGGTGGCAGGAACATCCACGTCGACATTTGGAGTAAACATACACACGAATATTGTTGGAACATGGAATGTTCAAACGTGCACATTGCGCGGCTCCCTTGATTCAAGCTGCGCAGAACTTCATGACACTGAATCCAACATAGGAGCGTTCAACATAACTGCTGTATCACCACCGCCGGCGCTTGCAGAACTTTTCATAAGCAACATAAGTGCCAGCTCAGCAGCACAAAATGACAGCCGCGTAAGCGTTCTGGTTTATGGAAGAAACAGCAACCTTGCCAACAGCAGCTATGCTCATGTGGGATGTGATTTCCTGAACCCGCTTGGCGGACTGACAAGGCAAACATCCTCATGCATGCAGGTAACTGCCAATAGCACGGTACGCTTCGGTGTTTCACAGCTGCTTAACATACTTGGAACATGGACTGTACGAAACTGTTTCATAAACGCGTCAAACACGAACAATTGTGCACCTTCAGCACTTAATAATGTTTCAACTGAATCAAGATCAATAACAGTCTCGCTCCCTCCAAACCTTTATATCACAGGTGTCAACGCGCCTGACGCTGATGTTGTAAATAACACGAATGTAAATATAGATATTTTTGTTAACAATCCTCTCAACGACGACAAATATGGCTTTGTAAGCTGCATAATAGAGAACCCTGCTGGCATTAACCAGACCAAAACCACACCATGCTCTTTTGTGCAGAGGGCCAACAACAAGAGATATAATGTTTCTTTATTTGCTGGAGTTGTCGGCTCGTGGAACGTGAGGAACTGTTCTGTTAGATCTTCAGCAAGCGCCAGCTGCGCCAGCTCCTCGGTTGCAGGAGAACTTATAAACGGCGACACATTCAATGTGATACGCGGCTACAACCTTACCCTTTCGTCATTGTCTGTGCCGCAATCTGTTTATGTAAACCTGCCTTTGTACGTGGCATACACGCTGAGAAACCCTTCAACCTCTGACCGGTATGCCCGGGTTACATGCACCATGACAAAGGGAGGACAGAGTGTTGTTAACACGTCATCATGCATGACCATAGGACCTGAGTCATTCATTGATAATAACGCCGTGTTTACGCCTGCTTCAACAGGGACGTGGTCTGTTACTTGCGTGGCTGAACGTTCTTTCGACGCAGGCTGCACTTCTCTCGAGGCGCACGACAGGAATTCAGAAAACTTTAATGTAACGACTCCGCCTGACCTGTTCATACAATCAATAGATGTGCCATCACTTGCACCCAAGGATTACGAAGTCTTTACAACGCTGAGAATAAGGAATCCTGCAATTACAAACGCTTACGGCTTTGTCCAGTGCACGTTCAAAAACAGACTTAATGAAACAACGTACAATAACTCTGACTGCCTTAACATGACTTCTGACACAACCACAGTAAGCATGGGTATCACACCAGCGCTTCGCGGCAACTGGAGTGTTTACAACTGCTATGTGAACGCCACACCACTCACTGATTGCAGCTCGTCAAGGGTGCATAATATCTCGACGACAGAAAAATCGTTTAACGTGTTCGCGCCGGTTCTCTCCTTTGTCGGTAGCATAAATCTTGCGTCTTCAAATCTTATGGTTGGTGATATTGCTGACATAGTTGTTAATGTGAAAAATACAGGAGAACGAGAATATCTTACCTTTGTCAACTGTACTCTTATCAATCCTCTCGGAGTTTCTTATATGCTTACGACAACGCCGCAGACGCTGCAAATAGATGAAACAAGAGACTTCCATCCGCAGCGCCAGGTTGATGTTTCAGGAACATGGAAAGTCGGCATCTGCGGCGCTTACAGCATAAGCAGCCCGCCTAAGCTGGAAGCAAGCAAGACAGTTAACCATAACTTTGACGTGCTGTATGCGGCTTCAACAGACGAGTGCAGCAGCAGCGTTCCATGCCAGGTCGGCTTCACTTGTGAGAGCGGAAAATGCGTAGCTGCCCAGCCGCTTTGCACTGCAAGCAACTGCCCAGGCACAAAACAGGGGTGCTACTGCTCCAATGACCAATGCGTTTCGTGTGGACAGGGCTATACATGCTCACGGGCCAGTTGCGTTCCGGAGACGCCGGTTATCAACACTTGCAGATCAACCAATGATTGCACGTCTGGCAACATATGCGTAAACGGAGTATGCCAGCAAAAACCTGTCGAATGCTACAGCAATAGTGATTGTGGCGTCAATTATGTATGCAGCTCAGGAAGCTGCGTTGTGTCTGTTCAGAAGCCGCTACTGGATGAGAAAATAATATATTTCCTTATAATACTCCTTGCAGTATTAATGGTTCCCATAATTTTATTCATTTATATTAAGCGTGCAATATAACTTAAGTAATGGATTGGTAATGCTATGAAAAGCTCTGTTGAAATGCTCAAGGAAACACTGCGAAAGGGGTATTGTGGTACTACAATATCCTTAGCAGCTAGCAGTATGACGCAAGTAACCAGAAGCGCGAAGCGCTTCGTTCGGTTACGCCATACTGCTCCTGCAGTGTTTCCACTAAACTTTCAACAGAGCTCTAAGAAAGGAATTTCCCTGCCGACAAACATGATAATAGTTGTTGTGATAGCAGCGCTTGTGCTTGTTGCACTCGGCGCGTTTTTTATCACAACATCCGGTAGCAGCATGTCAGATGCCGAAGCCCAGAGAATTTTTGCCAACGGCTGTGTGCAATATTGCAAGCCTGGCCTGTACGACACTTTCACGGCTGCCTTCAGGGCTTCGCAGAACGATCCGAATTTCATTAAGGCGTGCACGAGGTTTGGTTACGGCGATGGGCAGAATGCGAACAGATGTCTTGAAAAGTGCCCTGGCTGCAATGTTATTCTTGACAAGAATGAAAGAGATGCAAACGGTGGGATGGATCGTATTTTTAACACGCTAACTTCAACACCATCATAATTAGTAGGTGATAAATAATGGCAAAAAAATCAAAAAAAGTGAGAAGAACACCAAGAAGAGCGCGCGAGAAATCCATGCTTACACGCGAGGAGTTTTTCCTCAATAAGCACGACGAAGAGAAGGTCCTGCTCTTTGTTACAGGCCTTGTTTTTGGTATGGGACTTGTGGCAACCATAATGGACAAATTCCTTTTCGGCGGGCTTGCGATGCTTGTGGTCGGCCTTGTGCTGCTTCTCTTGGAGCTTAATGTAGAAGAAAAAGTGTATAAAATTTAAAATTTAGATGTTTTTACTTTTCTTATATTTAATTAGAGCTAGACGTTGGTAGGTAAGGGATTATCGTCTGCAGTGTCTGCTCAGGTGTTTTTTTATTGGCAATAATCACATTTCCATAATCAAAGGACACAAGTTTGTGAACGGCTCTGATGCTTTTTTCACCAATACTTCTTCTGCCTTTATCTCTTGATATACAATTACCGACGCTCGCTTTCAATGTGAATATGAAATGACGATAAGGAAGGTTCTTGGTAAGGTGAATTATTTGAGTTTTATGGTAGAAACATCCATCGAAAATTACAATTTTACCACTTTCCAGCTTCTTTATGGCTAGCGGAATCGCCAACTTATTTGCCTTTAGAAATTTTTCTTTTGGTATGCATCGTCCTTTAATTGTGTCTAGCTTATTCTTATGGAGTATAACGTCCATAGAAATGTGACAACCTTTAAGATGCTTTGTTAACCTTTTTGATATTTCCGTCTTGCCTGCACCTGCTGGTCCCCTTATTATGATGTAATAACACATACTTTATTGTAGACTAATTTAGTTTAAAAACCATCGCATCAAAATAAAACTATGACGCAAATAGAAGTTACCTTCCTTGGAACGACGGCAGGCATACCTACTGCTCACAGGAATCACGCTTCTCTCTATCTAAGATATCAAAGTGAGAATGAATTTTGCTATCTCTTTGACTGCGGCGAGGGCACGCAGCGGCAAATATTTGCGAGTGGCCTGAACTTCATGCGCATCAATGAAATTTTTATCAGTCACTGGCACGCTGACCACTTTGCAGGGCTTCTTGGACTCATGGAAACCATGAATTTAGAGAAGAGAACAAAGCCGCTTACCATATTCGGACCTGAAGCGGACCACTTTGTGGATACACTGCTTGACCTTGGATATGCGTCAAAAAAATACGATGTGATAGCGAAGCCGGTGCCTTTTGAAGGCTCGGAAATAACGAAGCTTCTGGAGACTGATGAATTTATGATCTGCTCCATACCAGCGAAGCATGGTATACCAGCTGTCGCTTACGCTTTCATTGAAAAGGACAGGATCAAGATTGACAAGGGAAAGGCAAAACAAATTGGCCTGCCGGAGAAGGGTCCTATATTCAAAAAAATAAAAGAGCATGGCAGCGTAGTTTTTCAGGGACACAAGATTGACATAAATGACATAGCTCTTGTGGAGAAAGGTAAGAGATTTGTTTATTCAGGTGACACAATGCCGTGCAAAAACCTTGTGACCATATCACAGGGCGCAGACCTGCTGGTTCACGACTCAACTTTTTTCATGGAAGACGTCTTTGACAAGCAATACAGGCACACAACTTTTGAGGATGTCCTGAAGCTGATAGAGGAGGCACATGTGAAGGAAGCTGTCCTCACCCATATAAGCCGCAGATACCAGAATGTGGAAAAACTAAAGGAGAAAATAAAAGACTATCCGAACGTGAAAGTTGCCAAGGATTTCATGAAGATTGAGATCAAGTAAGTAAAGTGAACGCTTCAGTCGAGTTGCTGTGATTTTATTTGTGTTGTCGTCGTATCTAATAACCTTTTGACAAGCACTAACTTTTTCATTACCCATTCTTTTTATACAAGGCAACGTAATTGTAATTATGCGGCTTAAGCAAAGCATAGGACAGAAGACTCTTCTCATGCTTATCCTCAATGCGATACTCGGCACTGGCATATTCTTTCTGCCGGCTATCGGCGCGGCTTACTCAGGAAGCAGTTCGCTTCTCGCATGGGTTATTATGTCGCTTGTTGCCATAATAATTTCCGTTTATTTTGCAGAGCTTGTTTCAATGTATCCCAAGTCCGGCGGCGCTTACGAATTTGTCAAGAACGCTTTTGGCAAGTCCACAGGATTTGTTTTCGGCTGGCTGTCGTGGATTGTCGCAAACCTGACCATATCCATGCTCATAGTAGGCTCCATGCTTTACTTGTTTCCATTCCAGGGAATCTTGTTCAGCATATCAGCGGCGCTGTTTTTTGTCCTTCTTTTCAACTTCATCAGCTACCGCGGCATAGACTGGTCGTCGAAACTACTCCTGTTTTTCGGGGTAATGACCGTCACCGCGTTGCTTGCACTCGTAATCCCAGGACTGGCCACTGTAAATACCGGAAATTTCGCGTTAATTTTTTCAGTGCCGCTTCCACTACTACTCCTTACCGTATATTTCATTGCGGAAACTTTTTTCGGCTGGGAAACAACCACATACCTCTCGGGGGAAATAAAAAATGCGAGAAAAGTCCTGCCAAAAATGCTCGTGATTGGTACAGTTCTGATAGCATTGATAAGCATACTGGTTATTTTCGTCTCGCTCGGTAATATCGATGCGCAGACCTTTTCAGCTCAGGAAGCTCCTCTGGCTTTCCTTGCCGAAACGCTCTTCGGAAACGATATCGGAAAAGTTTTTGCCATCATAATATTCATCCCGCTGATAGGCACGGCCGCGTCATGGATCGTGTCGTCGCCGCGCCTGCTTTTTGCAATGTCGCGCGACAAACTTCTCGTCAAACGCTTTTCTCGGATACACAAGAAATACAAGACGCCGAGCTCTGCAATCATTTTTCAGACTTTCGTGACAAGCATCATAACCCTGCTTGCATTTGGCAACTATTTTTTCCTTCTTTCGCTTCTCATACCACTTGTTGTAGTCATGTATTCGATTGTCATGCTTTCCGTGGTAAAGCTCAGGATTGAAAAGCCGAATATCAAACGCTACTTCAACGCGCCTTTCCCGAAGATAGGTCCTCTTCTTGTCGTAGCTTTCAACATTATGCTGCTTTATTTTTGGATTACTGAAGTCACAGGGGCGGCATATATTTTTGCGATGGGCATATTTCTTATTTTACTTGGCTTGCCCCTCTACATCGCGATAAGGCTGAGCGTTGACAAGCAGTTCACGGAAAGATTCTACGACAGGATAGCCTTCTTCTGGGACAAAACTTTCCGCATATGGTACACAGAGAAGGAGGCGGAAAAAATACTCAAGCATCTCCGGTTGAAAAATTATCATGTTGTTCTGGACTTTGGTTGCGGCTCTGGCAACACCACACTGGCTGTTTCACAGCAGGTCAAAAACGGCACGGTTGTTGCCGTTGACCTTAGTCAGAAACAGCTGGAACATGCTGTAAAAAAAGTAAAGAAGCTAAGACTCACGAACGTTATTTTTGTGAAAGGCACGATAAAGATACCAAGAAAATCCTTCCATGCTGTTACAGTTGTCGGCGTGTTGGAACACCTTGACAGACCGCAGCATTATGTATCGCGTTTGATGGATTCCCTGAAGAAGGGCGGCAGGTTTTATTTCATTTCCTTTGGAAAATGCTTTGGAATACCCGGACCTGAGTTCCTCGAAAGCGACGAGAAGATAAAAAAACTATTTGGACGTAACGTTGAAATTCATATCTCACGAAAGAAAAAACGCTTTGTTGAGTATGTCAATATCTATGGCATGAAACGGTAAGTAAGGCAAAGCCTGAGGCGATTAATTTTTGCTTTTGTGTAAAATAGAACACGTCTATGTACTTACTTTACTTACTTCTTCTTTTCCGGCGCCTTGAAAATATTTCCCAGCTGCTTTGCGCCCTGATTAATCATCTGTCTGCCTCTTTCGGCGCCCTGTTGCAAGTCTTGCTGGGCGCGTTGCAAGTTTTCCTGACCTCTTTGTTCTATGGCCTGGCGTTGTTGTTGTGCTTGTATGTCTCTTATTTGCTGTTGCGTTGCGCCTGGATAAATATTTCCTCGATACTGCGACGTTCCGTCAGGATTTTTATGTGTGGTGCCTATTTCTTCGGAATAACCCTGATGTGTGCGAAGCTTGTCTTCTGTGATCGCATTGCTGCGATATTTTAAATCTGTCCATTCTCGTAATGTCGGGTTTCTTCCTGTTGCGTTCCTGTACGCACTTACATACCCGCTTTCCTGTTCCATTCTGTCTATTCGGGCTACGAACTGTGATTCGCTGTCCATGCCCAAGTCTTTTGCAACACTTTTGGCTGCGGCTGATGCTCCAATGAGAAACCATCCCTTTGGATTTGAAGTGTCAAAAAATAATCTGTCGTATGCATGACTTAGCGTAGCATGTTCGAATCCTGCTGGGTCATTCGCATAGGCGTCTAAGAAACGCGTACCATTTTCTCTATCGTATAGTCTAAGCATCTCTCTGTACTCGCTGCCGCCTAGCAGATATACGCCTTGCGGTGCCTGGAACTGCATAAATGTCAGCAGAGCGTTGTGAGTTCCTATATCACCCTCGATATTTTTCAAGTACATACTCATCATGCCGGGATTTGACATATCTCCAAATAATTCTTCTATGGCTCTAGACATTGTTACTATGTCAGTCTGATTCATGAGTCTGGCGGAATCTGAGTATTTTTGCCCATTATATGCATATCTTATGTTGTATTTCGCACCTTTGCCCCATGTCGCACCTCTTTCTGTAAAAACATTTAGATACCCATTCGTGGATAAATCGGAAACACGTATTATGTTATCGTGGAGTATTTCCTGTCCTTCTGGAGAGAAAACAAATGAAAACGCGCCGTTATTGACTCTTACCAGAGTTTCGTTTCTGCCATCCTCATTCAGATCCAGTGCAAATGCTTCTGCGCCGCTTTCATATGCAGGATGTATGAGTCCTGACTGCAGTGGAATAGATGTAAGTGCTGGTTCCCTGCTTCTTTCAAATTCATTGTACCATGATGCACGCTGTTTTTCATATTCTTCGAATGCCGGTAATCTGCTATTTTTTGGTTGTTCTACTTGTACAGTTTGTGGTTGTGCTACAGGCGCAGAGCTGTATATCTGCTGAGTGGGCGTATAATTGTTGCTTGTATTATTTGCACGTACTCCTAAAAAGAACATTAAACCCAGGCATGCGAGAGCAGCCGCGCCTATATAGACTCCCATGAATCCAGAATTATCATTAGCTTGATATGAAACTTTTGTAACACGAGAGTCATGCGGCGCTGCTACGGGCTCGTATTTTTCAGCTACGGCTCCTGACGGCGTGTATGAAGTGTTGCCTGATGCTCTGGTGCTATCAGAACTTTCATATGATGCTTTAGCTTCCGCTGATTCGCCAAGATATGCAGTTCTGAATGCTTCATCGTACTCATCCCCGACCGGTTCCTCTCTTGGTTTGTATCTAAAATCCTTGGCTGCATACGTTTTGCTATCTGTATTTTCATCCGATGCCTTGTCCCCCGGCAGGTTGTATACAAAACTTGTGGTTGTAGATCTTCTGTCAGTGACTTTGAACGGCTTTTCATCGCTTACCATATTTAATATGGTTAATTAAAACTATTTTAAGTTAAGCCTTTTTTTGCACCCATGAAAAGCAATTTAAAGTATCATGCGTTAGGATAAAGTGAGTTATATGACTGGTGGACAACTTTGGAAAATCATGCCAGAGAGTAATGGACGCTCTATCTAGCTCTGCTTCTACACAGCGCGACATCGCGAATGCTACCGGACTTTCTGAGAGAACTGTAAAATATTTACTAAAATCACTGGTCTCAAAGAATATTGTTTCTGTTCAATACACTTTCTCTGATATGAGACGGAAGACATACACGAGGAGGGATTCTAACTTGGTTGCCGAGAAGTTCCCTTTTGCAAGATGGGAATGAGAGACGACCAATAGAAAGGCATTTATAGTTGCTGTTATAATGATTATATATGATTACAAAATATACTACGGTGAGATTAGAAAAAGAAACCGTAAAAATGTTGCAAGAAGTTGGCAAAAAGAAAGAAACTTATGATGAAATAATCAAGAGGCTTATGAAAAATGCAAACAACGTATAAATTCAGGCTCTATCCAACAGGGGAGCAAGAGCAAAAGTTACTATGGACTCTCAATAAATGCAGGTATGTTTATAACTTTTTACTCAGTGAAATGAATCAACAAAAAGTCATTGACAAGGCGCAATTACAGGAAATGATAGTTGACCTAAAAAGAATAGAGCCTGACTTGAAAAATGTTCATTCAAAGGTTCTGCAATACGAAAACTACCGCTTATTCTCAAACCTTCGTGCATTATCACAAACAAAGAAAATGGGTAGAAAGGTTGGAAGCATGAGATTCAAAGGCAAAAATTGGTTCAAAACTTTCTCCTACAACCAGAGCGGGTTTGCCGTCATGCAGAACCGGACAAGATATGACAAATTATGGCTGTCAAAAATAGGAGAGATTCCTTTCATTATGCACAGGGATATAGAAGGAAAGATAAAACAAATCACAATAAAGCACCACCCTTCTGGAAAGTGGTACGCTTCAATAATCGCTGAAACTAAAACTGAAATTCCCGAAACAAAGAATAAAGAGAAAGTCGGTTTGGATTTAGGAACAATGAACTATGTCTATGACAGCGATGGCAATCATTCCGACAATCCCAAGCATCTTGACAAGTCTCTGGGAAAATTACAAAAAGGGCAAAGAAGATTATCAAGAAAAAGGAAAGGATCACAAAACAGAAATAAACAAAGGATTTCTGTGGCACGGGTACATGAAAAAATAATAAATCAAAGAGATGATTTTCTGCACAAACTCTCTCGGTATTATGTTGACAAGTACGGCTTCATAGCAGTAGAAGACTTGCAGATAAAAAATATGGTAAGAAATTGCCATCTGGCAAAATCAATTTCAGATGCGTCATGGTCAAAGTTCATCCAGATGCTCGAATTCAAGGCTGAGAGAGCTGGTGTTCGAGTGGTGAAGGTTGAGCCAAGAGGAACAACACAAATTTGTTCAAGTTGCGGAATTAAAGTCCACAAAGAATTATGGAACAGGACGCATAAATGCACTTGTGGTCTGGAAATAAACAGGGATTACAATTCCGCAATGAATATACTAAAAAGAGCATTAGGGCAGGAATTGTCCAAATCTACGCCTGTGGAGATTGAGCCACTACTCAGCAATGAGCAAGTTTGGTCAGAGAAGCAGGAAACCCCTTGCGAAAGCTATGGGTAGTTCACATAAGAGAATGCTAATAGTAACTAGGTGATTATAATCGATAAAATGATTGTCACGCCTTGGGAAGTCTCGGGGCATGTTGACTATGAGAAGCTCATAATGGAATTTGGCACGAGCCACATAACTAAAGGACTGCTCGAGCGGATAGAAAAGGCAGCCGGCGAGACTCATTTCATGCTTGACAGAAAAGTATTCTTTTCTCATCGTGACCTTGATTGGCTGCTGGACAAATACGAGAAGGGTGAGGAGTTTGTGCTTTACACAGGTCGCGGACCTTCTGGTGACACGCATCTGGGCCACCTGCTGCCGTGGGTTTTCACCAAATGGCTTCAGGATAAGTTTGACGTAGAGCTCTATTTTCAGATAACCGATGACGAGAAGTTTGTTGTCAAGGAGAACATGGAGCTGTCAGAAACAACAAGGCTGGGCTATGACAATGCGCTGGATGTTATTGCGCTGGGCTTTGACCCAGATAAAACATTCATATTCGTTGATACAGATTACATAAAATCGCTTTACAAGATTGCGTTGCGCGTGGCTAAGCATACAACATTTTCAACGGCCAAAGCTGTCTTCGGACTAGACAACAGCACCAATATCGGCATGTCCTTCTGGCCAGCAGTACAGGCAGCGCCATGCTTTTTGCCTTCTGTCCTGAAATACAGGAATGTTCCGGTGCTTATACCCGCTGCTATTGACCAGGATCCCTACTGGCGCATCACCCGCGACGTAGCGCCTAAGCTTGGCTACTACAAGCCCGCTGCGATCCATAGTACGTTTCTTCCTGGTTTGCAGGGGCCTGAAAGCAAGATGTCTTCGAGCAAGCCAGAGACAACTATATTCACTACTGACACGCCTGAGGACGTGAAGAAGAAAATAACCCGCGCGTTCAGCGGTGGCGGGGCTACAATAAAGGAACATAAAGAAAAGGGCGGCAATCCTGACATAGATGTGGCGTGCCAGTATCTTTACCAGATGTTCGAGCCAGACAGCAATAAGATAAAAGAATTATTTGACGGCTACAGAAGCGGCGCTGTCAGCACTGGTGATGTCAAAGCACTGCTCATAAAAAAGGTCACGGATTTCCTGACAGAACACCAGAAAAAGAGAGAGCAGGCAAAAAAGAAGCTTGATAAATTTATACTAAAAGACTGATTCCTACAGACGTTTGACTGAAACAACCGATAGGCTTCATAAATAACCTTAAATAAGTATATTTACTTATTATACTTAGGTGATATAATGACTAATATGACATTAGCCGTTCCAGACGAACTTTATGTAATTATGAAAAAGCACAGGGAAATAAAATGGAGCGAGGTTGCCAGACAGGCTTTATGGGACAAGGCGAAAAAGTTAGAAATAGGTGACCGGAAAAGACATAGAAAAGATAAACCATAAAATGAAATACAAAATATCAAAAAACATGAGATAGTTAGATAAGGTGATTAAAATCAAAAAGATAGAAATTGCTAATGAAGATCTTATTGATTTGTATAATAAAGGGTTAAGTTCAATTAAGATAGCCAAGAAATATAATTGCTCAAAAAGAACCATATTAATTAAATTACACAAAATTGGAATTGACCTAAGAGATCCTGGATGCTTAAAGGTTCGACCTTTCAAAGAAGAACTAGAAAAATTATATTTAGATAAAAATTTACCTACAAGAAAGGTTGCTGAGATATGTCAATGCAGTAGGTCAACAGTTCATAGAAAATTAAAGATGTATGATATCGAGAGACGTGGTTTGGCGGATGCAGAAATAAAATATCCTAGGAAATCTTTTAACGGAAGTTTAGAAGAAAAATCTTATCTAGTTGGCTTTTCTCTAGGTGACTTAAGAGCAAGAAAAATTTGGAAAAATGGAAAAACTATAAACATTGCGGGCGGAAGCACACAAATAAATCAAATTGAATTATTCGTTTCACTTTTCTCCAAATATGGTCGAGTTTGGCATAAGCAAACAAAGAGCGGTAGATATAACGCAGAAGCTTTTTTGGATATGTCTTTTGAATTTTTTCTTGAGAGAAAGAAAAATTTAAAATGGATAAGTAAAAATCCGAGTTATTTTCTGGCATTTCTGGCTGGATTTACAGATGCCGAAGGGTCTATATTTTTGTCTAATAGACAAGCAGTTTATAGTATAGGAAATTATGATTTAGAAATTTTGATTTTTATACAGAAAAATCTAGAAAAATATTATGGAATCGAGTCAAAAATATATTTAGATAAAAAAATACGTATAACATCTGATGGGTATGAACGTAATAGTTTTTATAAAATTCTGAGAATTCAGAGAAGCCGTTCTTTAGTTAGTCTATTTGAACTTCTTGAAAATAATATAAAACATCCAAAAAGATTAAACCAACTTTATTTAGCTAGAGAGAACCTAAAAACGAGGGGATTAATTTCAAAGAAAATAGAGTAACTATAACATCAGCTTTGCCATATGTGAACGGTGTAAAACATTTAGGCAATATAGCAGGATCCTTATTACCTGCGGATATTTTTCATAGATTTCTAGATATTTTCGGCATCGATAATATTTTCATTTGCGGAACAGATGAACACGGAACTGCTGTTGAAATATCCGCGGCCGATGAGGGACTCACACCCGAAAATTATTCTGATAAATATTATGAAATTCAAAAATCTATATATGAGAAATGGAATTTTGATTTCTCTTTCTTTGGACGTACATCATCAGAGAATAATCATAAACTGACACAGGAGATATTCCTTGCTTCTTATGAAAATGGATACATCATAGAGAAAACGCTTACTATACCACACTGCACTAACTGTAAAAGATTTCTTCCTGACAGATATACACTAGGTGTTTGTCCTGCTTGTGATTATGCAGGCGCAAAGGGCGACCAGTGCGAAAAGTGTGGACGTTTGCTGGATCCGACGGAGTTGCTGCATCCGCGCTGTGCTGTCTGTGGTCATGCGACTATTGAGTTCAAGGATGAGAAGCACCTTTTTCTGGACTTTACGGCGCTGCAGGAAAAACTTCATAAATGGATTGAAGGACAATCATGGCCGGACAACACAAAGAATTTTGCACTGGGCTGGATAAAGGAAGGACTTAATCCCCGATGCGTAACGCGTAACCTGAAATGGGGTGTGCGTGTGCCTCTTAAAAAATATGATAATCTTGTATTTTACTGCTGGTACAACGCACCGATAGGTTATATTTCCATTACAAAAGATGCGTATGAACAAGGAAAAATCAAAAAGGACTGGAAGAGCTACTGGACTGATTCTAATATTTATCATTTCATTGGCAAGGACAACGTTCCGTTCCATACCATATTCTGGCCTGGCACGCTCATCGCTGCCCATGACCTCAAATATCAGCTGCCTCACTATGTGGCAGGCTATGAGTATCTTAACTGGGAAGGCGAAAAATTCTCCACGTCACGCGGCATTGGTCTCTTTAGCGATGAAGCGCTTGATTTGTTTCCGGCGGATTACTGGCGTTTTTACCTTGCTTCCATATTGCCTGAGAGCAAGGACAGCAACTTTGACTGGACAGATTTCCAGAACCGCGTCAACAGCGAACTAATAGATAATTACGGCAACCTGTTTTACCGCGCGACCTATTTCATAGAAAAGAATTTTGAAGGACGCGTGCCTTTGGCACATCTGGGTGAAAAGGAAAGGGAGCTTCAGTGGCATCTTGAGAAAACAATAAATAAAGTAAAAGAACTCATTGAAGATGTTAAGCTCAGAGAAGCACTTCGTGAGATTCTTTCCCTGGCATCAGCAACGAACAAATATTTTCAGGATCAGAAGCCGTGGGCTAGCGACGATGCAGCTACCACGCTCTATACGACTGTTAATATTCTACAGCCACTTTCCATCTTACTCAGCCCTTACATACCTGACGCCGCAGACAGGGCGCTGAAATGTCTCAATGCGAAGAAGGAGCTTTCCTCCAGATTTTCCCTGGAACCGGGACACGAAATAAAGGCAGAAATTCTTTTCAAGAAGATTGACAGTATAGAAAAGGTAAAGAAGTATAAAACCAAATACATCAAAAAGGACTTGGCGGAAAAAACAAGTAAGTTGGAAGCAAAGGGCGCTGTTAAGGCGAATAAGAGCATAGGCAAAGAAAGTTCTGCCCTAACTAATCCTGACGCCTTAGCTATGGTAAATAATATGATGTCATTCAAGGAATTTGAAAAAGTTGACCTGCGAGTTGCTACGATAACGTCTGTAGAGGACCATCCCAACGCAGACAAACTCTATATTCTTCAGATAGACCTGGGAAGCGAGCAGCGGCAGTTGGTTGCTGGATTGCGACTCAAATACACAAAAGAACAGCTCAGGGGCAAACAGATAATTGTTGTAACAAATTTAGAGCCGCGCGAGTTGCGGGGGACGCGTAGCGAGGGCATGCTGCTGGCGGCAGAAGACGGCACTATATTACAGCCACTTGCCAAGGTTCCCAATGGCTCGAAGATCATGTAATAAGCCCTTTCAGCTCTTTTCAAAAAAGAGCTGGCAGAAAATAAGGCTTGCGGAAAAGAAACATAACTTTCTAAAAACCCGGCGGAAAATAATTTTTCATACAATAGCTGGATAAGCTTTTTAAGAGCAGACACCACTAATTATGTATGGCATATGACTTTTACCGGCAGCTCGGCACCGGCGTGTCAAGCCTGACTTTTGGCGCGGCATTATCTATATTTGTTTATGCTGTCGCTTCTGGAATTGTATCGGGACTTCAGGCATGGTTGCTGTTCGGCTCCTCGTTTCTGCTCATGCTGAGATTCTGGTGGAGATATAACGAGCTTTTTGTCCAGCACATACCATCCAATACGTTTTTGCATTTTTTATTTGATTTTGCCATAGCGTTCTTTGCAATACTTGCTGTGCTTTTTGTTGGCTCTATCCAGACATGGGCGCTTCTCGGAGCCCTGGCTATGATATCCAGCGCTATAAGATGCGGACTTTCCTGGGCCAGCCAAAAAGCTAACAGAGAATTGAAGAAAACCCTTATCGGCGCAATAGGAATGATGGTAATAATGGGCATAATGTATGTGGCTGCGCCTGTTGTCAGCCATCTGACTCTGGCAGCTGTGATATTTGTTATAGTTCTGATTTTTGTTGCTTATTCTTCGCGCAGGAAATAAAAAAGAGTCATGTCAATAAATTTTTGATGTATGAACTAACATCTTGATTCTTTGAATTTTACAGTATCTGGCATCGAATGCGTATTTTACAGTGTTATACAGATTTTTCTAGTTCAATGAATTCTTCTCTTGATATTTCTGCGTCACGAAGTATCTTGAGCACAATTCCAATGCTCACATCTTTTCCCGGATGAACCGGTACCGTAACAAGTGTGCCTTTAGGATTTTCATTTGTACATGGCTGCTTCTTTGACGCACTATTTAGAAACCTTTCATTGAAAGAACTTTTATCATCTTCTTTCCAGAAACAGAAGACAGTCTCATCCCTCTACCTCTATTTTTTGCACGCCTATGAATTCGTTTTGGGATGCCTCTTGTTCCTCAAGACACATCTCTATTACTTCCTTTATGTTTTTCATAGCTTCCTCTACTGTTTTGCCCTGGGTATAGCATCCTTTAAGGCTTGGCACTTCGGCTATGAAGAATCCGTCTTCACACTTTTCTATGACAACTGTGAAATTATAAATTTTCTTTTTCATGCTTAAGATATAATCCACAGAGTTTATAAGGATTGTGCAATATTTTGGCTAAGACTAATATATTTTAATGCACTTTTTTCTCTTTCACGCTAAATTAAACTTAATATATGAAGAAAGCCAAATATGCTAAGACGAAAGTAAGGCAAGGACGCTAGTGCATATACGTAGCTTTACTTAGGAAAGGTTGTAACATGAAGTGCCTATACTGCAAAACACTTCTTTTCAACACCTGCGGTGCTCGAAAATGAAAAAATTCATAGTTCTAGTTATCTGCGCATTGATCGGAATGCTGAGCATACCGCATGTCAGTTTGTGGAATTTCTCTGTTGGGAGCGAGACGGTGAACGCGGCGACGACACAGAAGACTTATCCATCTAATTCTCCTGTTGTTGGAAGTGTGTGTGGCGTGGCTGGAAAAGATAAATGTTTATCCAGCAATGGCCAGTTTAGACTTGGTTATTGTCAAGTTCCTCAATGGAAAATTTATATTCCTCTTCCAGACGAAAGTTATGATAGTTGTTTAAATCGTTGTAACCCGCGGTATGATTGCATAGAACCTTATATTGAATTAACAGCACCAATAAGCGAAACAGTCCCACGAGGAACGGTCCCATTAATAAAATCAGTGACCAATTATCCAGCTAGTGAAATATCTTCTCATAACATAGAAGTTAACCCCGGAAATAATGGATGGACTACGATAACATGCTCTAGTAGAGCAGTTTGTGAACATAGTAATGCATATACGAATTTAATTGATGGTACTACTGTTCAGTTTTATTCTGAAATCAGTTTGAATGATGGAACGTATATAAGGAACCCGAAGACAGGTGAATATACTTACACGCTTTCTTCAGGAACGACATGCACAACACCTTCGCAATGCACAACTCCTCCCGCAAATGAATGTAATGGCAATGTACGAACATACTACACATCACCTGGCACGTGCACTGGCGGCAGTTGCACTTATTCACCACAAACAGAAACATGTACAACCGGCTGCACTCTGAGTGCGTGTGTAGGTGGTGCAACGCCCGCCCCGTCGCCAGGCACTGGACTAACATTTAATCCGGCGTCTCCTATAACGGTTGCTGTCGGTGAGACATCGAGCGCAGTAACAGTTACGGGCGCGACAGGCGCGATTTCTACTGATTCGTTAACGCCTTCCGGCAAAGTAACTGTGAGTTACTCAGTCACATCGTTTACTGTTAGAGGAGATGCAGCAGGCACGGCTTCGCTCGTGATAAAAGATTCCTCTAACAAAAAGACGTCGCCTATTACAATTACTGTCAACCCTGCTGGCGGCGGCGCGCCAGGAGGATGGGGTGTACAAATAAATCCAGCTAAGCCATCTGCAGGTCAGCAATTTACCATAACTTTTAGTATTCCGTCAACTTCTGTAACTTCGTTATTATACCAAATAACAGGAGGACCAACTTCTGTGTCTATTGGAACTGCCTCAGGATGTCTTTTAAATTCAAATAATGGAATGTCATGCACAGCTTATATTGGCGCGCTTTCTGCTGGTACATACACCATTAGTAATGTCAATTATAAAGAAGGTAATAATATTCTAAAATTTTTTCAATTAAGTCCTAATCCCTATTCTTTCGAGGTTACTGCATCAGGCACGCCAGGAACAAGCACAAACCGGTGCTGTGTTTATCTTCGCGGAAGCGAGTATGAATATAAAAACGACCAGACAGAAGCCAAATGTGATGAAGAAGGCGGCTCATGGAAAACCACGAGTTGTACCAACGCCGGTAAAGAACAATGCAATGATTACTGCCGATTGAACCAGTTCGGCACCAGCGGCACCTGTTCGCTCAGTCCTGGAACGCAATCAAGGACTGACAAAGTCTGCTATGGCAATGAAAAATGTGTGTGTCAGGGCACTGCACAACAGGACGCTGCGAATGTGCCTTGCGCATCAGCGTGCTACACGGCCAGCGGTGTTACAGGCTATCTGTCGCCTGCCTACAGCACTACTGCATCATCGTTTCCTATAGGGCAGTGCACTGATAATCCACAAGCTCTTTACATGGCAATTGGCGTTGCCTCGGCTGTTGCCACGAGCGGTGCGTCATCTTCACGCCAACCTATTTCAATTGGTAATCCCGGGCAGCATGGGTGCGGCTTGGCTGAGACGTGCTGGTGCACATTTGTAAATACCGCTTCTTTTACAGCTAACACGCAAACAGCAGCGACCCTTCCTGGAACACAGACCGCAGGTACATGGACTCATCCAAATGACATTACAGCCAGCGCGCCACGCGCAACGCCAAATGATCATGATTGCAGTGCAGCATCGAATGCGACAATAACAGCGTCGCTCGGCATTGCTGGCACAACGCAGACGAGTGGCACTTCATCAACAACAGTGTCGCGGCTGATACAGGCAGGCGAAACTGTGACGATAACAGGAAATGTCGCAAAGTTGTCAGACACATGCAATGGCTACAACTATACCTGCACAACGATGCAGCAGCTTGGGTGCGAATTACATAACCGTGTTTTGTGGAATTCACTTAGTTACAAGGACTGTCCTGCAGGCACCACATTGATTCCAGGTTCAGCACAAGGCGATGGCATAACACCAAACTGGAGACTGATAGCTGCTGCAGTAATTATCGCAGTGACATGGGGGGCGGCCGCGGCAGCAGCCGGGCCTTTAACTTCCGCTTTTTATACTGGTCAGACGGTTCAGGGTGCAGTATTTACTGGAGCTGTTTCAAGTGCAGTAGGTGCAGCAATTAATGGTGCAAATTGCGGCGGAAACAACGCAAATGCAGGTACTGGCGTGGCTAATACAATAAACCAACAATGGCAGGTGGCAGCAGCTCAGGCGGCACGATCAGCAGCAGCGCAAGCAGCAGGAGATGCAGCAGCTCAGGCAGCAGCAACCGCAGCAATAAAAGCAGCTGCAGTACAAGGGGCGTCACAAGCAGCTGTAGAAGCAGCAGCAGCGCAAGCAGCGCAAGCAGCAATACAGACAGGAGCATCGTCAGCAGCAGTGCAGGCAGTAGCAAACGCAGCAGCTACAGAAGCATTAAAATCAAGTGCAACAGAAGCAACTGTAAACGCAGCAGCTCAGACAGCAGCAAAAGGATCGTCAACAGCATTTAGTCCATATGCAGGATTTGCTGGCATTGGAACTTCTCTTGCATTAAATGCATTGCCAACATGTCCTACACAAGATGAAATTATCGGTTGTTTCTCGGTGTGCGGCAAGACCTATAATACAGCGGTGGCTGCGTCACCGCTTTGCAATCAGGGCGGGCCTGTCATTGGATTCACCGCCGCGACATATCCTTGCGCCACTGGAACCTGCGGCGCATATGCCAGCAAGCGCGTCAAGATAGATATACGGGGCCCGGATGGACTAACAGCCATAGAAGATTATGTTACAACAGATTCGCTGGGAGATTTCAGCTACACATTCCAGGCGCCGGCTGCTGATGGAGAGTTCACTGCAATCGTCAGCGTGCCGAGGGATTAAGGCGAAGAGAAATGGCGATTCAAAAAATTAAAGGGAAAAGTATGGGTACAGTAGGATTAGGAATATTACTGATAACCCTAACCTTTGCATTATCTTTAGTTCTTTTATCATCAGAAACCTTGGCTTCGCTGACGTTCACAGGCCGCGACTGCAATGGCAACAGCATCTGCGACGTGATGACTTCTTGTAACAGCGGCGGGTGCACTAACAGCTATGAGAACTGCCAGTCCTGTGGATATACGACAAAAGTATGCCCTAATGGCATTGCAACTGCACCCAAAACTTGTAGCAAGCTTTCTGGTTCGCCACAGTGCATGACGGTGACGCCTGTCTGCACCGGCAGCCAGAACACAACAACAGACCCCTATGTTATGCTTACCTTCAACGTCTTTACCAGAAAGAACCTGATTGTCAACGTCACGCCTGCAACCCAGCCAGGGCTTGCCGGTTCCACACTTAACTATGTTATAGGACTGAGAAACAATAACCCGAAGACGCTTGTCTTCCAGATAAACAGCCAGATACCGGCAAACTGGCAGATAAACATACCTGCCCAGACGTCATTGAGCGAAAACAGCGCAAGGGAAATACCTTTCCGCGTCACCTCTAACGTGTCAGCAAGCGACGCAGCATATCCTATAATTATAGGTTTGTTCAACACAGAGCTTAATCTGTACGGCACGGTTACAGCTGAATATGTTGTCGCTTCCCGCGGCGCACCTTCCATTTCTTCCAACCCAAGGAGTCAGGAGGGCTATCCTGGGGCAGCTTTAATGTATAATGTTTCTGTTACAAATAACGATCCCATTGGCTTTGATGCAAGCTCTGTATCACTTAGGGCAAACTCTCCTGGCGGTTTTAATTCTGTCTTTACTCCTAACAACATCAGGCTTGCACCTAGAGCGACAGGCTATGTAAGGCTGGATGTCACGTCACCGATGAACGCTACAGAGCAGACATACTCAATAACACTTAACGCAACGTCCAACAGCCTCTCTTCAAGCGAGTTAATAGAGTACAAAATTAATTTCTGCGGCAATACTGTTTGTGAAGTGGGTGAGGAAGGCAGCTGCTTGAAGGATTGCCCGAATGACCCGTACATTAATTGCAACGGCCGCTGCGAACGCGAGCTTGATGATGGATTGAACTTCGCAGCAACGGTCAGCGTGCCTTTCAACCAATTCATAATTTGCGGCAGGAACGCGACAATATCCGGGTGCCTACAGGCTGCCAGGTCGACGGTTAATGTGTCGAACACGTGCGGCATCGGAAGGCAGTGCATATGTAAATCCTCACAACCTAGCTGTGATGCGCGGTGTGTTGACTCGACAGGGGTTTATTATTTACTTGCTAATGGCACGACAAACGTGAGGAGCATTGCAAACTACAGCTTTGCCTGCCCTTTTGTCAACCTTCCGGAAATAGTTGCACTGCGTGATAATTTCACTGCAGCCAAAGCACAATATGAGATGGCGCGAAGTGCGCTCCTTGAGACGACCAGGAACATGACTGCACAAGGACGCTCTGGAATCCAGCCGTGCATTGACGCACTTTCTTCCATGACAACTAATCTTGGTGACGTTATTAGATACTTCAATGATGTCATAGCGTGGCCTGGAAAGCTCAACACAACAGCTGCGCGCGGCCGGGCGGTTACAACAAGAACAACCATAGAGGGCATTTACAATACCTATTGCCGCGGCGCTTCTGGCTTATTGCAGGTGGATACCATAGCAGCAGGGCCGGTTGAAAAGGGTACTACAGGAAGTTTGGATGTAACTATTCGCAATATTGGCAACATAGGATACTATGGATATCCCCAGTGCGACCTGACAGGCGCGGCTGGCGAAAGAACAAGCGTGAACGGCTCATGCACTGCCATAGGCGGGCAGCAGTTCCAGACATTCAACTTTGATTTCAATGCTACAACAGCAGGCAGATGGGCCAGCCGCTGTAGAGCCCTTGGTACGCTTTCATCAGACTGCGTAAATGCTTCTTTGCACCATGAACTCACTGGCCAGTTCAATGTTTCAACGCGGGACACCTATGTTGTTGATGTTTCTGGCGCATGCAACCAGACATTAAATTGCTCGGTGCGCACATCGCAGCCCGGATGCGGAGGGTGTAGTATTTCAGGCCAGGAATGCACCAGTGTAGACAGTGTTAACAACACTGATTTGTTTGATTGTCCCAGAGCATCTTACGGCACATTCAATCTGACGGGCTATGTCCTTGATAATAATCGCTGCAAACCTGTTGCGCCTGTAGAAAAAAGTGCTTCAGTTCGATGCGCCGGCTGTGGTGACAACGTAATTGATTCTGGCGAACAATGCGAACTGCCTTATACTGATAACAACGCCAAATGCACACAGTCAAGGAATACATGCGAAAACAAGATTTACGGACTTCGCGATGCGTTGGGCTTTTGTGATATCGGATGTGGCTGCACATATGACCAGTATCAATTCAGCTGCACAAGAGGCCAGTGCGGTGCCCTGTGTGCTGACGGCGAAACGCGCACAGTTATATTAAATACGACATTAGGAAGCTGTTCCTGTACTCAACAGTGCGGCTCTGGTTGTGACTGGGACTCATGCTATTGCGAGCCTAACACAGGAGGCGGCGGCACCGGCACGATTACAGGACCTCCGTCAATAACAGTTTCCCACACGCCGCAGACTCCTACAAACGGACAGGTTACCTTGACAGCAACAGGCGCTAACCTGACGCAGATAGAAATATATGTGGACGGATTTGTTGTAACCAGCTGCAGTTCACCTCCGTGCACGATAAGTGCCACATACACAGCTGGCGTTCACAGCTATTATGCGAGGGCAAGCAATTCGTTTGCCGTAAGAACAGACCCTGCTGACGGTGCCAAATCTTTCGCCATCCCATCAACCACAGGCACTACAACGGTTAATGTCACAAACACAACAACAAGTGGTTCGGTGTCGCTTACCATATCCCACACACCAGCAACTCCTACAACCGCGGACACAGTGACTATAACAGCTTCTGCCAGTGTAAATGCCAACAGGGTAGAAATTTATGTTGACGGCGTTCTCTCAAAAAGGTGTACGGATTTCATATGTTCACTTGAATCCACATACTCTGCCGGTACTCACAATTACTTTGGCAGAGCTTATGATTCGACAGGCTCGGTCACAAACCCGGCAACAGGCACAAAAAGCTTTACAGTGACGCAGGCAGCAGGTGCACAAAATGGCACGTCAGGTTCACCAGGCGCCGGCACTACAAACATCGTGCTTGATGTGAGCAGTTCACCGATTAATCCGACTACACGGGATTCGGTCAGGATAACAGCAGTTGCCAATGGTCCCAACAGCTTCCGCGAAATTAATATTTACATAGACGATGCGCTAAAGAAAACGTGTACGAATTCTCCGCCTTCACAACCGTGTGCCTGGACGTCCTTGTATTCACAGGGCGAACATTCGTATTATGCTTTTGTTACAGATGTAAGCGGCGCTACAAAGAGAGATCCTGTTAGCGGATCGAAAACCTTCACAGTGGCAGGTTCTTCTGTATCCCCGATACCAGGACCAGCTCCGCCAGCACCCGGCCCGGGTCCGACACCGCCACTGAAGACAACCGCTCCGGTATGTCACGCAAAAATAGATGCGAAAAACTGTACCTATAATTCTGCCACCAGACGCTATGACATTTCTCTAACAGGCTCTTGGGCCAATGGAACGCATGCACACTGGGACATATCAGACGATCCTCACATACAAATTTACCTTTATAACTACACCCGGATAAAACCTGTTGCCACACCTGGCTGGAACACAGTGAAGATCGCTGTTCATAATGTAAATGACACTCTGCTATGTTCTGACACGTCTACTGTATACTGCGGCCCGGGCACGTCTACTGGCAAGAATGTTGATGTGATATTTGACGTCAAGGATGTTCTGAACACAGGCATGAATACGGTTAAGATTATAGTCGTTCCTTATGTTGACATCAGCTATATTCGCGTCTATAGCTACACAGAAAACACGCTTAATGTGTCCAGACCATGGGTCGAGGGCAATACGAGCCTTGCTGGCATATCAGGCCCGGTAGCTGTGGTAGAAAATAAAACCTATGATGTCTACGCGATGAGCACCAGCCTGGCTGCGACAAAGAATGTTTCAATGGTGTATACTCTCCAGACGAGCAGACTTGGCAAATACACACTCATCGCGTATGCAAACTACTCTGGAAAATCAGAAAGATACACAAAGACGATAACAGTTACCAGCTGCCACGATACCTATAGAGTATATGCGCGAAATGATAATGACAATACAATCTGCATGCAATTTGACACGCGTTGCGACGTGCCTGTTGTTGGCTGGACTATAGTTGAAGGATGCGTTGCTCAGCAACCACCCACGCCTTCGGTGGGTTTGGATTTGACATGGATAATTATTTTACTAATAATTATTTTGCTTGTCGCTCTGGCCTACAGATACCGCGACAGGATACGCGACAGAATCAATAAACCCAGGAGAATTCCCAGAGAAGAGATGCCCAGCTTTGAGTAGGTAACAGGTGAGATAGGGTTTACGATAATAAAAAATGACATGAATAGAAAGTAATGGTAATTGAATTAAATCACGCGCTAAGGTGGAGTTCGGACCAAGGCTAGACGCTAACCGAACATCGTTCTTAGTTGCTATTGGGAACGTTAACTGAACATTGCCCCTAGCGATAGAGTTGATAAAAATGCAGCTTCCGATAAAAGCGATTGTTGTTATGGTGATTCTTGTGATCGTTCTAGTTGCGTTATCGAGCTTTCTGCTCCAATCGTCAGGCGGCAGCATATCAGGCGTAGAAGCTGAAAGGATATTCAATACGAAATGCCTTGCCTACGGCAAACTCAACTGCGACTGGAAGGTCACTTATGAACCTGATTTTCCTGATTACGTAAAAGCGTGCCGCATACTTTATGGACAGTGGCGCGAGGCATTTTCCTGTCTCTATACACTATGCAATCAGTGCTACGAGACAGCAGACTTGAAATGCAGCGGGCTCTGCAACATCTGCAAAGGTCATGAAAACGCCGGCGTGGACAGGCAAACGTGTTGTTTGCGCTACCAGACAGAATGCTCTGGATCTGCGGTAGACTGCAGCAAAGCGTGCCCTACACAATAGCGGAGGATTATGCTATTTTGTAGCTACTTTGAAATGACAAATATAGAAAGCTTTAAATACACCGGATAAAGATTGTTCCTATGACAATGAACAGAAGAGATTTTGAAGATTATATGATATCAGCCCTGCGGTACCCTTCGGATTATAAAAAATACTCC
>Ga0209211_10001815_pt1 | contig 38697 bp, 35 predicted proteins | sample RifGroA2_FD_183992 | JGI IMG/M metagenome (GOLD analysis project Ga0209211, IMG submission 183992) | Groundwater microbial communities from Rifle, Colorado, USA - Groundwater A2 (SPAdes) (version 2) | ecosystem: Environmental > Aquatic > Deep subsurface > Groundwater | place: Rifle, Colorado...
TCCGTGGGCCGGCCGTGGCAGCAGCCGTTGAGGAAGCAGCCCACCCGCCCGAGCCAGTGCCCCATGGGGAGGGCGGTGATGATGTAGTCCGCGATGGGGAGGTAGCGCCGCTTGGTCCGGTGGCGCCGGTTGAACCACTGCTGGTACAGCCACCCCCCGGCCATGGAGCCGGTGATGGCGAACCAGTAGACCCACCCGTTATTCAAGCGGACGAGGCGCGCGACGGGATGGGCCAGGAAATCCCGCCACTCCACGATGAAGAAGCCCAGCTTCCCGCCGACGAGGGCGCCCAGGACGAGCGCGTAGATCAGGGTCCAGAAGTGCAGGTCGGTCTCTTCCGGGCCGCGGATATCCTCGTACCGCGCTCGCGCCCACACCGTCCCGATGACCGTCCCCAGGATCACCAGGAGACCGTAGGCCCGGACCGTGTGCTCGCCGAGGGTCAGGAGAGGGTACATCCTACTCCATCATGCGCAGGGTCCCCAGCTTGGGCTGGGGGATGAGGGATTTGGTGAGCGAGCTGACCCCCTGCTGCATGAAGAGGGAGACGACCAGGATGACCGCGCCCATCAGGACGGCGACCGCGACGTTGGCGCGTCCGATCTCCTCCTCCTCGTCGATGGAGCCCGAGAGGATGTTGAAGAAGCGCAGCGCGATCTGGACGCAGCCCACCGAAAGGATGAAGCCGAGGATCAGGTGGCCGAAAGCATACGCCGCCAGCGCCGGGAAGCCGTGTCCGCCGCCGCCCATGAAGCCCACGGTCACGATGCTGGTCACCGGATAGATGGATTCGCGCATGATGAGCGCGGCGCCGTACATGAGCGAGGCCATCAGCACCGCGACCGCGACGTTCCCCTTGCGGATCTCCACCTCGGCGTCGAAGGCCGTGTTCAGGCGCACGAAGCCCTTGTAGCTGCTGTACACGACGAGGACCGAAAGCACGATGGAAAGAGAGAACTCCACCAGACTGATGAGCAATCGCACCCAGAACATCGTCCCTCCCTGCGCCGCTACAGAGTGAGCGGCTGTATCCGGAAATTATTCCCCGCGCCGAGATAGTCCGAGGTGGTCTCCCCGACCTCGCCCGGAGGCAGCCAGGCGGGCCCCGCCGACTCGATCATCACATAGGGGATGCCTTCGTACTCGATGAAGACGTCGCCGTTGCGCGGGATGCGGTGAACCGCCATGAGATAGTGCCCCGGGATGGCGAGCCCCACCATCTTGAGGTTCGGCCAGTTCATCAGGATGCTCGCGATCACGGCCGTCTTGGTGTCGCAATCCCCCTGCCCCATGGACAGGGATTTCGGAGGCGGCAGGACCCCGCCCATGACCCGATTGCCCTCGCGGTCGGCGGGGACCTCGTAGCGCATGGAGGTCTGGACCATCGCGGTGACGGCCCCCACCAGGTCCTCCGACTCGTAGCCCTGCTCCTCGGCCAGGCCCGCGAAGCCCTGAGCCACCCCGCGCACGCGCTTCCAATTGCGGCGCACCATGGCCGGGATGTCCGCCTCGACGACGTTCTTGCCGGGGGCCTGGAAGCGGAACCCGCCCTTGGTGTAGACCTCGATGCGCTTGCGGCGGTAGTCCTCCGAGAGCTGGGCCAGCTGGGCGTCCAGCTGCTTCTGCACGCCGTCGTTGTGCTCCCTGATGAAAGCCATCTTGCTGGCGAGCTCCGGCTTCGACTTCGCCGTGACCTGCCCGCTCACGAATCGCTCGTTGGCCTCCGCGACGGCCGTCTGCTGGGCCTTCTTGTACCACTTGTCCAGGGCTTCGAACTGTTCGCCGCTGAACCCGAACTCGCGGACGGATTCCGCCACCGCTCCGGCGGGCAGGGCCGCCTGCAGGGTGAGGACGTCGCCGTTGAAGTTCTTGAAGCCGAAGGAGAGCGAATAGCCGTCCTCATCCGGGACGATGCGGCTGAAGGGGACCTTGGGACCGCCGCCCTCCCGCCCGCCCCCGGGCCGCGAGCCCCGCAGCCGCATGGGCGCGAAGGATTCGTCCATGGATTTCGGCTGGAGCCGGGGCGCGGCCTGCAGTCCCTCCTGGGAGAACATCCAGGTGAAGGCCGCCAGGCAGAGGTAGACCAGCGTCGCCGACGCCGGCCACCATCTCGCCGCTCGCATGCACGGATTCTACAACAAATGGGCGCGCCGGGGTCCCGGCCGCCCCGCATTTGGTACGATTGCGGGCGCATGGCCGGCAACCCTTCCCCGCGGCGGATACTGGTCGTCGTCTTGGATAATCTGGGCGACGCCGTGATGGGCAGCGCCCTCCTCGCCCCCCTGCGCCGCCTGCATCCCGGCGCGCAGCTGGGTCTGTGGGTCAAGGAATACGCGCGCGGGGTCTTCGATTTCGAAGACCCGGCGCTGCGGGTGCACGCGGCGGATCCGTTCTGGGACAAGGCGCCGGGCCGGCCGCCGGGCGGATTGGCGGCGTTCCGCCGGGCCCTGGGGGAGATCCGGGAGGTCGGCTACGACGCCGCCCTGGTCCTGAACGCCGACTGGAAGCGCGCCCTGGCGTGCCTGGCCGCCGGGATCCCGGAACGGATCGGACACTGCCGCCGGCGCAGCGGGCTCTTCCTCAACCGGGCTTTCCCCTTGCCCGCGGGACCGGCGCACGTCGTTTCGGAGCATGCGGACCTGCTCTCGCGCTGGGAGGGCCGGCCCGTGCCGGCCGACTGCCTGCGCCCCGACATCGGCCTCGCCCCCGCCCAGCGCGAGGCGGCGGCGCGCTGGCGAGCGGGGATAGGAGGGGCGGCCGCGACCGTCGTCGCGGTGCACGCGGTGACGGGCGACCCGGAGAAGAACTGGCCGCTCGAGCGCTGGCGCGAGTTCATGGAAGCCCTGGGGCGCGAGCGACCTTCCTGCCGCTTCGCGGCGCTCAGCGCCCCGCGCGAGGAGCCGGCGCTGCGAGCCGCCTTCGGCGGGCTCCCGCCCGGGCTCGCGACCATCGTCCCGGGCAGCGTCTCCGAGATGAAGCCCTTCCTCGCGGCCGCCGACCTGTTCGTCGGCGGGGATTCCGGGCCGGGGCACATGGCCGCGGCCCTCGGCGCCCCGGTGCTCTCCCTTTTCGGCCCCACCGACCCCGGCCGCTACCGCCCGTTCGGGGCTGCCGCGGCGACGCTCCGGAGGGAGCCTCTGCGCGAGCTGCCGGTGCCGGAGGTGCTGGCCCGGGCCCGGGAACTGCTGGCTACTTCCGCAGGAAAGGGTTCGTCTCGGGGTCGTTGTACATCTTGAGCTGAAAGTAGGTCTTGAAGCGGCGCCGGCGCCCCGCCACGTCCGCCACCAGAGCGTCCAGACAGCCCGCCAGGTCGGAGAGCTGCTCCGCCAGGGTCTGCACCCGAGAGGAGAACTTGGCTTTCTGCTCGGGGGTGATATCCCGCCGCGAGCGCTGTTCGGACATGTGGCGGTGCTTAAGGACGAGGATGGAGAGACGGTCGACCAGGCTCCCCGGCGTCTCCGAGCTGAGCGGCCTGGCCGGATCCTGGGTGAGCCCCGCGGCGGCGAGCTTCCCCTCCAGAAGGGAATCGAACGCCTCGACGGCGTCGACCCGCCTCTGATTGGAGCGGTCGATCTCGCGCTTGACGCGCGCGATGACCGCGTCCGAGGCCTTGGTGTCCCGGGCCTTGTCCTCCTCGTGCCACTGATAGGCGTTGATACGGGCGACCGCGGCGGCGAGGGACGCCAACGGGGACTTGGGCAGGGGCAGGGCCCGGCAGGCCCCCTCCCAGTCGGCGATCCCGCGTTCCTTCTTGTGCCAGGCGTCGACGACGGCGTACTGGGCGCGGAGCACACGGGCGGAGGCGAGGTCCTGCAGGAGCCGGGGCGTTCTTTTCATCGCGGCGAGATTATCCCAAACCCTCCCCCCGCCACGCAACCTCCCTTTTCCCTCAGAGCGCCGCCGGCTGCATCACCTGACCGCATCCGGCCTCCGGGTCGGGGAATCACAGGCGAGTGGCCCCGGTCCCGCTCGGCCGGATTTCGCGAGCGGCGCATTCACATACAGCGCCGCGAAGCGCTAAGCGAGGCCGCAGGGCCGAGCGGTCCGGACGAGCGGGACCGGGGCCATTCGCCATCATCCGGGCGCTGAGTCGGTCGAGGGAGGTTAGTAGATCCAGCCCGGGGCGCGGCGGCGCTCTTCGGAGGGGGCGGCCTTGGGGCGTTGGGGCGGGGTGAGGTACTCGGGCCGCCGCTCTTCGATGTCGAGCAGGTCCTCGCGTTCCGGCATGCTCTCGATGAAGGGCTTGCGCTTCATCTCGCGCTTGGGCTGGCTGACGCGCCCGAAGCGCCAGGTCAGGCTGAAGCGGTGCGTATCGCTGAGGGCGCTGGTCATCCCCCAGGCGTAGTCGATGCCGAACTGGCGCCAGACGGCGCCGAACCCGAAGGTGAGGCCCACCAGGTCCTGATGGAAGCGGTAGCCCAGGCGCAGGGCGTAATGCCGCCAGGCGGAGTATTCCATGCCGAAATCGACGTGCCACTGCTCTTCGTGCACGAGGTATACCCCGTCGGCGGCGAACAGCAAGGCGTGGTTGGCGGGCATGGAGAGGACGTCGGGGAGTTCCACCCGCTGCGCGGCTCCGAGGCGGGCGGTCATGGGGAGCGGGTCCCCCTCCTCCAAGAACTTCATCTTGCTCCCCAGATTCAGCAGGGACGCCCCGACGCTCAGCCCGGTCTCGGGGGATTTGACCAGGTAGCCGAAGTCTCCGGCGTAGGCCTTGGCCTTGTACTGCCCGTTGGCGAGGGAGGAGGCGATGTACTTGCCGCTCACCCCGGCGTAATGCTGGACCGTGATCTCCTTGTCGCGCCGGGTCCGGAACTCGTAGTTGCCGATGCGTTCCGCGTAGGCCAGGGTCCCGACGAAATCGCTGCCCGCGTCCAGGCTTTCGGAGCTCTGCAGGGTCCCGTCCGGGGCCAGGCGGTTGTATTCGATGGTCCCGTTCTGGGAGAAGAGCGCGCTGGCCGCCAGGGAGGCGTAGCCCTGCTCGATCAGGCCGGCCAGGGGCAGCGGGGTCACCGCGGCGATGTGCTCGAGCTTCTGGTCCTCGAACCCCTTCAGGTACATGAAGCTGAGCTCGCGGTAGTCGATGGTGCTCAGCCCTGCCGGGTTGTAATAGATGGAGGAGACGTCGGAGGCCACGCCCGTGAAGGCCGAGCCCATGCCGAAGGCCCGGGCTCCGATGGGGAACTGGAGGATGGGGGCGGCCGTGGTGCCGGGGTTCTCCGCGGCGGCGCGGGGGACGGCCGGGCCCAGGGCGAACGCGAACGCGAGCGCCGCACATGCGCGCCAACGCAGCTCCGGAGGGCGCGCAGTACGGCGTCGCTGCCGCGCCGCCGCCGCGCCCCGCGCCCTCCGCATCGTGCCTTCCCGGTTCTCCGTTCCCATACCCGCGCTACTTGACGACGATCACCTTTTTGGTCTCGTTGATCCCCGGCGCCTGCAGATTCAGGTAATAGATGCCGCTCGCCACGCGGACCCCGTTGAGGTTGGCGCCCGCCCAATCGAGCGAACCCTTCCCGGCGGGCTTGTCCTCGTCGATCAGGGTCGCCACCAGGTTCCCGCTCAGCGTGAACAGCCGCAGGCGCACGTGGCCCGCGTCCTGGATGTCGTAGCGGAAGGTGGCCTTCTCCCCCTTCATGGGGTTGAAGATGTTGTTGAAGGCGGTCAGCGCGGCCCGGTTGGTGCTGAGGTTGAGCGGCTGGGAGAAGCCCAGCGACTGCACGTTCCCCAGCCGGTTCTGGCCGAACACCTCCAGGTGCACGGTGCCCGCGCCCGGGAAGCGGTCGTTGAAGCCGGGGGCGAGCCGAGCCGAGCCCGTGATCATCCCGGAGGCGTTGTGCGACGACACGAAGGTCAGGTAGGTGCCCGCCGCGTTGGTCGCGGTCCGGGAGAGGATGTCCAGGGCCTGGCTGCGCAGCTGGGCGTGGTGGAAGGTGAAGCCCTGGTTGGTGACGAAGCTGGTGACGCGGACCTCCCAGCTCAGCAGGTCGTTGTCGAAGGCCGCGGTGACGATGCCCGAGGTCACGGGGCCGGTCCGGTTGTATTCCGCGTTCAGGCTGTAGAAGGCGGTGGAGTAGTTCTTCCCGATGAGGCCGTTCTCCCCGGAGGGCGGGGCGACCAGCAGGAAGAACTGGTCCGGAGACGGGTTGTCGTAGTCCAGGGTGAGGGTCTGGTTCGTGGTGCGGCAGAAGGTCTCGGGAGGCTCCGGGCAATAGCCGCCCGGCAGGGTCGGGTTGTCGATGCCCGGCATGGCCTCGGCGACGATGTTGAAGCGGGTGTCCACCAGAGTGAGGGCGTGCACGTAGTAGTAGCCGGAGAGATCGGGGATGGCGGGCAGGGAGACCGTGACGCGGATCCGGCCGGGCCCCGCGCCGAAGGTGTAGTAGTCGAGGTCCGCCATGTAGCCGTTGGTCTTGTAGAGGCGGGCGGTGACGACGGTCGCGGTGGTGATGTCGGTGGCGGAAGCGATGCCGTCGTTGGGCTCGTAGGCGTCCTGGGTGTCCATCGAGGTCATGGAGATGCCGTGGCCGCCCAGCTTGGACTGGATCAGGCCGTCCTGGGTCCCGTCCGCGCCGCACTCCGGCACCAAGGTGGAGGAACGCTGGCTGACCGTGAGCATGGCGTCCATGAAGTCCACGAAGCTGTCCGGGAAGAAGAACAGCGACTGGAACACGAGCCCGTCGGCGCAGGTGGTCCCGTTGGCGGTGCCCAGGCTGGAGCGCAGGTCGGTCCGGAGCTCCCAAAGCCCCTGACTCAGCATCAGGGCCCCATCGTAGATCGAGCCCGTCCAGTGCGCCGGAAAGTCCCGGCAGGTGGTCTTGGCCGGGCAGTCCAGTTCGCGCAGGGGGCCGCTGATCAGGTACCGGGAATTCGTGTAGGACCCGATGGAGCTGGTGCTGAAGGAAGTCGCCGAGAAGTAGTCGGCCATGGCCTCGGAGATGGCGCCGAACTGCCCGAAGTTGATGATGGGATAGATCTGGTCCACCACGAAATGGGTGTACTCGTGCCGCACCACCGTCCCGTCGAAGGCGAAGGCGTCGCGGTCGTCGCCGAAAGCCAGGTTCTGATGGAACGGGTCGTAGAAGGCGTTCCCGAGGCTCGGGCCCACGTGGACCATGGCCGTGATCGGCTTCTCGATGTCCGCCAGCCCCTGGGAGTTGGGTCCCTGCCGGAAATAGTCGTGCATCTTGTTGAGCTGATAGAAGACGTTGACCTCGTCCAGCGAGGCGTCCCGGGTATGCGAGCCGGACCAGGTGAAGGTGGCGGTCATGTTGTCCGGGGTGGAGGCGTTGGAGAGCGTGAGGTAGCTGGAGATGCTGACGGTGAAGCCCTGGTGCCCGCCGGATTCGTTCGTCCGCAGGCGGACCTGGTATTGGTTGCCGGCCACCGCCGCGCCGTTGAAGGCGCTGCGGTTGCCGATGTAGGTGGCAACCATCTGGCCGTTCCCGTCCAGGACGGCCACCTGGTCGTTGTCCCCCACGATGAGCTCCCCGAAATCGATGCCCAATTGGCCGACGTCGAAGGCGGAGAAGCGGGGCAGGACCATGACCGCGTTCTTCCAGGTGGGCACCGAGAGGGTGTGGGTGAGGACCAGGTTGTCGGCGTAGGGCGACGGTGAGGACCACGCCGTGTCGTAGGTGTCCCAAACCCCGCTGCCGTTGTTGTAGTGCGCCGAGGCCCCGGTGAAGTGGGCGACGTTCACGTGGGGTCCCTGCAGCATCGTGAAGATCTTGCCCGGCGTCGTCGTGTGGCAGAAGAAGCCGCTGCTGTTGGTCAGGACCCCGGAGCTGGCGTCGCGGACGTAGACCTTCTCATGCGCGATGGGCAGCGCTACCAGGCCCGGGGCGGTGTTGGGGTCCACCTCGTAGACCATCCCCCGTACGGTCCCCGAAGTCTGGCAGGACTGCTGGCGCAGGTCGTCGTAGCGCAGCAGGAGCGCTCCGGAGAGGGCGTCCACGTAGTAGATGTAGACCCCGCCCGCCCCGGGGTTGCGGAACTTCCACGCCAGCCGGAGCGCGGAGCCTTCCGCCACGGGATAGTAGACGAGCTGCCCGTTGCGGGGCACGCCGCCGCCGGAGTCGGCGGCCACGGCCTGGGCCGCGGCGGCTTCCGCGATGGCGGGGATGCGGGGAGCGGAGCCGGCGTCCGGGCGGAAGTTCGACTGCAGGCTGACGATGCGGCCGCCCTCGTCGAGGTGCACCTTGACCCGCGAGAATTCGACCGGGATGCCGTCGACGATCTGGTTGAAGAGGAGGTGGTGCATCCCGCCGGAGGTGCGGCCGAGCTCGAGACGGAGCTGGTCCGGGATGAGCCCGAGAGCGGAGGCGTTCTCCGCGAGGAAGGTGTGCGCGACCTGGCTCACGGCCGCCCGGGCGGGGCCCGCGGACTGCGCGCCGATCCCCTGGGCGCCGAAACGCAGGCTCCACTGCCCGCGGTGGTCCCGGTTGAACTGCGCGATGGCGTCCTGAGCGCGCTGGGTGCGGCCGATCTGGTTCTGGGAGAAGGTGTCCGGCCGGTCGAGCCCGAAGCGGCGGATGTCCGAATCGTTCGACTTTCCCCAGGGCGCGGCGGAAGCCGCGCCGGCCAGAAGGAGCAGGGCCACGCCGCGCGCGCCGCGGCGCGCCGACCTCACCGGGCCCCCCGCGGGTCGCGTTTGAGCAGTTTGACGAGCGCGGCCGCCGCGCGGACGCGGACGCGGCCCTCGGGGTCCTCCAGCTCGGCCTGCAGGGATTCCTCGGCCTCCACCCCCCCGACGGTCTCCATGACCTCGATGGCCAGGATGCGGACGTCCGGGTCGCCCCGCTGGAGCGCGCGCCGCGCCGTGGACAGGTCCACCGTCTCGCCGAGCCGGGCCAGGCCCGCGGTCGCGAGCAGTTCGATGAAGGCGTTGGAGGCGCCGGAACGCGCCGCGGTGAGGAACTGCGTCGCGGCCGGGTTCTGCAGGCGCCCGAGCGCGGCCACGGCCTTGGACCGGACGAGCTCGTTCTGGTCGGTGGAACCGGCCTGGATGTCGGCGAGGGCGAGGATGCTGCCGCACTCTCCCAAGGCTTCCATGACCGCGGCGCGGACCTGGGAATTGGGGTCTTCGGCCAGGGGGCGGACCGCTTTGACGGCCTCGGGCGAACCCGTCTCGCCCAGGCCCTTGACGGCGCTGATGCGGATCGCGGGATCCTCGTCCTCCAAAGCGGCCAGGAGCCGCGAGACTTCCTGAACGTCCCCCTGGCGGGCCAGGGCGACGGACGCCGCGTCCCGGACCGATCCGTCCCGGTCGCCGAGGGCGCCGCGCAGCGTCTTCTGGGAGGAAGGCTCCCCGATACGGCCCAGCGCGCGGATGGCGACGACCCGCACCTTGTTCCGGGCCAGGGCGCGCATCTCATCGAGGGCGCCCAGGGCGTCCCCGCTCACCTTGGGCGCCGCCGGAGCCGTGCCCGCGATCTTCTCGATCTCGGCGACCCCGCTCTTGTCGCCGAGCTGGACGAGGCTTCCGGCCGCCGCGATCCGGACGTAGGGGTCCTTGTCCTTCAGGGCGTTGCGCAGGACGTTTTTGGCGGCGGGATTGCCGATCGGGCCCCACTGCTCGGAGGCGAGCACGCGGAGTTCGTTGTCCCGGTCGAGCATCGCAGAATAGAGCATGCCTAGCGCTTTGGCCCCGGCCGCGGTCCTGGGGTCCTCCTTCTTCCCGCTCCCGGAGACGCGGACCGCGGCCAAGGTTCCTATGGCAAAGCATACCGCCAGGCATTTGCAAAAAGATTTCATGGTTGTTGCCGGAAGGTGAACGCGCGTGGGCATCGAAAGGGTTGCGCCCGACAGGATTCGAACCTGTATTAGCGGTTCCGAAGACCGCTACTCTATCCGTTGAGCTACGGGCGCTCCGTCAAAGTGTAGATGCCGGGCGTTGCGATGTCAATGCCCCCGCGCCCCCCCGGGCTCCGCATAAGGTTTCTTCCGGTATCTGCCGAAGGGGCTGACGGCCAGGTCCCACAGCCAGCACGGGACGACCGGCGCGATGTGAGCCATCACCGGAGACAGCGGCCAGGGGAAATGGACGAAGGGCCGCCGCTGCGCGATCCCGTCGAGGATGCAGCGCACTCCGGCCGGCGTCTCCATGAGGAACAGCATCTTGCGGGGGTCGTTGCGGTCGGTCAGTTCGCTCTTGACGAAGCCCGGGCAGACCGTCACCACGGACACCCCGGTGCCGCGCAGGTCGATGCGGGTGGATTCCAGCATCGCCGTCAGGGCCGCCTTGCTCGCGCAATAGGAGCCGGAGTTGGGCAGGCCGCGCATGCCCGCCAGGCTCGAGATGCCGGCGACCACGCCGGAGCCGGCGGCCACCATGCCGGGGAGCACCGCCTCCAGCCAGTTGGCGGCCCCGAAGACGTTGGTCGCGAAGGTCCAGCGGTAGTTCTCGGCGCTGAACTCGAGGGCGTTCTTGGAATCCCCCACGCCCGCGTTGAGGATCGCCCAGTCCAGCCCCCCCCACTTCTCCCGGATCTCCGCGTAATGCCGACGCACGTCCGCGGGGTCGGAGACGCTCCCAGCCAGGGGCAGGGGGTCGCCGCCGGCCGCCCGCGCCTCGGCGGCCACCGCGGCCAGGCGGTCCGCTCGCCTGCCGGTGAGCGCCAGCCGGCAGCCCTGCCGGGCCAATTGCAGGGCCATCTCCCGGCCCAGGCCGGAGGTGGCTCCCGTGATGAGCACGCGCCGCATGAGCGCAATGGTCTCATTTTTGCCGCCTCCGGGGCAAACCCGGAGGGATTTACTCCGGACAATTTTGTTAGAATGGGTGACGCGACGGCATATCGGCGAATAAGGAAGAGGAACCATGAGCGGACATTCCAAGTGGGCCACGATCAAGCACAAGAAGGCCGCACAGGACTCCAAGCGCGGCAAGATCTGGACCAAACTGGTGCGCGAGATCGCCATCGCGGCGAAGATGGGCGGCGGGAACCCCGACAGCAACCCCCGGCTGCGCAAGGCGGTCGACGACGCCAAGTCCGAGAACATGCCCCTCGAGAACGTCAAGCGCGCCATCCAGCGCGGCACCGGGGAGCTCCCCGGCGCGGTCTACGAGGACCTCACCTTCGAGGGCTACGGGCCCGGCGGCGTGGCCGTATTCTGCGAGGGCAACACCGACAACCGCAACCGGACGACGAACCAGGTCCGCAAGATCTACGAGGATTTCGGCGGGAACATGGGGAGCACCGGCTGCGTAGCCTTCCTCTTCGAAAGGAAGGGCTTCATCACGGTGAAGCAGGGGACCGTCACCGAGGAGAGCCTGATGGACCTCGTGCTCGAGCTGGGGGCCGAGGACCTGAAGGCCGGCGGCTCGGACTTCGAGATCGTCACCCCCCCCCTGGACATGGAGAAGGTCCGCGACGCGCTCAAGGCCAAGGGCATCGCCGTGGATGCGGCCACGGTCACGATGATCCCCAAGACCACCATCCCGGTCGACGCCGCCGCGGCCGGAAGGGTCCTCAAGCTGGTCGACGCCCTCGACGAGCACGACGACGTCGCCCACGTCTACGCCAACTTCGACATCCCCGACGAGGTCATGGCGACCCTGGAGAAAAGTGCCTGACAGGATCCTGGGCGTCGACCCCGGGCTCTCCGAGACCGGCTGGGCGCTGCTGGAAGGCGGGAGCGGGCCGGGGACGGCGCGCCTCCTGGCCGGCGGGTGCATCCGCACCCCGGCCCACGCCCCTCTGACGGAGCGGCTGCGGACCCTGTACGACGAATTGAACTCCCTCCAGCGCCGCTGGCGCCCCGACCAGGCCGCGATCGAGGAGATGTTCTTCCTGCGGGCCGCGCACAGCGTGCGCTCGACGCTCCAGGCGCGCGGGGTCATCCTGCTCTCCATATCCCAGGGCGGCGTCCCGGTGTCCGAATACAACCCCCGGCAGGTCAAGATCTGCCTGACCGGCTCCGGGAGCGCGCCCAAGGCCCAGATGATACGGATGATCCAGGCCGCGCTCGGCCTGCCCGCGCCCCTGACCCCGGACGACGTCTCCGACGCCGCGGCCATCGCCCTCTGCCACCTGCGCTCGCATCGCCTGAAGAGACTGGTGGTCCTGGACCGGCTGGGGGGCGGAGCCCGCTCCGCATGATCGCCTCCCTGCGCGGCACCCTCCTTGAGAAGGACCTGGAACGCGTGGTCCTGGAGGCCGCGGGCGTGGGCTATGAAGTGCTGGTCTGCCCCGCCACCGCGGCGCGCCTTCCCGCCCCGGGCCGGGAAGCCCTGCTTTACGTCACGGAGACCGTGGGCATGTACGGGGGCGCGACCACCCTTTACGGCTTCGCGACCCCCGAGGAGCGCCGGATGTTCCTGGCCTTCAAGGAGATCAAGGCCGTGGGCGCCAAGAAGGCGCTGGATTATCTCGACAAGGCCTCCCGGTCCCCGGCCGAATTCCAGCGCGCGATCCAGCATCAGGACACCCGCATCCTCACCGGGATGTTCGGCTTCTCCAAGAAGACCGCGGAGAAGCTCATCGCCGGACTCTCGGGGAAGCTGGGGACTCCCCCGCCCCCTCCGTCGGGCGGCGACCTCGCCTCCGAACTGGACCGCGCCGGTCCCCTGGCCCAGGCCGCCGAGGCCCTCGCCGCGCTGGGCTACAGGCCCGCGGAGTACCGCGCGGCGATAGAATCCATCCAGCGGGATCTGCAGGGCCGGGAGCTCCCCGGCATCGAGGAAGTCCTGCGCATGGCGCTCCGGAGGCTGTGACATGGGCAAGGAAAAGGAATCCCCCGTAGCCCCCCAGCCCCTCCCGGAGGAGGACCGCCTCGACCGCGCGCTGCGCCCGGGCAGCCTCGACGAGTTCATCGGGCAGGAGAGCCTCAAGAAGAACCTCCGGATCTTCATCCAAGCCGCCCGCCAGCGCCGGGAGCCTCTGGACCACTCCCTCTTCTACGCCCCGCCCGGCCTGGGGAAGACCACCTTGGCCTCCATCCTGGCCCGGGAGATGGGCGTCAACCTGCGGACCACCTCCGGCCCCATCCTCGAGCGCGTGGGCGACCTCGCCGCCATACTGACCGACCTGGGGAAGAACGACGTCCTCTTCATCGATGAGATCCACCGGCTCAACCGCGTGGTCGAAGAGTCCCTTTATCCGGTGATGGAGGACTTCACCTTCTACATCGCGACCGGGAAGGGCCCGATGGCGTCCTCGGTCAAGCTGGCCATCCCCCCCTTCACCCTCGTCGGCGCCACGACCCGCGCCGGCCTGCTGACCGGCCCCCTGCGCGACCGGTTCGGCATCGTCGGGCATCTGGTGTTCTATAACGAGGAGGAGCTCTCCCGCATCGTCCTCCGCTCCGCCTCCCTCCTCTCCATCCGCACCGACCCCGAAGGCGCCCGCGAGATCGCCCGCCGCAGCCGCGGCACGCCGCGCATCGCCAACCGCCTCCTGCGCCGCATCCGGGATTTCGCGGAGGTGAAGGGGACCGGGGTCATCACCCACCCGGTGGCCAAGGCGGCGCTGGAGGCCCTGGAGGTGGACGCCTTCGGGCTTGACCATCTCGACCGCAAGTTCCTGCGCTCGCTCGTGGAGCGCTTTTCCGGGGGGCCCGTGGGCATCGACACCCTGGCCGTCTCCATCTCGGAGGAAGCGGAGACCCTCATCGAGGTGGTGGAGCCCTTCCTCATCCAAGCGGGCTTCCTCCAGCACACGCCCCGCGGCCGCCTCGCCACCCGGCAGGCCTTCGAGCACCTGAAGCTGCCTCCCCCGGGCGACCTGTTCGCATGAGGGAGGCGCTGCCAGTGCTCCGACCGGATAATTGTCGGGGAATTTGGCCGCGCGATCTTGAGCCGAGACAAGGAGCGACGCGCGCGCATAGCGTGAGCTATGTAAGCGCGGAGCGACGCGGTCGCAGGCCAAAAGCGCGCGGCCCGTTCCTCAGCAGTTTCGCTGCGGAACGCAGCGAAACTATCAGCGGTAGGGAGGCCCGATATCGGGAAATCGCGTCGTTGCTCGTCGCGCAGATAGTTCACACTATCTGCGCTCCGAGGCGCCTAGCGCTTTCCTCAATCTCGGGCCTCCAAATCTCCCGAAATTATCCGGTCGGAGCACTTGCGCTCCTGCTGCTCGTCCCGGCGGGGGCCCAGGGAGCTCCGGCGGCGGCGGTCATGGAGCCGGAAACGGTGCGCGCGCCCACCATCATCGCCGTGGGCATCGCGCACAAGGTCCCGGAGCTCAGGATCCTCCCGCAAGGCTCCTTCTCCGTCATCGATCAGAAGACCGGGGAGATCAAGCGTCTCCGGCAGGGCGAGGAATCCACCGTCCGCACGGAGACCGGGCGCATCCGGGTGGGCCCCCACCGGTTCCGCGAGACGGCGCGTCTCCTGCCCGGGAAGCCCGAGGAATTCGTACTCATCGGGGGCCGCAAGTACCGCGGGAACCTGGTCTTCCAGCCCAACAAGGACGGCAGCGTCACCGCCATAGACGAGCTGGACATCGAGGATTACCTGCTGGGGGTCTTGCCGGACGAGATGGCCCCGGACTGGCCGGTCGAAGCCCTCAAGGCGCAGGCGGTCGTGGCCCGGACCTTCGCCCTGAACAACCTGGGCAAGTACTCCACTTCGGGCTACGACGTCTCCGACGATTCCCGGAGCCAGATCTACGCCGGCCAGACTGTGCAATCCGAACGCGTCGAAGCCGCGGTGCGCGGGACCCGCGGCCAGGTGCTCACCTGGCAGGGCAAGCGTCTGCAGGCCTATTTCCACTCCTGCTGCGGCGGTCGCACCATGGATCCCGCCGAGGTGTGGGACCGCACCGATCCTCCCGCCCCGATCCGGTCCAGCAAGAGCCCGCCCCCCCTGAAAGGCGTCCGCGACCGCTACTGCCGGGGGACTCCGTACTACGAGTGGACCGCCTACTTCCGCGCGGAAGACATCATGAAGACGCTGCAGCGGCACGGCTGGAACGCGCTGACCCTCGACAACCTGCGGATCGGGCGGCGCCATCCCGCCGGCTTCCTGCGCGACCTGCACGTGCACGCGGATCGGGAGTGGCTCAGCCTCCCGGCGGAGGATTTCCGACGGTGGATGGGAGCCGGGGATATCAAGAGCACGCACATCACCCGCGTCTCCCGGGGCAAGAAGGGCTACGAGTTCCAGGGCTACGGCTACGGGCACGGCGTGGGGATGTGCCAGTGGGGCGCCCGGCGGCAGGCCGAGGACGGCAGGGCCTACCGGGAGATCCTGGACCATTACTTCCCCGGCGCGGCCCTGACGCGGCTGGAGACTCCGTGAACGGACCCCACTCCTTCCGCCTCGACGACTACGCCTTCTCCTTCCCCGAGTCCCTGATCGCCGCCGCCCCCCCGGCCGAGCGGGACGAGGCGCGCCTCCTCGTGCTGAACCGGAAGACGGGAGAGTCGCGCCACGAGCGCTTCGCGGAACTCGCGGGACATCTCCGCGCCGGGGATTGCCTGGTGCTCAACCGCAGCCGGGTCCTGTCCGCGCGGCTCATCGGCCGGAAGACGACCGGCGGCAAGGTGGACCTGCTGCTCCTGCGGGAGGTCGAGCCCGGGACCTGGACCGCCCTGTCCACCGACCTCAAGGCGGGCGTCGACGTGCTGTTCCCGGACGGGGTCCGCGCGGAGGCCGCGCCCGGGACGGACGGCTGGACCCTCCGATTCTCGACCGCGGACGTGCTGGGGCTGCTCTCCCGCCACGGACTGGCCCCGCTCCCTCCCTACATCCTGAAGCGCCGCAAGGCCCTGAGCGCCGCGGGAGCGCCGGGTCCGTGCGACCCGGCCGCGGACCGGGAGCGCTACCAGACCGTCTATGCCCGGGAAGCGGGGTCCATCGCCGCCCCCACCGCGGGGCTGCACTTCACACCCCCGCTGCTCGCCGCCCTGAAGGAGCGGGGCGTGCGCGTCGCCGAGGTCGTCCTCCACGTGGGCCGGGGGACCTTCATGCCCGTCACCGCCCCCGACATCCGGGAGCACGCCATGCCGGCGGAGCGCTTCGAACTGCCCCCGGCCTCGGCCGAGGCCGTGGAACGGACCCGGGAGGAGGGCGGCCGGGTCGTGGCGGTGGGCACCAGCGCGACCCGGGTCCTGGAATCCGCCGGGGACGCGCCCCTGCGCGCGCTCGCCGACGGGGGCATGCACTCCACGGACCTGTTCATCCTCCCCGGCCACCGCTTCCGCTGGGTGGACGTCCTGATCACCAATTTCCATCAGCCGACGTCCACGCCGCTCATCCTGGCCAGCGCCTTCGCCGGGCGCGAGCGCATCCTGGCCGCCTATCGCGAAGCCGTCGAGCGGCAATACCGCCTATTCTCCTTCGGCGATTCCATGCTCATCCTCTGACGCCGCTCATCCGGTCCCGGGGATTAAGTTATTTAAGTTATTTCCTCCCGTTGATGGTCTGCGAGATCGCGGACGCGGTCAATCCCAGATACTCGGCGATAGCTTTGAGCTGATAGCCCTTGGCACAGGCTTGGCGGATGAATTGCCGACGCAGCTGGCAAACTGTCCGCAGGCGCGTGCTGCTCCGAAGCAGCGCGAGCGGCAGATCTCCGAGGGCGGCGCACTCCGCGGCGAGCGAGTCGATGTCCGGCCGGTCGGTATCGATCCCTCGGGGGATCAATTCGTTGTCACCGAAAACCGGGAAACCGCTCAGTTCTCTCATCGACGCTGCCGCTGCTCGGGGGTCATTCATGCCCTCGCGGACGAACCGAGCGTATTCCCCCCTCGCTTTGGTCAAGTCCTCGTTCAGAACTGCTAGAACTGGAGCTGGGTCGACCAGTTCACAGTCATCCAGCCCCAGATAGCGTCGATGGCTCGAATAGGGCCAATCCGCGGGATCGGCGACCAGCCGGGCGCGGAACGGGTTGAGGTGGATATAGCGTGTCGACGCCAAGAGATGGTTATCATCCCGGCAGGCCTGTGAATAGAAGCGTTCTTGGAACACATGCCCGGTGCGTTCGAGACGACCATTGATATACCTGGCATAGCGGTTGAGCAACGACCCCATGATCGCCGAGAGGGATACCAAGGCCGGCTGAATCAGGAGGTGGATGTGATTGGGCATGAGGCAGTAGCCGAAAAGCCGAAAACCCATCGCCTCTTTGCGGGTAGCGAGCGTCTTCAGGAAGAATTCCCAATCCTCTAGGATGTGGAATATCCTATGTCGGGCATTGCCGCGGGCGACCGCATGATAGATAGCGCCTGGGTACTGGAGTCGGAGTTTTCGGGCCATAAGAATGATACGATTGACCCGTCGAATTAGTTCCATTTATCGAGCGCCCTTCCAAACCGGGCCGAATAACTTAAATAACTTAATCCCCGGAACCGTAAGTTGATGGCATTTGAGATCACATCGAAGGACGCGGGGAGCCGGGCTCGGACCGGCATCCTGAGGACGGCGCACGGGGAAGTGGAGACCCCGGTGTTCATGCCGGTGGCCACGCAGGGTTCCGTCAAGGCGCTCTCCTCCGAGGACCTCGCGGCCCTGGGGGTGCAGGCCATCCTGTCCAACTCCTATCACCTGTACCTGCGGCCGGGCGCCGAGCTGGTGGCCCAGGCCGGGGGCCTGCACCGCTTCATGGGTTTCCCGGGCAGCATCCTCACCGATTCCGGCGGCTTCCAGGTCCTGAGCCTGGCCGACCTGCGCAGCATCACCGACGAGAGCGTGACCTTCAAGTCCCACCTCGACGGGTCCATGCACACCCTGACCCCCGAGAGCGTCATCCGGCTGCAGGCCCGGCTGGGCTCGGACATCTGGACAACCCTGGACGAATGCCCCCCCTTCCCCTGCACGGAGGCGGAGGCGGAGCGCGCCCTGGGCCGGACCATGCGCTGGATGGAGGCTTCCGCTCCAGTGTTCAAAGAGGAGAGCGCCAAGCGCGAGGCGCCGGCGCTATTCTTCCCGGTAGTCCAGGGCTCGCTCTATCCCGTCCTGCGGGCCCGCGCCGCCGAGCACGCCGCGGGCCTGGGCGTCGACGGCTTTTCCCTCGGCGGCTACTGCGTGGGCGAGGAGAAGGAGCGCACGTGGTCGGTGCTCGAGGGCATGGTGGAGCATCTGCCCGGGCCCAAGCCGCGCTACCTCATGGGCATGGGCACGCCCGTGGACCTCTGGGAGGCGGTCCGGCTCGGGGTGGACATGCTGGACTGCGTCTGGCCGACGCGGGTGGCGCGCAACGGGCACGCCATCACCGCGGACGGCGGGATCAACATCCAGAACCGGGCGTTCCAGAACGACTTCTCCCCGCTGGACCCGGACTGCGGCTGCATGGCCTGCCGCCGCCATACGCGCGCCTACATCTCGCACCTGCACCGAGCCAAGGAGCTCTCCGCCTACCGCCTCCTGACCCTCCACAACGTGCATTACAGCCTGCAGATCATGCGGCGCATCCGCGCGGCCATCCGCGCGGGGACGTTCATGGAGGAGCGCCGGCGCTTCCTGGAAGCCTTCGCCTCCAAATCAGCTATCATCTCCGCATGAACCTCCTCAACCGGCAGGGCGCGGCCGCGGCATTCCTCTTCGGCCTGCTGGCCTTACTCCTGTACCTGGCCGGCCGGATGCTGGAGCCGTTCTTCAACCCAGCGCTGGCCGCGCTCACCGCCGTGATCGTCTGCTATCCCCTCCACCGCCGGATCATCCGCCTGATGAAGGGTAAGCACCCGACCCTGCAGTCGCTGTTGACCATCGCGCTGGTCACGGTGTTCTTGATCACCCCCCTCCTGTTCATCGTGTCGGCCACGGTCTCGGAGGCCCGCGCGGTGGTCCCGGAGGTCCAAGCCGGGCTCAAGGAAGCGGCGCTCCGGGCGCGCGCCTTCGCCGACGCGCACAGCAACTGGCGCGAGCGCCTGCCCCCGCGGCTGGTGGAGCGTCTGGAGAGCGGGTCCACCGACCTCGAGGCGCGGGTGCAGGGCGCCGCCGAGGGCATCCTGGAATGGGTCGCGGGCTCGGCGGCGGCCCTGGCCCGCGACATCCTGGGCTTCATCATCGACCTGGCCGTCTTCCTGTTCTTCCTGTTCTTCTTCTTCCGAGACGGGGAGTCCATGTACCGGACCCTGAGCGCGCACCTGCCCATGGCGGAGAACGTGCGCCGCCGGGTCGTATCCAAGATCCAAGAGACCGTGATCGGGGTGGTGCGCGGCTCGGTGCTCACCAGCCTGATCCAGGGGCTGTTGGGTATGATCGGCTACTTCTTCGCGGGGACGCGCGCCGCGGTGCTCCTCGGGTGCATGACCGCCCTGGCCGGGTTCATCCCGGGAGTCGGGACGGCGCTGGTCTGGGCGCCGCTCTGCGGCTTCTATCTGCTGACCGGGGCCTTCGGGAAGGCGGTGTTCCTCCTGATATGGGGCGTCCTGCTCGGCGGCGTGGACAACGTCCTGAGGCCCTTCGTGGTGGGCGGCCAGTCCCAGATGTCCTTCTTCTGGCTGACCCTCGCGCTCCTGGGCGGCCTCGCCGTCTTCGGCGTCAAAGGGCTGCTCATCGGCCCCCTGGCCTTCGCTCTGCTCCCGATTTTGCTGGAGCTCTCCCACGGCCACGCGGAGCAAGAGTAGCGCGGCGTCCAGTATTTTGTTAGGATTGGCATGGTTTTATCAGTGAAATCAGAGCCCGCGCCGCGCGCGGACCGGAGACAACGATGAACGCCGCTCAACCGCCTGCCCTGCTCAGTATGGCCCCCCTGCTGTTCATGCTGGTCATCTTCTATTTCCTGCTCATCCGTCCCCAGCAGAAGCAGGCGACGGAGCACAAGAAGATGCTCGAAGCCCTGAAGAAGGGCGACCGCGTCCTGACCAGCGGCGGCCTCTTCGGCACCGTCGTCGCGCTCCGCGGCCCGGAGCTGGAGATCAAGATCGCCGACAACGTGAAGGTGCTGATCGCCCGTTCGGCCGTCACCGCGCTGGCCAACACCGCCGAGCTCGCGTCCGCGCAGCACCAACAGGAGAGTTAGCATCATGAGCAAACTCCAGATGAAATGGGCGGGGGTCGTGGCCTTGACCGCCTTCGCGCTCTTCATGCTGTATCCCACGACCGACTGGTACACCAAGGACGCGGCCCAGCGGGACCGCCTCGAAGCCAGCCGGCTGCGCCCCAAGCACCTCCTCAACCTGGGTCTCGACCTCAAGGGCGGCACGCACCTGCTCATGGAGCTGGAAGTGGAGAAGCTGCCCCCGGGCTCCGACATGATGGAGGCCCTCGGCCGGGCCATGGAGATCATCCGCAATCGCGTGGACCAGCTGGGCATCGCGGAGCCCCTCATCACCCGCCAGGGCGAGCGCTGGATCGTGGTCCAGCTCCCCGGCATCAAGAACTCCCAGATGGCGAAGGAAGTCGTGGGACAGACCGCGCTGCTCGAGTTCCGCATGGTGGACTCCTCGCAGGGCGCCCAGCAGGCCTCGCAGAAGATCTACGAGCTGGGCGACCCCTTCGCGACCGGGACCATCTCCACGGCCGCCGCGGCGCTGCTTCCGAAGGATACCCGCCTCTTCCGGGGCCGCGAGAGCTCCTACTACATCCTCCGGGACACGGTGCCGGTCACCGGCGCCCAGCTGGATTCGGCCCGGGTCGAGACCGGCGGCGACGGACTGCCCATCGTGGCCTTCAAGTTCAAGCCGGACGGGGCCAAGGTGTTCGGCGACCTCACCTCCGCCAACGTGGGCCAGAACATGGCCATCGTCCTCGACGGCGTGGTGCAGTCGGCGCCGGTCATCCGCAGCCCCATCCGGGGCGGCAGCGGCATCATCGAAGGCAACTTCACCATGGAAGAGGCCCGCAAGCTCTCCATCGTGCTCCGCGCCGGCGCCCTGCCCGCGCCCCTGCGCATCATCGAAGAGCGCACGGTGGGGGCGACGCTCGGCGACGATTCGATCCGCCAGGGCCTCACGGCCTGCTGGGTCGGCTGTCTGATCGTCTTCATCTTCATGATCGTCTACTACAAGGTGGGCGGCATCTTCGCGGACGTCGCCATGGTCCTCAACGTCATCTTCACGATGGCGCTCATGGCCTACTTCGGGGCGACCCTGACCCTGCCCGGCATCGCGGGGCTCGCGCTCACGGTGGGCATGGCCATCGACGCCAACGTGCTGATCCTGGAGCGCATGCGCGAGGAGCTGCGCCTGGGCAAGCCCATGCGCATCGCGATGGACGCGGGCTACGACAAGGCCTTCTCGGCCATCCTGGACTCGAACGTGACCACCCTGGTCGCCGCCCTGTTCCTGTTCCAGTTCGGGACCGGGCCGGTCAAGGGCTTCGCCGTCACCCTGACCCTGGGCCTGCTGTGCAGCATGTTCACGGCCATCGTGGCGACGCGGCTCATGTTCCAGGGCTACCTGGCCACGGGCGTCGTGCAGAAGCTGAGCATCTGACTTGGAGACACCCATGCAAACACCTCAACAGCCGCCGGAAGTCCGGTTCACCGAGTTCTTCTCGAAGATACCGGCCGTCCATTGGATCGGGATGCGCCACATCTTCTTCGCGATATCCGGCTTCCTGGTCCTCGGGAGCCTCGCCCTCATCTTGACCCGGGGTCTAAACTACTCCATCGACTTCACGGGCGGCAACGTGGTGCAGGTCAGCTACCAGACCCCCATGGACCTCGCCGGGCTGCGCGGCGACCTGGAGAAGGCGGGTTTCTCCGACGCCACGCCCCAGCACTTCACCGGCACCCAGTCCTTCTCCATCCGCATGAAGGGCGCCGAGAACGCCACGGACGCGGCGGGAGAGCATATCCTGGCCGGGCTCAAGGCCGCGCGGCCGGAGGCCGAGTTCGTCCTGGACAAGAAGGAGTTCGTGGGCCCCGCCGTCGGCCAGCACCTGTTCAAGCAAGCGGTCTTCGCGGTGGTATTCTCCCTGCTGGGGATCATCGTCTACGTGGCCTTCCGCTTCGCCAACCCCGTGTGGGGCATCGCGGGAGTCATGGCCCTCGCGCACGACGTCACCTCCACCTTCGGGCTCTACGCCCTGCTGCAGCTGGAGTTCGACCTGACCGCCGTGGCCGTGGTGCTCACGATCGCGGGCTTCTCCATCAACGACACCATCGTCATCTTCGACCGGCTGCGCGAGAAGATGCGCACGATGCGCTCGGAGTCGTTCGAAGCCGTCGCCAACGCCAGCATCAACGAGACCCTGTCGCGCACCATCATCACCTCGCTGACCGTGTTCATCACCGTGCTCAGCCTGCTGTTCCTGGGCGGCCGGACCATCCACAACTTCGCCGTGGCCCTGACCTTCGGCCTGGTGGTGGGCGCCTACTCCACGATTGCCATCGCCCTGCAGATCGTCCACCAGTGGAACCTCATGCAGGCGGGGCACCCCGCGCACGCTCACGCCCACGCGTCCGAGGCCCCGAAGAAGGACGCGCCGCCGCCGCCGCACGGCGGGCGCAAGAGTCACCGGAGGTAGGCCGCGCTTTCATGAGGAAGATCCGGGACTTCAAGCTGCGCCTCCCGTACAAGGAGATCCGGCGCAAGATCCGCAAGGAGCTGGACCTGGACGCCATGGGGCTCGGAGACCCGCGGTTCCAGATCTTCATCGATTCCGTGCAGGAACGCCTCCACCCGTCGGTCATCTTCGAGTCCTTCGGCCCGGACGCCGACACCGCCGGGCTCTCCCCCCTCCCCGGCCTCGCCCATACCTTGGGCCTGGCCACGCTGGGCGCGGGGAGCACGGACCTCAGCCTCGAGGCGCGCGCCGCGGGCCCGGAGCGCGGCCGCCTGATGGAGCTGGTGTCCGCCGCGGCCATGGAGCGCACCGTGCAGTTCGTCCTGGGCCTGCTCGAGGAAGAGGTGGAGGCCGAGCGCTGCGAGCTGAGTCCCATCCACTACCTGCAGGACCCGGAGCAGGTCCTCACCGTCGTCGAGAAGCTGGAAGGCTCGAAGATCGGGCTGCGCTGCGAGGCCGGACGCTTGCTCCCGGATTCCTCCGCCGCCTTCTGCCTGAGCTGGCTCATGCGCCGGGGCGCGAAGAAGAAGTAGGCCCGGCTTGGACATCCTGCGGGCCGCCGCGCCGGGACTCATCCACTCCTTCATCTCGCTGATCGGCCGCACCTCCCGCGCGCGCTGGGAAGGGCTGGAGCATTTCGAGGCGGCGCGGCAGGGCGGCCAGGGCTTCATCTACGCCTTCTGGCATCAGCGCCAGGCCCTCCTGACCTTCACCCACCGGGACATGCGCCCGGTCCCGGCCGTGCTGGTGAGCCGGAGCCGGGACGGGGAGATCATCGCCGGGGTCATGAGCCGCTTCGGCATCGACGCGGTCCGCGGCTCCTCCTCCCGGGGCGCCTCCGCGGCCACATTGGAGCTCCTGGACATCCTGGCCGCCGGGCGGCCCGCGGGCATCACGCCCGACGGCCCCAAGGGACCGGCCCGCGTCGTGAAGCCGGGAGTCCTGTACCTGGCGCAGAAATCCGGCTGCCCCATCCTGCCCCTGGGATGCTCCGCCAGCCGGCGCATAGAGTTCTCCAGGGCCTGGGATCGCTTCCACGCCCCGCTCCCGTTCGGACGCATCGCCCTGGTCTACGGGCCGCCGCTGCGCGTCGCGCCGGGAGACGACATCGCGGAGCGCGGGTCAGCGCTGAAGGCCGCCCTCGACCGCGTCACGGAGGAGGCCGACCGGCTCGCCGGCTGAACCCCATGGGTCTGCTCATGCTGCTGGCCTATCAGCTGTTCTTCCCGCTGGTCGGGGCCGCGATCCTCCTGCGCATAGCCTTCTCGGGCCGCGGCGCCGCCCTGCGCGAGGGACGCGCCGAACTGCGCCAGCGCCTGGGGCTGCTGAGCGCGGCCGAGTTGGCGCCCCTGGCCGGCGCCCGGGCGCTCTGGTTCCACGCGGCCTCCGTCGGAGAGGTCCAGGCCCTGAAGCCCATCCTCGCCTCCCTGGCCCAGCGCACCGACCGCCCCCGCATCGTGGTGACGACGACCACGGTGGCGGGCCGCGACCGGGCCCGGGCCCTGGAAGGCGTGGACTGCGCGGCGCTGGCGCCCCTCGACTGCTATCCCGCGATCCGCCTCTTCCTCGCGCGGGTCCGCCCGGCCTCCCTCATCCTCATCGAGACCGAGCTCTGGCCCATGACCCTGTGGGCCGCCCGGCGCGGCGGAGTCAGGATCGGGATCGCCAACGGCCGCCTCACGGAGCGGGCCTTCGCCCGCTACCTGTGGCTGCGTCCCCTGCTGCGGCCCCTCCTGGACGGGGTGGAGCGCGCGGCCCTGCAGACGGAGGCGGACCGGGAACGCTATCTGGCCCTCGGGCTGCGTCCCGCGGCCGCGGCCGCGGCGGGGAACGTGAAGTACGACGCGCGCCCCCCCCAGGAGGAGGCCGTGCGCGCCGCCCTGGCGCGCCTCGCCCCGCTGGGCTGGGGACAGGCTCCCTGCTGGGTCGCGGCCAGCAGCCGCCCCGGTGAGGAGGAGATACTCCTGGACGCCCACCGCCTGGCGGCCGGGAGGGTCCCGGGGCTGCGCCTCATCCTGGCGCCGAGGCACCTGGAGCGCTGCAAGGAAGTGGAGGGGCTCATCCGGGAGAAGGGCCTGCGCAGCGTCCGCTGGTCCCAACTGCTCCCGTTCGAGACCGCCCCCGACTGCGTCCTGGTGGACGCGATGGGAGCCCTTTCCTGCCTGTTCTCCGCCGGCCGCGCCGCTTTCGTGGGCGGGACCCTGGTCCCCATCGGGGGGCACAACCTCCTCGAGCCGGCCCTGTCCGCCGTCCCCGTCCTCTTCGGCCCGCACACCGAGTCCATCCGGGTCGTGGCCGAGGTGCTCCTGAAGACCGGCGGCGGCCGCGTGGTGCGCGATGCGGCATCCCTCGCCGCCGCCCTCGCGGAGTGGGCCGGGGACCCGGAAGCGGGGCGCAAGGCGGGCGTCCAGGCCCGCGCCGCGGCCTGGCGCTTCGCCGGGGCTACGGACCGGACCGTGGAGCAGCTGCGCTCCCTGATCTTCCCCTAGGGCTCGTTAAGAGATAAGTGGCGCGAATCATGCCACTTATCTCTTAGCGAGCCCTAATTGGTATAATCCCTTCATTCTCCGTACGCGCGCACGCGTCGCGCGCATAGCGCGGAGAAACGACCCTGGTGCCTCCCAACATACTGGTCATCCGCCTGTCTTCCCTGGGGGACGTGGTGCTCACGGCGCCCGTCTTCAAGAACCTCAAGGCGCATTGGCCGGACGCCCGTATCTGCGTCCTGGTCAAGCCGCAGTTCGCCCCGGTCCTGCAGGCCAACCCCTGCGTGGACGAAGTACTCCCCTTCCGCGGGCTGTTCCAGACCCTCCAGGACATCCGCGCCCGCCGCTTCACTCATCTCCTGGACCTCCACGCCACCCTGCGCACCTTCCTGATCCGGAACCTGGCGGCGGTCCCGAACGTCTCCGTCTACCGCAAGCACGCCCTGGCCCGCAGGCTCTACGTCCTGTTCCGGTGGTCCTCCCCGGCCCTGGCCAAGCACTCCCTGGACCGCTACCTCGAGAGCCTCTCCGCGTGGGGCGTGCCGATCGTCTGCCGCGACCTGGCCCTGGGGGATTACGGTTCGGGGAAAGGGAAGCTCCCGCCGCCCTCTCCGGCGCGGGTGCTCCTGGTGCAGACCTCGTTCTTGGGCGACGCCCTGCTCACTTTGCCCCTCGCGCGCCGGATCAAGCAGCAGATCCCCGGCTGCCGGCTCACGGTGCTGACCCGGCCGGAGACGGTCTCGGTCTTCCGCCGCGACGCTTCCGTAGACGAAGTGCTCGCCGACGACAAACGGGGCGCGCAGGCCGGAGTCTCCGGTCTCTGGGGTCTCGCCCGCGACCTGCGCTCCCGGGGATTCGACCTGGCCTTCGTCGCGCATCGCAGCCTGCGCAGCGCCCTCCTGGTCTGGCTGGCGCGCATCCCGCACCGCGTCGGCTTCTCCTCCAGCGCCGGGGCCTTCCTCTTCCACCAGACCGTGGCCTTCCCCTGGGGGATGCCCGAGGTCGAGCGCAACCTCGCCCTGCTCCTGGCCCTCAAACCCGGCCTGCGCGCGGAGCGCGGGGACGCGCTCTACCTGAAGGGGCCCGCGCCAGCGGCCCCCTCCGGCGACGCTTCCGACGAGGTCGGGCTACGGGAGCGCCTCCGGCGCGAGGGGGTCGAGCCGGGACAGGTCCTCGTGGGCATCCATCCCGGTTCCGTGTGGGAGACCAAGCGCTGGCTCCCCGAGCGGTTCGCGCGCCTGACCGCGCGGCTCACGCGGGAAGCGGGAGCGCGGGTCGTGTTCATCGGCGGCGCGGGAGATCCCCCCCTCGTTGCCGGCATCCTCGCGCTCGCGGGTGTCCCCGCCCTCTCCGGGAGCGGAGAACGACCGCCCTCCGAGGACCGGGCGCCCTTGCGCCCGGCTTTGGACTGGACCGGGAAGACCACGCTGCCGGAGCTCATGCTCCTGGCCAGCCGGCTCGACCTCCTCATCACCAACGATTCCGGGCCCATGCACATCGCGGCGGCCAGCGGGGTCCCGACCATCGCCCTGTTCGGCCCCACGACGCGCGAACTCGGCTTCTTCCCCTACGGGGACGGACATCGGGTCGTGGAAAAGGACCTAGCCTGCCGCCCCTGCGGGCTGCACGGAAGCCGCCGCTGCCCGGAAGGGCATTTCCTCTGTATGCGCCTCATCGGCGTCGACGAGGTCTTCCGCCATGCCCGGGAGTTGCTGGCCGGCAGAGCCGCCTCCTCTCCGCGAGAGGAGAACAGCTGCGCTGCGAGGACGGCGCCCCCTGGGGCGCCGTCATGAGGATACTGCACCTCCTCGACGAGCCCTACGACAGCGGCATCGTGCACTACGCCCTCAAGGCGGCGCAGGGCGCCAACCGCCGCGGGCACGCCTGCTCCGTCTGGGGATTGGAGGGGCGCTATCCCGTCCTGGAGGCCCAGCGCCGGGGGATCCCCACACGGGGCTACTCCCACCCCTGGCTGGACCTGCCCGCGCTGCGCCGGTTCCTGAAGGAGGACGGGACCCAACTGCTGGTCGCGCATACGGGAGCGGGCCACAGCCTGGCGGTGGCCGCGGCCTGGTCCGGCGGCGCGGGGATCCCGGTGATCCGGACGCGAGGCGACGCGCGGCCCCTGCGCCGCCGCCCCGGAGCGGGCCTCCTCTGGAGCCGCACCGCGGGCTTCATCGCGGCCAACCAGGTCATCCTGGACCAGTTCCGGGAGCTGTTCGGCCCGGAGATCCCGGCCGCGGTGGTCTACGAAGGGCGCGAGGACCCGGGACCGGCGCGGCCCCCCGCCAACACGGCGCCGACCGTGGGCATCGTCGCCCGCCTGGACCCGGTGAAAGGGCACTCGGTGTTCCTGGAAGCGGCCGCGGCCGCGGCCCGGACCTGTCCCGAGGCCCGCTTCCTGGTCGTGGGCCGGGAGGAGAACGTGCGCTCCGCCGAACTGCGCGAGCTCGCGCACCGGCTCGGGATCGCCGAACGGACCGATTTCACGGGGGTCGTGCCCGACGCCCTGGAGTACATGCGGCGCTGCCACGTCGGGGTCATCGCCTCGCTCGGCTCCGAGGCGATCTCGCGCGCCGCGGTCGAATGGATGGCCGTGGGACGCCCGCTCGTCTCCACCCGCGTGGGCTGCCTCACGGAATACGTGTTGGAGGGCCGGACCGGACTCCTCGTCCCTCCCGGAGACCCGGCGGCGCTGGGCGCGGCCATGACCGCGCTGCTCCGGGACGTGTTCCTCCGGGAACGGTTGGGGCAGGCCGGACGCCGCCGCTACGAGGAGCAGTTCACGATGGACCGTTTTCTGGAAGAGACGGAAAGGATCTATGCCCGGGCCATTCGACATCCTGCACATCGATAGCGAGCGGGGCTTCCGCGGCGGGGAAAGCCAACTGCTGTACCTGGCCGCGCACCTGCGCGGCCGGGGGTGCGCGAACACCATCGCCTGCCCGGCGGGCTCGGCCCTGGAGACCGAGGCGCGCCGCCAGGGCTTCGCCACCTTGGTCCTGCCGTTCTGGACGGATTTCGACCCGGTCAGCGCCTGGAAGCTGCGGCGCTTCGCCGGGGAAGCCGCCCGCGCCTCGGGGCGGCGGACCATCCTGCACGCCCACACCGGACACGCCGCGGGCATCGCCGCCCTGGCCGCGGCCGACGGCCTCCCCTGGGTCGCGCACCGGCGCGTGGATTTCCCCCTGCGCGGCCCGCTGGGGCGGCTCAAGTACCGTTCCGCGGCCCGGATCGTCGCCGTCTCCGGCAGCATCCGCGCCGTCCTGGAGGCCGCCGGCCTGCCGGCGGCGCGCATCGCGGTCATCCCGGACTGCATCCCCTTGACGGAAGAGGAGGCCCGGACGGCGGGGCTCGCCGCCGGACCGCTGCGCCCCGCCACCGGCGAGGAACGGACCGCCCTGCGCGGGCTCCTGGAGTCGGAGTACGGCATCCCCGCCGAGGCGCCCCTGGTCGGGAACCTGGCGGCCCTGGTCCCGCACAAGGACCAGGCCACGCTCCTGCGCGCGGCCGCGCTCGTCCTGCGCCGGCTGCCGGAGGCGCGCTTCGTCATCCTGGGGGACGGCCCCCTGCGCTCCGAACTCGAGGGGCTCGTGTCGTCCTTGGGGATACGCACCGCGGTGCTGCTGCCCGGACGGCAGCCCGATCCCAAGCCCTGGCTCCGTTCCCTCGATCTCTACGTGCAGTCCTCCTGGGGAGAGGGCATGGGCTCCGTGATCCTGGAAGCCATGGCCTGCCGCATCCCCGTGGCCGCGACCCGCGCCGGCGGCATCCCCGAGGTCGTGACGGACGGGACCTCCGGCCGTCTGGCTCCGCCGCGGGACCCGCAGGCCCTGGCGGAGACCATCCTCGACTCGCTGCAGGACGGCCCGGCCGCCCGGCGCCGGGCCCAGGCCGCCGGCGAAGCGCTGGAACGCTTCGGCCTGGCCCGCCTCGGCGACGAGATGTTCAAGGTGTACGAAGAGGCAGCGGGATGAACCTGAGCGTCATCGTGATCACCCGGGACGAGGAACATAACTTGGCCGCCTGCCTGGAGAGCGTGCGGGGACTGGACCCGGAGATCGTGGTGCTGGACAACGCCTCGACGGACCGGACGGTCGAGATCGCGCGCCGCTACACCCCGCTCGTATCCGGCCACCCGTTCCGCGATTTCGCATCGCAGAAGCAGGCCGCCCTCGACCGGGCGACCCGGGAATGGGTGCTCTCCATCGACGCCGACGAGCGCGTGAGCCCAGCCCTGGCCGAGGAACTCCGCGTCCTGCTCGCGTCGCCGGCCGCGGCCGCGCCGTCGGCCTCGGGCTACGAGATCCCCTTCGAGGTCGAATTCATGGGACGCAAGCTCCGCTTCGGCGGCCTGGGCCGGGAACGCCACCTGCGCCTGTTCCGCCGGGCCGCCGGCGCCTTCCGCGGGGACTTCGTGCACGAAAGCGTCGCGGTGCGCGGGAGCGTCGGGCGCCTGCGCCAGCCCATCCGGCACATCCCCTATCGGGACCTGGACGAATACCTGGCCAAGATGCGCGTCTACACCGGCCGGGCGGCCCGCAAGCGCTGGGAGCAGGGACGCCGCTTCCACGCCGGACATCTGCTGCTCCCCCTATGGGAGTTCTTCGCCCGCGCCGTGCTCAAGCTGGGGGTCTTGGACGGCACCCCCGGCATCGTTTGGGCCGGCCTGTCCGCCTTTCACACCTGGGTCAAGTACCTCAAGCTCCGGGAGCTCGGGAGCGGCGCGCGGGAGGGGTCCCGGTGACGGGAGCGCTCTGGGCCGCGCTGGCGGCGGGCGCCGCCGCGGCGGCCTCCGCGCGCTGGAACTGGTGGCGCCCGAAAGCCCCCGGCGTCCCGATCCTCATGTACCACATGGTCGGAGACCCCGCCCCCGGGAGCGTGCACCCCAAGCTCTGGGTCCGCGTCGCCGACTTCCGCTGGCAGCTGCGCCACCTGCTGGACTCCGGCCGCACCCCGCTGTTCTTCTCCGAACTGCAGGCCGTCCTCGAGGGGAAAGCGCCGCTCCCCCCCCGGCCCGTGCTGGTCACATTCGACGACGGGACCGCGGACGTATTCGAGAAGGCCTTCCCGGTGCTGCGCGAGCTCGGGGTCAAGGCCAACGTGTTCCTCGTGTGCGGCGCGGTGGGCAAGCACACGGCCTGGGAGGACCCGTCCCGGCACCCCTGGCAGAGGCTCATGGATTGGGAGCAGGTCCGAGCCCTGCGCGACTCGGGTCTGGTCGAGTTCGGCTCCCACTCGATGACCCACCCCGACCTGGCGGCGCTCCCGGAGGAGGAGGTCTTCTGGCAGGCCGCCGAATCCAAGAGTCGGCTGGAGGCGCGGCTGGAACGGCCCGTGCCGGCGTTCGCTTATCCCTACGGGTCCGGCGCCCGCGCGGAAGCGGTGCGGGCACAGGTGCGCAAGGCCGGCTACCGTTTCGACTGCGGCATCCGCCAGGGGATCTGCCCCTGGCCCTGGGACCCGGAGGGCGCCGCCATGCCGCGCCTCCTCGTGCGCGGCGATGACTTCCGCCTCGATTTCCGGCTCAACCTCTCCCGCGGGCGAGCCCGGCTGTGACGGCACCCCGCCGGATGCTCTGCATCATGCTGCGCCGCATCGGGGACGTGCTCCTCACGCTGCCCGCCGTGCGGTCGCTGCGCTCGCGGTTCCCGGAGGCCGAGATCGATTTCCTGGTCGAACCTCCCGCCCATGAACTCCTGGCCGGGAATCCCGACATCACCCGCCTCATCGTGCTCGGATCCAAAGGTCCCGCAAATCTCGTATACTTGGTCCGCCGACTCCGCGCCCAGCGTTACGATTGGGTCGTCGATTTCATGGGGAACCCGCGCACCGCGATCTTCAGTTTCCTGAGCGGAGCCGCCCTCCGCGCCGGCCCGGCCCGCGTCTCCCACCGCTGGGCCTACACCCATCTCCTGCGCCAGCCCGAGGTCCCCTGCTACAGCGCCCTCGAGAAGATCCGGACCCTGCGCGGCCTGGGGCTCGAGCCGGACGAGCGGGACTTCCTGCCGCGCATCGCCCCCCAGGCCGTGGACCGGGACTTCGCCGCCGCCGCGCTCCGGGGGCTGGGACTCGAGCCCGGCCGGCCGCTCATCGCCTTCGCGCCGGCCTCCCGGCGCATCACCCGCCAGTGGCCCGAGCGGCATTACGCGGAGCTCGGCCGGCTCCTGCGCGACCGCCGCGGGGCGGAGCTCCTCATCTTGTGGGGACGCGGCGAGGAGGCCGTCGCCCGGAGCGTCCAGGGCGGCATCGGCTCACGCGCCTATCTCTCGCCCGAGACCAAGGACCTCCGCCGACTCGCCGGACTCATCGCCTCCTGCCGCATGCTGGTGACCAACTGCAGCGGCCCCAAGCACATCGCGGTGGCGCTGTCGGTGCCGACCCTCACCATCCACTCTTCCAGCGACCCCCGGGCCTGGACGCCTCCCGGGATCCCCCTCCACGCCTTCATCCGCAAGGAGGACCTGCACTGCATCGGCTGCCGGCTCAACGAGTGCCCCTACGCCCTGGAATGCCTCCGGGACCTCCCCGCGGCGGAGGTCTTCGCCGCCGCCGAGCGCCTGTTGGCGGCAACGGAGCCGGGTGGCCCGGCCGGAGGGCCGGTATGACTCCCCGCCTCCTGCGGGACCGGCTCCGCGCCGGCTTCGCGGGCCGGCTCCTGCTGTGGGCCGCCTCCATCGGCTACAGCGCCGTCATCCTGGCGCGCCACCTGCTCTACCTCTCCCGGCTTCTGCCGACCAAGCATCTCCCGGTCCGCGTGGTCTGCATCGGCAACATCACGACCGGCGGGACGGGGAAGACCACGGCCGTCATGCTCGCGGCCGCGACCCTCTGCCGGAAGGGGATCAAGGTCGCGGTCCTGAGCCGCGGCTACGGGCGCCGGAAGAAGTCCAAGGAGATCCAGGTCCTGCTCGACCCCAAGGAGATCACCTGGCAGGAGACCGGAGACGAGCCCTGGATGATGCACCAGACCCTCAAGAAGCTCGCGGTCCCCATCGTGATCTCCTCCGACCGCTTCGCCGCCGGGCAGACCGCGGTCGCCTATTATGCCCCGGACCTCATCCTCCTCGATGACGGCTTCCAGCACCTGCGCCTGCACCGCGACTTCGACGTGGTCCTCATCAGCGCCCTGGATCCTTTCGGGGGCGATAAGCTCCTCCCCGCCGGGAACCTCCGCGAACCCCCCGCGGCCCTGCGCCGGGCGGACCTCGCCATCCTGACGCACACCGACCAGGTCACCCCCGCAGCCCTGCAGGAGACCCGGGAACGCATCCTGGCCCTGAATCCGGGACTCCGGGTGTTCGAGGCGGTGCACGCCCCGGATTTCTTCCTGGACCTCAAGACCGAGGAACACCGCCCCCTGGGCCACCTGAAGGACAAGCCCGCGTCCTCCTTCTGCGCCCTGGGCGACCCCCGCCCCTTCGAAGCCCAGCTGCGGGGCCTCGGCGCGAAGCTCGCCCAATCCTGGCGCTTCCAGGACCACCACCCCTACACAGAGGAAGAGCTGCGCTCCATAGACAACGTGCGCAACGGCGCTTCTTTGGTCACCACCATGAAGGACTTCGTCCGCTTCCCCCCCGGCTGGCGGGAGCTGCTCACCGGAGAAGTTCTGGCCCTGACCGTCAAGATGGAGCTGGTGAAGGGAGCGGAGGAATGGGAATCCGCCCTCACGGGGATGCCGGCCGCTTCCGAGCCGTCCGAGACTCCCCAATGACGAAGCGGCGGTCCCCCGCGATATTCCTGGACCGCGACGGCACGGTCATCCACGACCGGCCCGGGTTCTACCTCAAACGGCCGGAGCAGGTCCGGGTCTACCGCGCGGCCCCGGCGGGGCTGCGGCTGCTGCGGCGGGCGGGCTATCGCCTCGTCCTCGTGTCCAACCAGTCCGGGATCGGCCGCGGCTTCTTCGACCGGGCGGGGCTGGCCCGCATCCACCGGCGCCTCCGGCTCAAGCTGCGGGAACAGGGCGCGGGCCTGGACGCCTTCTACTTCTGCCCCCATCATCCCGACGACGGCTGCTCCTGCCGCAAGCCCGCGCCGGCCCTCGTGCGGCGGGCCGTCCGGGAGCTCGGGCTGACCCTCAAGGGCTCGTTCCTGGTGGGCGACAAGCAGTCCGACCTCGAGCTCGGACGCCGGGTCGGGATCCCCTCCATCCTGGTCAAGACCGGGCACGGCCGGGCGCAGCTATCCCGTTACGGCCGCGGCTTGAAGGCGGACCACGTGGCCAAGGACCTGCTCGCCGCGGCGCGCTGGATCGTCCGCCAGACCGCCCCTGCCCTCCTGCTCGCGGCCGCGTTCGCGGCGCGCGGCGCTGCGCAGGGCGTCCCGGCGCCCATCAGCACGGCCACGGTCGCCGCCCCTTTCGACCTCGTCCGGGGGACCCTGCCGGTCTCGGCCCTGGCCAGACCGGTATCCTGGTTCCCCGAGAAGCTCGATTTCGAGGTCAAGTGGGGACTCATCTCCATGGGCTTTTCGGACATGGCGGTGGAGGAGATCGTGGATTTCAACGGGCGCCCCGCCTACCACGTGGTCTCGAAGGCCTGGTCCGGAGGGTTCGCCGACACCTTCTACAAGGTCCGGGACCAGAACGAATCGTGGATCGACGCCGAGGATTTCCGCTCCCTGGGCTATTCCAAGAAACTCCGGGAAGGCAGCTTCTTCCGGGACGAATGGGTGCTCTACGATTACCCCGCCAAGGCCTGGGTCTCCAAGCGGCTGAACAAGAGCGGCGAGGCCTCCTTCGGTTCCGGAGAGGTCCCCGGCCCGGTGCAGGACGTGCTTTCCAGCCTCTACTATATCCGGGGGAAGACCCTCCAGATAGGGGACGAGGTCGTCATAGACGTGAATACCATGGAGAACTGGCCGTTCGTCCTCAAGGTCATCAAGAAGGAGACGATCAAGGTCCCGGCCGGGAAGTTCAACACCATCCTGGTCGAGCCCTTCATGCGCAAGGAAGGGATCTTCATCCAGAAAGGCAAGCGTTTGCGGGTCTGGGTCACCGACGATGAGCGGCACTATCCGGTTATGATGAAGGTGGAGATCATCTTCGGGAACATCACCGCGGTCCTGCTCCGGAAACCGAATTGAATTTTGATACACTTTTGCAGGACTTTTCCCATGAACACTACAATGATACCGACCCGTAGACTGACCTCGCTGCTCGAGAAGTTCCCGCGCAAGCGCGTCCTGGTCCTCGGCGACCTGATGCTCGACCACTTCATCCGGGGCAGCGTGCGCCGCATCTCCCCGGAGGCGCCGGTCCCCGTGGTCAAGGTGTGCGAAGAGACCCACATGCCCGGAGGCGCCGGTAACGTCTGCAGCAACCTCTGCGCCCTGGGCGCCTCGGTCTCCTTGTTCAGCGTGGTGGGAGACGACGCCCCGGGACGCCAGCTCCTCGACGACCTGGGCCGGCGCGGCATCGACGTCTCGGGAGTGGTCATGGACCCGACCCGGGTCACGACGCAGAAGTCCCGCATCGTGGCGGAGCACCAGCAGGTCGTGCGCGTGGACCGCGAGACCCCTTCCCATCTGTCGGCCCAGACCCAGTCCACGCTCTTGCGGCTCCTGCGCTCGGCGCTCCAGACCGCGCACGCGCTGGTCATCTCGGACTACGGCAAGGGCATCGTCACCCCCGCCGTCGTGCGCAAGGCGCTGCAATCGGCGCACCACTGGCGCCGCCCCGTCATCGTCGACCCCAAGGTCGAGCACTTCCGGAGCTACCGCGGCGTGGACTGCATCACGCCCAACACCCTCGAGGCCTGGGGCGGCATGCGCCTGATCCCCACGGAAGGCGAAGAGGCCATCCGCAGCCTCGGCCGCCGCATCTTGAAGGCGCTCCGCGTCCGCTCGGTGCTCATCACCCGGGGCGAGAAGGGGATGACGCTCTTCGAAGCCGGGAACCCCTGCCGCATCCATCACATCCCCACCCAGGCCCGGGAAGTCTTCGACGTGACCGGCGCCGGCGACACGGTGGTCAGCGCCATGGCCCTCGCGCTCGCCTGCGGCAGCCGGCTCCAGGAAGCCGCCGTCCTGGCCAACCTGGCCGCGGGCATCGTGGTGGGCAAGCTCGGCACGGCGACGGCCAGCGTGCCGGAGCTCCGGCGGTCTTTGGGGAGGTCCGCCCGTTGATCCTCCGGCACGCTTCCCGGACGCTCATCGTCATCCCGGCCCGGCTGGGGTCCACCCGGCTCCCGGCCAAGGTGCTCAAGCCGCTGGCCGGCGTCCCGGTCGTGGAATGGGTCCGCCGCGCCGCCCTGAAGGCGGACTGCGGCAAGGTGGTCGTGGCCGTCGACCACGCCGGCGTCGCGGAAGCGGTGCGGCGCCAGGGGGGCTGGGCCGTCATGACCTCCACGCGCTGCGCCTCGGGTTCCGACCGGGTCGCCGAAGCCGCCCGGGCCGTCGAGGGGGGTGGGCCGCGCTTCCGCTGGGTCATCAACCTCCAGGGCGATGAACCCTTCATCCGCCCCGCGACCATACGGGCGGTCCTGAGCCGGCTGACCGGCGCGGACAGGCCGCGCGCCGACATCGCGACCGCGGTGGTCCCGCTGCCCCCGGGCGGGGCCCGGGACCCGAACGTGGTCAAGGCCGTGGTCGGGCGCGACGGACGCTGCCTCTATTTCTCCCGCAGCCCCGTGCCGTTCGCCCGCGACGGGAACGGCCTCCCGCTCCTGCAGCACATCGGGATCTACGGCTACCGGCGGGACGCTTTGGACCGCTTCGTGCGGCTCCCCCCCTCTCCGCTGGAGCGCTGCGAGCAGCTCGAGCAGCTCCGGGCCTTGGAAGCGGGGATGACCATCGCGGCGGCCCGGGTACGGGACCGCAGTCTCTCGATCGACACGCAGGCCGACCTCCGGCGCGCCGTCCGTCTATGCCGCGGATTGAAGCCATAGGAGCCAACAGAATGCCCAAATTCGTGTTCGTGACCGGCGGGGTCGTGAGCTCACTCGGGAAGGGGATCACGGCGGCGTCTTTGGGAAAGCTCCTGCAGAGCCGGGGGCTCAAGGTCACCTGCCTCAAATGCGACCCCTACATCAACGTGGACCCCGGGACCATGAACCCCTACCAGCACGGCGAGGTGTTCGTGACCGAGGACGGCGCGGAGACGGACCTCGACCTCGGCCACTACGAGCGCTTCCTCAATGTCGACCTCCACCGGCCCAACAATTTCACCGCCGGGCAGGTCTACGAGACGGTCATCGGCAAGGAGCGCCGCGGCGAGTTCCTGGGCAGCACGGTCCAGGTCATCCCCCACATCACCGACGAGATCAAGCAGCGCTTCCGCGTGGTCGGGAAAGGGCACGACATCGTCATCATCGAGATCGGCGGCACCGTCGGCGACATCGAGAGCCTGCCCTTCCTGGAGGCCGCCCGCCAGCTCGGGCTCGACGTCGGGAAGGACAGCGTCGTCTACATCCACGTCACCCTCGTCCCCTACATCAAGGCATCCGAGGAGCTCAAGACCAAGCCGACCCAGCACTCGGTCGGGAAGCTGCGCGAGATCGGGATCAACCCCGACATCATCGTCTGCCGCTCCGAGAAGACGCTGTCCCCGGAGCTCAAGGCCAAGATCGCGATGTTCTGCAGCGTGCACCGGGAGGCGGTCATCGACGCCTCGGACGTCCCCACCATCTACCAGGTCCCCCTGATGTTCGAGCGCCAGGGCCTCGACGAGCAGGTCCTCATGCTCCTGCGCGAGCGGGCGCCGGCGCGCAGCTTCGACAAGTGGCGCAAGCTCGTGCACCGCATCGACGCGGCCAAGGAGGAGGTGGTCATCTCCCTGACCGGGAAGTACACCGTGGTCAAGGACGCCTACAAGTCGGTCCACGAGGCGCTCATCCACGGCGGCCTGGCCAACGACGTGAAGATCCGGCTCCGCTACGTCGACACGACCGCCCCGGATATCGACGCGCTCATCATGGACAGCGACGGGATCCTGGTGCCCGGCGGCTTCGGCGAGCGGGGCATCGAGGGGAAGCTGCGCGCGATCCAGCTGGCGCGGGAGAACGGGATCCCGTTCTTCGGCCTCTGCCTGGGAATGCAGATGGCGGTCATCGAGTTCTCCCGCAACGTCCTGAAGCTCGCGAACGCCAACTCCACCGAATTCGACCCCAAGACGCGCTACCCCGTGATCGACCTGCTCCCGGAGCAGCGCGGGGTGACCGACAAGGGCGCCACCATGCGGCTGGGCAGCTACCCCTGCACCCTCAAGAAGGGCTCTCTGGCGCAGGCCGCCTACCAGGTCAACGTGGTCCACGAACGGCACCGCCACCGCTTCGAGTTCAACAACAAGTTCCGCAAGCTCATCGAGGATTCGGGGCTGCAGATCTCGGGGACCTACGCCCCGAAGGGCCTGGCGGAGATCGTCGAGCTGCGCGGACATCCCTGGTTCCTGGCCACGCAGTTCCACCCGGAGTTCAAGTCGCGGCCCGAGGATCCGCACGCGCTGTTCACGGACTTCATCGCGGCGGCGCGCGAACGGGCCCGCACCCGGAAGACCCCCGCGGCGGAGACCATGAATGCCCGGCCCTGAGTCCCGGGCCGCCATCCCCGTGCGGATCGGCTCGTTCACGGTCTCCAACCAGTCCCCGGCGTTCTTCATCGCGGGGCCGTGCATCCTGGAGTCCCCCGCCCTCCTGGAGCGGGTCGGGCGCGAGCTCAAGCGGATCTTCTCCCGCTGCGGGGCGAGGTGGGCGCTGAAGTGCAGCTTCGACAAGGCCAACCGCTCCTCGGCCGGGTCCTTCCGCGGCCCGGGCCTGGCGCGCGCCCTCGAGGTCTTCGCGCGGGTCAAGGCGGACCTGGGCGTCCCGTTCCTGACCGACATCCACGAGCCCGGACAGGCCGCCGCCGCCGCGCGCGTGGCGGACGTGCTGCAGATCCCGGCCTTCCTCTGCCGGCAGACCGACCTCCTGCTCGCGGCGGGACGGACGGGCAAGGTCGTCAACATCAAGAAGGGGCAGTTCCTCTCCCCCTGGGACGTCGCGCAGGCCGTCGCGAAGGTGGAATCCACCGGCAACCGCCGCATCCTGCTCACGGAACGCGGCTCCTCCTTCGGCTACGCCAACCTCGTGGTGGACATGCGCTCCCTCCGGATCATGGCCCGCACCGGCTATCCCGTGGTCTTCGACGCGACCCACTCCTGCCAGCTGCCCGGTTCGCTGGGGACGCAGACCGGAGGCGACCGAAGCTTCGCCGCCCCGCTGTCCCGCGCCGCGGCGGCCGTGGGCGTGGCGGGGGTCTTCTTCGAGACCCATCCCAATCCGCCCCGCGCCCGATCCGACGCCGCCAACACCATCTACTTGCGGGACGCCGCGGCCATGGTCCGGGACATCCAGGCCATCGACCGCCTCGTAAAGGGCTCAAGGAGCGTACAGCGATGAAGTGTCAGAACTGCTCGCAGGAGAACAAGCTCAACGCCAAGGCCTGCAAGAAATGCGGCCGCGACCTCGCGGTGCCGCCCTCCTGGTTCCCGGATTGGCGCTGGCACGCGCGGACCCTCGGGATCATCTACGCCTGCCTCGTCGTGTTCTATTTCGTCACGACCTTCGCGCTCCGCCAGCTTCCCAAGCCCTATCACATCCGCGACATCCCCGAGGACCTGACCCCCTGGCTAAAGAGATAGCCCGCTCCCTCGCTTTGCTCCTACTCCTCCTCGGGGCCGCCGCCTGCCGGCCGTCCGCGACGGCGCCCGACGCCGAGACCCAGCAGGTCCTGGAAGGCTTCACGATGACGCAGACGACCAAAGGCTCCCGGCAGTGGGAGATCCGCTCGCCCGAGGCCCGGGTGACCCTGCGCGGGGAATCCCTGCTGGCGACGCCCGAG
>Ga0209211_10001817_pt1 | contig 38682 bp, 38 predicted proteins | sample RifGroA2_FD_183992 | JGI IMG/M metagenome (GOLD analysis project Ga0209211, IMG submission 183992) | Groundwater microbial communities from Rifle, Colorado, USA - Groundwater A2 (SPAdes) (version 2) | ecosystem: Environmental > Aquatic > Deep subsurface > Groundwater | place: Rifle, Colorado...
CACACCCCCCTTCCGCCATGCCCTCGCTTCGGCGGCGGCTTGACTCTAAAATCATTCTCTCAACTTGTTTTGTTTGCTCGAACAGCAAATTCAAATAAAGCTTTGTTTGAATTTCTTTTCCTAATCGTGTCAATCTGCACATTCTGGAAACCAACCGCTGACATCAATTCTCCATACCATTGTTCCGCCGGAACTACATGTCCGTAAAAAGAAGAATTACCAACTATGTAAACAAGCTTTGCTCCTGGATTGAGAACTTTGTTTATAGAATCAAAATGTTCCCACATATCATAAAAGTATTTTTTTACGTACGTACTCAATAAACGTCCATTCTTGTCGTGAGCGTTGGCTATTTTTTTGGCAAGAGAATCAATCGTCTTGATCGGAATATCTCTTTCGTCAGACCAACTATTCAGTTTGCTTGTTGCAGTACCCCAGGTGCCCCCAATCGCTTTCCAGTCCAATTCACCGGCCTCTTTTGCCTCTTCCAAGAAACCAAGCCAGTACATATATGGCCTGAGTTCTCTTATGTAGCTCATTCGATTTACATACGGGGGAGAAGTAATAACTATGTCTGCCTTTTGTGGAATATTTATTCTTCTAGCATCGACTTCAACGACCCTAACCTTGCCGCTTAGGGGAGTTTCTGCACCCTCAATAATTTTCTTTACGCTGCAGGAAAAGGAATCAAACACTTCCTGATCTTGTTCGGTGTAGAGAAGCTGGGTTTGCGGCACTTCTTTAAAGGATACGGATTGATGATTAAAAGAAGCATTGCTGACTTTGATTAAAGTATTACAGAAACCAATTAAAAGCAGGTCATTTTCTTTCTCGACCGAAAGAGACTTCATAGCCGCCCTAAGTCGCGCGAGAGCATTAAGTCGTGAAGGGCCCCACCATCTTTCAATGTTATGAATCGGCGGAGTCCAAAGGTCTTTGATATCGCGTCCTTCTGCAACTGAAAGCACTTTGTCCAATTTCGCACGAGCACGCGATATTTCTATTTTTGAATAATTATAAGATTTTGCTTTTGCTAACCAAATTAAGAATGGATTAAGGTCGGTGAGTATGGCGTCATGTCCGCTTTCTGCCGCACAAATTCCAGTTGTTCCCGTTCCACTGAACGGATCTAAAACAACGCAAGAGGGGTCATAGTTACTAAGTTCCTGCCTAACAAGGTGCACCGAGTATGCTGGCGTGAGTCGCAACCAATCATGCCTCCCGATACCTTTATTTGCTTTAAAGGTTAAGTGGGCGTTCTGTCTCTTGTTTTGTAAGGTGGCGTTACTCATGGGGATTTAAAAGGGATGAGAGGATTTCTGAAACCTCTTTTCTTAATGCTTTCTTATTTCTCTCAAAAAAATCTTGCAAATCATATTCGAGAATCTTTTTAGAGAAGGCGAACGTGCTCGTTGTCTCGTCCTCCAAGTTTGGCACTCCGGCAAGCACACCCCATTTGCCGACCTCATATCTTAATCTAATGTCGGTGTCTAACTGCGAGGACATCACCGTGAGTACGGGTATGTATTTTCCCGCTATCGCTTGCGCCGCATTATGCAAATCGGCGTTTTGTCTTTTTGAATCCTTGCTCTTGTATCCTTGCCTAACTTCAAAAACGGCTCCATCAATTTGAGTGAGGATTTTAAGTTTCGTTCTCATCTTTTTCAACCAGGCATCAACTCTCTTTTTTGCTCCCACGTCCTTGATATCGCTCAAAAGAATACGCCCATCAAGGTAGAGAGTTCTAATCGCTCCGGATTCTTCTGCGACTTCATAACTCCAATTTGCTTGCTCTGTGGTCAATCCAAGTTGATCCTTAATGATTTGACGAAAGAGCCGTTCGCAACCTATTCCAAGCTGGCGATACAAGGACGTCATGCCTCCCGCCGCTTTATGTGCGGCGTACATCAACGGGGAATCAAACCCTATCCACGAATAAAGTGGGTCTGCGCCGTATACTCTCGTGAAATCTTCAAGAGTATATCCATTTTCACTTTGTCCTTGCCCAAACTTTGGAGTGTAATCAGCACACTTTCTTAGTGGCTCCAAGATAAGCTCTCGGTAAGTTTGATCATTTTTGGCAGTGTCCATACATTTGATTTTAACTCTTTTTTCTCTTTCGTGTTAGTACGTTTTCATCAAGGAGACGCATGAGTAAGCTGGCGAGAGATAGATACTCGATGGTTTTTAGTGGATCGCGTTGAAGAAAATTCAAGTGTGCTTTCCGGTCCCGCACCCCAACGATTCCCTTAAACAGGTTCATTAGTCCGCGTTGCTCCGCTTTATCCAAACTCGTTTTCAGAGCATTGAACTTAATCTTCGGACGCTGATTGTCGCAACCGAAAACATGATTCATCAGATCGTCGCCGTCCAAATCTCGTCCATTCCCATTTTTGGGGTATCCGGTTTTGATTTTAACTTGGTCGATTACCTCGACAAGGGCATTTTGAATTGCCCCCTTGAAATCGTTATTCTCAAACTGCTGAAAGGCAACTTCCTTTATTCGCGGGTGGAAGTCATATCGCACAAAAAGCTCTGTTCTTTTGCCTGATGGAGATGATATTGGGTGCTTCTGTATGTATTTCCATTTTCCGGCCGTTTTTATGCGCGTGAGAAAGTCACTTGATCTAACGGCACGCATAAGAGCAACGCCCAAACTCGAAGAGCGAAAATGATAACCCTTGGCGGCAAAACCACCGGATATTTCAGAGAGTTCTCTGGCCTCGGAGAAAAACCCTTCTTGCCAAAGGGTTTTCAAAAGTTCTGGTAATGATACTGAATTCTTATTTTTCATTGTCAGTAAATGGATATTTTTGAATATACTCGTAGTTGGTTCTCTTGCCTCGACGAGTTAAATGTTTTGCTCGTTTTAATGCCATGCCTAATTCCGGAGTTGAGAAGTTATAGCCACCATCAGACAAATTTTTGACGACTTGGGCATATTTTTTCCAAGATTTAAAAAATCCTTTCAACCAGAGAAGTTTCAAGCTGTCAGGCGCGCTTTTCGCAATTTTATTATTTCCTTTTCGCATAAACTTTTTTACCGCCTTCTTTTAATCCTACTAATATCCCGCCGGTTTTTGAGAGATTATTCAGCGGAGTTTGGACGGCTTGGTTACTATAGTGATACTCATGGCTCGCCAGAGCTTTTTTAATCTCCCCAAATTTTCGTTTTTGATCGAAAAAACCATTAGACACCAGTAATCTTAATCCGCCTGTCGCACCTTTGAAATCTCCCCTGCCTACAAATTTTGGTTTTGTTTTGTTGTTGGCAAAAACAGCGCGCTCAAGCTTTTCTACGCGAGTAACCAAATCCATAATAGTTTTTCCGTCTTTAGACATATCTTAAATTAGTTAACATATAACCAGTGCTTTTTATCTTTTATCCTTCGCAATTGCCTTTTTCGCACAAGACGCAATAGTGCTGGAGAAAGCGAAGTAACTGGATAATAATGCCCCTGTTCCTCCAATGCGATTTTTATCGCGCCAAGCCCCTTTGGTTTTTTAAAAAATCCGCCATCAATGAGTTCCGAGATTAAATTTACAGGGGTAGCCTTTGGTTGTCCCTTGTGTTTACCACCCGTCTTTACTGGAGCAGGCGGGTCATTCGATATCCCGCCTTTCATCTGCACGACTAAAGCGGCTACCTCCTGTGGGGTACCCTCAATTGTTACTTTGGTTCCGTCTTTTGTTGTAATGTGTGCTTTGGCCATATTCAATTATTCCATTTTATGATACTATAAGGATATATGAATATGATTTTAGAGTCAAGCCGCCGCCGAAGCGAGGGCATGGCGGAAGGGGGGTGTGGGGGGAATTCCGCCATGCCCGAGCGAAATCAGAATGAGGCCAGTCCCGCCACCCTGCTCGTTGAGAGCAGAACCCAGCAAAAAAGTTTTCTTTTCCTTTTAGAAGAAAAAATACGGCGCGCGCAAATCAGGAAAAGCGAAGAAAACTTTTTTGCTGGGTGGCGAGTGGTAGCGAGCGGCGGCGGGGCGGCTTTCTTAGTTCTGTTCAAAGTGGGTTCGCGCAAAGTGTATAATTACAGCACTACTTCGCTCCATGATTTATCATGGAGCGAAGTAGTGCCGAAGGGTGGAGTCGAACCACCGTTTAGGGTTTATGAGTCCCTCGTTCTGACCGTTGAACTACTCCGGCGCATTTGCATATTAACCTATTTCCCGAGAAAATACTGCTCAACACGCCACTTCCATGTTATATATAAACGAATGGTAAAACACTATAAACAACCTCGAATGTGGGACACGATACTTTTCATAAATAGTATCTTGTGGGCCATCGCCTCAATCTATTTTGTTTATTCGGTCGGGGCCGCGATTTTGAAATGGGATGTGCGCATATTCCTTTACGGGTTTGGGTGGTTCTTATTTTTTTTGATTACTGAAATCATTTTAGGCGGGCTTAAGAAACATTGATTTTTTGGCATCAGCGCGTGTCAGAAACCTAGAAAATCCAAAATTGCGCCGCCGACATCGCGCGCTTTCCCACGAATCGGATACGCGTGCATAAATATTGCCGGATTAAAATTAAGCTCGATTATGGAATAGGGATTTTTATTAGGCCGTTTCTTCGGATTTTTTATTATAATATCAACCCCGCATATATTCGCTCCGACGCTTGCCGCCGCTTTCACTGCAATTTTCTTGTATGCCTCCGGCATATCCGGGATATCCAGAGGGTCACCGCCGTCATGCACATTTGAATTCTTGCGCAAGTACACTTTTTTTCCCCCGCGAGCCGGAATGGAATCAAAGGTTAATTTCGATTCAGACAAGGTTTCCCTCTCAACGGCGCCAAGTTTGATGTAACTATCCGGCAGTTTGAAGCTTTTGGGGTCTGTATTTTTGAGCAATACTAATTCTTTGATTGCGTGCTTTCCGTCGCCAACCACATTCGCTGGTTCGCGATTTAGAACCGCGATCACTTTTCCGCCAATCACCAAAAAACGATACTCTTTGCCCGAAATAAATTCTTCAACCAGAATGCTCGTATCGTATTTAAATGCGCGTCGGACGGCAGTTGCGTACATTGAATTCTGTCTTGGCTTCAAAATAGAAACGCCCGTGCCGTAATTAGTACTCGATGGCTTCACCACAAGCGCCTGGTCGCGATTCTCTCCGCAAAATTTGAGCGCCTCGGACACGGTTTCGAAATGGCCTCCTCGCGGAATGTTAATCCGCGCCCGCGCGAGGAATATTTTTGTCAGTTCTTTGTGGCCCATGAGTTCGTAGCTTAGATAGTTGTCGTGGCGCGTTATGCTGGCCTGTTTCACTATCTCTTTTTTATTTCCCCGGCGAAGTTCGATTACATTCTGCTTGTCGTCTAAAACCCCGACCTCGATGTTTCTTTTTTGAGCCGCGCGAATCAGCACTTGCGTTGAAAGTTCCAAATGCTCGTATCCATTTAATATCCATGCATCGCGCTTCTCCCTCCGGGCCGCTTCAAGCAAAGATATTCGCGAGAGTTCTCTCATTCGCGCCGTATAGCTCGTGGCAAGCGCGACAGAGAGCTGGGCCTTTTTGTACTTTTTCGCAAGCGCGACTCCGAACTCCGCGTATGACATGCCGGATTGCTTGATGCCCTCCAGAATTCGCGCGGACGGCGTGAGGGACGAGTCTGAAATCTTTTCTCTCTGCGAGCGGACAACGCGCGAATAATTCTTCGTGCCATACGCTATATCAAGCGCCTCGGCAGTTTTCTCTACCTCCTCCAGGATTCTTAGAGACCACTGCGTGAAGTTTTCTTTCTTTCCGTTATTCATAATGCCAAGCCCAGGTTCTCGGCCGCGAAGCGCAACTAGTGAGTTATTATCTTTATACCGCTTCTGCTCGCCTGTTTTGAATCGCGGGCTCGGAGTAAGTAGGCAATACATCATAAACGCGTGCAGGAAATAAAGTTGGTCAACGCTGATGCCAGTCGGTTCATACGGGTCGAGGTCTATGCTCCGCAATTCTACATATTCCACTCCCGCGCACGCTAACGAACAGACAAGACTTTTGTTGGGGCAAACATGTCTTTTTTGCTTCGGTCGTATGCATGAATAAAGCTCGTTTTCCAACTGCAAAATGTTGGCATTCAATTGAATTCGCCGTTTCTCTCTGTACAGGCCGATAGAGCTCCACAGTTTTGATGGTGTCGTGACAGCGCGGAATAAGTCATTCAGATACTCTTCAAGTGAATTATAAGAAATGCTTACTGGAACAGACTCCTTGTTTTGGTATCCAAAATCGCTAAGACGGAGCGATGTGGCGTATGGCCCGAAATATGTCGACGAACCGAATTTTTCGAGACCTGCTGGTACCGAGCTAAAATAACTTTTATCCGCGACAGGAGAAGCGCCGAAAAGATATGTCACAAGCGGGATGAAACGAATGACATTTCTCATCATTCCGAAATATGCCTCGTCTTTGAATTCGGAGAGAATCCTTGTTGTCCACCGCTCTTTTGCGTACGCAATCCAAAAGGAATCTGCGAGAGAGAAATTATAATGAACGCCGGAAATCGTCTGCACCGCTCCGCCGTAGCGCTGTTTCAATCCCTGGCGATATAAATTCTTTTTATTCCCTTCCGCCGATGCGCCGAAGTCTGCCAGCTGGATTTTTTCATGTTTCGGTAACTCTGGAGGCATGCTGAACGGCCACAAAAGTTCATTCCCAATTTGCCGATGGCTCCACACGCGCAGTTTCTTTAAGAAATTATGCATCGTTGTTTCGCTCCCGAGTGGCGGAGTCACAAACTCGAGTTGGGCCTCCGAGAAATCAAGCGTGATTGATGGGTGCGAGAGAGGAGAGCCAAGAGCTTTCGGGTGCGGAGTCATTGCAATTTGTCCGCGCGCATTCACCCGCATCGCTTCCAACTCCAAACCTTGCTTAGCGGAGCTTAAAAATCGAATGTTTTTAATTTTTCGTACCATAGCTGTGGAGCTAGAGTCTATCACTCATAATACAGCGGGCAATATTTCCTTACATTCTCTACTCTAAACTCTAACGCGCTTTGTTGATCAGGGAATATATCTCAAGAAGCGCGAAGAGCAGGCTTAGGATTATAGGCCCGAGTAAAAATCCAACCGGTCCAAAAACACTTAATCCGCCCAAGATGGAGAGAAGTATGAGAAATGGATGCAATCGCATGCCGCGCTCTACTAGCTTCGGTCCTAGGAAATTGTCAACAAGACCCACTGCCGCTACTCCCCAAAGAAGAAGACCCGCGGCCGGCATTGTTTCTCCAGTCATATATAGAAACAGAATGGCTGGCAGAATTACTAAAGCTGTTCCAATGCCTGGAATTAACGCCGCAATCGCAGCGACACTGCCCCAAAGGATGGCGTTTGGAACGCCAAAAAAGGTGAAGCCGACAGCCGTGAGCATGCCTTGAATAATTGCTATCGCGAGATTACCCCTGATGACCGAATTAATTGCTAACTCGAGTTTGCTAAAAATTGTCTCGTCGTGAACATCACTCAACGGGCTTAAGGCGACAATGGCAGTTTTGAATTTCTTCCCGTCTTGAAAGAGGTAGTACAAAGCGATAAGAAAGATAAACACACCGGCAATTGCTTTTGCGACATTCGCGAAAATAGGACCGAGATGCTGAAGCAACCAGCTCAATCCCTGTTCCAAATATTGGTTTACGTCTATAGAGTCAATCGGGACGGGGAAAAAAGTTGCTAGCATTTGTATGGTATCTCGTACGCCACTGGAAAGCTCGGCTGAGCCCCCTCCATCAGTAATTGAAGAGTAAAACCCCGATGCTTCTTGGACAATCTGCGTACCCAAAAATGCAAGCGGCACGATTACAACTACTAGAACAGAAATTGTCGCGAGAAGAGCCGACAGTGATTTTTGGCCGCGTGTAAAGATAAGTGTTTTTTCGTGAATCGGTTGAAAAACAGTCGCGAAAACTATAGCCAATACAAGCGCGTAAATGAATGGTTTGAATATGAAAAAAGCGAGTACGGCAATACCCGCGAGCAATATCAGCAAGAAATGCAGTTCTGTTTTCGAGTCGTTCATGTTCCGCATTATACAGTTTTTATTGCTTTTAGAAGTGCTTGGCTATAAATGCCCTGCCTGAACCGGATTTAAGATATTTCTCAAACTTAAAAGCAGTGTGTTCCGATTTGAACGCGAAATACCAACTCAACGAAACAGGCCTACGTTCTTTTGTCGCGGGAACATAGCCCTTTTCATGTCTTCCGACACGATCTTTAAGGTCATCGGTACAACCGATGTAAAACCCATCTTTACATTCTAGACCGTGGACCTAATGCATAATTGGCGAATGTCGCCTTCGCACCTTCAGGCGGATTTCATCACGCCGAAGCCGAGCTACTGCGAAGCGAAGGTCGCCTTCGCGAACCTACCGGCGGACTTTGTCACGCCGTAGGTCCGCTTCGGCGGACCGAAGGCGGAGGCGGTGAGATTTGAACTCACGATGCCTTGCGGCATGCCGCCTTTCCAAGGCGGTGGAATAAACCACTATCCGACGCCTCCATTGTCCGCTAAAGCAGACGCTGTGCATTATATACGGAAAGATAATTTAGGCACGAATTTATACATTCATCCCTCGGAGCGCGGCAACGCGTTCCTCGACTGGAGGATGGGTTGCGAAAATCTTTGCGATAAATTTTCCGGCTTCGTGAGCGCCGAACGGATTAGAGATGAAAAGATGCGCGGTCGCGTGGCTCGCCTTCCGCATCGGCGCTTTATAGGAAGAAATTTTTTGGAGAGCAGAGGCAAGTCCATCGGGGTAGCGCGTCAAAAGTGCGCCCGAAGCATCCGCCAAAAATTCGCGCTTGCGTGATATCGCCATCTGTATCAATTGCGCGGCAATGGGAGCTAGAATTACAGCGACTATCGCCACTATCGCAAGAATTGCATTTCCACCGCGGTCGCGATTTCCTCCCCCGCCGCCAAAAAGACTTACTCGCAAAAACATATCAACAACGACTGTAATGAGTCCTGCCAGAACGACTGCTACCGTCATAACTAGAATGTCGCGATTGCCGACATGAGATAATTCGTGGGCGAGCACGCCTTCGAGTTCGGAGCGGTCAAGTTGTGCAAGTAGTCCTGTCGTAACAGCAACAACTGCGTGTTTTGGGTCGCGCCCCGCGGCAAATGCGTTAGGCGCGCTATCTTCAATAATATACAATCGCGGTTTCGGCAGTCCCGCAGTAATGGCGAGATTTTCAAGTATTCTATGCAATTCAAGAAATTTAACCGAGTCGGCCTCTTTAGCGCCAGATGATGAAAGCGCGATTTTATCAGAGTACCAATAAGCGGTTATGTTCATGATAATTGCGAATGCGACGGCAATCCAAAGTATTCCAGGGGTTTGCATGTACCACGAGATAGCCCAGCCAACGAGCATAACCAATAGAAAGAACGCGCTCATCAGCATCCATGTGCGGAATACATTCCTGCTTTGCTCTGTGTATAAAGTAGTCATATAGACAGCTCGTGGCCAGTAGCCAATCGAATCAAATTCTCTTGCTTGCATTTTGCTACAAGCTACTGGCTTCAGGCTACTGGCTAAAAGCTCACTCTCACCGGATTCTTTGCCGCTTGCTCGTCGGCGCCAAGCTCGAAGTAATCGCGCGCGGTAAATCCGAAACTTTTGCCAATGATATTGGATGGGAACGATTCAAGCGCGACGCTCAATTCCTGAACAACACCGTTGTAGAAACGGCGCGCGGCCTGAATTTTATTCTCCGTATCAGAAAGCTCTCTCTGAAGCTCAATGAAATTCGTGTTGGCTTTGAGGTCGGGATAAGATTCCGATACCGCAAAAAGCGATTTAAGAGCGCCCGAAAGCATATTCTCGGCTTCCGCGTGTTCCGCGACAGTTGTTGCGCCCATCGCTTTCACGCGAGCTTCCGTCACTTTCTCCAAAGTGCCTCGCTCGTGCTGGACATATCCTTTGACCGATTCCACTAAATTCGGAATTAGGTCATATCGGCGCTTCAGTTGCACGTCAATATCCGCCCACGCCTCTTTGACTCGGTTCACGAGCGTTACAAATCTATTGTAGGCAAAAACAACCCACAGTACTATTACTACAGCGACTGCTAAAAGAATATATCCTGTACTCATACTCATTATTTAGTTACCCAATAAATTTTGCTCAATGGCTCCGACTCGAATCTCGAGCGCCTTTAATCTTTCCGTTTCCGCGTTTAACTTTTTACGGATTTCTTGCAAATCTTCTTTAATCGTATGGACGCCACTTTGGCTTTTTTCGTCGCCTTTATTCATGCACGAATTATATCACATACAGCGATGGCGCAAGTTGATTGCGGCATGCAGTGAGGCGGCGCCTCGCTGCACTTTGTATCCCCATGTCGTTTAATAATCCTCTCCGCCCATACCTCCAGGCATTCCCCCTGGTGCGGATTTCTTCTCTTCTGGAATATCCGCAACCGCAGCTTCTGTCGTAAGCAAGACCGATGCAGCCGATGCCGCGTTTTCCACACAGCTTCTTGTAACTTTCACAGGGTCGATGATTCCTGCTTCAAACATGTCGACTATATTACTTTCTCCCGACCCCGTTTCTGTACTGGCGTTGTATCCGAATGCTCCGCCTTTCTTAATCACTTCCTGCAAAATGACGGCGCCGTCTTCCCTGCCAGAATTTTTAGCAATCTGCAAAAGCGGCGCGGAAAGCGCGGAAAGCAAAATTCGGTAGCCGATTGTGTACTCGTCGTGCGCCTTCGCGTCGATTTTTTTCGCAAGTTTCTCTCCGACTTTCGCAAGCGCGGAACCTCCGCCCGGCACAATGCCTTCGGCGATCGCCGCCTTAGTCGCGTTTACTGCGTCCTCAATCTTATCTTTCAAGTATTTCATTTCCGTTTCGGTCGCGGCGCCTACGCGGATTACCGCGACACCGCCCGAAAGTTTCGCGATGCGCTCGTCCAACTTTTCTTTGTCGAATTTTGAATCCGAGTTTTCAGACTGCTTTCGCAACTGCGCGACGCGCTCCTGAATTTCCGATTTCTTCCCCTTACCTCCGACGAGTACCGTAGAATCCTTCGTCGCAACAACGCGATTCGCGCGCCCGAGCATGGAAAGTTCCGCGTTTTCAATTTTGATTCCGAGGTCTTCCGATACGACTTGCGCGCCTACTGTAATCGCAATATCCGCGAGCATTTCCTTCTTTCTGTCGCCATATCCCGGAGCTTTGACCGCGAGAACATTGAAAGCTCCGCGCAATTTGTTGACCACGAATGTGGCCAGCGCTTCGCCGTCAACATCTTCCGCAATTATGAACAGCTCCTTCTTTCCGGTTTGCGCGAGTTTTTCAAGCAACGGCAAGATATCCTTAACTGTGGAAATTTTGCGGTCTGTAATAAGAATCGAGGCGTCTTTCATTTCTGCTTCCATTCGCTCCGCGTTCGTTATCATGTAAGGAGAGACATATCCCTTGTCGAATTCCATACCTTCCACAAAATCAGATTCGATGCCGAATGATTGAGATTCCTCGACTGTAACGACTCCGTCCTTACCAACCTTTTCTACCGTGTCGGCAATCGTCTTTCCTAATTCTTCCGACTCTGCGGCGATGGAAGCGACTTGGCGAATATCCAACTTTCCTTTTACGGGCCTGGACATCGCTTTCAAAGCGCTCACCGTGTCTTTTGCGGCATCCTCGATTCCACGCCGAACTATCATCGCGTTCGCGCCCATTGCTGTGCGCTTCAGTCCCTCGTGCACGATTGCTTGCGTAAGAACAACCGCAGTTGTAGTGCCGTCCCCCGCTTTGTCATTAGTTTTAGAAGCGACTTCTTTGACGATTGACGCTCCCATATTCTCGAATTTGTCGGCGAGAGTAATTTCTTTCGCGATTGTTACGCCGTCGTTCGTTATGGTCGGCCCACCCCAAGATTTATCCAGCGCGACATTTCGCCCTCGGGGCCCAAGCGTCACTCGAACAGCGCCCGCGACGACATCAACTCCGCGCTTAAGCGCGCTTCGCACATCCTCATCGAAAATTACTTGTTTGGCCATAGGAATAGTTAGTAGTTAATAGTAAGTAGTTAGTAGTTGAAAATTATTACTTGATGATGGCGAGAATGTTGGATTCGTTGATGATGTAATACTCCTCTTCGCCGATTTTCACTTCGTCATATCCGTATTTGGAAAACATGACCGTGTCGCCGACTTTCACTCCAACAGGAATAAGTTCGTTATCATCTCCGCGCTTTCCTGGACCGACAGCTATGACCTCTCCGCGCTCTGGCTTCTCTTTTTGCGCCGTGTCGGGAATGATGATTCCGGAAGGAGATTTCTCATCAGAATTTTCTTCCGGTTTCACCAAAACCCTATCCGCCAAGGGCTGGATTTTAATGTTTTTATTGGACTGTTTTTTCATAAAACCAATATTTTAAAAGCTTATAATATAAAGTGGGGGCTATTATATAAACTAGAAGCATTATGTCAACCGCAAAGAAATTTGATTTCCTAAATTTCTCATGATACACTCCCCCTACATGTCGGTTCTCCAAGGAATACTGCCCTATGTGCAGATAGCGCTCTCGGTGTTGCTTATTATTGCAATTCTTTTACAACGGACGGGCGCGTCTTTGGGAGGCGCGTTCGGAGCGGACAACTTCAGCTCCGGATTCCACACTCGCAGGGGGTTGGAAAAGACTTTATTCTTTGCTACCATAGTTCTTGGCATCCTGTTCGCGCTTTCAGCGCTTGTTAACCTACTCATAAGCTAGTCAGTTTTATTTGATTGTTTGATTTAGAAACATCGCCTTGGCGCGCGGTTCGGCGGTGGGACTTTTTGCGAACTGCAGCGCCATTAATTTTGAACTTATTATTACCATTATTTCTCAACATTAGATAACAGTTAACGCCATGGATTTAGGAAAGTACGAAGAACTATTCGAGAAGCTCACGCGTGAGCGAAGCCTGCCGCATTTGTCGGAATTGTCAAACAGACTGCGATCTTTCACCCCTGGGGAAAGGCTTTTTTTATACATTTTGTCGGCAACACTCGCATTGAGCGCGCTCGCGTTATTTTCTGGAGTGAATGCCGCGGTTTCAGTAAGTATGCCATCCAGGGGCGGAACTTTGACCGAAGGCATCATTGAACCGCCTCGCTTCATTAATCCCGTTCTCGCGCTTTCTCAATCTGATGGCGACCTGACACAGCTCGTATTTTCTGGATTGACCAGAACGTTGCCGAACCCCTCAGATTCTTCATCGAATGCCACCGACTCTGTTATTCCAGACCTCGCGGAAAACTACAGCATCTCGCCAGACGGAACTACATACACGTTTAGGCTTCGGAAAAACGCGAAATTCCACGACGGAGTCGCGCTCACGGCGGAAGATGTTCTCTTTACAGTGTTAACCATACAAAACCCGGAAATTAGAAGTCCTAGACGCGCTGATTGGGAGGGTGTTTCTGCTTCGAGCCCGGATCCGCAAACTGTAATTTTCAAACTGCAGCACGCGTACGCGCCATTTCTTGAAAATACTTCGATTGGCATTCTGCCTAAGCATCTGTGGGATTCTGTGAAAGCAGAAGAATTCCCTTTCAACCCTTTAAATACAAATCCTATTGGCAGTGGACCGTACAAAATAGCGGATTCACAAAAGGACGAGACCGGAGCGGCAACAAGTTATTCGCTAGCATCGTTCGAAGATTTTATTCTCGGAGTTCCCTATCTCAAAAAAATCAATTTCATATTTTATCCCAATGAAGAGTCACTCATCAAAGCATTCAACGCTGGAAAAGTGACTGGGCTTGCCAGTGTTTCCTCGGGGGAAATTTCTTCGTTAATCAAGGATGAGAGCGTCATTATGCGTGTTCCTCTTCCTCGCGTCTTCGGAGTTTTCTTCAATCAAGGGCACGCTTCAGCGCTTGCCGAAGACTCGGTACGTTCCGCGCTCAATGTCGCGATTGACAAAAATTTGATTGTTTCTTCGATTCTTCATGACTATGGAATCGTTCTAGACGGACCGATACCGCCCGGTGTTCTTCGCAATTCCAAACCGCTAAAGACCGCTGACACATTAACGGCATCTGACCGCGCCCAAAAGGCTCGCGACATCCTTTCTCGGGGAGGATGGACGTACGAAAAAAACGAGAATGTCTGGAAGAAGAAAAAACAAATCCTTTCTATTTCACTTGCGACATCCGATTCTCCCGAACTTTCCGCTACGGCAAACAAAATCGCTGAATTCTGGAGAGCGGCTGGTGTTCAAGTAAACGTGAAAATCTATCCTCTTTCAGAGCTAAACGCGAACATAATTCGACCTCGCGCGTACGATGCGATTTTGTTTGGAGAGGTGGTCGGTAGATCTCTTGATTTGTTTGCTTTCTGGCACTCAAGCCAGCGCAATGACCCGGGTCTCAATTTAGCCATGTATGCCAATACCAAAACAGATTCCTTGCTTTCTAACGCGAGAGCTACGATTTCCAGAAGTGATCGCGAAGACCTTTACAATTCTTTCGCGGCCATCATTATGAAAGAACAACCATCCGTATTCATATATTCTCCAGACTTCATATATGTAGTACCAGAAACCCTTCAAGGCATCCGCCTCGGCGCTCTTACCACGCCTTCAGAAAGATTCCAGAACGTTTATGAATGGTATACGGATACCGAGCGCGTATGGAATTTCTTTACTGATAAAGCGCCCCAAATTTAATTTGAACTCGCAGCTCTTGTCTTTTATTTCTTACTTCCTAACTCTTAACTTTTAATTATTACCATGGACACAAACGGACCGAATAACGATAAGCCAGAAACGAATCCTCCGAATGGCGGCGCTTCTACCCCATCACACGCCCGCTCAAGCATTTATAGGCCTCGCGCAACGAGGCCAACGGGCTTTCCGGCTCATCCGGCACACAGGACGCCAGCCCACAGACCTTTAAATCCTGGCCGGCGCAGTTTCGGCGCGTCCCATCAAGCGCGCCCTCCACGACGCCCTGGGCGCACGAAAGTGGAGCATCATCAATCTTCCGAGCCGCGCGGACGGCCGCAAAGCGCGCCAATTCCTTCCCAAGCTGAAGACACAGTGCGCATCATTCCCCTTTCCGGAGTGGAAGAAATAGGGCGCAACATGACGGCCATAGAATTCGGCGGCGACATTTTTGTTGTCGATTGCGGTTTCGCTTTCAGCGAAGTGGAAACTCCAGGAATTGACTACATTTTGCCGAATACGGGCTACCTAGAGACCAGAAAGGACAAAATCCGCGGCCTGCTGATTACGCATGGCCACTTGGACCACATAGGAGGAATCCCATACATCATTGACCGCATAGGAAATCCGATGATTTACACCAGAAAGCTGACTGGCATGATGATAAAAAAGCGCCAAGAGGAATTCTCGCAAACAATTCCCGTTCAGATTCGCGAGGTCGAGAAAGACGAGGTGATTAAATTGGGGCGTACGACAATTCGTTTTTTCGGCGTGACTCATACTGTCCCGGATTCTATGGGCATAATTATAGAAACTCCGTGGGGAGACGCTGTGTTCACTGGCGACATCAAATTAAACCATTTGGACGGCGAACCATCGGATGAAGAGAAAAAAGGATTCGGGATTTTCAAGAATCGAAAAGTCCTTGCGCTTCTAATGGACAGCACGAATGTTTGGCAACCCGGTTTCTCTATTCCGGAATCAACTGTCTACAAGACTCTGGATAACATAATTAAGAACGGCAAAGGCCGTCTCGTCGTCGCGATGTTCGCCTCCCACCTGGAACGGCTAATCCGCGTGGTGCATTTCGCCGAAGAATACGGAAAGAAAATTGTGATTGACGGGCGTTCGATGCGCACCAATATAGAAATAGCGCGCGAAATCGGGCTCATTAAATACAGAGATGATACGGTCGTTGCCGTAGAAAACATGATGCAGTACCCGCAGGATAAGCTAATTATTTTGGCGACTGGCGCGCAGGGTGACGAATTCGCCTCGCTCGCTCGCATCGGCAACAAAACGCACAAGTATATCCGCCTTCAGCCGACTGATACCGTAGTGTTGTCTTCTTCGGTAATTCCGGGCAACGAGCGCGCCGTGCAAAAATTAAAAGACAATCTCTCGCGCCAAGGCGCGCACATCATCACCTATCACGCGAGCGATGTACACGCTTCCGGCCACGGCAACCGAGAGGAAGCCGCTTGGATTCACAAGCAAATCAAGCCGAAATTCTTTATTCCCATACACGGCTACCACTACATGCTGCGCGTTCACGCCGACTTGGCGGAAGAACTGGGCGTGCCGGAACAAAATATAGTCGTTCCGGACAACGGTTCCATAATCGAGATACAAGGCGGTGGCGAGAAAATAATCAAATTACCGATGAAAGCTCCGTCCGAATTGCGCGTGGTTGAAGGCAATACCGTTTCTGAAATTTCTGAAGTGTTAATGCGCGATAGAAAAGCGCTCGGGCAAGAGGGTTTTTGCGTTGTCGTCGCGACGATTGACCGCCGTACCGGCAAGCTCCACAAATCACCCGATATAATCTCGCGCGGATTCGTATACCTGCGCGACAATAAAGACCTGATGGATCAAACCCGGCTTATCATCAGAAAAAGCGTTGAGGGCTCCATGCGCAATCCGAGAGCGGCCGACCTCGATGCCGCGCGCGAAGACCTCGCCGAATCCGTATCCCGATTCTTATTAAGCCGGACAATGAAGCGCCCGATTGTGATTCCGGTGATTGTGAGTATATAGAAAAAATCAACCACAAAGTATCGCTCTGCTTTGGGCCTGGACGAGCGCTTGACAGCATTTTACTTTGTGGAACAGTGTACATGGGGGATGAACCGAGATTCTCTCGGGTTTTGCAAACAGCTCTCTGACTTTGACATAGGAGGTGCGCCATGAGCACGAAAAACGAACCGCAATACAAAGTGAAAGGCGTTGTCGACCTCGGAGAGTTCGAGGTCAACTACGATCAGACAATCGTGGAAAAACTTGCAGCTCTTGATAGGAGGAGGGTCTTCGGGAGTCACAGGTTCATCACGGACGAAGTCTTTCCAGACGACCGAAAAGGCCAGAAAACCTGGAAGGCAAGCGTCGTGATGTTTGATCAAGACATTATCGCGGAGGTATACCTTCAAGAGTGGGCATCTAAAAACAATAAGATTCTCGCACGCTTGAAGGAGGGGATCGACATTGTACGGTCCCTGTTACACCCAGGAGTGGCTTTGATGGGAGCAGTGCCGTTCGTCATGGCCGGGCAGATTAACGCAAACCGGGCAGCAACATATGATCTCGCTCCGACATTTGTTGGTGGACACGCCGGGTTTACCTTCAATGTCATCATGACGAATTACCCAAGGATGTATTTCACTGACAGATTTCGGTTTCTTATCCTCGAGGAACCATCCCCACAGGGCGATCTCTTCTGAGGCGCAAAATGGGGGTCAGGTACTGTTTCTACATCTGCGGCAAGGCGGTGCATCACCTTGCCGCCTTTTTTTATCAAATCTGCCAGTTCCTCTTTCCAAACGCCTACTTCTTCCCAAAACTCACTAGCATCAGAATGGTAAATGGGGTCAGCCACCATTAATCAGTGATATACTGTACGCATGGCAAGAATAGAAAGAACTGACATCGGCGATTACGTCTACCACATAATCAATAGAGCAAACGCTCGGGTACAAATATTTGAAAGCGACGAAGATTACAAACTCTTTGAGAAGATTCTCGAAGAAGCCGTAGAAAGATTTGACATGAGACTATTGGCTTACTGCATCATGCCAAACCATTGGCATTTAGTCCTATACCCGCGGAGTGATGGCGACCTCGCTCTCTTTATGGGCTGGCTTACAAACACGCACACCAGAAGATGGCATACCGGTAAAGGAACGATTGGCCAAGGCCATCTTTATCAGGGCAGATATAAGTCATTCTTATGCCAAGATGATGCGCATTTTCTTGCACTGGTGCGCTACGTAGAGCGAAATGCAAGAAAAGCGAATCTAGTTAAAAAAGCAGAAAACTGGAGATGGTCTAGTGCGTGGAGGAGAGAAAATGGAACAGCCGAACAACAGAAACTCTTCTCGCCCTGGCCGGTGTCTAAACCGAAAGACTATTTAAATCGGCTCAATGAAGCGCAAACCAAGAGTGAGGAGGAGGCAATTGAAAAATCAGTGATTAAAGGCAATCCTTATGGCGGCGATAGTTGGGTGGACAGTGTTGTAAAGCGATTTGGCCTTGAGCAAACATTAAGAATGGTAGGGAGGCCGAAAGGAGGGGCAAAGAATGGTGGCTGACCCCATTACCTCAGCTAAACACTATTTGGACATTTGTTGCGGGAGTATTCTTTTTTCACGAAATTGAAATGCTTCGACATTACAAAAGATTGATTTTAGGATTGTGTTTCTCTCTTGCGGGAATCGCACTCCTTTTTCTATCGACGATTTAAAATTTAAACCTTTGGTATATATTCTGCGGAACGCACACAAGTCTGACTTGTCTGACAAGTCAGACTTGTGTGCCACAACTCAAGAACCTCAAGAACCTACATCATTCTTTCCCCCTCCCTCTAACAATCCCAAACCCCGAAAGAAGTGTGGCGAGAGACGCCGTGTATGTTCGAGGAGACTTGCGAACCTTAGTCAATGTTAACTATTCTCTTATTCTCACGAATTAGCGCATAAGAAGATATGTCGCCCTATTGGACACTAAAGTTCGTATACAAAATCTTTGCGTTCCACCACCACTTTCCACCCCATCCGTCATGTCAAGGTGACACCTTGACATGATTTACATTTCATACACCACGTCCTTTCTTTCTACGACAACTTTCCACCCCATTCGTTTCGCGTAGCGATACAATTTTTGATTCGGATTAAAACATATCGGCTCCGCCACCATTTCCAAAAAAGAAATGTCGGACTCCGTATCGCCTACGCCGATGGAATCTTTTAGCGTCAGATTTTCTTTTTCCACTGCTCGCTTCAAGATATTGGCTTTGTTGTAAATGAGGTGCGCATCGGTTATTTCTCCGGTAAAACATTCCTGCGGGCCGATTTCGTAAATCGAGCCGTAAACTTTATTGAAACCGAGCCGAGGACAGAATTTGTCCAAAATTGTTTTCGGAGAATGAGAAACCGCGAGAAGAAAATATCCTCTCTGCTTCAAGTCAGTAATCAGATCGCGAGTGTAACGATAAAGCCGCTTGTACTCGTGCTTCACAACTTCCTCCGCCGCATCCGCCAGTACGCCGTAGTGGACGCCCTTTAGATGCTTCTGGAAGGCCTCAATGACCGCCTGAATATACTCTTCATAATCCCCTTCTCTGTCCAGCCATTTTGTATGAGCCCTTTCGTACACTCGCTCTGCATTTTTGGGAAACACATCCGTCTCGACAAGATGGTTGACCAACGAAATGAGAAGACTTGAGCGGAATATAGTGCCATCCACATCAAACACGGCCATTTTGCGGCCACCGGAGGCCACTCGAATTTTCACATTTGCCATACCGCTAATCCTACTAGCGGGAACCCCAAAAGCAAATTCTAAGGGTAACCCGTGGGTTAGAAAACGAGCATGAGAAGCACTTGCGTCGCCTGTTCCTTATTCAATCCGGCCGGATCGAATAAGGAACAGGGTGTTTTGAATGACGAACAAACTACTTGAGAATCTTGAGGATTTTCTTGACATCGGCAATTCTGTGCATCGGGAAATTACCGATGCGAATATGCTTTTCCTTGAATTCTCCGTATCCGGAAGCGACAAGGTATCCTTTCTCTTTCAATTTCTCCATAACTGGAGCCGAGCCCTGAGGCGTCTCGATTATAATGATTGTCTTAGAGCGCCAAGTTGGATTCTTAACGAATGGAGAATAGCCATTATGTTTATCAAAAAAATCATAAATTAATTTGGCTTTTGCGTCGGTTTCTTTTCGAATTTTCTCCAATCCGTATTTTATGTAGTTATCGCATATCTGTCCGAGTAGATGTATCCCGAGAGCATTTGGAGTCTCCGGAGTCTGATTCTTGCCGGCAGACTTCAAAAGCGATGGGAAATTGTGGAAACTCCCGATATTTATGCCTTCTCCTTGTAGCATTTGAGATTTTTTGATGCATTTGTCATTAACAACGAGAACGCCCAATCCCGATGGCATCCCGAAACCTTTTTGTACGGAAAAGAATGCGCAGTCAATCGCGCCGTAGTCAACAGATGCGTAGGGAGTTGCGGAAACGATGTCAATTGCAAAGAGTTTGTCCGGATTCTTGGCCTTCAACTTGCTGATATCCGCCATATCAAGCTTCACCCCGGTACTCGTCTCGTTTTGAGTGAAGCACACCATCTCCGTGTCATTTGGAATCGAAACATTGGAGAAATCGAATCCATTGCCAGCCGGTACTTCGAATTTAATAGGATGCTTGCGCAACTCCTCGGCCGTTTGGAAGAACCGCTTTGAGAAGGAGCCGTTCACAAAATGAAAGCTCTTGTCTTTAACACAGTTTTCTATTATCAATGCCATCGCTTCAGTGGCAGACCCGATGAAGAATATGTGAAAGCCCTCCGGAATATTCAGCAACTTTTTGAGAGACGCAACTGTATTTCCAAACAACTCGCCGAATCCTTTGCTACGATGCGATATCGAATAGATTCCTTTTGCCAATCCATAGTTCAAATACTTACCCAATTGGGGGTGTGTCTGTGTCGGTCCGACTGTAAAATAGATTTTTTTCATGTTAGTTTTTCTTAACGAGTAATCGAGTTTACCTGCCCGCCGAAGCCTCGGCGCAGGCGGGGAAACAACTTAATACAAAACCCTAAATTTTATCGTGTGCGGGATTTTTTTCAGCTCATCAATAACTGCTTTTTTGTATTCCTTGCTGACATCCGTTATTACATAACCTATGGATTCGTTTGTTTTTAGATATTGCCCGAGAATGTTGATTTTGTGATTTGCTAGCATTCCGTTGATGTTCGCGAGAACTCCAGGGCTGTTGTGATGAATGTGAATGAAGCGATGCGCATTTTTGAGTTCCGGCAACTGGAGGTTCGGTATATTAACGCTCAATGATGTGTTGCCTGAATTGATAAAATCAATCATTTTGGTAGAAACAAATTCACCAATATTTCGCTGAGCTTCTTCCGTACTTCCGCCGATATGCGGAGTAAGAATGACATTCGGCAAATTCTGTAGTTCGTTCACAAACGGCTCGTTATTGCTTTTTGGTTCATTGGTATACACATCAATGCCGGCTCCCCCGATGTGTCCGCTTTTAATACTTTCCGCCAGAGCCGCAACATCTACCAATGACCCTCTGCTTAAATTAAGAAGAATTGCCCCTTCTTTCATCAAAGCAAGCTCACGCTTTGAAATCAGATTTTTGTTGTGCGCGCTGCTATTCATGTGCACAGTTACAACATCGCATTTTTTCAAGACCTCATCCATTGAACTGCACTTGTGCGCGCTGCCGAGCACAAGCTTCTCTGTTATGTCATAGAAATAAACTTCCATCCCGAGAGATTCTGCGATGATTGAAAGCTGTGTTCCGATATTTCCATACCCGAGTATTCCTAATTTCTTTCCGCGAATTTCAAAACAATTTTTTGACGACTTGTCCCATACGCCGGCATGCAATTTAGCGCTTTTATCGAAGGCTTTGCGCATCAGCATTATGATGTCGCCTATCGCAAGCTCCACAACGCTTCTAGTACTGCTAAACGGCGCATTGAAAACAGCTATGCCCCGTTTGGAGCACTCGTCCAGCGCTATCTGATTCGTACCGATGCCGAATGCGCCTATTGCAAGCAGTCTTGGCGAGTTATCCAGCACTTTCTTAGTTACTTCCGTTTTCGAGCGAATTCCCAAAACTGCGACATCTTTCATTTTCTCGCATAGTTCATCCTCGGAAAGTTTCTTCGGGGATAGCTCCAATCCGTAGCCCTCTTTCTTAAATCGCTCTACCGCATCGGGGTGAACATTCTCCAAAAGAAGTGCTTTTAGCCGGCTCTTTGGGTAAGAATGCTTCTTCATGGTTTCGTTGGGAAAGCAATAGTATACAGGAATTCGTCAAAAGTCGAAACTACATGGTCGGCCTTGTGGATAACTGCCTCTCGCGAGATATTTTCCGTAAATGCAAAAAACTTCGACGCGAGTCCGGCCTCTTTCATCTCGTAGTCCGTATTGCCATCTCCTATTACAAACACTTCGCCGTCGAGTTTGAGTCTCTTCAACTGCAGAACCTTGCCTCTCGCTTTAGAAAGAAGATTCTTTTTTTCAAATCCGGTAATATTTCCCGCCTTGTCGAAAGTAAAAGAATTTGCAAACACATTTCTTTCTGGAATGCCGTATTGTTTAACGACAGGCCAAATGTAGTCCTTGAACCCGCCTGAGAAAATGAAAATGTTGTTTGCGTAATCCTTTAAAAATGTCTTGTTCCTGACGAATGACGGCGTGACATTTTTCTTTAGAAGTTTAACGAGAATCTCGATATGCTTTTTGTTCGCGCGCAATAAAGGAACTCTCTTCCCTAGAGATTCTCCAAAATCGATTTTTCCCTCCATCCCCGCTTTTGTGATTTCCTTTATCTTTTCTAAAACCTCGTCTTTCTTCGGATTTCCTTTTAGAGCAATCTCAAAAAGCTCGTCCAGCGTTTCAAGGCGCGAAAATGTGCTGTCAAAATCAATTACGAAAAATCTCTTCTGTTTGGCTGTTTTATCCATATATTGCTGATTATTTGGATATCTTAGGCCCGCCGATTTTGTCCAATATATCAGAACGGAAGGTATGAGTAAGTCCTTCTTGCTCTTTGAATCGCTCCTCCGCAAGAGATACAAGACCTAGCACAAGTTCCATGCTTGAAACTCCTGCCTTCTTCCAGTTGTGATGATACAAGCTTCCAGGAAGAGTATTAACCTCGTTCACATAAATTTTGTTCGCCTTGCTGTCAATCAGGAAATCAACACGAGCGATTCCCGAACACCCAAGAACGCGATATGTTTCCTTGCCCAGTTCTTTCACTGTTGCCGTGAGTTCATCTCCTATTTCTGCTGGAATCTGGCTGTACGCGCTGTTCGCTCCCCCACCTTTCTTTCCTCCTGACATATACTTCTCCGTAAAATCAAAAAGTTCGGTCTTATTCAATGGCCGTTCGACTTCAGCTAGACGCAATGTGTCGTTGCCCATTATAGGAAGCGTTACTTCTATCAGATTCTCGACACTTTCCTCCACAAGTACTTTGTCGTCGTAATGAAGTGCAACTTCTATGGCGTTTTCCAGTTCGGATTCATTTTTTACTTTGGTTATCCCGATGCTCGAGCCGAGATGCGCAGGCTTAACAAACACAGGCCAGTGTAGTTTAGAAATCTTCTCTAGAAGACCCGCTTGTTCGTCCGACCACTCTTTTTTTGTAAACCACACGAACGGAGTAACTGGAATTCCTTCCTGCGTGAGAACCTGTTTTGTAAATACTTTATCCATCGCAACTGCCGACGAAGCCATATCACAGCCAACATATGGAACTCCAGCCATTCGAAGCAGTCCCATCAAGCTCCCGTCCTCTCCGAATGTCCCGTGCATGGAGGGAAAAACTACATCTATTCGGACGGTTTTGGGTATTATGCCCGGCCACACGAGCGAAAGCCCTTTGTCGAAAGAGAGCCCGACTTTCTTTTCCCGAGCAAGCTGTTCCTCAAAGTCCGGCTGTTTGAAATAAGCCAGAGCGTTCATTTTCTTGTTGGAATACCATGAGCCGTCTTTAGCAATATATACTGGCCAAACATCACACTTATTGCTCGCGAGCAAGGCCTCAATAATAGGTATGTGCGCCGTTATTGTTGAAACATCGTGCTCCACGCTTTTGCCTCCGAAAATAACCGCGATTTCCTTCATTTGTTCATTTTAGATTAAGAATACTGATCTGGCCAATCATTCTGAAGGAGTACGACATCCCCTTTCACGGTCAGGTGCGGAAGCGCGTTAAATGCCAAGAGCGCGTCGTCAAACCACAGAATCTCGCCGGAGTATTCGGCCTCCTTCAATCCCTGTTCAATATATGAAGTTACTGAATTTCTTATAAGAATAACTTTCTCAATTCCTGCTCGCGCAAGCCGTTGTCCGATTTCTATATGCACATCTTTCGTGCGTGAGCCCATTTCTACTAATCCGGGGGTCACATAAAATCTGCGATGTCCTTTGAGCGACGACAGGAACTCAATAATCGCATGAACTCCGTCCGGATTGCCGTTGTAGCTGTCGTCAATCGTGATAACGCCATGTTTGTCTTCCCGCGGTTCCATGCGGTGCGGAAATGCGCTTGTCTTTTCAATGCCCTTTTTAATTCGCTTCATGTCGAACCCGAGGCGATGCGCAATGTGGGCAGAGACCGCGAGCGGCCCCGCATTATGCAAACCCAGTAGTTTAGACTTCACGTTAAATTGAACATTCCCTATCATCAGCCGCAGAAATGTTCCCGATGGGTCGGATTTCGCGCTCTCCACCGATACGTCTCCTGCTCCGCTACGAGCGTAAATAATGTGATTCCTCATCGCTCTGTTGGCGTTTTTGCGCGCCAACTCATTTTCTCCATTGATGTAAACCGGCTTTTTCTTGAGATAGTCCGCAAGCTCGAAAATTGTTCTTGCCGTTTTTTCCAGCATTCCGAATTTCTCCAAATGCGCTTCATTGACTCCTGTGATGATGCCGATGTGCGGAGCTATCAGTTTGCACAATTTGGCGACATCGCCGGGGTAATACTCGCCAAGCTCAAAAATCAGCACGTCTTCGAGGCCGTTTAATCCTTCTACGAACTTGCAAATGCCAAGCGGAGTATTGTAACTGAACGGAGGCGATGCGACTTTCTTATTCTCCGAAAGTACGGTTTTCAGGATTTCCCTCATGCTCGTCTTGCCGAAGCTTCCAGCTATCGCGATTTTTAATCCTTTATATCTGGCAAGTTTTTTGCGAGCTTGCGCCATCAAGACAAATTCAGCTGGAACTTGTAATAATTTAATCAGAGCGAGCGGGGCGAGAATGACATAAGCAAGAAGATATGGCGTGAGAATTGCCGCGCATGCCAAAATTATGATTTTGGAAGAAGAGTCGGCGAATGAAATCGCGTAATAAACAGAGGCGAGAGTTACAATGATAATAGCGTAAGCAAATATATATAGGGCGTACACCTTTTTTGTCTTTATAAGTTGCTTTCTCTTTTCAACAGTGCTGAAATCTTTTGTCCTGCCATACCAAGCCAAATAGTCGCGAAAACCGTATTCGCTCGCTTGAAGCATGTATATAAGCGAGCGCACATAGCGCGGGCGGTACCGTGAGAATATTCGAGTAATCATAAGAAGAATCCGCGGATTATACCTGATACCTCCCCGGCTTTTTCTTGATGAACGAAATGCCCGGATTGAGGGATGACGCGCAGGGTCGAGTTCCCTATGAGCTTGTTCAGTCTCTTTGCCTCGCTTAGCGGGGTCGTATCGTCTTTTTCTCCCCAAATTAATAGTGTAGGAAGCGATATTTTCTTGGCATCCTCCGCGAGGTCCATGTTGATAATGTTCAGGAACGTTCCGCTCAAGGCCCCGGCTTGAAAGTAGTCGCTCCCGATTGCTTCATATAATTTCCTCCTTAGTTTATGTTTCCAGAAACTGATTGGAGGAATAGCGGCAACTGCGCGTCCGACTTTCGCAAGCACCGCAAGAGTGGAATTCTTGAGAGTCTTTCTGCGCGCGACTCCCGCCGAAGAAATGAGGATAAGCTTCTTCGCACGCAAAACGTCCGTCGCGATTCCTCTAATTGATATTCTCCCCCCGAAAGAATGGCCGACGAAAACACCGGGGTTTACATTCAGTTTTATCAGAAAATCTCTTACAAACGCGACATAATCATCAAGGGTCCAATCTTTCGGCGGAGCATCGCTTCCGCCGAAGCCCGGCAAATCAACTCTGATTACCCGAAACGAGGTCGAGAGAGGAAGCGCGATGCCGTCAAAAGTGCGCAGACTATCCTTCCAGCCATGGAGCATTACCAGCGCATCTCCGCTTCCATTGTCGTCGTATTCAACTATCAAATTACTGATGATGGTTTTCACTTGCCCATAATACCTATTTTGAGCCAATCCAGCGAGTTTTCGCCTTCGGCCAAAGCAAAGTTAACGGATGCTTCAAGCAGTCATGTTTTCGCGCGGGACACACGTATCTGCCATATAAGATGAGTCCGTTGTTCACATATTTCCAATTTCTCTTTGGGATTAGTCTTTCCAAATCTTTGGAAATCTTCGTCAGGTCCTTGTTATCCGTGAGATCAAATTTGATGGCAAACCTGCGGACATGCGTATCTGTCGGTATTCCCTCCCAGACATTAAACAGTTCTCCTAAAATCACATGCGATGTTTTGTATCCGACGCCTGGAAGTGTCTGCAGATCTTTCGGATTCCTCGGGACGAGGCCGCCGAAATCGGAAACCACTTTACTCGCCGCGAGAATTATGTGTTTCGCTTTGTTTCGGAAAAATGGAACTGATGATATTTCCTTTTCAAATGTTGCCGGTTTTGCCCGCGCGAAGTCGCTTGAAGTTTTGTATTTCTTAAAGAGGTTTTCCGTTAAGCGATTTACCGTCCTGTCGGTACACTGTGCCGACAATATAACCGAGACAACAAACTGGAAAGGGGTCTTCCACTTGAGTTCGCTTTTGGGCTTGGGGTAAGTTTTTTTGAGGTACGCGACAATTCTTCTCGCCCTTGTCTGTCGTTTGTCTTTCATTTCTATAACTTGTACAAAATCTTCGCGACGGTTTCCGGGTCATAGCGTACAACGTCGGAATCGGTCAGCAAATCCGCCTTGATGACTTTTTTCGCGCAAGTATTTAATTTCGCGTCCACCTCGACCGGATATTTCTTTTCTTTCGCGTATTTCTTCTGCACATCCGCCGATATTTCCCGCGTGTTGCAGATAACGTAATCAAACTTCTTTAATCCGCTGTATTTCAGAAGCTCCCGCATCATGTCTGATGCCGTGTAATCATGCGTTTCCCCCCATTTCGTCATTGAATTGCATACTGCCACTTTCTCCCCCTTGCACGCGCGCAATGCCTTTTTCATTCCATCCACAATCAGGTTAGGAATAAGAGACGAATAAATATCGCCGGGACATATGACGATGAGGTCAGCCTCTCTAATGGCCTTATCGGTTTCCTTGAAAATCCGAGCGCGCGGCTTGAGCACGATATTTATGATTCTGAGATTGCCATTATGTTTCGGGATATCGATGTTTGACTCGCCAACGATTTGCGTTCCATTTTCAAGAGTCGCGTGTATATGCGATTTATCTAATGAAACCGGGAGAACCCTGCCAACAATGTCCAACAGTTCGGATGCTTTTTGAACCGCCTTTATATCGCTGCCATATATTTCCGAGAGAGCGAGGAGCAATAAATTCCCAAAACTGTGCCCATGCAGTGAACTTCCCTTCTTATCAAATCTAAAATTGAAAAGGTCGCGTAATACCGCTCTTCGCCTGCCTTCTGAAAGCGCTATCAGACAGCGCCGCAAATCTCCGGGAGGTAAGATTCCGAACTCATCGCGCAGTGTCCCAGCCGAACCGCCATTGTCAAACATTGTTACGACTGCAGTTATGTCAAATGGAAATTGCTTAAGCCCGCGCAGGACCATGTAGCTTCCTGTGCCTCCGCCGATGGTTACTATTTTTTTCACCCCGTTAGAAGTCTTTGGCAAAAAGAAAGTGTCCGCACTTTCTTTTTGCTTATGTTTTATACCCGCTTGCCCGCTTGACTGATACCGGTTCTGCATATCGCGATTGCGCACAGACAGACTTCTAACGGGGCTCATCCGCTCACTCTATCATTCTAAAAGACAATTTCACAATCTGCTAGCATCGAGGACGGTCCTCGGTTGTACGGTCCTCGGTTGTAATTACCGAGGACGGTCCTTGGTGTAAAAGTGAGAAAAACACAGCCCCGAGATAAGTCGGGGCTGTGTAATACTAGATACACGATACACGATACACGATACACGATACTTTTCCCTTTATTCCCTAGGGATGCGCTGCTATGTACGCTTTGGTCTTAGGCCCGAAGTAGCCGGCGGCAGGCGTAATGCCAACCGACTTCTGCCACTTGGCGAGAGCCGCGCGCGTAAGTCCGCCGAATCTCGTTGTTTCATTTCCGGGGGAACCGGCGCCGCTCGCAGAAACCGCAAAGCCGTGGCTGTTGAGGTACTCTTGTAGCGCCTTTACATCATCTCCGGTAGAGCCAGTTTGCAGGTCGCGTTTGAAACTGGCGTTCACATTAGCATTGGCTACAGCACTTGCGCTTGGAGCGGGTTTACCTTGAAGAACAGCAAGCTGTACAAGAAGCGCATTTAATTGCGTCGTGAGCTGGGCTATCAACGCAGTCCTTTGCCCTGTCGTCAAGCTCGCATTGTCCGTCGCGGCAGGAGTCGGAGTAGTAACCGCAGGCGCGACATATGCGCCACCTCCTCCTCCCCCGCCGCTTCCGGAAGAAGAACCGGCACCGCTACCGGTTGATACTGATGTTGTGGTATTGCCAGTCGCGTTCCCGCTACATGTGCTGGAGGAAGGAGTAATTGTCATTGACCCTGTGCTGATTGACGATAAGAGTTTGAGCGTGGATGCTGTCGCGCTACAGGTGTCGGTCACGATGTAATTCGCTGGCGCGTCTGTTGCAATCACTTTGCGGTCGGTCGACTGAACTTCGATGAATGAACCAGGAAGGAGCGTGACTGTGAAGCTTGAAGCTCCCACCACTATTGATTCGATGACAGCGTTCGTGCCAGAAACCGTTACCGTTACCCCGCCGACGCTCAAAACGACGCCAGTCGCCAGAGTCGCGTCGTTAAACGCGGCCAGAGCCATCCTGGGCAATAGCAGAGCCGTCCCAAGCGCGACAAACGCGAGCGTCGCGAGAGCCAGCGCGGTGACAGTCTTGTATTTAGTGATAGTCATAAGTTTTTCTCTTCCGCGGATGCGGTTCGCACGAACCGCATCCGCATCAGATTAGTTGATTAGTAATGACTATCGTGCTTAGTCGGTTGGCGCCGTTGAATACAGCTGGATGTACCGAACTGCGCCATTAACAATAACTTTGATGTAGCCATCGGCAGTTGTCGGTTCTGTTCCTGGTGCGCTGTTCCAAACCCCGGGGATGGTGCTGGTTAAGTTAAGAACAGCGTCATAAGTCTGACTGCCAGTTTGTGTTTCAGGCTTCTCAATCTTGATCGCCTGGAAATTGCCGGTAATACCAGCGGCAGAAAACGCCGAACGGAATCGAAGTCCGGTTACATCGCCGGTAATCGTTCGCGCGCCGGCATCGTCGGTCACCAGCTCAATCTGTGCGCCTCTCACATCTCCCGCCACATTGCCGGTCGTGCCTTTGAGGTAGGCATCTATGTGCGCCCCGATAATGGAAGCCCCTGCGCCCGACAATGCGACTCCGTCGTTAAGTCGCGGAGATATTTCGACTCCGGTAACACCATTGGCAGTTTTGGTTGCGCCTTGCCCTGGCTTAATTTGCACGCCGATAAAGTCGCCAGTAGTCGTGCTATCGGTTCTTGAGTTAATCCGTATTTCAGATCTTCCTTTGGAGTTAAGCAACAATTTCTCATCGGTTCCGGAAGAAATAGAGGCCAATGTTGCGCTGCTTCCGGCCGCGGCACCCGTTATCTTCACACCAGTGGCAACTGAAGCAGTGCTTGCGTCAACTTGCAGAACCGGGTTGGTTGCGCCGTTGGCGCCAACTGCCAACGAGGAAGCAGTGCTTGATGATACGGCCAGCGCGCCGCCAATGGCAATCGTGCCGTCGGTTGCGTTGCTTATTGTCTCGCCATTTTGCAGACGGATGTCAGCCGTGCCGAAATCAACCGCCGAGTTGGTGTAACCAGTAGTCTGTGCGTGGAAAAGATCCAAGCCGTAGGCAAACTTGCTGGCAGCTGTTGAGTTGAAGTACTGAACACCGTAAGCCGCATTCGGGGTAAGCGTTCCAGTATCACCGCCTAGTACAGCTAGAACGGCGTAGGCGGCGACATCAGCCAGGTCCCCCACTTCACCAACCACACCAGCGCTTCCACCAGGATTATCGTCGTCGGTTAGAACATTATACGAACCAATTACGCCTGCGTGAAGCGAAGCGGTGGTATTGGTAAGGTCAGTGCCCAAGAAGTTGCCCATGACACCTGCATGGTAAAAGCTGGCGCCACCAGCTGCGCCTACATAGGTAAGGTCACCGGCTAAGTTCTGGAATGAGCCCGTAGCGCCTGTGGCGCGTGTTACGGCCGATGCCACTTGACCTAGAGAATTAATCGTCGTTGTAGCCGTGCCGCCGAAGTATGCGGTGTCAAATACGGAGAGCCGAGTTGAGGATGCTTGGCCGAAGTTGGCCAGGCCGGTGTGCGTGGAAGCGCCCGTGAGCGTTGTCGCGCCCGTTACAGACAAGGCGCCCTCCGTTGTAATGCTCGTACTAATTGTCGTCACTGCTTGCACGACTGAGACAACAAGAAACAGCGACACTATTGTTGCCACTGTTACCGCAATCACACCCTCTTTTCTAAACATTGAAATCACTTTCATATTATTTGTTTTAATTAATTACTAACCTAATAATAAAAACACTAATAAAAAAAACAAAATACCAAACGCTAATGTTTTCGACGCATTTTTTTATGGCGCGCAATCAGCACGTCAATTGAAAACATTGTACACCTGCTATTTCCACGACAAGTGCTGCGGTGCGCAAAATGTGTGCATAACTCCTGCACAACCTTGTGAATAACTTCACACAACAACAAATGAAAACCTCTTCCATCCATTTTTCCGAGAATTTACCGAGGACCGTCCTCGGTAACCTGCTAGCGCCGAGGACGGTCCTCGGTAATTGCACCGTCATCGGTATGAAGTATGTGCCCCTTTGAGAAGTCGCTAAGCATTTCTTCTAGGTCATTCTGCTCCTTCAAGAAATCGGGCGCATCATCGTAAGCGAGAATCGCCCGCTCTGGGCGCTCGCCGATGCAATAATCGAAATAACTTCCATAACGATAGTCGGCGAGAAATTTTCTCGCTATTTTCTGGTTTCGAATAGTTCCTTCTTTCCACCCTGGCTCGACTAACTCCAGCGGATTGAGATGCACATATGAAAAGATGTATCGAAAATATGGTTCTGAATTAATATGACTGCTTTTGAAACGCCCCTGGAACAGAACGCCGCTATGCTCGTACTTAATGTTGAAGTACATAGAGTAAGCGGTTGCAAGCTTGCGCATAAATCTTGTGATACCCTCGTCCATTATTTGTTTCAACACCAAATGAAAATGGTTAGGCATGAGCGCGTAAGCGAGTACATCAACCAATTTTTGAGTTCGCGCGCCTTTATTATCTGGATTAAAGATTTCCACCAAGGACGGTCCTTTGCGGTATGTTATCGGCTCTTCACTATTGGCCAAATATAGGAGTGCTATGAAGCGCTCGTAGTCTCTCGCTGTCGTATATATGCGTTGTTTGCCTGCTCCTCTATTGTAGATGTGGTACGTCTCGTCCGAAATCAATGGTACTCGCCTTAGCATGTCACAATCTTACCACCAAGGACCGTCCTTGGTGGAACTCCAGGGCTCTTTTCCTGTGGATAACCAACGGATTACCAAGGACGGTCCTTGGTATTACTTTCTAAAATCTTCTTAATTCAACTAGCAGTTTTTTCAGCGGCAAGCCGGCGACGTTGTTATAATCCCCTTTTATACTTTTTATTAATTTTGATCCCCCGTCTTGGATTGCATAGCCGCCAGCCGCGCGGAGCGGTTCGCCTGTTTTCACATATTCGTCTATCTCACGAGATGAAAGCTTCCTAAACGTTACTTTTGTACTAACCGACTTGGTTATATATCGCGTCGTTTTGGAATCCACAATCGCAAACCCTGTAAGAAGCGAGTGCGTTTTACCGCTCAGAGATCTAAGAATTTCTTTAGCAAGTTTGGCAGTCCTTGGTTTTCCAAGGATTGTTCCTTTGAAAACAGCGAACGTGTCGGCACCGATGACAATCGCATTTTTATGTCTCCTTGCCACGACAAGGGCTTTTCCAAGGGCAAGTCTTTTCGCGAGTTCGCGTGGAGAGAATTTGAGGTTCATGTTTTCTTTGTACCAGCTTTTCTCAACAGTGAAAGAAATGCCGGCATAAGCCAGAATTTTGCGCCGCCACGGCGACGCTGAAGCCAGTATTATTTTTCTCATACGCTTTGCCGCAAGTATTGCAAAGATTCTGCGATATTGCTACGATGCGCGGACATTAACAAAAAGCTTTCAGCCAGTAGCCTGTAGCCATCAAGGAAACCATTCGCAGATTTTATATTGCAATTGCTACAAGCCACCGGCTACAAGCTAATTAACATGTTCCACTTACTTGAAAGATACACGGTTGAGAGCGTCACTTGCGGGCACCCCGATAAAGTCTGCGATCAGATTTCCGACGCCATATTAGACGCAATGCTTGAGCAGGACCCTTTCAGCCGAGCAGGCGTCGAGACATTTGGCAGTCACGGCACTTTAATGATAGGAGGCGAGGTAAAAACAAAAGCAAAAATTGACTTTGAAAAAATAGCGAGAAAAGTTTATCGAGAAATCGGATATAAAGACAATCTGGAGATTTTGGTCCGAGTCGCACAGCAGTCGCCGGACATCGCCCTCGGCGTTGACACGGGAGGCGCGGGCGACCAGGGAATTATGTACGGCTATGCGACAAACGAAACGAAAGAGATGCTACCTCTCGGAGTTGTCTTGGTGCATGCGCTCGCGCGCCGTCTTGAGAAATTGCGCCGAGACAAAACGCTTCCTTGGCTTAAGCCAGACGGCAAGACGCAAGTGACTGTTTCAAATGGGAAAGTGATTACAGCCCTCTGTTCCACGCAACACGCGAAAGCCGTCAGTCAGGAAGAAATTAGAAAGGAACTTATCAAGCATTTATTTACACCAATCCTAGGTTCATTAAAGAATATTGAGATACTGGTCAATCCGACTGGAAGGTTCGTACAGGGTGGCTTTGAGGCGGACGCAGGGCTGACAGGCAGGAAAATTCAAGTGGACACATACGGAGGCCTTATGCCTCACGGCGGAGGAGCTTTCTCCGGAAAAGAACCGATGAAAGTAGACCGTTCAGCTGCCTATATGTGCCGATTCGTCGCGAAAAATCTAGTCGCCAACGGATACGCAAAAAAGGCCATGGTTTCTGTGGCATACGCCATCGGGAGAGCAGAGCCGGTGATGATTGAAGCATTCGACGACAAAGGGAAAAATCTCACGAAAATAGTCACAAAGAATTTCGACTTCCGCCCGCAGGCAATTATCAAACGCTTAGATTTGCGACGCCCAATCTTTCGCGAAACGGCCACGTACGGACACTTCGGCGTTGCCGGCCGTTCGTGGGAGAAAATCATCAAAATCTAAATGAAGGCGGTCTGACTGCCTTCATTCAACGGTAACCGATTTCGCCAAGTTGCGCGGACGGTCTACGTTCAGTCCTTTTTCTTTCGCGAAATAATACGCAAAAAGCTGGAGCGGGACTACATTCAGTATCGGCGATAGCATATCTATAGTCTCTGGCACATAGATAACGTCGTCAACAAGCTTCGCGATTTCCTTGTCGCCATCTGTTGCGACTGCGATGACAGAACCTTTGCGCGCTTTTATTTCGTGAATATTGGAAATCATTTTTTGGTACATGCTGTCTTTGGGCGCAATCGCCATCGTGGGAAACTTTTCGTCTATCATGGCGATAGGGCCATGCTTCATCTCGCCTGCTCCGCAACCTTCCGCGTGGATATAAGATATTTCTTTCAGCTTGAGCGCGCCCTCGAAAGCCACCGGCAAATTGTAACGGCGCCCCAGAAATAAAAAGTCGCGACTGCCGGAATATTTCTTTGCAAGTATATCAATACTCTCTTTCTGCTTCAGTAGTTTCTGCAATTTTGCGGGAAGCGCGCGCAATTCATTTGCAATTATTTTGCCTTCTTTCGCGGTCATTCCGCGCTGACGTCCGAGAAACATTGTGAGAAGCGCGAGAGCAGTTAACTGAGAAATAAAGGCCTTTGTTGAAGCAACTCCTATTTCTGGACCGGCATGATTATAGACTCCGGCGTCAGTTTCTCTAGCGATTGTTGAACCAACCGAGTTGACGATGCCGAGGGTAAGCGCTCCGCGCCGCTTCCCTTCCCGCACGGCTTCTAATGTGTCGAGAGTTTCGCCCGACTGCGAAATGGCCAACACCGCGGTACGCTCGTTTAGGACCGGTTTGCGATAGCGAAATTCGCTCCCCAACTCCACCTCAACCGGAATCCCGGCGTGTTCTTCCAGCATGTACTCTCCGACCAAGCCCGCGTAGTACGCGCTTCCGCACGCTACGATAATAATGCGCTCTATTTTCTCAAGTTGTTTCGCGACGCTTTCAAGTCCGCCAAGTTTTGCCAAACCCTTCGCGGGAATAAGTCTTCCACGAAGCGTATTTTCTATGACCTCTGGCCCTTCCATTATCTCTTTCAGCATGAAATGCTCGTACCCGTCTTTTCGCGCGTCCTCCGCGCTCCAGTCGATTTTGGTTGCTTTGCGTTTCACATTTGTCGCGTCGAGTTTGAAAATCCGGTGTTTATCAGGACTAATAACAGCCACTTCACCGTCTTCCAGAAAGATAACTTTGCGAGTATGCGGGAGTATCGGCGAGGGGTCTGAAGCAATGAAATGCTCATCACCGCCAAGCCCCAATACGATTGGAGAACCCATGCGGGCAGCAATTATTTTGTCCGGTTCATTTTTGTATTGAAGAGCGATGCCGTATGTGCCTCTAATTTCATTGAGCGCGGCTAGCGCCGCTTTCTCGAAACTTTTTGCTCCTTTGGCGGATTTTTTTAAATGATCCTCTACTAGATGCGTTATTACTTCCGTATCTGAATCCGATTTGAAAGTATGTCCCGACTTCACAAGCCGCGCTTTCAGTTCTTTGAAATTTTCGATGATGCCATTGTGAACGACCCATATTTCTCCATCGCAATCCGCGTGCGGGTGCGCGTTTTTTTCAGTCGGCTCGCCGTGAGTCGCCCATCGCAAATGCGCAATCCCGCTTTCCCCTTTGAAATTCTTGGGTATCTTTTTTCGGAGTTCTGCCACCGCCCCAGGCGTCTTTACGCTACCGCTCTCCGGCAAATATATACCAGCTGAGTCGTAGCCGCGATATTCCAAGGACAAAAGTCCCTTTAATAGAATCCCGCCGGCATCCTTCCCTTTTTTACCTGTATAAGCAAAAATACCGCACATCACGGCACTCTATCATCCTGTTTGAAATTACGGAAGTTCATGTGCGAGGCATGAGTTGCGAGATATGAGATACGAAAATACCCCACATGCGATGAGGCGTCGCCTCATCGCATGTGATGCTGTATACAAAATACTGAATACGGTATACTAAATACGGAATACTGAACTAGCACACCTGATTCCATGGGCCGAGACTCGCGTCTGGGTTAACCAGCGTCTTCATCAGTGTATCTATGACCAGCCACGAAGCCATAAGGATAACGAGGCCGATAATGACGTTCGTGAAAATAGTTTTAGCTTTAGTCATCTCTCCGTGATTAGCGATGTTTGTCACATATATAAGTCCCGCCCAAGCAAAAAGTCCCGCGGATAGAAACACCGAGATGTAGATGGCTGTATTTATAAGATTCTGCGCGGTTTTTGCGATGTCGCAGACTGTACATGCTTTTTTTGAATTTCCAATATCACCGTAACTTGAATCAGGAAGGGCGCCACTGCACTGAACGATAGGGTCAGACCAGGCGGCAAAGGTCGCTGTAGGAGCTAGCACAACTACAGCTAGGGCGACAACCACGAGCATTCTTGCATACGTATGCATATTAAAAATAGTGTACCACAAGAATAGACCGGACATGGCCTTTTTTGTGGGTAGGGCGAGACTTGAACTCGCAATCTCTTTCGAGAACACGGTCCTAAGCCGTGCGCGTATACCAATTCCGCCACCTACCCGTAGGTACTTTTGTCAGCACCTTTGTCCGCCCACCAGGGATCGAACCTGGGACCCACTGCTTAAGAGGCAGTTGCTCTACCAGCTGAGCTATGGGCGGACAAAAGCGCAGAAATCAGATTATACAACAATTCACAAAAGCTTCGGCATGAAGTTTCTGAAACCGGTGACGCATACGGGATTTGAACCCGTGTTTCTACCGTGAGAGGGTAGCGTCCTAGGCCCCTAGACGAATGCGCCGTTCGGTAAAGGTCTCACAAAATTTACTACGGGGCAAGGAAGCTTTCGTCCTACTCGTCTGCCTCCGACAGAACCATTATCCTCTGAGGGAGGATAGGGACGATAGAGCCGTGTCCGCCAGCTGGCGGGAGCTTGTAGCCGGGAGCTTGCAGCCGGTAGCAAAGCGGCGGAAGCGAAACCAAAGCTAGATTATCTTACGTTTTTTTCACGCCGTTGCAATCTTAACTTCTTCTATTGAACCATTCCCTTCTCCGCATAAAGCTACGGACGGGCGCAGCGCGCGAATTAGAAAGTGGTTTGTTTATTTCCCGTCATCGAACAGCATCTCATAGCAAAAAAGAAATACCGCGGTACTCGGAATAATCCACAAAAAGAATTCTTCAAGCGGAAACCGCACTCCCGCGAAAGTCATCCAACCAATATACTCTCCCGGAAAGCGCCATTGATTCAATGTGAGAGCGCTAATCTCGAACAGCAGATTCAACACAAAGTAAAAAATGCTTATAACAAATAACTTATATACAAAACGTCTTCGCTTAAACAAGAGACCCGCAAGCGGAAGCATGGAAATAATACCGGCCATTAGATAGGAGAATGGAAGCGGTTTTGCATTTGGATGCAAGGCAAAGTATATGACTGGAGTCAGAAAAATAAATATAGCCGCAACAACTGCCTGCTTCCAATGCGACGAAATTGATTTTACCTTTTCGTCATCTAGAAAATGCTCGTAGAAAACAATTATTGAAAACGGTATGAGAAATGCCCAAACAAAATCACCGATGGGTGTTTTCCCGATTATGCGAAAATCCAAAATAGAATTGTTATAGTTCGTTATCCATGCGCCATAAAATTCAGCAACGATGTTGTACCCCATTCCAAGCAAAAGTCCCAAAGTGGCAGACGCAAGAATTATCTTCTTGTAATTCTTTTGTCGCCTCCAACAGAGATACGCGGCGGGAACAGCGAAATACATGATAACGGACGACATAAGATTTGCAGAAAAGTAGAGAGAAAAAGTATATGCCAGTATTAACAAGCCCGATACCACTGCAAAATCTAATGGGTCATTACGATGAGAGAAAATAGAGCGCATAATATTCTTTGATGAATTTACTATACTCCATACACGATATTCCATACACGATACTTCTGCTTCGCCTACCTATCCGGCGGGATGTTGTAATAATTTATCAAGAATTTAGTTATATCAAGAAATGGCTTCGCGAGCGTGTGCGAAGCATATATCTCTTTCTGCGGCTCTACGGCAAAAAGAAAGATTATGAACTTTGGGTCATGCGATGGAAAGTACCCAAAAAATGAGTGCAGGAATCTGTCGCCATAATAACCTCCTCCGCCAGGAATCGCTATCTGCGCCGTTCCTGTTTTCGCGGCTATGGAGTAATGTTCCTGTTTCAGCGTCCCGCCTAAGAGAGCTTTGTCGTACACAGTCGTGAGCATGGCAGACATCGTCTCGGCAGTCTCCGGCTTAAGGACCTGTTTCTGAATTGGCAGTGCTATGTTTCTGACCACTCCGGTTTTATTGCGCACTCCAGCTACTATATGCGGCTCGGGCAATAGCCCGCCGTTCGCTAGCGCGGAAAGCGCGCGCACCATTTCAACCGGAGTTACCGCGATTCCCTGCCCGAACGAAGCGGACGCGAAATCCACATCCGTTCCATTCTCAATTGCGGCCAATCTGCCGACGGCCTCGTTTGGAAGGTCTATTCCAGTCTCCTCTCCTAGACCATAGGCATGTACATACTTGGAAAACACATCGTGCCCCATTTTATCAACCGTAAACGACGCGCCGGTATTTAGCGATTCATTCAGTACGGTTTGCATGTTCACTACTCCGCGCCCCTTAAAATCAAAGTTTGATACTTTCTTTCCGCTTTTCATAATGAATCCTTTGTCGTCGTATGTCGTCTCTGGAGTAATCGCTCCCGTGTCGAGCGCGGCAGCAAGCGTAAGCGGCTTCATGATAGAGCCCATTTCATAAATGTTATCCGCCAGAGGATTCCCGAAAACGGAAACGTTAGAAACAGTATTGAAAGTATTCGGATTGAAATCGGGTTGAGCCGCGAGTGCTAGGATTTCTCCCGTACGCGGGTTCATCACGATGCCGCCGGCAATTTCCGGCTCGTACGCCTTCATAACGCCTGCCAATGTTTCTTCCAGGCGCTGCTCTACCAATGGTTCAATCGATGTGATTACATCCCCCTCTTGTGACTTTGGGTTGTTCGCTAAAAGTAACTCAATGTTTGTGAATATCTCAGCGAATGGATTCACATATAAACTGGATGTGGTTTTCGTTAGCGTATCGTTCCAATATCGCTCAAGTCCGTATACGCCAACTTTGTTATTTCCCTTGTAGCCGACAAAACCTATAGCATGCGACGCGAGCTTCCCCGCGGGGTATAAACGCCACTTGTC
>Ga0209211_10001818_pt1 | contig 38682 bp, 49 predicted proteins | sample RifGroA2_FD_183992 | JGI IMG/M metagenome (GOLD analysis project Ga0209211, IMG submission 183992) | Groundwater microbial communities from Rifle, Colorado, USA - Groundwater A2 (SPAdes) (version 2) | ecosystem: Environmental > Aquatic > Deep subsurface > Groundwater | place: Rifle, Colorado...
GTCTGGGGCAAGTCTGCCAAATTCCCAGGGCAAAAGGTGGGGCTGCAGCACATTCTTGTCGACGGAGACATATTCACCATAGTAAAGAAGCAGGGCTGAGGACAATAGATTAAATACAGGCGGGGTCCCTAATTTTTCTTTCCTTTCTTCTGCATCTTCTTCACCCAGCCAGGCAGCTTGGAGGGGGTTTTTGAAAAATCTACGAAGCTGACCTCGGTTCCTCGCTGTTCTGCGTGAACAAGCGGGGTGCCGTCATCCTTGGAAAGTGTGTATGAAGTTGAATCAGGCTTTATTGCAAGCGTCATCTTCTGCTTTTTTCCAACAATGTCAAACTCAAAGCTGAAGTTCTGTCCGTCCTTAGAAACACGGACCTCCTTTATCTTGTCCCACGGAATATCGGTTGAGAGCGGAAATCTTGTTGGTGCGTTCATAAAAATACCTATCGTTTGTATCCATTACTTTGGTTATATTTCATTCCGGGCCCATCAAAATCCTCTGCGGCTTTCTTGATTGCGTTTATTAGAGCTTGCAGCTCTCCTTTTCTTTGCACTTCTTTGGAAGGAGCAAATCCAGACTCTTGAAATATGAACATACAGCCACCTCATGCGAGCTTTTGGTAGTCTATCTCCCCTTTCCTGTACACCAGCATCTCAAGTATGACGTCTTCCTTCCCTTTTTTTATGGATCTGGCAAGCGTCTCTGACTTATTATCGACTAACAAAGTTATCTCGTAGACTTTTCCATATAGTGTTTTTACTTTTAAAGAATAGGCGTCAACACCTTCTCCACTTGCCAAACTCACTTCCTGAATGTTTTCAACACTCAGGTTTTTTATTATGGGAACAAATTTGCTTTCCTTTTTTTCTTTTAGGAATTGTTTTATCTGCTTTTGGCTTATGAAGCCGTTCAACACGATTTTCGCTTCCAGCACAGTTTTCTCACTTAGATTTCGTACGTCAATTATTGGCTTTTCCCTTTCCCAGACTGACTCTTCCCTTGCTTTGTATGTCTCTGCCATGCCATTTATTCTGCCAAATCCAGCTTATATTCCTTTTCATCATTCCTCATCCATGAAGGCATCGCAGCTGGTGACCCATCTTAGGCACAAGGGCAACCCAAGGAACCTCGAGGGCATGGCCAAGTTCGGCATCAACACCAAGAAGGCTGTCGGCGTCCAGATTCCGCACCTTCGGCAGCTTGCGAAAAACATAGGCACGCACCACAACCTTGCTTCCGACCTCTGGAACACCCAGATGCACGAAGCCAGGCTCCTGGCAGGCTTCATTGACGACCCGCTCAAGGTGACTGAGCGACAGATGGAGGACTGGGTAGAGGATTTCGACTCCTGGGACATCTGCGACCAGGTGTGCAGCAACCTTTTTGACAAGACGGACATGGCGCACAGGAAGGCAGTCGAATGGTCGCACAGGAAGGAGGAATACGTCAAGCGCGCAGGCTACGTGCTCATGGCGTGCCTTGCGGTGCATGACAAAAGGGCGAACGCAGCCGCCTTTGAAAAATTCTTCCCGCACATAATCCGCGGCGCAACCGACGAACGCAATTACGTGAAAAAGGCTGTGAACTGGGCATTGAGGCAGATTGGGAAGCGGAGCATGAGGCTGAACAAGGAGGCAATCGAAATAGCAAAAAAAATAGGGGCGATGAACTCTTCTTCTGCAAAATGGATCGCTGCTGATGCACTTCGCGAGCTTGAATCCGAAAAGGTGCAGAATAGGATAAAGCAGTAGGGAAAGCAGCAGCTACAGCTTCACGACCTTCTTCCCGTTGATTTCGTAAACATTCCCCTTTTCGTCGATTTTCATGCTGGCAATTATTTCAAAGGGCTTCCCGACGGACTCAATCCATTTTCCAGATACGCTGAGGTTTGAATAACCTTTCTCTTCCTTTACTGCACTGATGCTGACCACGTTTGGAAAAAGAAGCTTGCCCACCTGAGCTAACACAGTTGGAAATTTTCGTGTGTAAGATTTTTTTCCAGCAGCGTCGCTGTTGATGAAGTCATAGGCTTCTTCGACCCGATATTCGTATTTGCCCCCACCCAGCGTTCGCCTTGCCAGCATCGTATAGCCAATCGTGTCCCAAACGTCGCTGTTTGCCATTCTGCCATCAATGTACCCCTGCCTCTCCCATCCGTCTTTCCCAAGGGACCATTTTCGTTCGATTTCAACTTGCTTTTTTTGCTCCTTTGAGAAATAGCTTAGCTTTCCCTTTGTCCCTGCCAGCAGCTGCTTCCATTCCATTTCGGAAAAATCAATCTTCAGGGGCATGCCAGAAGAATTCAAGTAATGCGCCAGGCATTTTACTGCATTGGCATACCCGCCAGTCATATCTTTCAGCTTGTCATTCGGCATTCTGTTAATCCAATTTTCCCCATAAAGCATGATAGCTTGAATTGCCTTCTTTGCCGACTTTTCCACAAGCTTTATCGTCACAACTCCGATTGGGGGCGCCATCATCTGGAAAAGCAATGCCATAAGCTAATCTTGGGCATAAAAAAGATAAAAACAGCCATGTTCAGATTGCGCCCAGCTGCTTTCCCGCGATCGCTGCCGCGACCAGCAGGGAAACGATGTTGAGCACCTTTATCATCGGGTTGAGCGCAGGGCCCGAAGTGTCCTTGAAAGGGTCGCCCACTGTGTCGCCGACAACCGCGGCCTTGTGCGCGTCGCTTCCCTTTCCGCCAAAGTGCCCGGACTCTATGTATTTCTTGGCATTGTCCCAGGCTCCTCCTGCGTTTGCCTGGAAGACTGCCATGAGCTGCGAGGCCATAATGGCTCCTGCCAAAAAGCCCCCCAGCGATTCCAAGCCGAGCAGGTAGCCTATCAGAATGGGCACGAGTATCACTATCGCGCCCGGTATGGCAAGCGAATTGATCGCAGCCTTGGTGGATATGTCCACGCAAGCGGCATAGTCCGGCCGCTTGGTGCCCTTCATTATCCTCGGGTCCTTGAACTGCCTGCGCACCTCCTCCACAACAAGATTAGCCGCCCTTCCGACAGCCTTCATGGTTAGCGAGGAGAAGATGAATGGAACCGCCCCGCCTATCAAAAGCCCGATGAACACGAGCGGCGCAGCCACGTTTATGGACTCCAGGCCGCTTGACTCGAAATACGTGGAGAACAGTGCGACAGCCGCAACAGCTGCCGAGCTGATGGCAAATCCCTTGGTCACTGCCTTGGTGGTGTTGCCAACAGCATCCAGCTTGTCCATCCTCTTCCTTCCAGCCGAGGCAAGGCCGGACATCTCGCCAATCCCGTTCGCATTGTCAGAGATCGGGCCAAAGGTGTCCATTGCCATTATCATCGCGGTAGTGGAAAGCATCCCCAATCCCACAAGAGCAATGCCGAAGTAGCCAAGCCCAAAGCCGAAGTAGCCGACCAGGATTGCAGCCGCAACTATCAGCACTCCGGCAACAGCAGACTCCATGCCCACCGCAAGCCCGGCAATCAGGTTGGTGCCTGCTCCGGACTTAGCCGCAGCCGCAATTTCGCGGACAGGCTTTTGCTTGGTGGAAGTGTAATAGTCGGTGATCTGCATTATTATCTGCGTAACCACCAGCCCGGCAACAAGCGCCCCGAAAGCGCCCCAACTGTCCAGCACAAAGATGGAAATTGCTGCGAAAAATAACGCAGCCACAATCGTAGAAGTTGTAAAGCCCCTTCTCATCGCGTCAAACGGGTACTCGCTTTCCCGCTTGACCTTCACGCCAGCGCTTGCCCAAAGGCCGATCAGCATGGCGCCTCCTGCAACCAGAAGCGGAAAGAGCGCGCCAGTAAGCCCGTACATCGCAGCGCCAAGCAGCATGGTCGCAATAATCGTCACAGTGTAAGACTCGAAAACGTCCGCGCCCATTCCTGCGCAGTCGCCCACGTTGTCGCCCACATTGTCTGCTATGGTTGCCGGATTGCGGGGGTCGTCCTCGGGAATTCCCTTTTCCACCTTGCCCACCAGGTCAGCGCCCACGTCCGCGGCCTTGGTGAATATGCCTCCGCCCACCCTCATGAAAAGCGCAAGAACGTTGGCGCCGAATGCAAAGCCAATGAGCGCGCGCCCTGCCTCGCCAAGCGCAGCATTTTCTTCGCCAAACAGCATGTATGCCCCTGCGAACACAGCGGCAACGCCAAGCAGGCCCAGCCCTGACACAAGTGCGCCGTTCACAGCGCCTGCCTGAAATGGCACAGCAAGCGCCTCCTGCATGCTCGAAAGTGATGCTTTGGCTGCCCGCGCATTGGAACGAACAGCAATGTACATGCCAAAATAGCCTGCAAGCCCTGAGCAGGCTGCGCCCACCAGGAATGCAATTGCAACTGACTCGCCAAGCACAAAGTAGATTGGCATGAGCAGAATTATTGCAAAAATGCCGACTGTCATGAACTGCCGCTTGAGGTAGGCGTCCGAGCCTTCGCGGATGGCAAGCGAAATTTCCTTCATCTTTTCGCTGCCCTCGTCCCGCCTGAAAATGGACATGGCAAGCCTTGCCCCGTAGGCAATCCCGATTATCGCAAGGATTATCGGCACGTACAGGGCCACTGTTGGCACGTCAACTGCTACCAAACCATCACCTCAAACCCGGGCGTTTCTTTCAGACAAAATCCAGCTTGGACTTGCCTTTCATGGCGATTACCGGCACTCCCAGTGCCAGCAGGCGCTTGCGAAGCGGAACGTCGTTCGTCGCCACGCACACCGCATTTTCTTTGGCAAATTTAAAAATCCATCCGTCGACCTCGCCCCGCGAGGGCGCAATTTCGACTGTGAATTTTTCCCTGAGCCTGCCCATATTCTGCAGCACGAACCTTGCCCCGGACGCCTTTTTTCCAGCCCTTCCGGCAAGGGTTTTCAGCTCGTCCATTGCGCCCGAGGCTATGACAAGCGTGATCGGCTCGTGCACTATCCGCCGAAGCTCGGATGGCAGGTCCACCCTGTATTCGTACTGCGTGATCAGGAAATTGGTGTCTGCCAGGATTTTTTTCATGCTGGCTTTTCTGCTCGTTTCCCATTTAAAGCAATAAGTCGAACTCTCACCCATGCCAAATGTCATCGTGGTTCGTCTGGGCCACAGGCAGGGGCGGGACCAGCGCATAACGACGCACGTTTTCCTTGCCGGGCGTGCGCTTGGGGCGTCGTCAGGAGTTCTTTGCGGGGACAGGGACGAATCGGTCATCAGGGGAATCACACGCGTCAGCGAGCTTTGGGGCGGCTCTTTTGCCGTGAAATACGAGGAAAACTGGAAAAGGTACGTCCTTGCGAAAAAAAAGCAAGGGGCAGTTGTTGTGCACCTCACAATGTACGGCGAAAAATTCGAGCAAAAAATTCATGGGCTTTCCGGAAAAGACTTGGTTGTTCTCGTGGGCGCAGGCAAAGTGCCCCGGGAAGCATACGATCTCTCCGACTTCAACCTGTCGGTTTCAAGCCAGCCGCACTCAGAAATCTCGGCCCTGGCGCTGTTTCTCGACAGGGTTTTCGCTGGAAAGGAGCTAAATGTTGATTTTAATGGGAAAATGAAGATTGTGCCCAACAAGTGCGGAAAAGAAGTGGTTCGTGGGACAAATGACTGAAGGAATATATAAACCGTCGCCCGAACTTTTACTGTGATTTTGAATGCCTAGCAAAAAAACTTCCAAATCAAGGCGGAAGTCGGCCGCAAGGAAGCCCCTGAGGCCGAAAAGGCATTTTGCAAAGAAATCCGCAGGCAAGATACAGCGCTTTCATCCTTCTTCCAAAAAGTCGCGCCCGGACATACACGTGAAAAAATCCTCCTACTCCAAGGCTGCCCGCCAGGCGGTGCTCTCCTCTGCCTCGGCCCGCCAGCAGCTCATAGAAATGGGCGGCGAAAACACCATTGACATCATCCGCGAGTTTGACAAGGACATGTCCGATGAGGAGCTTGCGAGAAAGACGGGCATCAAGGCATCTGACGTGCGGGTAGTACTCAACAGACTGCATTCCTGCGGGCTTTTTACCTACACACGCGTGCGCGACCGGGACTCGGGCTGGTATTCCTATATCTGGAAAATGAGCGAGGGCAAGCTCCGCGATTTCGTTTCAGTGAACGAGACTGAGCCCATCCAGGAAAAGGAGGAGTTTTCCGAGCCCGAAGACTACTTGAAGAAGAACATCGTCCTGCCGCAAGCCCCCATCTTCGAGAAAAGAAGGAGATAGAAACTGTTCCAGCCCCAATCCGCTGCTGCTGCGAAATGAATAATAAGCGTGGCTTGGAGATTTTCACATGAGGTGTTTCGGGAGGCACCTTTCAACACTGCTCCTTTTCTGTTCGATAGCTTTCTCTGCAACTTTCGATGAGTGTTTCCCCAGAAACGAGCTTTACAGCTTCTGGAATTCCCCCCTGTACGTTTCCCAAAACACCCACATACTGAATTTGGGCATAGCTTCGTTTTACTTTTTTGAATTCGATGCTGCGTCAGAAGGGCTGAACCTGACTGGGGTCGCCATGACATCGGGCTCGGAATTCCTCTCAGCCCTGCCGCCAGGCGAGCGCAAGGATTTCTCAGACATAGCATCCTCCCTAAACTCAGCTGCCAACTCATCCTCGTCAGCCAGGGAAAGCTACCAAAAGGCGCACCTGCTTTCAAAAAACGCGCAAGGCGCACTTTCCACCCTGCTTTCACCCTACGAACTATCGCTTTTGATGGCGCCTGCCTCGGGCCAGCCTGCATCGTTTGCCACAATTCTCCTTCCGCTCTGGCACGCCTACGATCTGGCGCTTTATGGGTCCAATTACCCCTCTTACCTATGGCAGGCGCACCAGAGTGCAGCAAGCGCATTTGACTCAGCCAATTTCGCGCAAAACGAGCTTGCGAAAAGATGTGACGAAAGGCACCTATTCCTGAAGCGCGCGGGCGCTGGCGCAGCCGAATACAACGGAAAAGCAAGGCAGGCATATTCCCGCGCGCAGTCTGCGCTCCTTTCATCATCTTCCAGGTGCAGCGCAAAAGGCGCACAGGAGATATCAGACTACTTTGCTTCAAGCCCGCAAGTTCCGAACGTGGCCGAGGCAGGGCTTGCCGAATACCTTGATAATGCATTAGGCAATGGCAGGAACACCAGCATCATTTTCCTGGCTGAAACATACTCAGGACTTTCACAGGCAGCGCTCCAGATGCAGCAGGAATTCGACCAAGACCTTTTTTCAGCCAAAGGGTCCGCAGAGAAGCTTTCAGGTGAGCTTTCGCTTCTTGAAAAAGAGAAGCTTGAGCTGATTGGGGAGCAGCCTGCGCAGTCAGGTGGGCAATACGCACTCATAGGTTCGGGCTTTTCCGGAATTCTCTCTGGATTCCGCAAGGCAAAAGAGGAGCTTGCCGCTTCAAAGCAGCTCATTTACGAATCAGAATCCCTGTCAAAATCCGAGCGAGTGGAAGGCTATCTGGCGAGCGCAATTTCAAAGGCAGAGCAATCGGGCAAGAGGTCCGAGTCCGCGCTCCTTTCGCTCCCTGAAATAAGGGCAAATGCGAATGACGCCGTTGCCATGCAGCGCGAGCTTTCGCAGGCTGCCATGGAAAAGGCAAGGCAAAAACTCACCCAAAGCCCGGGCTCGTTTTCCGATGCGCAGTCATTGGAGGAAGCAAGATCGCTCTTTGATTCCGCCGAAGAGGCATTCTCTTCTGCCGAAGCGCAGGGCAGCCTTGGGGAGCGCTTTATGCGCTATACCGACGCCTTGAAGCTCGCCGTAACCTCTTCCTCGCGCGCAGACTCGCGCTTTTTCCTGCCGCTGAAGAGCGGTGCCGAGCAGTCGCTTTACTCCCTCGAATCCCTGCTTCAATCTGCACAAAAGGACGGCCTTGAGGTGCATTACGAGCAAAGCAGGCTGCAAAGCTACAGGCAGCTTCTGCGTTCCTCTTCATCATCTGAGACATTCCAGGTTATTTCTGATGCGACTGCCCAGGACTACAAAAGCGTGCTTCTGCGATTGTCGCAGTCCTACTCGCCTCTCAATGAGAAGTATGCGGAAACCGCCTACAATTTGGAAGAAATCAGGAAAAGCGAGCCTGCCTTCCTGCCAGCATTCGATCCGCTTTCTCAGTATTTCCCAGGAGGCATTCTAAGTCCTGAGCTTGCGGCAGGCAAGCTCTCCACGATAAAAAAAGACCTGGATTCCCTTTATGCGCAGTCGCAGGTAAGGCTGCCTGCCCATCTCTCGGCCCTGCTTTCCGAGAGCACAGTCGTCCAGGAAATCTCAGACCCTCCAATGCTGGGCCAGCCATCCAGGTATTCTGCGGCCATAACAGCAAAAAATCCGACCGGACTTGCCTACAGTGGCAGCCTGCTTATCAAGGCCTTGACAAGCCTACCGCTTTACAGCCCTGATTTCATTTCTGGAGATCGCGTATTGGATGCATATTTCAAGGATGGAAAGACCAACATAGCCATTGCAGGGGTGGAGCCTTATCAGGGATTTTCCTTTTCAGCATCCAAAACAGAATCGCCGGTATCAGTGGCTTCTTCAAACGACGAGTGCGAAATTGCTTTCTCGCAGGGTGCCTTAGTTAAAAGAAAAATTGCATTTTTCGCAACCCGCAACCTTGAAAGCCTGGGGGTTTCCGAGTTAGTGCCAGAAGGCACGCAGAATGGAATTGCTTCATATTCAGGAAGGCAATACGCGCTTTATCCCTCATTTTCAGATGGGAGCAATGCCCTTGTTGGGGAAATAAGCAAAGTAACGGAAGGCAAAAATACGGTTGAAATCCTCTATGAGGTGGGAAAACCCTTTGAAGTTGCGGCGTCAAGCCAAATTTTGGAAAATATGGGGGGCGGCACCACCAAGGTTTCCTACGAGGTCATTCTCAGCAACCCCGGACTCGATTGCGATTCGGCTGCCATCGCAATTGACGAGCCCTATTCAGCGGTTTCTCATTTTTCCGCAACTTCGCTTGACCAGGGGAAAGTGACTGGGGCAGCATCCGTTCCCACGAGTTTTGGCACCAGGCTGAGCTTCCTCGTTTCACCGCTTCGCAAGGGGAAATCCATCCAAGCTTCAGTATCGTACACAATTCTGGACGTATCGGCAGCGGTTTCTTCGGCGCTTGCGCTTGCCGAAGCGCAGGTTGTGGAGTTCAAAAGGCAGCGGGACATTTATTCCCTTGCGCAAGCCAAGTCGCTCCTGGCTGAAAACAGGACAACCGAGGCACTAGCCCTGCTTTCGCAAATGAGAAGCGAAGCAGAAGGGCTCGTTCTTTCCTCTGCAGACTACCGGCAGTTCCTTGAAGAAAACCAGTCGGCATCCGCGCTTCTGTCAGATTCGCTCCAGGCTACCACAAGCCTTCTGGAGCAAAACCTTACTGAACAATCCGCAAGGCTCTCGCTGTCTATCTCCGCGCTTCAGGACGCTCTCCAGTCAGCCTCGCTTCTTTTCCAAGACGGCAAGTATGGTGATGCAGTCAAACAGGCAAGGAAAGCGGCCTCGAATTTCCGCTCCTCTCTTTCCGAGCTTGCCTGGGATTCCTCATCAGAAGTCTCCAGCCACTATGCAAAAGCAAGGAAGGAGGCAGCGCCAAAAGATGCCCATTTGTCTGCGGCAGAAAGCCTGATTGCTTCTGCTAACTCGCTTTACTCCCAGGGCAAGCACCTGCAATCCTACTTGTTGTCCTCCAGGGCATCGGGCGAGATTGCAGCCAGCTCGCAGCTTTCATTGTCCGGCGAAGAAGAAGCCAACCAGGCGCTCAAAATAATAACCGAGGATTTCGAGTCTCTCCGCGCCAAGGGCGAGAAATCGCTTTCGCAGTATTCGCAGCAGTTCTCTGCACTTTCCGGGCAGAGCAAGAAACGCCTGCCCATCACCCCCTCATCCGCACAGCAGAAAATCGACGATGCTGCTAAGGGCCTGGCGACAGCTTCAAAATCCACCCTTCCGAATGAAGAGTCGCTTGCCCAGGCAACCCGCTCCTACGCAAAACTTGCCGAAGCCGTATCTGCGATAGAGGATTCGCTCGGCTCCATTCGGCTTTCGGCAGCATCCTCGCTTGAGGTTGCAAAAGTGGCGCTATCCGAGGTCAACGCAAAAGCCTCTCCAGAGGAAAAGGGGCAAGCTTCCCAAATCGAGTCCGAGGTAAAAAGTGCCGAAGCCTATTATTCGGGTTCGCTTTATGCAGACTCTCTCATGGCATCAGAGCGTGCGATAAGCGCCTCAAATGCCCTGCTTTCGAGAAAAGAAGGCGGGATAGACGCCGGCACAGCAGCGCTGGGCGCCCTGTCCCTCCTATTCATTGCCGCGGCTGCCTATTACTTTGCAAAAAGGAAAAAGCCTGAAGAAAAAAAGAAAGGGAAAAAATCGATTCCCAAAGGCGAGGAGATCTAGCCTGCGTAATCCCCCATGAGCACTCCCTGCGACTCCAGCACACCCACTTTTGAAGTACCGTGCTTGGCAGTGAAGGCGCTTTCAAAATCGCCCGCGCTTCCGCACAGCGGCGATATCTTGTTAGCTCCTCCAGGGTGCTTGGGCACCCAAGCTAGACCTTTCCCTTGTAAGCAACCCAGCAGTCACCTTCTGTGTTGTGCGAAGCAAGCTGCGCCGCGGTTATTGCCTGCACTGCGGGCGGGGGCGGAGGAGTTCCAGTGTCGTTTCCAGGGGTTTCGCCGGGAGGCGCAGGGGGAGCCTCAGTGCTCCCGTTTCTTGGAGCCGGTGGAACTTCAGCAGGCGGCGCAGGAGGTGTTTCCCCCACATTTCCTCCTTGGCTGGCAGGCGGAGCCTGGGGCGCAGGCGGCTGTTCAGGCGCTGCCTGGGACGCGCATCCGAAGACAAGCGCCAGTGCCACAATCAATACCAATCCTAACATTTTCATTTTCTCACCTCTAATGAGCATCAATTCATCCGAGCGAAGCAAGCTCGCTGTCTATTACCTGCTTGAACTTTGAAAATGGCTGCGCGCCCTTGACCAGGCTTTCGCCGATTTTGAAATTCGGGGTTGACTGCACCCCTGCGGAAGCAGCCCCGTCCATGTCGCCTCTCACCTTCAATGCTGTTGCAGCAGAAGAGAGGCATATATCGAACTTGTCGCCGTCCAAGCCGATTTCAGACGCGTATTTCTTCAGGTCAGCGTCAAAGAGCGCTTCCTGGCTTGCGAACATCCTGTCATGCATCTGCCAGAACTTCCCCTGCTCCTCGGCGCACACCGCGGCAAGCGCAGCCCCGTATGATTGGGGATGTACATCCATCAAGGGATAATGCCGAAACTGGAGTTGAACTTCGTTCGGATAAGCTCTCAGGACCTCTTCCACAGTGCCCTGCGCCCGGCTGCAGAAAGGGCATTGGAAATCAGAGTACTCGTAAATTATCAGTTTCGGGTTTGCAGCCCCGCGGTATGCCCTGCCGTCTGCAGTCATCCCCTCGTTAATCGGCGCCGAAGCACAGCCGAAAAGCATAAGGGAGAGAAATATCGCAGCAAGGGCAATGGATTTTTTCATGCCCTCAGATGGCACCAATGGGAATAAAACGCTTGCTACGCCCTGCACCTCCCTTGTTTTATAAAACTTCCTCGGCAAAAGCATTTGGTGTGGGGATGCACGACCTTGTTTCTATCCGCGACCTTGGCAAGAAAGACGTAGAAGCCGTGCTTTCGGAAGCTGCCAGGATGGAAAAGATGCCCCCCAAAAAATCAGGCGAACTGCTTCGGGGCAAGCTCGTATCAACCATGTTCTTCGAGCCCTCCACGCGCACCAACATGTCCTTCCAGGCAGCGGCAAAGCGGCTTGGGGCAAAGCTCATGACCTTTTATCCAAGCGTGTCCTCCACTGCAAAAGGGGAGACGCTGGGCGACACAATAAGGATGATTGACGGCTACGTGGATGCGATTGTGCTGCGCCACCCCTACGAAGGCGCTGCACGCTATGCTGCGGACCTGGCCGAGCACCCTGTGATAAACGCGGGTGACGGGGGCAATCAGCACCCCACACAGACCCTGCTCGACCTTTACACTATCAAGAAGCTGAAAGGAAAGATAAGCGGCCTTAGGGTTTCGCTAATGGGGGACCTCAAGCACGCAAGGACAATGCGCTCGCTCCTTTACGGGCTGGGTATGTTCGGCGCCGATGTCAACCTGGTCTCCCCATCAGCGCTTCGAATGGACGAGGAGGTCATCCGCGAGACAAAGGGCATGTTCGGGATAAACGTCTCCCAGACCTCCGACATAAACCTCAAGGGTGTGGACGTGCTATACGTCTGCAGGATACAAAAGGAAAGGTTCCAGGACAAGTACGAAGGGGAGAAAATGCAGAAGGAATTCCGAGTGGACCTGGAAGCACTCAGGGGCGCGCCAGAGGACCTGGCAATACTCCATCCCCTGCCCAAGGTGGAGGAAATACCGCCCGAAGTGGACTCTGACCCGCGGGCAAAATATTTCGAGCAGGCGAAGAACGGTGTGCCTGTGCGCATGGCCGTGCTTTACCTTGCCTCAAAAGGTTGATGCCATGCCTCTAATGGTTGAGAAAATCTCCGAAGGGACTGTGATAGACCACATCAAGGCAGGCGCAGGCATGAAGGTGCTTGCCATACTCTCGGATGCATACCCGCTTTCCAAGATGGCTGCGCTCATCATGAACGCGCACTCCAGGAAATTCGGCAGGAAGGACATAGTGAAAATCGAAGGCGTGTTCCTGGATGAGAAAATCGCCAACCGGATTTCCCTGGTCGCCCCTTCGGCAACGATAAACATGATCCGGAACTCCAAGGTTTCGGGCAAAAGGCAGGTGAAGATGCCTGACACGCTTACCGGGATACTCAAGTGCCCCAACCCCATGTGCATCACCAACCTGGAGCGGGCCGAGACCTCGTTCTTGCGCGTCAATGACAGGCACCTCAGATGCCGCCATTGCGAAAGGCTTTTTTCGCCCGAAGAGCTCGCATGATCGCGGGATGTGACCCTCATGAAAAGCCTGTTCCTCAAGCTAAAGCCTTCCACTGTGCTCATCCTGCTCAAGGACAGCCAGCAGCAGTGGTACCCTTCCAAGCTTGCGCGCGCCTCCAACTCCTCCTATGTGCACACCGTCAACCTGCTGGTCGCCTTGCGCAAGCTCGGGGTGGTGAGCATAGAGAAAAAGGGCAGGCAGAATTTCTACAAGCTGACCGAGAAAGGGGCATACCTTGCCCTTTCGCTCGATGATTTTGCCAAAAAGTGCGACGCTTTCCAGTCCGAGCACAAGGCTGAAGCCGCAAAGGCGGAGTCAGAAAGGCAATCCCTGGAGCATGCCGCCTCCTCACAGCCAAAATCAGAAAAACCCTCAGAAGCTGAAAGGAAATGAGAAAAAGAGAAAGCCTTTATATACCAAGCGCGAGAGTCAATTCCAGGTGGTGAATTTGCCAGCACGAACTACACAGGTTCAGCCTTCTTCTCCGAAAGAAGAGGAGGAATCCATGCTTTCATTCGTCCCAAAAGGCATGCCAAGGAGCATTGCCGAGTATCTGGCAGCGCTCCTGCCAGGTTCCATACTGCTATTCGCGTTTTTCGTGGCAGCCGAAGTCGCGGTTATTTTCCTCGGCGAGGGAAACGGCAATTTGCTTGCGCTCTCCTTCCTTCCAGTCATCTGCATCATGCCCATACTTTCAGGCGTGGTGTCCACCCTTGTGCTTGAAAAGGTCCGCAACAAGCAGCTTTCCGTGAAGCGGGGCGCCATGGTGGGCGCGGCGGCTGGCTTTGTCGGCGCATTCGTTTCGGTCATCCTGCTCTCCGCAGTTGCTCTTTTTGCCGACAAGTATGCTTTCGGGTCGGCGCTCACAGGGGTTTTCTTCTACGTTGCGCTCCTGCCTATCATTGCGGTTGAGACCGTGCTTGGCGCACTGGGCGGCGCGGCAGTGGTAAAAGTCATAAAGGAAGCCTAGCGATCATGGCACTTCAGGACTTCGCTTCTCAAGGGGGGAGCTTCGACTTAGCCATTATCGCAGCAACCATCTCCATTCTAATCGGGGGCATACTGTACGGGGTTGGCCTGGGCTTTTCCCTGCGCAATTTGCGGCTGCTTGGCGCTGAGGAAATCGGGCAGGGAATAATTTCATCTGCAATGGTGGGCGCCCTTTTCGCATTCACTATTCTTCTCGATTCCACGGTTTCGTCAACGGTCCCGCAGGATTCTCTTCCCCACTGCCCAGGCGTGCAAAGTCCAGGAGAGTCGCCTCATGGCTTCTACAGCTGCAATTTGAGATCCCTTTCGCTTTCATTTTCCAACCTCTCCTCCCAGCTTTCGAGATCGGCGGACATTGCGGGCTTTTCGAGTTCGCTTGAGCTTTCGGTCGGCGTAATTTCCGCAAGGCCGTTTTTCGCGCTTGAGTCCGCTTCCAAATCCCTGTCCGATGCCTCGCAAATTGCCGCGCAGAATGCGGCGCTTGCCCATCTTGAGCTTCAGCTTTCGGACGCCATCCGCTCAAGCGCCATGTTAATCCTGCTTCCCGCAGGCCTCTTGCTTCGCACCTTTTTTGCCACAAGGAAGCTTGGCGCTGCGGCTATGGCAATCGCAATAGCGGCATACGCAATCTACCCCCTGCTTTTCCTTTACACATTCACGGTCAGCGACACATTGGCAACGGTATCCGAGGCGGCTCAGGCATCGTCCGGCTTCAATTCCGAGTTCGCGTCCATACCTCTTATGGATTTGGACGAAACCGGAGCGGTGCGGGACACGATTTCCGACATGTCCCAGTCAGACTTCGGCGGCAGGGTGCAGCCCCTGTTCCCGCTTTCCTATCGGGCAAACTCGCTTGCAATCGCGGATTTGGTTATCCATCCACTAATTTCGCTTGTGATTTCCGCAGTTGCCGCGCTCGAATTTTACGCAATCCTTTCCTCGCCCATTTTCCTGCCCTACTCTGAAAAGATTTAGGGGAATGGAATAATTCTGAAAAAAGCCAAAAATCAGTATGTCTTCTCCAGCATCGAAAGGGCTTTTTTCATCTGATTGGAGCCTGCGGTCTCCAATTCTGAAAAAGGCGAAACGCGCTCAGTAGGTTTTCTCCAACATAGAGAGCGCCTTTTTCATCTTTGCAAAAGAAGAATCCACCCGCTGCCTGTAAACGTGGGCAAGGGCTTCGGAAAGCTCCTCGTTTTCCTGCATGGGCGCCAGGACAAAGCGGTACTTGCGCTTTTTCGTCTCAACTATTCCGAGCTTTTTCAGCTGGAGCAAATGGTAGCGGACTGCCTTGGGGTTTGGCTCGGCCTTTTTTATCTCCTTTATTTTCGCAAGTATTTCGTGTATGTTCGGCTCCTTCCCGGAATTCCTTTTCTTGAAATGGAAAAACAAGAGCGATTCGAGCACCTCAAGAAGCCCGGTGCGCGACTCCTTGGGGGAAATCAGCCCTAGCGAGAGCGCCAGCCACCTGACCAGGCCCTTTCTCGTGAGCTTTACGTCCTCGGACAGCTGAAGTTCCCTCACCAGGCACTCGCCGCGGATGAGCGAACTTTCAGGCATTTCCATATTACCAAAAATCTGTTGGTGCGCCAAAGGTTAAAAAGCCTGTTTTGGCAAATTCCGTCTGCTGATGGCATGCTCAATCCCTCCACCCACTTCACCCCGATCCGCATGGCTGCATATGTGAGGAATGAGGTGGAAATGGAAGTGATCGTGAGGAACGAGGGCAGCGAGGAGCGCTGGGTGGAGTGCGACGTGAGCATTCCCGAGGCGGTCTCCCTTGCGCCAGACCGCTCGCTTTCCAAAGGTCGGATGCGGATCGGAATCGCGCTGCCCCGCGAGAAAATCTCCAAGAAAATCAAGATTTACGGCGGCGCAAGCTCGTATCCAGACACCTATGCAATTAGGATAACAATTTACGGCTATGGCAAGGACGGCACCATAGCGGAAAGGTACGACCTCAAAAGCGAGCTTCGCTGCGAGCGGGGCGGACAAGACTAATTCTTCCTTCCCATCTTTTTTGTGACAAGCGGTTCGACCTGCGTGATTATTTCCGTGAATATTTTTTCCTGCTCCTGCTCAGCGTCAATCACCGCGTACTTGTAGGAAAGGAAGCCCTGCCCTGCCATCTTCCTGTAATTCTCCCTGACGCGGGAAAGGAAGGGAACGTCCTTCTCGAACCTGTCCGGCTTTTTCTGCGCCCTTTTCCTTTTTGCCGAGACTTTGGGATCCAGGTCGAGCAGGAACACAATGTCCGGAGTTATGGCGCCCAGGACAGAAAGCTTCTTTTTCAGCCTGCCGTATCCCACCTTGACGCCCTGGTAGGCAAGCGTGGAATGCAGGTACCTGTCGCAAATGACTACTGTGCCCGAATCAGTTTCGCGCCCAACTTTTTCCCGGTCCGCCAGGATGTCTGCTGCGAATATTTCGGCAAGCTTTTCAGGCCGGAGCGTTTTCTTTCCCTGAAGGTGCCTGAAAACATCCTTTGCCCTGGCACTCGGGTATTTGTATAGCCTGTGTTTCACGCCGCTTTGCTGAAGGAATGCCAATAGCGCTGCTATCTGCGTGTTCTTGCCAGAGCCGTCAATTCCCTCAAAGACAATGAGCATGGTGCCTCTTTCGTGAATGCTGCTTTAAACGGTTGCGGAAAGTGGCGCAGGTTTGCTGCCAAGGTGTTCATGTCTCGAATCCATATTCGATTGTTCGGTGTGAGTTGTTAGCTACAGCAACAGGTTCGCACCAGCTGCGCTGTGAATTTAATGTAGGCGAGCGGGAAATCCCATATCCTGGAGACTGCGATCTTCGACTTCTCCAACCCTACGGAGTTGAAGATGCTTTAGTAGTGAGATGAAAGCGAGCAACAGATGGCCCGGCATCCCACTGAGGCAAACTATATAAGCCAAGAATGGAAAAAGGGATGTTATGAAAATGTACCGTTTCAGACTCTATCCTTCCAAGCGGCAGGAAAAGCAAATGAACACTCATCTCTGGCTTGCCAAGAACCTGTGGAATGACCTTCTTGAGCACAGCAAGAACATCTACAGAAGCTTTGACAAGTTTCCATCAAGGGATGCCCTTCAGGGGATGACAAAGGATTCCGGTATGTTCTCCCAGACTGCCCAGGAGATAGCTCATAGGGTTGAGAAGGGAATCTGGCGCTATGTCAAGCTTAGGAAAGCCGGAGACAAAAAAGCAGGTTTCCCCCGCTTCAAAAGCATGGACAGGATGAAGAGTCTGAATTACCCACAATTTGGTTTCTCTCTCAACAGGAAGCTCAAGGTGGCTCCCTTTGGTGAAATATCATTAGTCCAGCACAGGCAGATAAATGGAAGGATAAAAACCCTCTCGCTGAAAAAGGAAGCCTCGGGAAAATGGTTTGCCTGCTTCACTGTTGAGGAAACTCCATTCATCAAGGTTCAGAATGGCAAGTCCAAGATTGGCATAGACCTTGGTCTGAAGACGCTGGCGACCATCTCAGATGGAACCATAATCAAGAATCCAAGGCATCTAAAAAAGCATGCCGATCATCTTGCCAGGCTGCAGCAACTTCTCTCAAGAAAGGAAAAAGGCAGCCGAAATTGGTGGAAGGCAAAAAAGAAGGTTGCACTTGTCCATGAAAAGGTTGCAAACACAAGGGCTGACTTCCTGCACAAGACGACAACAAATCTGGTCAATGCATATTCTCTCATAGCATTGGAGAAACTTTCCAGCCAGGATATCTCTGAAGAGAATTTCGGCAAATCAATCAATGATGCTGGTTGGGGAATGTTTGCAAACATGCTGGTTTACAAGGCTGAAAGTGCCGGTTGCCAAGTTATGTTTGTGGACCCTAAGAATACAACACAGGAATGCAGCAGCTGCCATGAAATTGTAAAGAAAGACCTGTCCATAAGGGTGCATGATTGTCCCTGCGGTCTTGTCATGGACAGAGACCTGAATGCCGCTCATAATATACTCATAAGAGCTACTGCGGGACACGCAGGAAGTAACGCTTCCGAAGATGGAACAATGGTTCCGTCAGTGAAGGAAGAAACCCGCACCCTTTAGAGGTGGGAGTATGTCACACGATTGCCCTGCAAGTCATCACCATCAACATTTCCTGCGGGAAATGTCTGATATTTTGCTGGAGCAAAATGCGCATTCGGAGGAAAAATTGTCATGGCATTGGTCTTGGTAACAGGGGCGACCGGCAGGATAGGTTCTGCGCTACTCAAGGCGCTTCTTGCAAGAAAGGACACGGTCCGCGCGGTCGTCCGGCCTAGCAGCGGGTCAGAACTTCCCCATGGCGTTGAAAAATACGAGTTCGACCTTTCCAAGGGCGCGCTTCCGAAGGAGGCATTTGACGGCGCTCACAAGGTCATTCACCTCGCAGGGCTCGTTGGGCATTATCCGTACAATACGCTAGTTCTCCAAAACGCATTTGCCACAAAAAACCTTCTTGCCTCCTGCCCCACGTATGTGCACAGGGTGGTCATGGCAAGCTCGATTTCCGTGTACGGAGAGTACAAGGGCAAGACAGTGGACGAATCATTCGAGCTGAAAGGCGAGTCTGACTATGGAAAAAGCAAGCTCCTTTCAGAAACATTCGCCCGCGCCTATTGCGAAAGCCACAGGATCGTTTTCTTGCGCTTTGGCATGGTCTATGGGCCTGGATTTGAGGAGGGCTATTTTGACGTGCTTTCTAGGCTGCAGAAGGGGAAAATGAAAATAATCGGGGACGGAAAGAACCGCCTTCCGCTCCTGCACATAGACGACGCAGTAATGGCAATCCTGCTGTCGCTTGACTCCAGGGTCGAGCCCTGCCGCGAATACAACATAGTGGGGCCCGATGCCATGACCCAGCAAGAGCTCCTTTTGCTTGCTGCAAAGGAGCTTGGCGTGGAGCCGCCGACAAGCAGCATCCCGGTTTTCCTCGCATTTTTCGCAGCAAGGGTTGCCCACCTGCTTGGCAAGAAAGGTTTCAGCCCGGAAAACATCCGCCAGCTCTCGCTTGACCGCGCGTACTCCTGCGGGCGGGCAAGGAAGGAGCTTGGCTTTGAGGCAAAGGTCGGCATTTCCCAGGGCTTACCGGAAGTGATTAGCGCCTACAAAAGGAAAAACTTGCAGGTCCAGCAACCAACATAGCCAATCAGTACCCATTTAAATGCTTCTGACCACTAAAACACCATGCGGACGCTGTCTGAAAAAATCATCAGGAAATCGGGCTTGGCTGAGCGAAAGGAAAAAATTCCGTTCTGCAACCGATTCCTGCACCTCTGGGAGGTTTGCAGCCCTTTGGACAGGAAATCAGAATACGAAAGGGACCATCTTTTTGCCGACATATTGCCGCTGATCGAAGGAAACAAGCAGGCAGGAGAAAAAGAAAGGGCGGGAGAACGGCTGTCGAATGCCAGAAAAATTGAAAATGCCTGCAAATCAGCAGTGCGCAAGCTCAAGATAGGGGTTGGCGCATCGCTAGTCGGGCAGGTTGCAGGTGCTTTGACAGCTGTCGTTGCGAATGTGGTCAATCCTCTTGGATGGCTGCGGATGCTGGCAGATGCCACCATTCCAAAAGACCTGACAACCATAGGACTTACATTTGGCGGAGCCGCTGTTCTGATTTTGGCAACATGGTCAAAATACAGGATCAAAGTAGCCATAAATAACGTCAGAGAGTTTTCAGACAGTCTTTTCTACCTGGCTAAGGAAGTCGCCCCTGCAAATGAGCTAGCCATGAAATTAAGAAACGAGGCACTAGAATTCGCTTCTGCGCAGGAAAAAATGACAAGATCATATCAACTCCATCACATTGAGGCTGCTTCGTATATTGCCAGCCTGTCACTTGGCAAGGTTTCAGTTGACATATTGGAGGAAGCTAACAAAAAAACCAAGGAGGAAATCAAATCCGGCAGGCAATTTCTGGAAGATACGCGGAGGAGTTATCATGCCCTTGCCAAGAAACTATCTGAACTTAAGCGCCAATCGAGCCATCTTACCGAGTATGGCAAGACAGATTTTGATATAGCTGCAAAATACCTGAAAGAGATAGCTAAGACGCGCTTTACTCTCAGCAAAGAACTGACATCAACATCTTTCCGCACTCGAGACATGGATGAACTCATAGAACATCTGAAAAGCTCAGAACAGGTGTCTTATACGGATGAAACGACTAGGGCGTGCTTGAATGCAGTTTTCAAGGGCATCCTGGGTGCTGTTGAGCTGAAAAGGAACATTCTCGCAGGACCTCGGGGCGGTTCAAATGAGACTTTTGTGAAATTGGAGGCTTCCAATATATTTGACGGTTCAGTAGAGAGCTGGTCTAGCATAATAAGATATTATATGCCCATCGCAAAAAAAGATAAGGAAACTGTTGATGAACTCCTGGTTTATCTTGCGACTTGTTCCGATCTGTATTCGCAGGCTATGGAAACGGGCTCAAGGAACATCCTAAATACGGCAATACTCACGAATCTCAGTTTGCGATCGAACTACTACTCTGAAGTTTTGGCAATCAGCAGGCAGAACTGAAAGCTTATTTTCGCCGGAAAAGGCAAAGGTTAAATTAGCAGACGGTCTCAAAGAAACGGTCAGGCTTTATCTCGGGCACGAGAAAAAAGGAAGTGAATCCCATGGGCAAGGTTGAAGAATACATAAAGGACGGGATCGCGCGCAAGGGCGGATTGCTGTTTGCCCTAATCGACCCTGTGGACTACAAGGACCCCAAGGGCGCGATTTCGGCCGGCGTGCAGTCGGCAGAATCCGGCGCGGACATAATCCTCATAGGCGGGAGCATGGGCGCGCAGGGCGAGCTTCTGGACAGCGTGACAAAAGGAATTAAGGATAGCGTGAGCGTGCCGATCGTGCTATTTCCCGGCAACATCTCCACCCTCACCAAATATGCGGATGCAGTCTACTTCATGTCGCTTCTGAACAGCCGCAACCCCTACTGGGTTTCCCAGGCGCAGATGCTTGCAGCCCCGGTGGTTCGGCGCATGGGCATAGAGGCGCTTCCAGTGGGCTATATTGTAATCGAGCCGGGCGGCACTGTGGGCTTTGTAGGGGATGCCAAGCTGGTGCCGCGCGACAGGCCGCAAATCGCAGCAGCGATGGCAATGGCAGCAGAGCTTTCTGGCTTCAGGCTCATTCTCACGGACTCTGGCAGCAATCCTGCAACCGGCCACATGCCGCTTGAAATGGTCTCTGCAGTTGCGAAATCCATTTCAGTGCCCTATATTGTGGGCGGCGGGGTGCGCACGCCCAAGGAAGCGGGCGCGGTCATCGCGGCAGGCGCGGGCGCTGTCCAAGTGGGCACTGCGCTTGAGTCCGGAGGCGACCTGAAAAAGCGGGTTTCCGAAATGGCCAGGGCAATCCGCGAGGCAGGCAGGAAAAAGGCATAGGCTGCAGGTTTTTATGGCGCTCAAACTTTCCCTATCTTCAGACTACGACACTGCCAAGGAGGCTGCCAAGGGAACAGTGCTTTCAGACGGCATTGTAATCTACCCGACCGATACCCTTTACGGGCTGGGCTGCAATGCGCTTTCAGAAAAGGCTGTTGCAAAGGTGTACGGGGCAAAAAAGCGGGAAAAGGCAAAGCCCCTCTCGATTATTGTGGCCGATTACAAAATGCTCCTTGACTACTGCGAGGTTTCATCAGCGCAGGAAAGGATTCTGCACTCGCTCCTTCCAGGCCCCTACACTTTCATACTCAAGCTGCGAAAGAAGCTGCCAGCCTCTAATCAGCTTTCAATAGGCGTGAGGGTGCCTGAGCACATGTTCATGCGCCTGGTCGCTGCCGAGCTTTCATTGCCCATAGTCTCCACCTCTGCGAACCTGTCCGGCGAGAAAGAGGCTGCACAAGCTTCCGAGGTCGACCCCCTGGTTGCACGCGAAGCGGACTTATTCGTGGATGGCGGAAAGTGCCAATACGCGAAAGGATCGACCGTAATCGATTTAATCCAGATGAAAGTAGTAAGGCTGGGCGCGGTCAGGCAAGGAGACCGCTTTGAATTTTAGGTGAGGGAAAAATGGCAATCTCGTTCGGCACGCTGCAGATAGAATGCGACGCATCAGTTTACGAGCCAGCCGAGGATTCCTTCCTGCTTGCGACCTATGCCTCCTCGCTTGAGGGCAGGATACTGGACATAGGGACAGGCACCGGTATTGCTGCGCTTTCCGCAGCATACGCAGAGCGGAGGAACGACGTAATCGGAGTGGACACCAATCCAGCGGCAATAGAATGCGCAAAAAAGAATGCCAAGCTGAACAACCTGGGCAATGTGGAATTTCTTGTTTCAGACCTGTTTGCAGGCGTTTCAGGCAAGTTCGATGCCATTCTCTTCAATCCGCCCTATCTCCCCACCTCGCGGGAGGAGCGGCTGAAAAACGCCAAGGAGAATGCAGCATACGATGGCGGGCTTAGCGGATTGGAAGTATTCTTCAGGTTTGCTCTCGACGTTGCCCGATTCCTTCCTTCAGGGGGCAGGGCTGCAGTGATAGCAACCTCCCTCAACAACGGTATCGAGCAGACACTGATACAGCTCAAGGACAGCATGGGCATTGCCTCGGTGGTCGCGCAGGAGGGCTTCTTTTTCGAGAAAATCGCCCTTGTAGAGGCGATCATGCCATGACACAAAGCCGCTTCAGGATAATCCTCGTGGAGCCAGAGTACGGGCTCAACATAGGCGCAGTGGCGCGAGCAATGAAGAACTTCGGCTTTTCCGACCTTGTGCTCGTGAACCCGAAATGCAACCCGCAGGGCTTTGACGCAGTGAAGTACTCGAAGCACGCCAGGGATTTGCTCGAGTCCGCCAAAGTCTTCAAAACCCTGCAGCAGGCTGCTTCTGGCTGCAAGCATACCGTAGGCACAACGGGCGTCCTCTACAGGCACTGGGACAAGACATTCAGGACCCCGATCCCCCTTAGGGAACTCAAGGCAAAGCTCGATAAGGGCTTCGAAGGCAAAATAGCGCTCGTTTTTGGCAACGAGGGGTTAGGGCTTTCTGAAAAGGACATATCGGCCAGTGACTTCCTTATCACCATACCCTCAAGCGAAGATTACCCTGTGCTCAACCTCTCGCACGCGGTGGCAATTGTGCTTTACGAGCTTTCTGGCCTCGGCAAGGAGTATTACCTCTCAGCAGGAGCAAAGGAAAAGGACGAACTTGTCAAGGCGTTCAACCTCATGACCGGCCGCTACTCCAAAATAATGCGCAATCCTGCAAAGGCGAAAGTGGCTTTCCGCAGGATGGTTGGGCGGTCAATGCTCTCTGACAAGGAGTGCGCCACAATTTTGGGCGTGGTCCGCCGCACGCTTTCCGAGCTTGGGAAAAAAGGAGGGAAAAAATGAACAGCAAGAAATTCTACCTGGTTACACTAGTACTCTCTGCCTCCTGCCTTGTGCTTACTGCATTCATGTGGCGTTCGCCTGCCCTTCTGGCGCTTTTCCTGCTGGTCAACGCAGGAGCGCTGGCGGCTGGAAGAGGAAAAGTTGAAGGAAAAGGGATGCCATTCTCTTCTTCCTCTCGGCAATTTCCGGGGCTGCCGCAGAATTGTTTGTCATCTCAATTGGCGGCGCCTGGTTCTACCTGCAACAGCACCTTTTCGGAATACCCATACGGCTCCCGCTTGTCTGGGGCACTGCCGGCGTTTTCCTGCTTCGGCTCTCGGACGCGATAAAGCAGCTTGTGAAGGAGTAAATCTTCATCCGACCTTTCCAAAAAAGAGCACGGACAGGAAGCCCAGCAAAAGCAGTGCTGCGATGAGGAATATCGCAATCTTCCAGGCAGGGATTGCCATAAGGGATGAACGATGAAGGGCAATAAAACACTTGCCCCCGGCTTCCGCTAATCAAACGAAAAACATCCTTCCAGTCGCCTATCTGATTGGACTCGCCCTGCTCGTCCAATTCTGAAAAATTTCTACGAAATTTTTCATTTCTTCCTGCTCTTGACTATCTTTACCTTGCTTGGAGTGAGCAGTATCTTGTCGTTGTCAATCCTCGCGATGTCGCCGTTTATCTTCGTGACGTACATCTTGATGTTGTCAATTGTCTGCTTGAGCTTGTTGGGCTGCTTTGACATGGGCGAGACATTCAGGAGGATGATGTTCCTGCTCTTCAGCTCCTCCATGATGACTGACACGTCGTTTTCGCTCTCGAGCGCCACGGGCTTGACATAGAAGTCAGCCGCCTCATGGAGCACGTCGACATTCTCCATTTCGACAGTGTTCATATACTCCTCAAGGTTCATTTCCTTTGAAATGCCTATGCTCTTGGAGATCTTTTCGAGTATGCCCATCTTCTCACCTCAGTAGTTTTCAGTGGTTCTGCGATCGGATATTCGGAGGATATCTTAATAAGGCTTTTTCCTCTCATTCAAAACCCGCGCAATTCGGCTTGGGGAAGGGTCACAATGCCAACTTTTTCGGAAATACTAAACAAGCCCTCGGTCTTCCTGGACCGGAACGTGCTCTCCCCCCACTACATACCTGAAACGCTGCCCTTCCGCGAAAAGGAGATAGAAAGGATAATGAACGGGCTTTCGCCAGCGCTCCGGAACGAGCGACCCAGGAACATGTTCATCTACGGCAAGACAGGCACTGGCAAGACCTGCTCGGTCAAGCACGTCATCGGCAAGCTGGTGGAGCACAAGGACAAGGGAACTGTCGCCTCATGCTACATAAACTGCAGGATGTACAACTCCCGCTACCGCGTGGTTCAGAAAATCACCAAGGAGATCCTCCCTGCCCTTGACTCCATGGGGTTCGGCTTTGCCATGCTCTACGAGAAGATGATGGGCGAGATTCGGGGGGGCGGCAAAAGGCTGATCGTGGTGCTGGACGAGGTGGACATGGTAAAGGACCTGGACGACCTCCTCTACACGCTCACGCGCGCAAACGACGAGCTTGAAAGGGGGAGCATCTGCGTGATTGGCATCTCCAACAGGCTTTCCTTCAAGGAGCAGCTGGACCCCCGCTCGCGCTCCTCGCTTTGCGAAAACGAGATGGTCTTCCCGCCCTATACCGCGACCCAGCTGCAGGCGATAATTTCGCAGCGGGCGAAAATGGGCTTCAAGCCGCACGTCGTGGAGGATTCGGCAGTGAACCTTGCAGCTGCAATCTGCGCATCAGAGACAGGCGACGCCCGCTACGCGCTCAAGCTGCTCGTGAAGTCAGGCGAAATAGCGGATGAGCACTCCCTGAAGAGGATAACCGACAAGGAGGTGGAAGACGCGCGCCGCTCGGTTGACACAGACGTGGCATTCGAGGCCATTTCCACCCTTCCTGACCACCAGCAGCTGGTGCTCCTCTCAATAGCAGAGCTTGCGCTTGACAAGGGCAAGAACACCAGACTCACCACAGGCACCCCTGAGGAGGACGACTCCTTCCTAATCTCAGGGGAAGTATATGAGGAATACTGCAAGACAGCGAGGAAGTTCCGAAAGCCGCGAAGAAGCGCGCGCTGGTACCGCGAATATTTGAACGACCTTGAGATGCTGGGGCTCATCACCACGGTGGAGTCCGGACAGGGCATGCGGGGCAGGACCAGGCTCATCCGCATAGGCTACCCTGCCACAGACGTCAAAAAAATAGTGGAAAAGAACTTCTTGATAATCGAGTCTTCAGACCATCGCGGGGCTTGAAGGCACCTGCCCCCTGCTTTCTTGAGGCGCCTCTGTCACGATTTCCTTAACTTCGACGTCTCCAAAGCAACCGTTCCATACCTTTATTTTTGTTGCAACGTTGTTTGCCAGATCTCTTTTTCCCGCTGTATGCATAAGCCCATCCGGGTCTTCCGTGGCAAAACTCCCTCTTTAAATAACTATCTATACATTTTTTATCACATGATTGAAGTGAAACAAGCGCCACCAAAGAAAATAGTCCAGAATAATGCAAATCTTTTCGAAAAATTGCGCATTCCTCCGCTTGTCGAGTATACTGCCGAGCTTGGTTTCCTTCTGCCCAATAAAAATTTGAGGCTCTTTGTCCAGGATCACCACAAGAACCCTGGCGGAACAATAAAGGACTGGCGCGCTCGCCGCATTCTGGACCAAATAGGCTTTAATCTCAAAATCAACAGGCTGGTCATAGTGACTGCCGGGAACGCGGGCTACAGCGCCAGAATGTTCTTTCCAGAGAAAGAAGTCGTGTGCGTTGTGGATGAGAAGACGAACGGGAAAATAACCAAAAAGTTGGAAAAAGTCCATGCCAAGGTGCTTAAGCTCGATTTATCCACTAAGCTTCATAGCAAAGAGGAAATAGTAAAATTCGTTGCAAAAAAGCTGGGGGATGAAAATAAAAAAGCCATGGAAATCTCAAGCGGCTTTCACGATGCCTATAAACCATTATTGAAATCCATAACCCGGGAGATCAGGTGGTTCAGGAGGAAGGAAATCCCGAAACAAACCGCCATCCACGTGGTTTTCCCAATCGGTTCGGGGGAGGTCGCAACTGGGTTCATATCCAGCCTGGATGACGAAAACATGAGGCTGGTCGCTGTAAGTCCTTCAGAAAACCCCAGCATCGCAGACAAGCTCAATGGAAAAAACAGGTTATACGAAAATTATCTCAGTTATTATTTTCAATTTAAAGGTTCGCCCCTTCAATGGCTTCGGATAGGGGAAAATGAAATATTCAACGCATGCTGGGAAGTTAATGCGCTTAAAACATTGAAATCTGAAGAATCCGCAGCAATCGCGTTTGCCGCCCTTCCGAAAATAGAGGCAAAGGAGGGCGACACCATAGTGGTGGTGAACACCGGCTGGGGCATTAGGGCATAAGGTTAATTTAGGCTCGTTCCCCACTGATGGCATGCCGGATAAAAAGGCCAGGAAAACGTTTTTTCTGCTTCTCGAATCCCTTTCACTCAAGAATCTTCCCAGGACAGGCTGGGTAAATGCAAAGGCGCCTCGCGAGTCAGTGGCAGAGCACACATATGGCGCCTGCCTGATTGCGCTTGTTCTGGCAAGAATGGAAGGAATGGGCGGAAAGGGGGAATCAGCTCTGCTCAGGAGGGTACTTCTCCATGACCTTCACGAGGCAAGGATTGGCGACCTTACTCCTGGTCAAAAAGCGAAACAAAAGCCGGACGAAAAGAAAGTGGAAAGGGAAATGCTGGGAAAAACACATCTTGAAAAGGAAATAGCTCTTCTTGCTGACGACAAATTAGCGGTCCTGGCAAAGGACGCAGACAGGCTGGACATGCTTTTGCGGGCGGTTGAGAATTCGAACGCAGGCAACAGGAACATGCGGCGGTTCATCGGCGCTGCGCTTGGGCAGATAAAAAGCAAGTCCGGGAAGAAACTGGCAAAAATGGCGCTTGAAAAGCTGGAAAAGTAGCTACTACTTATTTAAACACTTATCTGCACATTCACTCCATGAAGACGGCTATTCTTAGGCATCACATAGACGCCATCGTTGCCAACCCAGAGGCAAAAAAGAACGAATTTCTGAACAGGCTCAAGCCCTTTAACTCAGAAAAATATAATGTCCAACTCAATTATCTGAGGCTTCTTGTAGAAAAGATATTTGGTGCAAAGACTCTGACCAGTGAAATATCGTTTGCAAGATTATGGGGACCAGTCTATCTAACAATGTCCTGCCTGAAAGACTCAAAACAGAACGACTTTTGGAGCTTAGGTCAGGAAATAGGGGCTCTGCTCAAAGAGATCGGTTATCGTGAAAATACAGGTACCCGGCAGGAGCATAAACTTATTGGCGGTGATGTATGGGTTGGCTACCACCCCTATAAGCCAATAGGTGTGCTGGATGGAAGCATCACTATAGAGGAAGCAAGAAAAGCCAGGAAACTGGAAATTAAGACAAACGCCCTTTCGGTATATTACGGTTTGCAAGATAAAAGCCTTGCTAATAAAGTCGCCAAAACTGCCTATTTTATTAGCAAGGCTCAAGATAAAGGCACCTTGTTTATCTTGTGTGAGTCTCTTAATGACAATGGGGAAACAATCCGCAACCCCCGCCCGATAAATAAAGAAATGTTGGTGAAACTGCTTAGCCAGAACGTGTTGGTGGAAGAAGCGATTGACGCATCCCTGGTTCGGAACTGGACAAAAAGCCGCGATTTCCCGGAAGACCAGCCGGGAAGGTAGTTACTGGTCCATGAGTTCCAGCGCCTTTTTCACCGACATGCCCTCGCGGATGCCGAGGTCGTCTGCCCAGGTGGTGAAGGTCTTTATCTTTGCCTTGAAGAAGTCCTCGAATGTCTTGACGCCGGTCACGAATGCCGCGATGTCGCCGAATTTTTCAGCCGCGTCCTTGGAGACGTAGCTGCAGGCGACGTAGCCCTTTTTCGCCTTCACTATGAGAAGGGGCACGTTTCCAAGCTGGAAGCTCAATCCCACGTAGGTCCGGTCTTCAAAAGTCAGGGTCTCCTCCATAGCAGCGCCTCCTTACTAAGAATTTGGGCTGTTGCCTTACCATCTTCGGCCCGAATTCCAGCTTTCAGATTGGTACCGGTTTGCCGCTCGCTCAGGCTTTGCTGCCTGGCGGATGGCGCGGTTCTTGAGCTTCTCGAAAATGCGCTTGCTCTTGGCGCAAGAAATGCAATAGTGCTTCTCCACGTGCGTGCTGGAGCGCACGTCGTCAGCCGTCTTCAGGTCGGTCGAGTAAACATTCATGGTGTTATAGGTGATTATCTTGTCGCGCGGTATGGTCCTTCCGCACGAGTCGCAGGTGCCCAGTCTTTCCCTTCCCCTTGTTTTGCTCGGCATAGGAACTCACCCTTCATTTCTGCTGGAGCTTGATCGCATACCTGCCCGGGACCTTGATCTCAAGCTTTTTGCCGATTTCGGATTTCTCAGGGTCCACCACCACAAGGGTGCCCATGAACTTCTCGGTCAGGGTCTGGGAGTGGCAGTTCGGGCATTCGGATGCCTCGTTGACTATCAGTCTGCATTGCGTGCAAGCCTTCATGAAAACCACTTCAGGATGCCTTTTCCTCGGATTTCTTCTTCTTGCCCTCCTTCTTCTTTTCGCCGCCCTCCGCTGCTTCTAATGGCTTCTTTGCCGTGAGCCACTCGTCCTTGCCCAAGCCATCGGGCCTCATGGTGAGCCCGACCTTGGTCTCGGGTATCGAGCCTTTCATTGAAACAGTTGAAATCTTGGCAAACACATGGTCGCCTTTCTTGAGCGCCTTTTTGCTCTCCCTTCCAGTGAACGAGGCGGTCTTCTTGTTGTAGGTCAAAAAGTCGTTTGCTATCTGGGAAAGGTGCACCAGGCCCTCCATTGGCCCAAGCTGAAGGAATGCGCCGAACTCCACTATTTCCGAAACCTCTGTCTCGATGATTTCGTTCACCATCGGATGATACGCGAGCACGTCGAACGCGACTTCGTAATACGCGGCATTGTCCCCGGCAATCACCACGCCATCGCCTGCCGGCTTGACGTTCCAGAGAGCAAGCACGATCCCTGCGTCCTTGTCAATGCGCCGCTCGTACTTCTCGCGGAGAATCTGGGAGAGCGAGTCCTCCAGCTTCATGGAAAAATACTGCGCGGGCAATCTAACCTTGTCTTTGCAGGCCAATACAAAATACATGGGTGCACCTATGCAATCAGAGCCCCTAACGTAGGGCTGTTTACGCATTATCCCGCCGAAGGTTTAAAAACCCCTGCCAGGCGATTCAGGCCCGGACCTTTTGGAATGCCTTCTGAAGCACAAGCGCATCCTTCTCAATCAGGGGCGACTCGCAGATGACAGTCCCTTCCCAGCCCCTTTCCTTCCAGGCTGCAGCAAGCGGGGCAAAGGGCGGCGAATCTGCTGACACGGGCAAATGGTTTCTTTCCCCCTTGTCGGAAAACTCTATGCCTGAAAAGTGGCAGTGGAAGGTTTTAGCCGCCTTGCTCCCGAGCCCATCTTCCATTTTTTCCAATATTCTTGCATAGTCATCTTTTATTTTCAATTTCCCCTCCCTTGCATGGTAATGCGCATAGTCAATGACTGGCATGAGCCTCTCCAACCCAAAGTGCTGTGCAAGGTCGATTATGTCGTCAAGCGAGCCGTAAGCTGATTTCTTACCAGTAAGCTCGGCTCCCAATACTACCCCCCGAATCCCAAGCGCCCTCATCTCTTCCAAGCATTGTTCATATGTTCGGTACACCAATTTCTTGCACTCTTCAGGTGCTCTTCCCATATAGTGGCCTGTGTGGATCACTATGGGGGACGCGCCCAGCCAAAACGCGGCTTGCGCGGTTGACACTATGTAGCGCACGCTTGCCCGAAGCTTGCCTTCCTCCTTTGCGCAGCAGTTGATGTAATAAGGGGCATGGCAGGAAAGTTTGACGTTGTTTTTCCCTGCCGCTTCGCCAGCTGCCCGCGCCTTGCCTTCTTTCATGTTCACTCCGTGCACGAACTCGACTTCCATTGCGGAAAGGCCGATCTTGCGGCAGTACTCTATGCCTGCGGCTGTGCCTTCCCCAGGCGTTTCGATTGGTATTCCAGCAGGACCGAACCTCACACCCATCATTCACACCAGCTTTTCTTCTTAGTGGAGCTGCTGCTCCACTTCTGAAAAACTCTAAACGAGTTTTTCATCCTCCTCAGTCATTTTCTTCCCCAGATACTTGTAAACAGCCAGCTTCATCACTTTCAGCGGAAGAAGCGCGCATTTCAGGCGAGCCGGGCCCGGGTCGATTCCCAATGTTGAAAGGAGCTGCTCTTTTTTGAATGCCCTCGCGCGCTCAATGGACTTTCCGGCAATTTCTTCAGTCAGCATCGAAGCGGAAGCAAGGCAGATGGCGCATGCGCTCCCCTCGAATTTTATGTCGGATACGCGGCCGTTTTCGAATGTCAGCTGGTATGTTATGTCATCGCCGCAAAGCGGGTTGGAGTCATGCGCTTCCGAGTCTGCGTGAGCGATTCTTCCCCTGTTGCGCGGATGCTTGTAGTGGTCGAGTATATTCTCCTTGTACATGTCTGCAGTTGCCATATTCCCACTCAGCCCAGGGTTTTCTGAGCGCGCTTCATGGAGGCAGCCAGCCGGTGCACTTCCTCTTCGCTGTTGTAAATGTAAACGCTCGCCCTGCAGGTGGCAGGTTCGCCCATCAGCTTCATCAGAGGCTGCGCGCAGTGGTGGCCGGTGCGGATCGCTATCCCGTCCTCATCTGCAAATTGCCCCACGTCGTGTGCGTGCAGCTTGCCTATGTTGTACGAGACTATCCCCGCGCCTTTTTTCGGGCCGTAAAACTTTATTCCAGGAATGCCAGAGAGTTTTTCCCTGCAGTAGGATGCCAATTCCTGTTCGTGCTTCTCAATTTTTTCCATGCCGATTTTTTTCAGGTAATCAACTGCTGCCGAAAGCCCGACCGCGCCTGCAACGTTCGGGGTGCCTGCCTCGAACTTGTAAGGCGGCGAATTCCATGTGGCGCCCTCGAACGTCACCTCCTTTATCATGTCCCCGCCGACAAGGAAGGGAGGAAGGGTTTCCTGCAGATCCCTTCTCATGTAAAGCACGCCAATCCCTGTTGGCCCCAGCATCTTGTGGCCTGAAAAGGCAAGGAAGTCGCAGCCAATCTTTCGGACATCGACTTTCATGTGCGGAACGGACTGCGCCGCGTCCACGCAAGCGAGGGCTCCGGACTCATGCGCAAGCCTGCACAATTTCACTGCATCGTTTATCGTTCCAAGCACATTTGAAACGTGCGTGAAGGAGAAAACTGCTGGGCGAATTGCAAGCTCCTGCGGCATGTCCTCCATGCAAAGTGCGCCGTAGCTGCGTATTTTCGCGTATTTTATTCTCAGATTGTGCCTTTTTGCATTCATTTGCCATGGAACGATGTTGCTGTGGTGCTCCATCTGGGTAAGAAGGATGCTTGAGCCAGGTGCAGCCTGCTGGCAGACGACAGTTGCAACAAGATTCAGCGACTCGGTCGCGTTTCGCGTGAAGATTATCTCTTCCTGCCTTGCGCCTATGAACGCGGCGATGTTCTTGCGGGCCGATTCGTATCTTTCGGTTGCGTCCGCGACAAGCCGGTATGCGCCCCTGTGGGGGTTTGCGTTGAAATTCCGGTAATAATCATCCATTGCCTCCATTACTTGGCAGGGCTTTTGCGTGGTTGCCGCATTGTCAAGGTAAGCCAGGGCACTGCCTTTGAATTTCCTTTTGAAGATGGGGAAATCCTTGCGGATTTTTTCTGGGTCAAGCATTTTAGTCCCTTGGGAAAATGGAGTGCGCATCCTTTTCAAGCTCTGCCTCAAGCGTGCCAAGCGCGCCTGCATCCATCTCGCTTCTTGAAATTAGGTCGCGCAGGAAACCCTGCAGCACCAGCAGCTTGCTTTCGCTCTCGCCTATTCCCCGCGAGCGCAAATAAAACAGCTCCTCGTCCTGGAGCGGCGTCATGGAAGAGCCATGCCCTGCAGCAACATCCGAATTCCTCACGAAAAGCATGGGTATTACCTTGGAAATGGAATTCTCGGAGAGGAGCAGGCTCTTTGCAAGAAGGTGGGTGTCCGAGCCTGGGGCGGCCTGTTCTATCGTCACCTTGCCATCCACATTGACCTGCGAATTGCCGGCAGTCGCGTACTTGAAGACCGAGCGGGAGTATGTGTCAGGCGCTGTGTGCAGGTGGTCGGAGTCCAGGAAGAATTTCTGGCCTTGCCTGGCAAGGCCCGCCTCAAAGTGTTCGCAGCGGCTTGCGCGACGGTCCTGGAGGAACAAGAACGCATCGCGCTTCTCATTGCCGCCAATGTTGGAATTGAGGAATTTCAGCTGCGAGCATTCGCCAAGCCTGGCCACCAAACCAACAGTAGACAAAGCTTTCTCATTGTCAGCCTGCAAAAAGCAGCAGTGCGCAACCGCTAATTTGGAAAGGAAAATGCCGCGGCATTCCCTGGTGCTTTCCTGAAGCGCGGTCCTGTAAAACACGGTTGAATGGGAGTTTTCGCCGAATATGAAAAATGTCCCGAAGGCTCTTCCAGGCGGGCTTTTCCTTTCAACAGTGATTTTTGCCCTGGCATGCGGCTCCACCACGATTACCGTTCCTTCTTCCATTCCGGCAAGCGCGCTTCTGTATCCCTCAGGGGCATTTTTCACATCCTCTGCACTGAGGATTTTCCCAAGAGCTGTGTCCTCGAGCGCTTCATGATAGGTGAGAAGCCGGGCATTTCCCTCAATCGTTGTTTCGGGCTTCATCCAACCGACCCTTCCATTTCCATTTCAATGAGCCTGTTCATCTCAACAGCGTACTCAAGGGGCAGCTCCTTTACGATTGGCTCAATGAAGCCTCGCACAACAAGCGAAAGCGCCTCATCCGCATCCATCCCCCTGCTCATCAGGTAGAAAAGCTGCTCCTCGGAAATTCTTCCTACCGATGCTTCGTGGCCGATTACCGCGTCCTTGCTCCTGATATCCATCACAGGGACGGTCTCTGCCTTTGACTTCGAATCGGCAATGATGCTGTCGCAGCGCACGTTTGATTTCACGCCAGTGCAATGCGCGCCCACCGAGAGCAGCCCCCGGTAGCGGACCACACCGCCCTCCTTGCATATGCTCTTTGAGACTATTTTTGAAGACGTATTCGAGGCCATGTGGAATACCTTCGCCCCGGTGTCCTTGACCTGCCCCTCACCTGCAAGCGCGATGTTCAAATGCTCTGCGCGCGCGCCCCTGCCAACCAGTATGCTGCATGGGTATAGCATGGTGACTCCTGAGCCAAGCGTGCCGCCCACCCATTCCATTACCGCATCCTGCTGCACAATTGCCCGCTTGGTATTGAGGTTGTAGACATTCCTGCTCCAGTTCTGTATGGAGGTATAGCGGGCGCGCGCCCCTTTTTGCACGAATATTTCCACGACCGCGGCGTGCATGGAGTCCTTTGTGTAGTGCGGGGCGGAGCAGCCCTCAATGTACTGCACCTGGCTGCCCTCCTCTGCAATGATCAGGGTGTGCTCGAACTGGCCGAACCCCGGATAGTTCATCATGAAGTAAATCTGGAGCGGCATGGGCACCTTCACGCCCGCAGGGACGTAAAGGAAGCTTCCGCCGGACCAGAACGCCCCGTGCAGGGCGGCAAATTTGTTGTCAGTGGCAGGGACGCAGCGGTTCATGAAGTATTTTTTCACAAGTTCCGGATGCTCGCGCACGGCGCTGTCCATGTCGGTGTAAATCACGCCAAGGTCAGAGATGTTGCTTCGCAGGCTCTTGTAGAGCACTTCCGAGTCATACTGCGCGCCCACTCCTGCGAGAAACTTTCTTTCTGCTTCGGGTATGCCCAGCTTCTCAAACGTGTTCTTTATTTCAGCCGGCACCTCGTCCCAGCTGTTGGGCTTGTAACCCTGCCCTTTTGGGCGCACAAATCCGACAATGGCTGAGAAATCGAGATGCGACAGGTCGGGTCCCCAAGTTGGGAGGGGTTTTTTCTCGAATATTTCAAACGACTTTATCCTGTGCCGCCTCATCCAGTCTGGCTCCTCTTTCACTTCCGATATTTCCTTTACAAGCTCAAGCGTGAGGCCGGCATGCTCCGCCCGGTAGCCAACGTGAAGCTCGCTGTCACTGCCCGGCGCATCGCGCAGCAGCGCATCCCGCCCGTATTCCTTCAGCACGTTTTCATCCATGTCTTCACCAAATTACAAAGCCGGGGCAGCCGCATTTATCCAGCTGTATCCTTTCTCCTCGAGCTGCAGCGCCAGCCTGCCGTCTCCGGATGCGATTATCTGGCCGTCGCGCATGACGTGCACGCGATCAGCCTTCAGGTTCTTAAGTATGCGCGCATAGTGCGTGACTATTATCACCGCAGTGTCTGGCTTGCGAATGGAACTAAGCGTTTCCGCAATTTTTCCAAGAGCATCCACGTCGAGACCGGAGTCAAGTTCGTCAAGCATCGCCACTTTTGGCTCAAGCACCGCAAGCTGGAGTATCTCGCTTCGCTTTTTCTCCCCTCCTGAAAAGCCCTCGTTCACGCCCCTTTCAGCAAACGAGCTTTCCATCCCAAGATCCCTCATCTTGCCTTTCAATATTTTCTCAAACTCCGCAACAGACACTTCCTTTCCGTGGCGCGCCACATAGGCTCTCCTCAAAAAGTTCGACAGCGTGACGCCTGATACTTCGTTTGGATGCTGGAAAGCAAGGAAAAGCCCTGCGCGAGCCCGCTCGTGCGGCTTCATCGCAAGCAGGTCCTTCCCGTCGAATGCAGCTGCGCCCTCCACCCTGTATTTCGGATGCCCCGCAAGCGCATTCAAAAGCGTGCTTTTTCCCGAGCCGTTCTGGCCCATAATCACGTGCACTTCGCCTGGGTTTATGGCAAGCGACAAGCCCTTTACGATTTCCTTGTCCTCGGCAAACGCCCTCAGGTTTTTTATTTCAAGCAAAGCCATCCAAACACACCCGTCTAATGCGACATGCAAATTGCGCACGGGTCGCCCTTACCCAATTTTGACCCTTTGGCAATGACGATTATCTTTGCAAGTTCCGAATTGATTCTTTCCCCTTTCACCCTTCCGGATGCGATCTTTTTCGCAAGCAGTCCACAGGCTTCCTTTGTCGCAGTGCCCAGCTTTCCTCCCCCCCGCTTCCCGGACAAGTACTGCGAGACTGCCGCGCTGGTAGTTCCCAAAGAAGACGCAATTTTGTTCTGGGGCACCCCAGCCTTTCCCATCCCAACAGCAATCTCCCTGGAGATGGCTGGAAGCAGTTTCCAGTGCACGTCCGCGCAAGGCAGCATGATCTCACCTTTTAACAATTGTTAATTTCCCGAACAATGAGTATTTAATCCCAACCTACCCGCCAGGGGTTAGCATAGCGTTTTAATCACGCCCATTCACCGTTTGCCATGGTATTTATGTCGAAATACGGATTCGTGACCAACACAGTCCTAAAAGCATCGAGTAACCTAACAGACAGTTCGGAAGCAAGGAAATCAAACGTTTTTGCGGTTAAACTCGAAAAATACCTTCTTGCTTCGTATAAAGAAGAAAGAATTTTATCTTCGAAATTTCAGCCCAGGAAAATATTCACAAGATTTCTGCCCATGAACGACGATCTGGGAAAAAGCCGTGAAATTACGGGCCAGTTGAAGAAAGAGGCTGCAGATTCCTTCTATGAATTGTCCGAAGAAAGTCGAGAAAAAATCGGAAAAGCCCTGGACAACTTTTTTCGAAAAATGCTTATCGGAACAATGCAGCAACATGGGGCGGCATAGTGGCCTGTGCGGTTCTTGGCTTGTCCCTCGTCGCATCCTACGTCCGGGCTCACTCAGCAACGAAATGGCATTGGCTGGCTTGGGGTATCGGTACGGTGATATTGGCCACAACTGCGTTATGGCATGCTTTGAAAATCCCAAAATACAATTTTGCTGAGGATAAATTCAGAGAAGCAACGGAAAAGGCTACTTGAATATTTTTCCCGTCTCCTCGGCCCAGAACAACAAGTCCAAATGCCCAATCGGAATGCCGAGACTCTCGCAGAATTTTTCCATCCTCTTTTCGATTTGAAGATAGCGCTTTGGAGTCAGGCTTTTCGGAAGCCTTCCAATCGCTCCGTGGCGCCTGAGATTCTTCAGTATGTGCCTGTCCAGTATGGCTATCGAGCTTCCTCTTCCGACATTTCTCAGGTAATGACTGGCTTCCTTCCAGCCGATTCCCTTCACGTTTTTCATAAGCTCGCTGCGTGCGTGGTATTCGCTTCCGTCGAATGTGAGCTTTTTAAGCAGTGCAAAGCCGTCTACACCCAACCTTTCCCTTGCCTCCACAAGATATGCAGCCTTGTTGTTGTGGAAGCGGGTCTTTTTGGAAAGAATCGCCGCGATTTCTTCCCCCGAGCCCTTGAAAAGCAGCCCCTTTTTTTTCAACTCCCGAATTGCCTCATCGCAGGAAAACGCCTTGCTCTGGGGAGTCAGTATGCAAAAAGAAAGCTCCTCGAATAGAGCAGTGCCGCCTTTTTTCCCAGTTAGCTCGAATTGGAGGAGGCGCTCTGTTATCTCGTTTTTTCTTTTCTCGTATTTTTCCAGAACTTCTGCGCTTCCCTTTTGTTTTTCCATCACTCTTCCCTCTTTTCAATGTCGCCGTGCCCTGGGCAGAGCAGCTTGTAATTGATTTTCGAAATGAGGCCGAGGCTTTCTTCCATTTCCTTTTCGTTCCCCCCAAGATCTGTCCTGCCGTATCCTCCGCCTGCAAACGCGGTGTCCCCCGAAAATAGGATGCCGGTTTTCCTGTCCAATATGCAGATGCTGCCCCGCGTGTGCCCGGGCGTGTGGAAAAACTCAAGCAGATGCGAGCCGAAAGTTAGCGGCTTCATGGGATTTGGAGCCGCATTCTTGGGAATTTTCAGGTATGGCCCCTTGAATGCAGCCTCCGCAGGATGCAGGAGCACGCAGGGCCAGTTCTCCTCCACTCCCGAAGTATGGTCAAAATGCCCGTGCGTGAGGATGCAGATGTCCGGCGCAAATCCGATTTCAGCATCCCCGTCGCCGGAGTCGATAATGAGCCGTTTTCCGCCCTCCTCGATCAGGTAGATGGTGCCGCACACCCTTTCATCAGTGCGGAGCATGGAGGTGTTTTTCCCGATTTTTTCAAACATGGCTTCTCACTTCCTTTGCTTGAGCGAGAATTTCCCAGATGGCAATGCAAGGAGGAGCTCATCTGCGCTGGCTTTCAGGGCTGCTGAGATTTTCTTGGCAGCCTGCCCCTTTTCAATTGCCCCTGGAGAAAGAACGAACGGAAGGCCAGGAGAATCCGGGTGCACCGCAGGCAGGCAAACAACAATGCCCTCTTTCAGGCCAATTGCAAGCCCCAGGGGAGTGGAGCGGAACCATTCCCGCTCGCCTGAAATGGCAAAGCCTCCCGCCCCCACGTATCCGCCTTGGGCATGCTTGGAAAGCTGCCCTTTTTCAACAGCGTAAACATCCACAGAAGCCGCGCCCACCTTCCAGGCAGAGGAGTGGCTTGCGGCAAACTGGGCGGTTTCAATTTTTTCCTGCTGGCTTGCTTCTTTGCCGCCGACGAGTATGGTCGCAGGCGCGCCCTGAATATCAGCATGGAAAAAAAGGTCGAATTCGTTCATGCTTTTAGCAACCAGCAAATCGTTTTGCTTGGCATCCCTGCCTGCAACCGCCAATTTTCCGCCCGAAGTGAAAAACCATCGGAATTTCTCGTACCACTCCCGTTTTCTTCTCATTTCAGGGGCTTTCCGTTCAGCCTCGGTTTTAGTTTTGTCAGCCATGGCAAGCACAATCTCTATCTTTGTCTTTTCTATGGCATCCCTTGCTCCTGCTTCCTTGGCTGCTGCATCCTTTGCCGATTGGTATGCCGCCGATGCGTTTTCCTGCGCGCTTTTCCGCCAGTCCAGCTTGATTTTCATGAATTCAATTCTTCACGGAGGTTTTTTAGCCTTGCATGCTGGCAGATAAGCTCAGGGTTTAAAAAGTCTTATTCGCCTAATCAGAGTTGGTGCGGCAATGATTGCAAGAAGGGCATTGTACGGAGTCCTTTTCGTAGCGCTACTCGTTTCTCCGGTCTTTGCAACCGGCCCTCTCAAAGCCGCGCTCTCGCAGTTATGCGGCGAACTGAAAGACCTGGTTCCAGTCGCGGCAATGCTCATGGTACTTCTTGCTGCTGTCATATATGCGTCGGGCCAGATGATGGGCGCAGAGACGCGGGCGCGCGCCAATGTCTGGGCTACTTCGTGCCTGACTGGGGCGATTATTGGCCTTCTTATCACTGCGATTGCGCCCACAATACTTGGCGCAATAGCAAACCCGTCAAACCCGAACCAGCCAATAGACTGCACTTAAGCACCCCGTTCTGTGGTTCCTTATAATTCTGACACCCCGTAGAACCTGATGAAGGGGTTTCATGCGATAGCCACCTCTTGGTATGTTTTTATCACTTTG